>Ga0224495_10000133_pt1 | contig 56597 bp, 57 predicted proteins | sample SF_Jul11_sed_USG_FD_168128 | JGI IMG/M metagenome (GOLD analysis project Ga0224495, IMG submission 168128) | Sediment microbial communities from San Francisco Bay, California, United States - SF_Jul11_sed_USGS_4_1 | ecosystem: Environmental > Aquatic > Marine > Sediment | place: USA: California...
CCTTTCCGTTACCTGCCAGCCATACGCCACCCCCCGCCAATACCAGTCCCAATAAACTGAATTTCAATATCCGACGGTTATCCTTGATGAGATTTTTCATTGGTGTATTCCTAAAATTATTCCGCTTTAATATGTTTGTAAAAAATCTTGCCTGCCAACTTAATTCTTTGCGTGGTCCTATTAGGCGCGGCGTACCCGTTCCGATTCGATCAGCGCCATGGCGTAACCGACCAGCCGTTCCACCATCGCGTCCTTGGCCTTCTTGCCCTTGACCAGGTGCGGCGCCAGCTCCTGGACGATGGCACGACCGCCGTGAAAATACACGCTGGCCAGCCCGGCCAGACTGAATGTCAGGCGGTCAACCTCGGTGTCCGGTTTTTTCAGCCCGAGTTCGCGGCACAGCACGGCCTGCATTTTTTCGTGGTTCGGGCGGAAAGCCTGCGCCAGCGCATCGCCCATCACGCCGCTGGGTTCCGCTTCCTCGCGAGTATGCATGCGCAGAAACAGGTGCATCATCGGGTCTTCTTCCGGCGTGGGCGGGAACAGCCAGCTGTAGAAGGAATGCAGCGCCTCGGTCAGTGTCGCCTGTTTGATATCAAGCTTGGCAAAGGTGTTGCATTCGTCGAGAAAGGGCAGGCGGAAAACCTCGCGGTACAGCTCCGCCTTGTCGCCAAAATGATAATGGATCGCGGCCAGATTGACGCCTGCGCGCTTGGCAATTTCGCGGGTGGTTGCGGCACGGTAACCGACCCCGGCAAACACCTCGGTCGCCGCCTGCAGCAAACGCCAGCGCGTTTCTTCCTGTGTGCTCGGCTGATGGCCGAGCAGGCGCTGCGCCATTTGCATCAGGGGGCAGGCAATTGCTGTTTTCGCGGTCACGTCACATCCCAAAACCAATAAGGGCAGTCAAGATAATTCAGTCGCTTGATTAAGTCAAGCGACTGAATCAAGCTCTATCTCGCACCCATTAACCCCTGATTTGCAAGCCCATTAAACCGCTTGCGGCTTGCTTTTCACCTGTCTTTCCAGTAACTTTCGCCGTTCGCTAGGGGTCTCTGTAAAAAAAACAGAGTGAGACACACCCTTTGAACCTGTGCGGGTCATGCCGCGAAGGGAAGCATCCCCCGATGCTCCCTGTTATCTGGAGCATCAACATGAACGCCATTCCCAAATCTTTAGCCCCCGCATTTGATTCAGCCAGCGCCCATGTCGACGAGGCCGCGATCAAGCCGTTGCCAAATTCGCGCAAAGTGTATGTCGAAGGTTCCCGCCCGGACATCCGCGTGCCGATGCGCGAGATCACCCAGACGCCGACCCATACCAGCGCAGGCGAAGAACACAATCCGCCGATCTATGTGTACGACTGCTCCGGCCCTTACACCGACCCGTCCGTCAAGATCGACATCCGCTCCGGTCTCGCCCCACTGCGCGAAGGCTGGATCGCTGAGCGCAACGATACCGAACAACTTACCATGCCCTCTTCCCAATACGGAAGGCTGCGCCTTACCGATCCGGAACTCAACGCGATGCGCTTCAACCTCAAGCGCGCACCGCGCCGCGCGAAAGTGGGCGCTAACGTCACGCAGATGCACTATGCCCGCAAAGGCATCATCACGCCCGAGATGGAATACGTCGCGATCCGCGAAAACCAGAAGCTGGACGGCCTGTCCGAGCTGCTGAAATCGCAGCACCATGGCGAACGCTTCGGTGCTGCTATTCCCAAGCTCATCACCCCCGAATTTGTGCGCGACGAGATCGCCCGCGGTCGCGCCATCATCCCCAACAACATCAACCACCCCGAAGCCGAGCCGATGATCATCGGCCGCAATTTTCTGGTCAAGATCAACGCCAACATCGGCAACTCGGCACTCGGTTCCAGCATTCAGGAAGAGGTCGAGAAGATGACCTGGGCGATCCGCTGGGGCGGGGACACCGTGATGGACTTGAGCACCGGCAAGCACATCCACGAAACGCGCGAATGGATCATCCGCAACTCGCCCGTCGCCATCGGAACGGTGCCGATTTATCAGGCGCTTGAAAAAGTAAACGGCAAGGCCGAAGACCTGACTTGGGAAATTTTCCGCGATACGCTGATCGAGCAGGCCGAGCAGGGCGTGGACTATTTCACCATCCACTCCGGCGTGCTACTGCGCTATGTGCCGATGACCGCGAAGCGCCTCACCGGCATCGTTTCTCGCGGCGGCTCCATCATGGCGAAGTGGTGCCTCGCGCACCACAAGGAAAACTTCCTCGCCACACACTTTGAGGACATCTGCGAAATCATGAAGGCCTACGACGTATCGTTCAGCCTCGGCGATGGCCTGCGTCCCGGCTCGATCTACGACGCCAACGACGAGGCACAACTCGGTGAATTGAAAACCTTGGGCGAGCAAACGCAGATCGCGTGGAAGCACGACGTGCAAGTGATGATCGAAGGCCCCGGCCATGTGCCGATGCACATGATCAAAGAGAACATGGACCTGCAACTCAAGCTCTGCCACGAAGCGCCGTTCTACACCCTCGGCCCGCTGACGCAGGACATCGCCCCCGGCTACGACCACATCACCAGCGCCATCGGCGCGGCAATGATAGGCTGGTTCGGCACCGCGATGCTGTGCTACGTCACACCCAAGGAACACCTCGGCCTGCCGAACAAGGACGACGTCAAGGAAGGCATCATCACCTACAAGATCGCCGCCCACGCCGCCGACCTCGCCAAGGGCCACCCCGGCGTGCAGGTGCGCGACAACGCGATGAGCAAGGCGCGCTTCGAATTCCGCTGGGAAGACCAATTCAACCTCGGCCTCGATCCCGACCGCGCGCGCAGCTTCCACGACGAAACATTGCCCAAAGAATCCGCCAAGGTCGCCCACTTCTGCTCCATGTGCGGCCCGCACTTCTGCTCGATGAAGATCACCCAGGACGTGCGCGACTTCGCCGCGAAGCAAGGCGTATCCGAACAGGAAGCGCTGGAAAAAGGCATGGAGGCGAAGTCGGAAGAGTTTGTGAAAGAGGGCGCGAGTATTTACCGCAAGGCTTAGTTCTCATATCCCAAAAGAAAAAGGAGCCGCAATGCGGCTCCTTTTTTGTGTAGAACTTGCGCGTCAGGGTGCTTCTTGCCAGGAAATATCAACTTTTCTATGACTTGAAACACAGTCTCGCAAATAAAGATTGATCAGGCTCTGGTACGGCACACCTTTCTCGTCAGCCATTTGCTTGAAATAGCTGATAACGTCTTCACTCAATCGCATCGTGACAGATTTTTTAAGTTTTGCCGCATAGGGATTTTTGCGGGACTTCATTTTTGACAGGTCATATTCAGTTTTCATGGCTTAATCCTTTGATAATAACTACCCTCAATTTTCGTGGCTTTTCTTGCCGAGATGATGCGTATCGTGTTGCCCTGATCACGTTCGCAATGACAGACAATCAGGAGGCGCGCCTCATCACTAAACCCCAGCATCAAAAATCTGTCTTCCGACTCGGAATTGCTTTCATCAAAAAATTGCACGGCAAACTCATCATAGAAAACAGATTGAGCCTCCTCAAACGAAACGCCATGCTTCCTCTTATTTGAGGCTGCCTTGATGGTATCCCACTCGAACTTAATCATAAATACATTGTATGTACATTTGCCGGATTGTCAACAAGCATCTCCGATCAGGAAGCACTGGAGAAAGGCATGGCCGCCAAATCGGACGAATTCGTGAAAGAGGGCGCGAGTATCTATCGCAAAGCCTGATTTGGAAGTTGTAAGAGCGGGCCATGCCCGCGATTATCATTTCTTCGCGGGCATGGCCCGCTCTTACAGCGCTGAAGATATCCATCAGCAATTTTAATTCCCGCCCTACTGCCGCACGCACAGTTTGCCAGACGGTATATTTTTCAGGCGACATTGCCGAATCGCACTATTAAGCGTATTATTCAACGCACTGCAAATAAATCTATAAGGAGATGAGTCATGTCTCAGCTGACCGCCAACGATCTTAAAACCAAAGGCATTGCTGCCATCGAAGCCGCGCTGGACGGGCGTCAGGAAGTCATTGTCTCGGTGCGCGGAAAGGATCGTTTCGTCGTAATGGAAATCGAGCAATATCACCATCTGCGCGAATGCGAACTTGAAGCGGCGCTGGCCGAAACGCGCGCCGACATCAAGGCGGGACGCTTTGCGAAGGAATCACCGGCGGCACACGTCAAACGTGTGAAAAAATTGGCCGCATGACATTCCAGATTCTATTCACCGAGCAATACAACCAACGCGCCGCGCGTTTTCTCAAGCGCCACCCGGAACTGGGAAAACAATACCTCAGGACACTGCAACTGCTTGAGATGAACCCACATCACCCATCGCTGCGTTTACATGCCTTGAGCGGCAAGCTGCAAGGGCTGCATTCTGTTTCCATCAACCTTTCATATCGCATCACCCTGGAACTGTTAATCCAGGATGAAGAAATTATCCCGGTGAACATCGGCGATCATGATGTTGTGTACTGACAGACATAACAACCCACTCCAAAAAGTTTGTTAAAGAGGGCGCGAGCCTCTGCCGGAAAGCGTAATATGTGAACGGCAGCACAGGATCAACTTTCGAATTCAACAAAGATAAGGGAGGCAATCATGGCAACAGACAGCGTTTACCGTATCACCGAGATCGTCGGAACCAGCAAGAAATCCTGGGAGGATGCCGCCGCGAACGCGGTGAAAGTCGCCTCAAAAACCCTGCGCGATCTGCGCATCGCCGAAGTTGTCAAACTCGACATGGTGGTCAAGGACGGCAAGGTGTCCGCTTACCGCGCCAGAGTTGCGTTGTCTTTTAAGTACGATTCTAAGAAATAGAAATTCTCGTCACATTAAAAATGTAAAACGAGCCGCAATGCGGCTCATTTTACATTGAAAACAATTGAGCTAGTTCCTTTATTTCCTACTGCCGCTCCATTTTGCAGCCCCAAAAGCTATAACAATTTAACAAGTTCGTGTAGGATTCGCGTGGAAAATCCCCCAATCCATAGTCAGCCATGGCACAAAAATATTTCATTGATTTGTTTGCTGGATGTGGCGGCTTATCTCTTGGCCTCAAAAATGCCGGTTGGCAAGGCGTGTTTGCCATCGAAAGAACCCCAGATGCTTTTGAAACGCTGAAGCACAACTTGATTGATAAGGATGTTGTGCCCGGCTTCCAATGGCCGGAGTGGCTTCCATGCAAGCACATGACGACATCCGAATTGATTATGGGCTACTCGGATCGCCTCAAAGAATTGCGTGGAAAGGTCGATCTAATCGCTGGTGGCCCACCTTGCCAGGGCTTCTCATTTGCTGGACGCAGAAATCGCAATGACCCAAGGAACCGCCTTACTGAGGAATACATTCAAATTGTAGAGCTGGTACAGCCATCGTATTTGCTTCTTGAAAACGTAAAAGGTTTCAAAGCGGCATTCAAGCAAACAGGCTTGGAAAAAGAAAAAGTTTATGCCGAGGTCGTCAAAGAGAAGCTTGAAAATCTTGGTTATCAAGTATTCCATCAAATAGTAAATGCCTCTGAATTTGGAGTCCCTCAGCCACGTGCTCGTTTTATTATGATTGCCGTTCGCAAAGGGGCAGAAGTTAAGCCCTCGCCATTTGATGCTTTAGAAAAGTTTTTGCCACAATATCGTAAAGACAAAGGGTTGCCCGCCAAAAAGAATATATCAGTCCGTGCTGCTATCTCAGACCTCGAAACAACATCCGCGCAACTTATTCCTAGCGTTGACACAAAAGGCTTTGAGCAGATTGATTATAAGAAGCCAGAAACGCCAAGCTCATACCAACGCCTTATGCGGAAAAATTGCGATGAGGGAACAGCGCCGAACAGCCTACGCCTCGCCCGACACAACGATGAAACGCTCAGCAGGTTCAATAAAATTCTAAAATCCTGCGCAAAAGGGAAGAGCTTGACCAAGGCAAAGCTAGAGGAATTGGGTACAAAAAAACAATGTTTCACGCCGCTCCATCCTGACATGCTATCAAGAACAATTACCACGCTTCCCGATGACCTGCTGCATTACAGTGAGCCAAGGATTTTGACGGTTCGAGAAAATGCCCGCATCCAGTCTTTCCCCGACTGGTTCGACTTCAAAGGAAAATACACAACGGGCGGGGCGCGCAGAAAAGAAGAATGCCCACGATATAGCCAAGTTGGAAATGCAGTCCCGCCACTCATGGCTGAAGCGCTTGGTTGCATACTCAATGACATCGCCTCAAACGCTAAGCAACATGGTTCGTAAGACGCTCAATTTCAAAACCAACACCCTACTCAAGAATCTCGTAGGGAAAGACCTGATCAATGACGACAACATTGCAATTGTTGAGTTGGTCAAGAATGCTTACGACGCAGACGCAGAAAATGTGCTGGTCAGGTTTGAGGGTTTCTCCACCAAAGGGAAAACATCTGCCGCTTCACGATTGGTCATTGCAGACAGGGGCTGCGGGATGAGCCTCGATGACATCAGGGATAAGTGGCTCAACATCGCATATTCGGAAAAGAAGCTCGCTCCACAAGAAAATGGTGCATATCTTGCGGGCAACAAAGGCATAGGGCGGTTTTCGTGTGACAGGCTTGGGGAGCAACTTGATTTGCTGACCAGAGCAAAAGGCGGAGACCTTCTACATCTGAAGATTAATTGGCCGGACTTTGAGGTTGAGGGCGAGGTAGAACGGACAATCCAACAAATCAATTTGGTTGTTACGGACATCACTAATGTTGATGCAGCTAATTTGGCCGGGCTAACGACTTTCCCGGCACAGGGAACCGTTCTGGTTATTTCCAACTTGCGGAGCGAATGGGATCGCAACAAGCTCTTCGAATTAAAAGACTCACTTGAGAGGTTCATCAATCCAAACCAGCTTTTCCTGAGAAACAAATTCCGGATTGATTTCCAAGCTCCAGACTTTAAGGATGAGGAAAAGGGCAAGGATTATCCAGAAAAAATTAATGTCGAAATCAAAAACCAAATTTTCGAAAAACTAGAATTCAATAGCACTTACATTGACACCCGGATTTCCCCAGAAGACAAAACGATAACCACTGAGTTGCACCATGATGGCGAGCCTGTTTTTAAGCTGGTTGAGAAGAACGTTTCATACCCGTTATTGCGGGATGCACGCGTCGTTGTTTATTACCTTAATCCATACAAAAAGTCCTATTTCAAACGCCAAACAGGTGTTCGCGCCGTGGACTTTGGCTCCATCTTCCTTTTCTTGAATGGCTTCCGCATTGCGCCATACGGTGATCGCGGGGACGATTGGTTAGGTCTTGATGTGCGAAAGACGCAAGGTAAGGCCCGACATCTAAGTAGCCGAGAAATTGTTGGGCGCATTGAAATAAAAGGTAGCGAGGAACAATTTAAGCCCATTTCCAGCAGAGAGGGCCTCAAGAAAACTGACGCGGTTATCCAACTAAAAGAAAAGTTCTTTATTGATGTCCTGAGAAAGCTTGAGCGGTTTGTTGTTGATGGATTGAACTGGGATAGTGTGCCTGATTCGCTACGGCACACCATCGCCAAATCAGAAGGCCTCGACTGGAAGGATACCCACGAACAATATAGCGAGTCCCGTGAGCGCAAAAACCAACGTATCGCACTCACAATCATGACCCTTGTTGGGGCATCCCCGGAGCAAACGATAAGCTTCTGGTTCAACCCGTCCTTATTGGAAGATGTCTACCAAACGCGAACGGAGGAAGTTAAAAGTTTGTTGGCCGAGATTGAAGGTATTGATCCAGAAAAAGTGGATGCCGATCTCAAGCGAGGCCTATCCAAAGTCCGGTCGCTTATAGCTGAAAAGGAGCAGGATGCGAAAGCCGCCAAGAGTGAGGCGGCTGAATTACGTGTCACAGCCTCTAAGCTTAGGGCCGAGAAGGACACATACCAAGCACAAACACTTTTTCTCCAATCTATTTCGTCGCTTGATGCAAAGGAGTTGGTTGCCTTCCATCACCAGATCGTCCACGACTCTTCGATCATCGGCAACTATATTGGCCGGTCAATTAAGGTATTACAAAAAGCGCCCGGCGGAAAAGAAGTGCTAGGCTTCCTCGAAAAAGCCGCGCTTGCCAACAGCCGTATCACTGCCGTGGCGCAGTTTGCTACCAAGGCAAACTTCAGGGCGGGCATCGCAAAAGAATCAACTGACCTTCCTGCTTTCCTTGAGCAATACATAACGAACGTGGCTCAGGATTTTGTTGCAACCAACCTGAAGGTGGAAGTTGAAAATAAAATCCGCGAAAAGTTTGAGATTAAGATTAGTCGTATCGAGATGTCTATCTTGGTAGACAACATCATTAGCAATGCAGATAAAGCGGATGCAAAGAACCTCAAGGTGAAAATCACAAAAATAGGCGGCAACACTTTAAGGATTTCATTTATAGATAATGGCAATGGGCTGTCTGCGAAGCTAGACAAACCTGATTCGATGTTTGGGATGGGTGTCACGACAACATCTGGCTCCGGTCTAGGTCTTTACCATGCACGCGAAATTGTGGGAAGGTTTGGCGGGAAAATTACGGCCATCCCGCAACAACCAAAGGGCATGGAAATCAGGGTGGAGGTAACAAGGTGAACTTGAATTACAAAATTCTCTGGTATGACGACGATAAAGATTTCTTTGATTCGCAGGATAAAGACCCGATTGAAACTGAAATCAAGTCATGGGGGTTTCGCCCACAAATTACCGCAGTTCATAATGCGCAAGATCTTCAGCAGCACCAGCCATTTGACCAGTTCGACATGCTTGTCGTTGATTTTGATCTAGGTGGCGACGAACATGGGGATCAGTTTATTAAAGACGTCCGCGATCAAAACGTATTTGCCGAAATTATCTTTTATTCAATGAAGGAAAGTAGCTCGCTCTGGCAGGCGGTTAGCGATAAGCAGCTAGAAGGTATATTTGTCGCCAACAAGAGAAGTATTGAGCCAAAACTGATTCGAGTTGCCCGCCAGTCGGTTCGCAAGGTACTTGATATTGAGAATATGCGCGGCATAGTTATGTCAGAAGTTGGTGACCTTGATGCGTTACTGGAAGACATCTTTGTGCTGGCAATAGATGGTATTTCTGAGCAGCAGCGGAATAAACTTTTTGATGAATTCCACAAGAACTCCCACAAACAATCTTCAAAACATATCGAATCTCTTGATGAATTCCTAGCTGCCCCTTCAATTGAAAAATTATTGGAGTTATGTGACAGCAACAAACGTTGGACTAACTTCCGGCTGGTTAAGAAGTGGCATGATCTCCTGAAGGCAAGAGATATGGATAGTGACTACATGGACACCATCCTAAAACCTCGGAACTTTCTTGCTCATGGTGTTGGCAAGCGACAAGCAAACGGAGGGTGGGTGTTTAGTCACAGGGGCGAGAATTTTATTTTTAACGAAGATATCAGCCAAAGCCTACGAAAGAAAATCATGGCCTACAAGGCCGCCTTTGAAGAAATTAACCAGTTGCTTGCGCAGCCGCAAACCACTTGATGAACTTTGACAGCACACAATGGATGCTCCCTTCATCCCGCAACTCTCATTCCAAAAGTATCAGCGAATACCCTCCACTTATTCTTCAACGATGAGGGTTTCTTGGTGGCCGCCAAGGCACTCAGAAACAAATACCCGTTCGCCATCAATCACTCTGATTTCCACCAAACCAAGACGGCTCCCGCATTTGCCGCAACAATCCGGTTGATCGGACATGATGTAATAGATCGGGTAATCAGTTTGATTGTCAGTAAGCAGCATAATTATTACTTCTGGTTATCTACGAAGAGCTTGCTTCTATGCCACGCGATAAATTCAACTTGTGGCGCAAAGCGTTCCGGCCTCTCAATTGTGCGGCCATCCAGAGGCAAAAGAACTTCCATAACGAATGGCTCTTTCTTTCGTTTTAGTTCCTTCGAGACAACGATCTTAAAATCATCAGTAAGTGTTATTAGCCCCTTATCAAACGCTCTATCATGTATCGCCGACAGGCATAGGCCATTGCTTGGATTCAGGCGGTTCGCTTTGTCTTTGCTCCACGGCACGATATGACTGGCGACCAATAGTCGCGGCTCTGACAGGCCAGACATGCAGCACCGCCCTTGATAACTGCTCAACACCGCGCGGCGGAAGAAATGTTGTTTGATCCGCTGTTCGGTCACCACACGTTTCGTCTCGCCAGTAAAGTTTTGCAGCCCCTCTTGCTCATCGACATCCAATTCAACAACGACTTCAGCGCCCTTCTCTTTGCTGAGCCGGGCGTTTAACAGCGAGCACTCAAGCGCGAGACTTTCCCAGTCGGCATGAAATTCTGCCCATACCTCACGGTCAAGATTCGACGCGCCATCCAGCCCCTTGCGGCCCGTGCCTGTTATCGCGGGATCAAGGCTGGCGAAGTTGCTCAGCTTCATGGCGACCGCGCCCGGCGTTCGATTGATCAGCGCTGCCAGCCTGATCACTTCTGGGGTGCGCATGTCTAGCCTGCCGAAGGGGAGCTGGCAATACAGATGGAATGCGAGTTTGAGTTGTTCTTTTGTCCAGCGCGTTGTGGCCATGATGTTTTGCGACACTGACGGCGTTCACCGTTTGTGCCTTCCCCCCTAGTTTTGAGTTTTATTCTGTACGGTGTTCCGACAATGACAAGGTGCGCACCCTTCTGGCACACGCACTATTACTACCATGCTTCCCTGCCAACCGGTGCGCCGGTATCAATGTACTTGTGCTGATTCTTTGCAGTGATACCACTTAGCAACTCGTCCAGCTTGTATGCTTTGCGGCGCACTGGCTCAATGACGATGCGACCCTGCTCATGGCGCACTTCGACAGATTGCTCCAAGGCAATGTTTGCCGCCGCCATAACAGATGCCGGTATGCGCACTGCCGCGCTGTCGCCCCATTTTTTGATGATGACTTTCATGATATTCGTTTCACGTAGTTTGGTTTGCCGAGTTCGGCTCTCACTGTCGAAATATGCCTCACCCGCTAAAGATCATCAATGTTTACTTCAACGGTGCGGCCTTTATGTTTGAGGCGGCGCTCGACTACCTTTGCTAGGTGCTGGTCGTCTATCTCGTCGAGCAAGGCTTCATATCGCTCGGGTGTCACCATGTAAAACGCGGGCTTGTTGTCGCTGATGACTGCCACTACTTGTCCGCAAGATTCCCTGAGCACCTTATTGGGGTTCGCCTTAAATTCGTTCATGCTCACTGTCAGGTCGGACAGTATCATTTCCATTGCCACGATAGCTCCTTTGAGAAACGCCTGCGCAAGTGCTGATTTAGCCTGCGCTTATGTGTTTGGTCAAGTTTGTGATATTTATCATTTTGGTTTGCATCGTTGCATTGAATTTTACAGTCCGTCTGCACGGTGATTATGCTGTCGCAGGCAGGGCCTGCTCCTACGGGGTGCGCTGTTGTGTAGGGATATAATTGCGGCTTATGAAATTACGCTTCTTTTCTTACCGGACTGCCTTACGCGGTATGGTGCAGCCATGATGATCTGCCGCCCCCACTGCGCCGCCTGCTGCATCGCACCTTCCATCACTTCCCCAATTCCCGGCATGCCGGATGGCAAGCCTGCCGGGGTGCGCTGTGTGCAGCTGACCGAAGACAACCGCTGTGCGATTTTCGGGCGGCCTGAGCGCCCGGCTTTTTGCGGCACGTTGCAACCTTCCGCCGAGATGTGCGGTGAGTCGCGCGAGGAGGCGATAGTCTGGCTGGCTCGTTTGGAGCACGAGACGAAGCCGATGATTTAGCTTTGCGGCTTGTTGTACCGGCACTTCGACATGCTCAGTGCGAACGGATTTTTATTGATCGGTATAATCTCGGCACTATGCCTCCGCACAACGCCGCTTCCCACCTTAAGATCACTGCCGATACACCCTGCACCGGGCATTGTTCCACTGCACTGGGGGACGATGTGTGCCGCAGTTGCCACCGTACGTTTGATGAGATCACGCGTTGGGTGGAGATGAACGAGGAGGAGCGCAGGGCGGTGAATCGGCGGATTGCGCTGGAGCAATGGGGCGATTCCGGCTTGTGAGGCAGGTTTAATTTCTTACTGGCTTAATTTTAAAATTTCTACCCCTACCCTAGCCCTCCCCCTGCATGGGGGAGGGGATAACTTTCGGGTGAGGCGGGTATAATTCCGCTTTGGCTCAAATAGACAACTTCTACCCCCTCCCTAACCCTCCCCCTGCATGGGGGAGGGGATAGTTGAGAGCGGCTGGAATATTGAAAACCTTTCAATTACTGGATTCCCGCCTACGCGGGAATGACGCACTTTATGGACATCGCCTTACTTATCAAAGCAGCTATCCTCGGTATCGTCGAGGGGCTGACTGAATTTTTACCGATCTCTTCTACCGGACACTTGATCCTCGCGGGTGATTTGCTTAACTTCAATGACGAGAAGGGCAAGGTGTTTGAGATCGTGATTCAGTTCGGGGCGATTCTGGCGGTGTGCTGGGAATATCGCGCAAAGATCATTTCGGTGGTCGAGGGGCTGGTGCAGAAGCAGGCGGGGGCACAGCGTTTTGTGCTGAATCTGTTGATCGCGTTTATGCCTGCCGCAGTGCTGGGGCTGCTGTTTGCCAAGGCGATCAAGTCGCATCTGTTTGCGCCGGTGCCGGTGGCAATGGCGTTTATCGTGGGCGGACTGTTCATCCTGTGGGCGGAGAAGCGCGACCACAAGATCACGGTTGAGTCGGTTGACGATATGTCATGGCGCGATGCGCTGAAGGTGGGTTGTGCGCAGGCGCTGGCGCTGATACCGGGCACATCGCGCTCGGGGGCGACGATCATCGGCGGCTTGTTCTTTGGCTTGAGCCGCAAGGCGGCGACGGAGTTTTCATTTTTTCTGGCGATTCCGACGCTGAGTGCGGCAACGGTGTATGAGGTGGTGAAGCATCGCGAGTTGTTCCATGCGGAAGATATCGGCATGTTCGCGGTGGGCGGTATTTTTTCTTTCATCAGCGCGTTTATGTGCGTGCGCTGGCTGTTGCGTTATATCAGCCATCACGATTTCACGGTGTTCGCCTGGTACCGCATCGCGTTCGGCCTGATTGTGCTGGGCACGGCGTATAGCGGCGTGGTTAATTGGTCTGATGCATAGATGGTAGGCAGCATTCGCCGCTAAGTGGCATAATTCAATACCTTATTCGATCACTCGGAGATTCACAGCATGACAAGAATGGTTAACTGCGTTAAATTGAACCGCGAGGCTGAAGGGCTTGATCGCCTGCCTTACCCCGGTGCGCTGGGTCAGCGTATATTCGAAAATGTTTCGAAGGAAGCCTGGCAGGACTGGCTGAAATTCCAGACTATGCAGGTGAATGAGAACCGACTTAACCTTGCCGATGCGGCTGCACGTAAGTTTCTTGCCACGATGATGGAGAAGTATTTTTTTGGCGAGGGCGTGCAAATGCCGGAAGGATATGTACCTCCAAAAAATTAGAAGAGGCGTTGCTTGCCAAAAAAATTTGTAGCCCAGCAGTTTCTTAATCGCGAACTGGGCCAACTTGAGTTTAACCGCCGCGTGCTGGCACAGGCCGAGGATGCATCTGTGCCTTTGCTGGAACGTTTGAAGTATCTGTGCATCGTCAGCAGCAATCTCGACGAATTTTTTGAGATCCGTGTGGCTGGCCTGAAAGAGCAGGTCAAAGTGGGCAGCAGCTCGACCAGCGCAGACGGGCTCACTGCCGCGGAAACACTCAAATTGGTGCGCGAACAGGCACACCAGTTGATTGAGCGCCAGTATCAGTTATTCAACAAGGACATCATTCCCGCGCTGGCGGAGCAGGGCATCCGTTTCCTGCGGCGGCCGAAATGGAATGAGGCGCAGCGTGCCTGGGTGAAGGATTTCTTCTTTCGCGAGGTGATGCCGGTGCTGACCCCGATCGGCCTTGATCCCGCGCACCCTTTCCCCCGCGTGTTAAACAAGAGTTTGAATTTTATTGTCGAGCTGCAGGGCAAGGATGCCTTTGGCCGCAATTCGACCCGCGCTATCGTGCAGGCACCGCGCGTGGTGCCGCGTACGATTTTGATGCCGCCTGAGATCAGCGGCTGCGAATACGGCTTTGTGTTTCTTTCCTCGATTTTGCACGCGCATGTCGGCGAGCTGTTTGGCGGCATGGAGGCGCTGGGTTGCTTCCAGTTTCGTGTGACCCGCAACAGTGATCTTTTTGTAGACGAGGAAGAGGCAAAGAACTTGCGCATCAAGTTACAGGGCGAATTGCCGCACCGGCACTTTGGCGACGCGGTAAGGCTGGAGATCGCCGACAATTGTTCACCGGAGATGGCCGAGGTGTTGTTGCAGCAATTTAATCTTGCGCCCGAGGATCTTTACCGCGTGCACGGGCCGGTGAATCTGGTCCGGTTGATGGGGATACCCGATCTGGTTGCACGCGATAATCTTAAGTTTCCGGCTTTTGTGCCGCATGTTCCGGGCGTATTGCAGAAGAAGGGCGCGGATATGTTCAAGGTGATCCGCAAAAGCGATATTTTGCTGCACCATCCTTTTCAGTCCTTTAAGCCGGTGATCGATTTTATCCAGCAGGCGGCCGTTGACCCCAGCGTGGTGGCGATCAAGCAGACCGTTTACCGCACCGGCGTCGATTCCGCGCTGATGGAGGCGCTGATCGCGGCGGCCAAGCGCGGCAAGGAGGTGACGGTGGTGCTGGAGTTGCTGGCCCGCTTTGACGAGGAAGCCAATATCAACTGGGCGAACAAGCTGGAGGAGGTTGGCGCTCACGTGGTGTACGGGGTGGTCGGGCACAAGACCCATGCGAAGCTGATCATGGTGGTACGCCGCGAGGAGGGGCAGCTGCGCCGTTATGCGCATCTGGGTACCGGCAATTACCATCCCCGCACCGCGCGTCTTTATACCGATTTCGGGCTGTTTACCAGCAATGAAAAGATGTGTGCCGATGTAAACGAGGTGTTCAGCCAGCTCACCAGTCTCGGCAAGGCACGCCCGCTGAACTACCTGTGGCAATCACCGTTTTCGCTGCACAGTCAGGTGATACGCTCGATCCAGAACGAGACCGCTCTCGCGAAATCGGGCAATCGCGGCCATATCATGGCCAAGATGAACTCACTGCTGGAACCGGAGACAATCACCGCATTGTATGAAGCTTCAAAGGCAGGCGTGAAAGTGGACCTGATCGTGCGTGGCGTGTGTGCGTTGCGCCCTGGCGTACCGGGATTGTCCGAAAATATCAGCGTGCGCTCGGTGATCGGGCGCTTCCTGGAACACACGCGCATCTTCTATTTCCGCAACGATTTGAACCATGACGTCTACTGCGCTAGCGCGGACTGGATGGACAGGAATTTTTTCCGTCGCATTGAGGTGTGCTTCCCTTTGCTGGACAAAAAGCTCAAGAAGCGCGTCATCGAGGAAGGACTGAAGGTATACCTGCAGGACAATTCGCAGGCTTGGGAGATGAATGGTGAGGGTCGCTATCACCATAAATCTTCGCGTCATGCTGAACGCGTTTGTGCGCAAATTACTTTGCTTGATCATTTTGCAATTTCGCCGCTTACTTCGATTAGTTAAGCGCTTTTACTTAAGTCATTAAAATGTCATTCCGTATTCTTTGTCTTTGTATATTTTCTGCCTTGTTTTCTGCCTGCGGGATTTCTGCACATGCTCCTTCAACGTTATCGACTCTATCGCTTCGCTCTGTCAACGAGGCCAAGTTTATCAATCTTGACCACCTTGGAGATCGCGTCGAATTGTTTGACCGGCTTGCAGATAAGCGTGTGATATTTATCGGAGAGGTGCACGACAATCCCAGCCATCACCAAAATCAACTTCGCGTCATAAAGGGTATGTTCGAACGTGACCCCGATCTTGTTATTGGCGTTGAATATTTTCAGCAACCATTTCAGCCTTATCTTGATGACTACATCGCCGGAAATCTTGACGATCGCGAGCTGCTCACCAAGAGTGAATATTTTGTGCGGTGGAAATTTGATTTTCGTCTTGTGCAGCCCATTTTCAAATTTGCCCGAGATAACCATATCCCTTTGCTGGCGCTCAATATTTCTTATGAAATCCACAACAAGGTTTTTCAGGGTGGCATGAATAGTCTTAATTCTGCCGACCTTGCCCAAACTCCGGATTTTATTCAACCGGCAAATGTGCATTACCAGCAACATTTAAGAAATATTTTTGACTACCATCCACAGGGATCATATTTTAGTTTTTTTGTCGAAGGCGTTTTGTTATGGGACGAATCCATGGCAAGTACTGCTGCCGACTATCTTGATAAGCATCCCAAATCCAGAATGGTGGTACTTGCGGGAATGTCCCATGTTATTTATGGCGACGGTATTCCGGAGAGGGTAAATAGGCGGTTAGGTACGAACCAGAGCGCAGTGATTATTAATGGATACGATTTTGGCAAAACCCCGGGCATTGCCGATTTTTTATTATCGACGGACGACAGCATTAGATTGCCAGCTACCGGCTTACTTGGTTTGACAGTTGCTGATTTTTCCAATTATTCATATATCGCGGATATATCCCCCGGCAGTGCTGCCGAAGCAGCCGGTTTATCGGTTGGCGACCGCATCGTTACTTTAAATGGTGTAAATGTGTCCAACATTCTGGACTTGAAATCAATCATGTATGACAAGGAGCCCGGAGACCATGCGCAAATCATCGTTCTTCGCGATCATTCTGCCGAATCGCCGTCCGAGTTGCATTTTAGTGTTGTGCTGCGCTGAATTTTGGGGCAATTATTCCAGAAGGCTTATTCGTTTTGGCAGTTTGCCACGTTGAATATTCGCTTTTCCGTCTTCTTTCGTACCAAGTACTTTGCTCAACGGTGAACTTGTTTTAGCCCATACTCCTTTATCCAGATTGGTCAATTCTGTTCCGCTAAAAATCGCATAGCTGTATTTTCCGTAGTGCGGCAATTTTCTGGTCAGCGTTGTGAGCATTGCAGCCTCAGGGGCCGCTAACCATGCCAGTGATGTTGTATCGTGTTGAGCCACGAGTGCGATTGGGTTTTCTGCGCTTGTGTACTTCTTACCGTTTATTAGTGCGCTCTGGGCAGTCAGCTCGATAGCGTTGGCTGTACTTGCTGCCTGAAATTTTGGCAGCCATTTATTTTCCCAGCCGAACAACCATACCGCGCCCTTTTCTGGCAATTTTTTTAGTTCATCATCCCATACAACATCGGTCGTTCGCCCCGGTTGCTGCTGCCATTTTTTTGCCTCTTGGAGGTACTGCTCTCTTATTGCTTCACCGGCTTTTTGCGGCAGCACAATCAACATTTGTTCTGATCCGAATATTTTGGATAGGCTCGGGGGAATTTCTTCACTACCCATTCGTCTGAACAAGTCAAACTCGGGATCAATGTCTAACCTTACCGGTTCAGCTTTTAGCTGCATATGCCATTCGGCATGTTTGTTTTTCATCTTTCTTACTTCTGTATAGACAGCTTCCTGACCGGATAATGTGACTGCCAGTGGGACATCCAGTTCATAGGCGTACCCGGGTTGGGTTTGTTCGATCACAATATCGAGTTCATATCCTGCTTTGCTTTTATGCACTTCTGTCGATATCAACTGAATTATCGGCGCGCCCGCCTGTTGTATCCATTGCGCGAAAAATGAGCTGAGGTCTTCGCCTGCCGCCTGAGAAAATGTTTTTTCGACCTGGATGAAGCTTGTGGATTTAAATTTATTTTCCCGGTTAAGACTTCTTATTCCTTGTATAAATTTTTCATCACCCATGCGCCTACGCAGCATGTGAAACACCATCATCGATTTGCTGTAACCCACCGCTTCGCTTTGTGCGCTGGTTCGTGAGGTGAAATCTGCAAGTGGAAAATCGCGCTTCGCGGAAACGTAATCCGCGTATTTTTGCAACGCGTTGCGACGGTACTCTGCCCCGTCACCATTATTTTCTTTCAGTAAGTGATCTGCCAGATAGGCTGTCATGCCCTCGGACCAATTTCCGTGTTGGTAATCGACATATACCGCATTGCCCCACCAGTTGTGCAGAATCTCATGCGGGTAGGAGCTATCAATGATAAATGGCAACCGAATCACTTGGCTGCCCATCAGGGTAAATGAGGGCATTCCATAGCCGGTTTCCCAAAAGTTTTCCACTAGTGCGAACTTTTCATACGGGTATGGCCCGATCAGCCGCTGGTACAAATCCAGATAGCGTACCGTTGCATCCAGATACTTCAGAGCGAGTTTGGGCTCATCTTTTCGCAAGTAGATCAGGAGTTCGGTGCCTTTATTATTTATCGCGTATTCTCTAAATGGTGCAGCTATCAAGTATATTTCCCGCTGCGGCTGATTTTCTTCCCATCCCTCAAGCTTTGTTTCCGTGTTTATTCGCCTGCCCTGACTGATAGCGTGCCATCCCTGCGGAAGTTTGACAATGATTGAGAAGGTCAGCATTTCGTAATTTAATTTCGGATACCAGCCACTTTCCGCCGAAAGCACTACCCCTTCTGAAGTGATGGTTCCTGGTGTATTTTCGAAAACACGCGCCTCACGTGCTTCCTGCTGTTGTGGATGAAATATCTCTCCGCCGTAATTTACTGTGAAGTTATTGCTGTTTGTCGCCAATGTCGCGCGGTATTTTTGCATCCAATTCTGTGAAGCTTGCCCGAGGAGACTTATGTCAGCATCGGGCGAACTTGGATGCATGTTGCGATGCAATTCAAAATCAATTGAACGTGGCGCATCAGGTGGCAGGACAATCTGATCTTCTGCCGACACGCTGTGTTGTTTGGGATCAAGCACAATTCTCAGCCGGTGCTGAGGTAGTGTTTCGGCCTGACTGTTAAGCACTATGCATGTTAGTAGCAAAATTACCTGTATCCTAGCCATATATATACCTGTCATTGATTAACTTTACTAAGCATCCCGAGACATGGCTTCGTCTCATCGGAACTGATATTTCTCAAATCCTGTGATTTTGTATTATCTGCTCCGAGAATCGGGAATGCATCATTGCAACTTATGCTTTATTTTTTATAAGGGCGAAGTCTATCTCGTATTGCTGGCTATGAAATTTATGACCAGCACGCCCTTAACCCAAGCCAACTCGCAATCGAGACTTCTCTTTCACGGCTCAAGGTTTTGCCTGACAAACTCGGCACAATACTTGCGGGATATTTATGCGGTGTTCCAACTTGGACGTAAAAAATTGATTCGCACATGAGAATGATTATCATTTATAATGGCAATCATTCTCATGTGCGAATCGCACTATTATGCATATTTCGATCGTGCCGATCTCAGTAAACTTTACTTCTGTCGTGTTGCAGAAGAGGTCTTACGCACTGCGCGAGTTGATACGTCCAGCATGCATCGTAGTTTTTGCGTTTACGCTGCTTCTAAATACAACCTTCGCGAATGCGACCGACTCTAGTGACAAGACGGCTCAAACCATTCTTCATGTACTTGATTATTTGAGTGTCGACTACGGCGGCGCTGTTTTGCTTGAGAAGGTCGTCAATGAAAGCGAATATCAGGAGCAACTGGAATTTTCTAAGCAGTCGGCCCTGCTGCTCGCAAAACTGCCTGACCATCCAAACCGGGAAAACCTGATAAACCAGGCTAAAAAAATTGAACAGCTCGTGCTCGTCAAAGCGTCTGCAGATCAAGTAGGCGCTTCGGCGCAATTGCTTCGTCAGGAAATCATTGCCGCCTACCATGTTTCGGTTACGCCAAAAAAATCCCCGGATTTGGTGCAAGCTTCAGCGCTATTCCAGCAAATATGTGTAAAGTGTCATGGAGTGCAAGGTTTTGGAGATGGGCCAGAAAGCAATAGACTGGATCCGAAACCGGCCAACTTCCATGACGTTGCGCGTATGGGGCAACGTAGTGTTTATGGTCTCTACAACACCATCACTTTGGGTGTTGAGGGTACTGCGATGAAAGCCATGACGCAATTGACCGAGGATCAAAAATGGTCGCTGGCGTTCTATGTATCCAACCTTCGCAATACTCCCGAGTATATTGAACAAGGACACAAATTCTGGGAAAAAAGGACTTATCGCGGCCCCGCCCCTAATCTCGCTGCACTGACAACTCTCACCTCAAACGAAATCGTTTTACATTACGGCGAACAAACCCGTGCTGTCTTCGCTTACCTGCGGGCAAATCCGCAGGCATTGTCTCTCAAGCGACAATCTACCTTGCTTTTTGCCACCGAACAACTTGATCAGGCTTCGGCCTTCTATCAAAGCGGCGACTTGGTGCAGGCGCAACGAATCGCCATTGCTGCCTATCTGGAGGGTTTTGAACCCATGGAAATCAGCATTGACAATCTGGACAAACAACTGCGTCGCGACATTGAGCATGAAATGATGGGCATACGGCAAATAATTAATAATAACGGCTCTACATATGAGGTGGCCTCTAAAATTGCACATACGAAAAATCTGCTTTTTAAGGCAGATGAGTTGTTGAGAAGTGGAAAATTGTCAATTCTGGGCGCCTTCGCCAGCGCACTTTTCATGCTGCTGCGGGAGGGGATCGAAGGAATGCTCGTGTTGGCAGCCATCATCGCCTTCGTAGTAAGAAGTGGCCAGCGAGAAGCCTTAGTCTATATCCACGCCGGATGGGGCGCCGCATTATTTCTGGGAGCATTGACCTGGATGGCGGCAACTTGGCTTGTAAATATTTCAGGTGCCGGACGAGAAATCACCGAGGGTGTTACCGCGCTCATTGCTTCAGTCATGCTGATTTATGTGGGCTACTGGCTGCATGATAAGGTTCACGCACAGTCTTGGCAAAAGTTCCTGAAGAATCAAGTCGACACTGCCCTGGAAAAGAAAACACTTTGGGCGCTTGCGCTGATTTCGTTTTTTGCCGTTTATCGCGAGATATTCGAAACTGTGCTGTTCTATCAGGCTCTTTGGGCGCAAACCAGTGACATAACAAGACCGGCTTTATGGGGAGGAATGATGTCCGCAATTCTTCTGCTAATAAGCACAGGTTGGGCATTGTTTCGCTTTGGAATCAGGCTCCCGCTCGGCCGCTTCTTTACAGGCACGTCCCTGTTATTGGCGGCATTGGCCGTCATTTTTGCCGGCCAGGGAGTCGCAGCCTTGCAGGAAGCCAGCATTATCGAAAGCAATAGGGTCAATTTCATCTCGCTGCCAATGCTAGGCGTACACCCCACTGTTCAGACTTTGCTGGTTCAGGTATCGGTTATCGGCATTCTGGTGCTGTGTTACAGAGCTTCGCTCCGCCGCAAATCTGTTTAACCGCAGTTGGGATCCCTCACCGAAAGTCGGCTCGTTTAGTGTTTCTTTGGTCGGCCAGTTTTAATCTTCTCCAGACTATTCAATTCGAGTTTTAGCCGCGCAGCGCTAAAGGTAGTCAACACTTTCAGTCCTGCCCGCAATATCTCGCTTTTTTTTACATGCATTTTTGATTTCATACAAATTGCCTTGATCTCGGCAATTTTATGATACTCATTTTGCGGCATAGTAAAACTGTCCCGCACAACTTTCTTCTTGTGCTCCTTTTTGCCCTTGCTTTGTTTTTGTCCTGATTCCACAACCGGTATTGCCTTGCTCGCTGAACGGGCAGCTTGTTTCGCGGTAGCGGGATTTTGTTTCTCGAATGGTTTTTTCACCTTTGCATTTTTGACAGCAGCTTTGACCGTTGGCAAAACTATCTTTTTGGTTGTCATATTGCCCCCATAGGATTAAAGTCTGAAAACAGTGTATACGGTAATATCGAAAATGCAAGGCACGGTATTGGGAGGCTTAAATGGATCTGATTTTGTGGCGGCACGCTGAAGCGGAGGATGGCTCACCCGACAATGCTCGCGAACTTACATTAAAGGGTCAAAAACAAGCGGCAAAAACTGCTGCTTTCCTGAAGCCCCGATTGCCCGATGAACACCGAGTGCTGGTTAGTCCTGCATTCCGTACTATCCAGACCGCTTCGGCGCTCACCGAACATTTCACGCTGGCTCCCACGATTGCACCCGGAGCTTCCGCGCAAGCTGTACTGCAGGCGGCACGCTGGCCGGACGAAGGCGGCACCGTGCTAATTGTCGGACATCAGCCTACACTGGGTGAAGTCGCAGTGCAATTGTTGGGTTGTGAGGCCGGTTCAATAAGTATCAGGAAAAGCGCGATCTGGTGGTTTAACCTGAGAGAGAATTCTCCACAGGCCACTTTGCGATTAGTCATAACGCCGGACTTTCTATAGCGTTTTTTTGGCGTGTTTAGATAGGGAGGGCACATCATGTTTGAATCTGCGGAACTCGGACACAAAATAGATAAAGCTACTTATGACGCTGAACTCCCGCAACTGCGCGAGGATCTGCTTAACGCGCAATTCGATCTGGCGCAAAAAGCCAAGTTTCAGGTCATCATCCTGATCGGCGGGGTGGACGGTGCCGGCAAGGGCGAAACCGTCAACCTGCTCAATGCGTGGATGGATCCGCGTCACATTGTCGCGCATGCCATGGGGGAGGCCTCCGACGAGGAGCGTGAGCGCCCACTGATGTGGCGCTATTGGCGCGCGCTTCCCCCGAAAGGCAAGATCGGCATGTTCTTCGGCTCGTGGTACACCGCGCCCATCGTCAACCGTGCGATGAAAATCACCGGCACCGCCTCGCTCAACCAGAGCATCGAGCGCATCAACCACTTTGAAAAGATGCTAACCGACGAGGGCGCGCTGATCCTGAAATTCTGGTTTCACCTCTCCAAAGATGCCCAGGAAAAACGCCTGAAGTCGCTGGAAAAAAACCCCAAAACCCGCTGGCGTGTCACTAAACTAGATTGGCAGCGCTTCAAGCTTTATGAGCGATTCCGCAAGGTTTCCGAGCATACGCTACGTGAAACCAGTACCGGTGTCGCACCGTGGATCGTGGTCGAGGGTTCCGATGCTCGCTACCGCGGGTTGACTGTCGGCAGGATCTTGCTGGAGGCCATGCGCAAGCGGTTGCGTAATCCCGCCAAGCCCAGCGGCGCCAGCTCCGCCCCGTTGCAGCCGCCGATCGACAAGCTTGACGTGATCGACAAACTGAACATGTCGCAGAAGATCGCCAAAAAGACCTATGAAACGCAACTGGAAAAATATCAGGGCAAACTCAACCTGCTCACGCGCGATCCGAAATTCCGCAAACTGTCGGTGATCGCGCTGTTCGAGGGTTCCGATGCCGGTGGCAAGGGCGGCGCGATCCGCCGCATCACGGGTGCGCTGGACGCTCGTCATTACCGCATCATCCCTGTTGCCGCGCCCACCGAGGAGGAACGCGCGCAGCCCTATCTGTGGCGTTTCTGGCGCCACATCCCGCGCACCGGCCGCGTCACGATATTCGACCGCTCATGGTACGGGCGGGTACTGGTCGAGCGGGTGGAAAATTTCTGTTCTGAAGCCGACTGGATGCGCGCCTATCGCGAGATCAACGATTTCGAAGAGCAGTTGGTCGACAGCAATACCGTGCTGATCAAGTTCTGGTTGGCCATTACCAAGGATGAGCAATTGCGCCGCTTCAAGGAACGCGAGAAGACCGGCTTCAAGCGCTTCAAGATCACCGAGGAAGATTGGCGCAACCGCAAGAAATGGAACGAGTACGAGCGCGCGGTGTGCGACATGGTAGACCGCACCAGCACCGAGATCTCGCCGTGGACGCTGGTCGAGGCCAACGACAAGAACTTCGCGCGTATCAAGATTCTAAAAACGATGTGCCAGCAGATTGAGGCGGCGATGAAGAAGAATAAATAATCAGTGCAGGTTACCGGATGACTGCACCAGCAGCCACGGACTGACCACCACGGCCCAGACCAGCGCGTCGGTCTCGAACCAGTCCGCCGCCTGTTCGTCGGTGACCTTGCTCAGCTTACCTGCCAACATCCATTGCTGAATCTGCTCCGCATTGTCTTTGGACATCTGGAACGCCGCCTCGACGAGGTCGAGTTCATCGCTCACATGGACTGCCGCACCGCTGGCAAAAAAACGCTGCACTTCCCGCCAGGCGATCTGCGCGGTTTCCAGATTCACCTTGGCACGATAGATATCTTCTTTGCTTTCCCCGTCTATCTGTTTGTTTGTCTCACCCATCTTTGCTTCTTTCCTTGCGTTCTAGCCCTTCGGGTAATTGTCCTTGACCCGCATGTAGTGCTCTGCGGAATATTTCAGGTCGGCAACCTCTTCATCCGTGAGCCTGCGCACCACCTTGGCCGGACGGCCCATGTACAGCATACCGCTCTCCAGCACCTTGCCCTGCGTCACCAGGCTGCCCGCCCCTATCATCACGTGATCGGGTATCACCGCATCATCGAGGATGATCGTCCCCATACCGATCAGGCACTCGTTGCCTATCGTGCAGCCGTGCAGGATTACCGAGTGCCCGACAGTCACATAGTCGCCGATGATCAAAGGTGAGCCGTCGGGCTTGTCTGGCGTTTTGTGCGACACATGCCCCATCGTCAGATCCTGCACGTTGGTGCCGCGCCCGATCACGATGCGGTTCACGTCGCCGCGTAGCACGGTGTTGCACCACACCGAGCTGTCGTCGCCAATCTTTACATCGCCGATTACCTGACAGGAAGGGTGCAGGTAAACGCAATCGCCAACCTCGGGACTGGTTTTAAGATAAGGTGAAATTGCCATACGATCTACTCCGCAAGTTTCCATTTCATCGGCTCGCCTGCCCGCAACGGCACAAGCCGGTGTTCGCCGAATCCCACTGAAGCAGGTACTTGCCACTCTTCTTTGCGCAGCGTGATGGTGTCTTTATTGTGCGGCAAGCCGTAGTAGTCCGCACCGTAAAAGCTGGCGAAGGCTTCCAGTTTGTCCAGCGCGCCCGCGCCCTCGAATGCTTCGGCATATAGCTCGATGGCGGTACGAGCACTGTAACAACCGGCGCAACCGCAGGCGTTTTCCTTGGTGTGCTGCGCGTGGGGGGCGCTGTCGGTACCGAGGAAGAATTTCTTGCTGCCGCTGGTGGCGGCTCTGATCAGCGCCTCGCGGTGTGTCTCGCGCTTGAGTATTGGCAGGCAGTAGAAATGCGGCCGGATACCGCCGACCAGCATGGCGTTACGGTTGTAGAGCAGGTGTTGCGGGGTGAGCGTGGCGGCGATGTTGTCCGCCGCGCCCGCCACAAATTCAGCCGCGTCTTTGGTGGTGATGTGCTCGAACACCACGCGCAGGCCCGGCATGTCCTTCAGTAGCGGTTGCATGACGCGCTCGATGAACACCGCCTCGCGGTCGAATATGTCGATATCGGCGCTGGTCACTTCGCCGTGTACCAGCAGCGGCATGCCCAGTTTTTGCATCTCTTCCAACGTGGAGTAGCACTTGCGGATGTCGGTCACACCGGCATCGGAGTTAGTGGTCGCACCCGCCGGATACAGTTTTACGGCGTGTACTTTGCCACTCTGCTTGGCTTTTCGTATCTCTTCCGCACTGGTAATGTCAGTCAGATACAGCGTCATCAGCGGTTCGAATTTTGCGCCCGCTGGCAATGCGGCATCAATTCGCTCGCGATAGGCGAGTGCCTGTTCGGTGGTGGTGACCGGCGGCCTAAGATTGGGCATCACGATGGCGCGTGCAAACTGTCGTGCGGTATCGCCCACCACGGACTGCATCAGCGCACCGTCACGCAGGTGCAGGTGCCAGTCATCGGGGCGTGTCATAGTAAACTGTTGCATATGTGTTTTCGGCAAAATTAGGGTTTAATTAAACTGACACAATAATCTGTTACGCTATTTTACAGATAATCGCGCCGGAAAGAGGCGCAGGGGATGCACGATGGCGATTTATGCGGTTGGCGATATACAGGGCTGCCATGCGGAGCTGGTGCGGCTGCTCGATGAAATTCGTTTCGATCCGGCAGCCGACCAGCTATGGCTGGTCGGCGATCTGGTGAATCGCGGCCCCGGCTCGCTCGAAGTGTTGCGGCTGGTCAAGTCGCTGGGCACCAGCGCAATCACCGTACTAGGCAATCATGACCTGCATTTGCTTGCCGTCGCCGAGGGCGTGGCCGATCTCAGCCGCAATGACACGCTTGATGGGATACTCAACGCACCGGATCGGGATGAAATACTGCGCTGGCTGCGCAACCAGCGTCTGATGCATACGCACAAGAATCTTGTGCTAGTACACGCGGGGCTGTTGCCGCAGTGGACCGTAGCACAGGCCGAAGGGTATGCGCGCGAAGTCGAGATAGCACTGCGTTCAGATGGCTACATCACCTTTCTGTCTCGCATGTACGGCAATGCACCCCACGAATGGGATGATACTCTCAGCGGCTACAAGCGCCTGCGTGTTATCGTTAATGCCTTTACGCGGATGCGTATCTGCACCAGGGACGGCGAGATGGAGTTCAAGTTCAAGGGCGAGGTGAAAAACATACCCGCCGGATACTTGCCGTGGTTTGAAATCCCCAAACGCGCCAGCGAGAAATCAACGGTGATCTTCGGCCACTGGTCTGCGCTGGGTCTGAAGCACACGCCCAATATCATTGCGCTCGACACCGGTTGCCTGTGGGGCGGGCCGATGACTGCGATTCGTCTCGATGACCGGAAACTGTTTCAAGTGAGATGCAAGAATCCGGTAGCAAAGCACTGGTGAGCAGCACAGTAAATATTCGCCTCCCTTATTTCCCTGTCTCCACCAGCAATCTCTGCATCATCTGTTCCGCCTGTCGCGCATAACCGCCGCCGAACAAATTGGCATGATTAAGGATGTGATATAGATTGTACAGGTCGCGACGCGTAGCATAGCCCGCATCCAGCGGATAGGTTGCACGGTATGCGGCATAAAAATCCGCACTGAATCCGCCAAACAGTTCAGTCATCGCGATATCGCATTCGCGGTCGCCGTAATAGGCAGCCGGATCGAAGATCGCTGGCGTACCATCGGCAAGAAATGCATGGTTGCCGCTCCACAGGTCACCGTGCAAAAGCGATGGTTGCGGGGTGTAATCGACAAAGTAAGCGGGCAGGGCGTCCATCAGATTTTTACCCAGATGTTGTATTTTCCCTGTATAGCCTTTGTGTGCCGCAAGCTGCAATTGAAACCCTAGGCGCTGCTCGCGCCAGAATTCTATCCAGTCATTCTTCCAGCCATTAGGCTGTGCCATCGTACCGATGAAATTATTATGGTCGAGGCCAAATTGTGATGACGTGCATCGATGTAACGTCGCGAGTTGTTCGCCAAGCAGATGGGCGCTGCCGTGCGAACTTAATTTCAGATATTCCAGCACCAAAAAACTTTGTTTGCCCGAAGCGCCATGCGCAATAGGGGATGGGACACACAGAGTGTTCGTTGCCGCGATTTTTTCCAAACTCACTTCTTCAGCGACGAATATCGGATAATTCTGAACATCGTTTAGCTTGAGGAAATATCGCTCACCGTCTGCCCCTTGCAGACAATAGGCCTCGTTGATACTACCACCGCCGACAGGTATAGCCTTGCTGAGGTTGAAAGGATAGCGTGTCGCACCCTGAATTGCAGATGCGATGCTATCCCAGACAGTCATGAACTACAGTTTGATGGAATGGCCGAAGTGTTTCTCATATAGACCCGCCAATTCAGCACGAGTATAGCTGTGATTTTGTCCGCCGCGATTGGCGATCTTAATTGAGCCCATCAGCGAAGCGAGACGACCGGTAATCTCCCAATTCCATCCATTCTGGATGCCATACAACAAGCCCGCACGATAGGCATCGCCGCAACCTGTGGGATCAACGATGGCCTGTGGCTTGGGTGTGGGAATAGCTATCTGTTTACCATCGGCATAGATCATGGAACCGTCTCCGCCCAGTGTGACTATCAACGCTTTGACGCGCTGCGCGATCTCTGCCAGCGTCTTGCCGGTCTTGTCCTGCAGCATCTGAGCTTCATAATCGTTTACGGTCACATAGGTGGACTGATCGACAAAGGTCAGCAATTCCGCACCCGAGAACATCGGCATACCCTGACCCGGGTCGAACACAAAGGGAATGCCCAAATCGGCGAATTCCACGGCGTGCTGGATCATCCCCTCGCGTCCATCCGGCGAGACGATGCCTAGAGACACTTCCTTGGCCGAGGCAACACTATTCAGGTGCGACTGCCCCATCGCGCCCGGATGGAAAGCGGTGATCTGGTTGTCATCCAGATCGGTGGTGATAAAAGCCTGTCCGGTGAAATGTCCTTCGGTGTGCCGAACATGCATTTGATTCAAGCCGAGTTTATTTAAGCGTGCGGCGTATGGTGCAAAATCATCACCTACCGTTGCCATAATCAGCGGATTCCCGCCCAGCATCTGCAGGTTATAAGCAATATTGCCTGCACAACCGCCATATTCGCGGCGCATTTCTGGCACGAGAAACGCTACGTTGAGAATGTGTATCTGTTCAGGGAGGATATGTTTTTTGAATTGGTCTTTGAACACCATGATGGTGTCGTAAGCCATTGAGCCGCAAATCAGTGTATGCATCGCAAAACCTTGACGAAATATTTGGAAGGACTGAATTGTATCATCCAATAACAGCTCTGCTATTAGCTAGAGCCGCTTCCTGTGAATGCGCTTCCCTTACTTCTGACCTGCTACGGTCTTGAACAGGATGTCAGCGCTGTTCTCCTGCTGTAACGCGAGACCTGCTCGATAGGCATTTCCGTTGTATCTCGGATAATCGGCAATGATCTGCTGTACGGCGCTGAGAATCTTTTCCGGCTCTGTGTTGTTCACCACCACGCCGGCTTCAAACCTTTCCACCATACGCGCGATCCATGTGCCAGCCGTGGTCACGATGGGACTGCCCGCCGACAGCGCATCCAGCGTCACGCCGCTGATACGGTCGGCAAAACTTTTCGCGCTATACAGTTGAATGCATATCGCACCCGCGAATTGATTCGCATACTCTTCGGCATTGAGCGTTGCGGAAAAGAGCTGTAGCGCGGGGTAATTTATCTTTTCCAGCCTTTCAATATCTGCTTTGGTTACATCATCATATTTGCCGCGGTGGTCTGGGGAGTTTTGCAGCTTGACGGGTATTTGTAGCTTTAAACCGCTCATGTGCTCGACTATATCTACAACCTGTGAAATACCCTTGTCCTGCCGCGCCGCGCCCGCATACAGGAGGCCACTGAATTGGTCGTGACCTGCCCGAGCATTCTGAACCAGCCCTGAAATCGGGTATGGCACGATGTGCGCATTTTTAAAACCGGCCTCGTGAAAGACCTCGATGACAGCGGGCGTGGGTCCCAAGATCATGAAGTTGGGCTGTTTCCTCGCCAGCTTCTCCAGAAATGTACGCTTCCTTGCGGTTGCATTTATCCAATGAAAGTAGAAATAAACCTTCCCTTGACCGACCTCTCCTGACGTAGCCCATTGCATCATTACCAAATCGGCAAAGGTCGCGGTTGAAAGGAAAATCCTGCCGGGTTCTCCCAATAGTTTCCCATACAGAAAATAACTTTGCAGGCGGCGTATCTTGCTGCTGAAATGGTGCCTGATCTGTACGTTATTTTCCGGTAATGTAACGTCCGCATTGCGATTGGTCCATAAGCACAAGGGGAAACCGCAACTCGCACGGCAAAAACTGGCGATGAAGCTGTAGCAGTGGCCAGCCTGGTTGGTCAGGGTGGGTTCAACAATATTGATGATGCCGGACATATGTCAATCAATACCTGTTTAACAGCATCAGCTTTGCATAACGATAGTAGGTCACTTCCGCAGTTGAAACGGCCACCATGAATCCCTCGCGTCCATCTAGAAATCCTGCACGCAGTATATATGCCCGGAAAAATGCCCATAACGCGCTTGACACTGCTCGTTTCAATGAAGCTGATTTATTTTTATTGTGCAGCATTACTGCACCAGCGCTCGAATATTGATTGACCTTGGCCAGTAACGATTCCAGATCATGGAATGTCTCGTGTATCAGGTTGTTGTGCAACGTTCCCGTTGATCCATTCACAACAAGTCGTTCATGCACCAGATCGTCGGAAAACTCTGCCGAACCCCGGCGGAAAATTCGTGGGACATAGTCTGGATACCATCCTGAGTGACGAATAAATTTCCCGCAAAAACTTGATAGCCTTGGCATTCGAAAGGCCACAATGCTATGCGGTGCCTTTAGCGCAGCATCAATTTCCATACGCAGTTCCGGCGTAACCCTTTCATCCGCATCTATGGAAAAAATCCATTCATTGCTAGCATAACCAAGCGCGCGATTTTTTTGAGCTCCGAACCCAGGCCAGTCATGTACATAGACTTTCGCGCCGAATTCCTTACAAATGTCTGCTGTTGCATCGTCGCTGCCGGAATCCACCACGATGATTTCATCCGCCCATGAAACCGACTCCAGACAAGCACGGATATTTATTGCCTCATTTTTAGTGATGATAACGACAGAAATCCTAGGCGCGCTCATGCAATGCCTCCCGCGCCTCAAGCTCTGGAGTTGCTTTCTCACTGCCACTCAGATTCAGCGCAAGCGCTGCGAATAATGCAATCGCCAGTGGGTAAATGGCACAATATATTTGCACTTTGAATGTAGCAAGCGTTAACCCAAACATAAAAAACGATATGACCGTTGCCTGTCCCAACTTGGCAAAAACCTTGGCTTCAGCCACTGATGTTTCTGAAAGTTTGCAAAAAAGTCGGAATGGCATTATTAGCAATGCCGTATATGCTGCCAAACCAACCAATCCCTTGGTTGCCAACACATCCATCACTTCGGAATGCGCCTGATTGAACACTGTAATGCCTTGGTCAAGCTCGAGATTAACTGCTCCTGATGTAACAAGACTAACCACTTCGCTTTGGAAATATCCTGAACCTATTCCAATCAATGGGGAACTTGAGAACATCAATAAAGCGGCCTTCCACATTTGCAGCCTGTCTCCAATTGATGATCTGTAATCACCCCCCGTAATTTTCTGAATATCTTGCAATCCTTCTGTTAATCTTAGACTTATAGCCAACTCTGGAACAAATGTAAAAGTAATGGCAAGACTTACCGCAATTGCCAATCCCCCGCCTATAACGCTAGTTAAATTGACACGTCGCCAATCAACGAGAACCAGCAGCCCTGCGAGACCCAGCCATGATGAACGCGACATTGATAAATATGCGGAACTGACAAGCAAGGGAATAGCCATTGCAAGCGAATGGCGCAGATGTATCGCCAATCTGTCTTTCATCGCTATAAGCACAATCGCCGCATACAAGCATAACAATACACACAAGTTTCCAAAATATATCGGAAAGTTCGTCCAACCTAATGCGCGAACCAATTCAAGTGTAAGGTGCTGGTAGCTGCTTATTGATATAGCGGCCAGCGCACTGGCTGCAATACCATAATAGAATAGCCCTGTAGCCCGCATCGTTGTATACCGAACGATCCAGAACACGCCTATTCCCAGCAAAAACCTCAATGGATAATCCAGATTCGGCCAATGTTGGTTATTTATAACCGTTGATAACATTTCAGCAAGAAACCACGCACCGAAGGCTGCCAACAAAGTATTTCTGGCAGTCAGGGTTTGTTGCCCATATTTTTGCAACGTTCCCTTTCCTTTGACCAACATCAAAACAGTGGCTACGAGCGCTAGCAATACAGATGGACCCGCCGCCAGCGGTGTCGCCAAAACGCCTCCTATTGTAGCCAATAGCCCAAGTGCTATATATTCAAGTGCGGGCGACTCTGGCCCTGATAACTTATTCATTGAGTGTGCCGCTTCTATTTTTTGTTCAGGCTTGTCCGCTGCTCGGCTGGTATTCAGGTACCCACTTCATCAAATCCATGCGTACGTGGCTGTCTTCCATAGTAGTTGCAGATAGCCACTTCAACAATTCATCCAACCATATCCTATCGACCTGACAAGCCTGTGCAATGCGTAATTTTGGATGGTGAGTAGGTAAGGTATGTTCATTATCTGCCAATAATTCCTCATACAATTTTTCTCCGGGGCGCAATCCCGTAAATACGATTTTGATTTCCTCATCGGTAAAACCGGATAGTCGTATCAAATCTTTAGCAAGATCGACTATTCTGACTGGTTCGCCCATATCCAGCACAAAAATTTCACCTCCCTTTCCCATCAAACCTGATTGCAGCACCAATTGTGCGGCCTCGGGGATTGACATGAAATATCGTGTGATATCGGGATGCGTGACAGTAACAGGTCCACCCTTTGCAATTTGCGCGCGAAATGTTGGGATCACGCTGCCGGTGCTACCCAACACATTGCCAAATCTGACAATTACAAATCGTGGCCCTCCTGACAGCAATGATGATTTAATCGAGCCGACTTGCTCCATCGGACACTGCATCGCCTGACACACCATTTCAGCCAACCGCTTGCTCGCTCCCATCACATTCGTTGGATTAACAGCTTTATCGGTTGAAATCATTACAAAGTTGCTGACACCGTGCCGCTGTGCTGCCTGCGCAACTGTCCAAGTCCCCAGCACATTGTTACGTACAGCCTGCCATGCGTTATTTTGTTCCATCAACGGTACATGCTTATATGCTGCGGCATGAAACAATATTTTCGGTCTGTTTTGCCGCATGACCTCATCCACCCGCACTGTATCGCGCACATCGCCAATCAAACAAACTAAATTCAGAGATGGAAAGTCCTGCCTCAAATTCTGCTCAATGGAATAAAGCGAAAACTCACTGGATTCAAACAACACCAGTTTTTCAGGATCAAAGCGAGCAATCTGACGGCACAATTCAGAGCCTATTGATCCTCCGGCACCGGTCACAAGTACCACCCCGTTTCCCAGCAAGACGTGCAATCCTTCGTTATCCAATACGACCGGATCACGACCCAGCAAATCGTCCAACTCGATGGCTCGCAGCTGCGATACAGACACCTTCCCACTCATCAAATCATCGAAGGAAGGAACTGTAAGCGCTTTAAGCCCCGCTTGATTACAAAGCTGAATAGCTCTTCTACGCTGTTGATGTGAGCTGGATGGCATGGCGATAATTACCTGGGATACACCAAGTTTGCTCGCTCTTTCCGCCATGCTTTCCAAACCGCCCAACACACGAACACCATTCAACATTCGCCCATGCATATCTTCTTCATCATCCAGAAAGCCAACCAATCGCCAACCACCGTTTTTGATCAAATCCTTCGCAAGGCTCGCCGCGGCATCGCCGGCACCCAACACCAGTACCGGCTCACCGCGTAACGTGAAATCACCGTACAATCCCCTCTCCTTCCAGAGACGATATGCAAAACGACTACCTCCCATCATCAGAATCAGTAGCAGTGGATTGATGATGAGTACCGAGCGTGGTATCACGAAATCCATCCGCGGCAGCCAGAACATCGTCGAAATCGCTGCCGCCGACAGCATGACTGCCATAAAAATCCTGCGCAAGTCGGTAGTACTTGCGTATCTCCAGATGCCGCGATATAGATGAAAACGCCAAAAAATCGCCAGTTGGAGTGGAACTACCAATAACAGTGTCTGTTGCAGCTCCTCAACAAAACTGTCCGGCAATTCAAAGTTAAAGCGCAGCAGGTAAGCAAAACTCCACGCCAGTACAGCTGCTGCTGCATCGTGCAATACTGCTAGTGCCGTACGAGTTTTCGATTTAAACATCGTTTTTATTTACCTTCATCGCAATATGATTTTGCCAACTGCGGTCTATTCGCATTGTCAGCCCCAGATAAATAGCTCCCCACCAAGCCAGCAAATTTCCCTGTGCATACGTATCCAGACCAATACCCCACAGTGCTGACACACCGGCCAAAAACATTAATGTATATTCTGCCAATGCTGTATTTCTGTGCCCCCAGCCCATTAGAATCAATCGTTGGAAAAAATGGCTTCGGTGCGCTTTAAATATATCTTCGCCCCGCCGTAATCTTTTGTACAAGGTAAGCGTTGCATCAGCCACAAACGGCGAAAATACCATCATGGGAAACCAGAATGGCCAATAGTTATTTTGCCAACCCCATACCCCGAAGGCCGCCGCGAGGAACCCAAGCGGTATCGATCCGGCATCGCCCATGAATACTTTGGCCGGATAAAAATTGTGGTATAAAAATCCTAGTGCCGCAGCGCCGATTGAAAAATTCATCATCGCAAAGGCTTCGTCACTATTCATTAGTCCGGCAATTCCATAAAAACTGAATCCGAATAACGCCATTCCACCCGCCATACCATCCGATCCATCCATAAAGTTATACAGATTGGTCATCCAAACGATAAACAGCAATACCGGCAACAACCATAACCAGTCTACCCCAGCTCCGCCGAGCACGATCGCAGCGGCCAAAAAATGACCCAGCAATCGTGTTTTTGCAGTCAGGTTGCGCACATCATCCACCAGCGACAACACGAACAGGCCCAATGTCGGAATCACTATCCACCACGCCCAGAACTCGAACAGCAACACCCAGCCGGACAGTATCCCCGCCATCAGCGCGATCCCTCCGATTCGCGGAACAGGCTCAGTGTGCAGTGAACGCTCATTGGGAATATCTTGCAGCGTGCCGTCCTTGTTCAGAGTCAGGATCAATGCCAAAAGAAGTGTGACCAGTGCAGAAATCAGCGGGGGATAGTGGCTCATGTAAACTTTAATTCGTTCTGTATTAAAATGTGCTGGAATGACTTGCTCTCAGGGGTGCGTCCAGCAGGGCGCGCCTGTGTCAGGTAATTGCGTTTGAGTCTTCTTTTTCCCGCCTTGGCACCTTGCAATCATCCGCGCATCACAGGTTGCCCGGTCGAGTTTAATACGCATTTTTACCCCTAAATCCGCGCAATATTGTCACAAAGATTATTTTCATATCCAGCCACAGCGACCAGTTCCGTATGTATTCGAGGTCGTATTCAACCCGTTTTCCCATCTTGTCCAGAGTGTCTGTTTCACCGCGCCATCCGTTTACCTGCGCCCAACCCGTAATCCCCGGTTTCACTTTATGCCTGAGCATATAACCGTGGATCAGCTTGCGATATTGTTCATTATGCGCGACCGCATGTGGGCGCGGGCCAACTAGCGACATGCGTCCTTGCAACACATTGATCAACTGTGGAAATTCATCCAGTGAGGTCTTTCGTAATAATTTCCCAAGCGAAGTGATGCGCGGGTCGCCCTGTTTTGCCTGTGAAATTTCGTCACCATCCTCACAAACGCTCATCGTGCGAAATTTCCACACCTCGACAACCTCACCGTTCAAACCATAGCGTCTCTGCTTGAAAATTACCGCTCCCGGTGAAGTCAACTTGACTGCCACCCCGATGAAAATCATCGGAATTAACGCAATTGCAAAGAACAGCGTCCCCAAAACCAAATCCTCGATGCGCTTGATCCATCCGTCCACCCCCATAAAAGGGGTCTCATATACCCTGATAGCCGGGATTCCATGAAAGCTGGTCCATCTTGCGTGCAATAGATTAGAAACAAACATGTCGGGAACAACATACACGGAAGCCGTCGTGTCGGCGAACGACTCGACCAGCTCTACGATGCGGCGTTCTTCCTGCATCGGCAACACAATGTAGACATAATCTACTTTGCCCTCCCGTGCGGCCCTTATCAGGTCGGACACCGAGCCCATTAAATGAGAACGCAACGATTCCCGGATCGAATCTATAGCCACATCGTCGTAGATTCCCATGGGTTTCATACCCATCCACGGTGCGTTGTGTGATTTCTCGATCAGGTGAACCCCCTGGGTATTTGCTCCGATGATAGCCAGCGTTCGGCTATTTTTTCCGGCGCGGCGCAATACGCGAAGCAGCATCCTGGCCAACATGCGCACCATGACCAAACCGACTGGCGTCACAATAAACCAGGTCATAATGGCAAGACGCGAAAAGGTGGCAGATGTCTTGCTGACAAAGGCCAGCATCACCAGCACGACAATAACCATACCCCACGACATGACCAGGTCGGTGATTTCATCAACTAATCCGCCAATGCGCCAGGACGCATACAGGCCTCGGGCTTCCGCAAAAAAATAAAATCCCGCAATCGCAAGCACGGCAAGTATTACGTTGTAATCAGCGATATCAACTCCATAGATTCTGCGCGAAATCCACAGAGCAAAACAAATCCAACCCGCATCAATCAATCGTTGAAGCAGGGATATTCCTGAATGATAGGGTCGCAGTAATCCGTCCGGCATTAAGATCAACCTTTTAATATTGCACTAACTGTGATTATGAAATGGGCTAATTGGCCCATTAACTGTTGTTACATAAAGCCTGCAAGTGTTTTTCAAAATCGCTCAATACGCTGGCTTTATCCCAGGCTCTTGCGGCATTGCGCGCAGCTGCACCAAGCTGCTCTCGTTGCGACCTATCATGAGCCAGTTCCAGTAGCCCTTTTACAAATTGTTGAGTATTACCCGGCTCTACCACTTTTCCGCAGGATGATACCACTTTGGCCAATTGCGTTCCCGGATACGCTGTCACCAATACCGGTCTGCCGCTTGCCAGCATACCGAGCAATTTCGAGGGCATAACCATGTCGGCCACATCGGCTCGCTGTGGCAATAAATGTATATCCGCCAGATTCAACAGCTCATTGAGCTTTTCCAAGGGCTGCAAAGGCAGCCAGCGTATATTGGGCAAATCTTCGCCCATCTTCATGAATCTCGCCCGCGCCGCACCCTCCCCGCACAACACTAGCAACAACTCCGGTTCTGTCTGTAACTGCCTTGCCGCCTCCAGCAGAATTTCCAATCCCTGCTTTTCACCCATACTTCCCGAGTATAACGCCACGCATGTCTCTGTCCCGATGCCCAACTTTGCCCTGTACTCACTCGCCTTGGACAGTGGGAAGATAACTTGCGCATCCACCCAATTGGGCAATAAGAATCGCTTTTCCTTCGCCACTCCTTTCTTACCCAGGCGCTCAACCATATTCTCAGAGATGGTCGAAATGCAATTAAAGCGGGTCATCAGCCACCTCTCCAACTTTTCTGCGAGACAGCCCACCCCCCTTATATTCACCATCCCCAAGCCTAAAGCTGCGTCAACTTCAAAGTCCTGAACATGCAACAAGGTTCGCGTACCCGATATCCGAGCCATTCCCAGCGCAGCCGGCGCGCAAAAGAGGGTGGGTTCAAGCACGATAACAACATCGGGACGTTTAAAGAACTGTAGCAATAGCATCGGAATACTGGTCAGCGCAAATGAAAATAAATGCAGCAGACGTTTAACGCCACTGGGTTGCCGGGGTACCCACAACGGGCATCGATAAACTTTCACACCGGCCAACTCTTCACTTCGATACATCCAGGACTTATATGGCTGCTGCACGCGCCACCATGGGTAATAGGGTGGAGCTGTGATGATGGATACTTCATGCCCTTGAGCTGCCAAGCATATCGCCATTTCAGCGTTGTATTTTCCTATGCCTGTCAGTTCAGGAAAATAATTGATGCTGTAGATCAAAATTCGCACGGCAACTTTCAAGAAGTACGATTAGCGTTTTATCGAGATACACTGCAAACAATCTCCCTTACCCAGTCTATTACCCAGCCAGAGCAGAGGAAATAAAAACCCTCGAATCAGCAGCATCAGACTTGCCACCAACGTGACTGATCGTAATTGCCTTGTTGGAAACCCCGGCTTACTGAAAATAATCGCCAGAAATGAATGGGCAACCCACAATGCTGGGGTTTCCTGGCGTATATTTTTGATTTGAAAGCCGGATTTCTGCAAAATATTTGATAGCGTCCTGGCTGAAAAATGAGAAATATGAAAAGGCACATGCCAGTTAATCCAGTAATGCCCAAACATTGATCTCAACCAACTTTGACTATTTGGACAACTGATCCAAACCTCGCCGCCAGGATTTAAAATACGGGCTACATTTTTTAACATCTCTACTGGATCTAAAGAATGCTCCAGCACATTTGACAAAACCACTATATCGTACTTTGATATCGGCTCAAATTGCTCAATCAAAGCAGAATGCACAACATAGCCTTTGTTTCGCGCCACCTGCGCAGCCTTACTATTCAACTCTAATCCCTCTACTGAATAGCCGCAATTTTGGTAGAAAATTAGGCCGCGGCCCTCGTTACAACCCACATCAAGTAATCGACCTTTCCCAGAAATGGAATGAAAAGAAATGTCGCCATCAATTTTTAACCACAAATGCCACAACCAAGAATTCTGAAGTAGTTTTCGCAATTGCACATAGAAGTTTTCACCTGAACCCGCCTCTCCACCATAATTGTAGTAAGTTTCATAAAGCAATTTAAGTTCTTCGACTGTTGGCAACGGTTGAGTTTGCTCCAATTTACAGGAAGAACATTCTTTAATTTGGTAAGGGCGGGAAATCCCGAATCTCGTATCGTAAACCTCAGCGATTACTGAATCCCTCTCGATCGGCTGATTGCAGTTAATACAATTCATGACTAATTAGAATCCCTGTAATAAATAATGAAAGGCCAGGTTAGCCATTTATATTCCACTTATCGCTTCGCGATATGGTTGAACGGTCAACGTGCAACTATTTGATCTTTTTACGACTGCGAATATTCAGCCTTGCTTCGCACTAATTTTACACATGCGCTTGTGCTACTTTGGCGTCGCACTTAATGCAATATATCTTACGGCGGCGATATCCAAACAGGCGTCATGTTCCAACTCTGAAATACGTGGATGAAATTTCGCATCTGCATGCCGGAGAGAGCCTCTTACTTGCAAACTCGTTGGATAGCCTCACAAATCGGCTCCTCACTACTCCAGCAATTGGCGCTTTCGATCCGCACTCCGACCCATGAACGTTTTCCTGAGAGGCTTGAGATTAAGATCGATGGCGAACTAAAGAACTCCTATGCCCATTTGATTTTCTCTCAGCAATTTCTTCAGCTTGCCGTCTCTGCCTTCAGTTCGCCTAAACTGGGTTTTCACCGACAGCCCCTGATACACCACTAGTTATTTATAGCATCGCCGAATTCAGTTTTTCTGCGTAACGTTACGTATTCCTGCTGCCGATTCCTGATACAAGCATTAATATGTTTTTGGATATACTGACTGCTGGTTACCGGCACCCTCATCCAATGGCGACTTTACCAATTAACCAGTTGATATTATTGGAACACCTTACGCGGCAATCATTTTCTACAATTCAACGTCCTAGCTGCCGCTCCCAAGCCCATGCATGTTGAATGATTATTTCAAGATCCGAATATTTTGGCTGCCAGCCTAGAGCCTCTTTAGCGCGGCTTGCATCCGCAACTAACCGCGCAGGATCGCCAGGACGACGCATCCCAAAGTTTGTATGAATTGATCGGTGAGTAATACGTACCGCAGTATCGATGACCTCTCGTATGGAGAATCCATTTCCGTTGCCAAGGTTGTAGTTTGCACTTTTGGCACCCTGCATGAGTTGATGCAATCCTAGCCAGTGGGCAGCACATAAATCCTGAATATGGATGTAATCCCGAATACATGTTCCATCCGGCGTGTCATAGTCGGTGCCGAATATGGTTATAGCATCGCGACGCCCACTGGCAGCTTGCAGCACTAGTGGGATCAAGTGTGTCTCCGGCTGATGCCGCTCTCCCAATTCACCTTCTGGATCTGCGCCGGCCGCATTAAAATATCGCAGAACGAAGCGCCTCATCCCATAAGCATGTTCATAATCTTCCAGCATCTTCTCTACCATCAGCTTGCTCCGCCCATACGGATTGATAGGGTTATGGATATGTTGCTCATCTATCGGAATATATAATGGTTGTCCGAAGACAGCTGCGGTAGAAGAGAAGATAAATCGCTTAACGTTATGGCGTACCATGACATCCAGCAGATTTTGTGTATTTACGAAATTATTTCGGTAATACTTGGCTGGCTCCTTGACCGATTCACCGACCTGAATAAATGACGCAAAGTGCATCACTGCATCAAACTGATGTAAAGAGAACAAATTCTCCAAGGCTACCGTATCAGCAATACTTGCAGCAACCAGTTTCCCGTACTTTACAGCATCCGCAAAGCCCGTCGATAAATCATCCAAAACAGTAACCTGGCAATTCTGCCGAGCCAACCACTTCACCATGTGTGAGCCTATATAGCCAGCTCCGCCGACAACCAGAATATGCATTTCAATATGCGTTCTTATTTATAAAACCTTTAAACACAGTCAGCAGAATAATCCTCAGGTCAAACCAAAAAGACCAGTTTTCAATGTAATATAAATCGTGTTCAATTCTTTTGGCTAAATCGGTATCCCCTCGCCATCCATTGATCTGTGCCCAACCTGTAATTCCGGCTTTCACCAAATGCTTTTTCATGTAGTCTGGAATTTCATCCTTGAATTTCTCCACAAACATCGGGCGCTCTGGACGTGGGCCAACTATAGACATTTCACCCTTAAGTACATTAATGAATTGCGGCAATTCATCCAAGCTTGTCTTACGTAGAAATATCCCAAAGGAGGTGACTGGCTTATTTTTCGCACCCCCCCACTGAACTCCAGCCCCCTCCACGTTCACCGGCATGGAACGGTACTTGAGCATCATGAATAATTCACCATTCCAACCCACGCGCTCCTGACGATAAAATACCGGACCAGATGAACTTAGCTTCACTCCTAAAGCAATAAAGGCCATGAGCGGACTAATCAGCAATAGAATTAATGATGCTAGTACCTTATCCTCCAGGGCTTTGATTACACGATTTGTGCCATCCATCGGACTTACCGAAATATCCATCACCGGAAGTCCTGCCACTTCAGAAATTGAATGATTCATCATTCTAAAACCGAAGATATCTGGTACATAACGAATATCCACCGTACTGTGCCGTAATTTATAGAGTATGTCCTTGACCTTATCTTCGTCCTTGAAGGGCATTGCTATCCACACCTGATCAATCCCCGCCTTTTCCACAAAAGCAGCAATTTCTTCCGTACCTTCAACAAGAGGTACGCGATAAGCTTTTGAACCCGACGCTATAACTTCAGTACAAAAAAAACCCGTGACATGCAAACCCATCCATGGGCTCTTCACCAAGCGCCGAACCACTTCGCCCCCAAGGCTGCTCGATCCCACAACCACTATATGCCTCTGATTAAATCCTTGGCTACGCAACCAGCGCAAACCCAAGCGCAATAAAATTCTGTCTCCAATCAGGACGGCCCAGCCTAGCATTGCCCATGTTCCAATCCACCCTCTAGAAAATTGATCACCTGTTTGCGTGGTAAATACAAAAGTGAGCAACAAAAATAAAACTAATGACCAACCAAGAGTAATCACCCTAACCTCGTCGAATATCGACGCACCACGCCAGGTTCTGTACAGATTGAACAGGGGGAACAGCAACGCAGCCAGCAATACTACGACACCAATTACATAAGAGTATGCCGTTGATAAATCCCAACTGCCAAGATAGGCGCGATTGGCTACCCAGGCAGCAAGAATAATCCCCAGCCAATCGAGGGCATGTAGAATCGCGTTCAATGCACTTGAATGACTTTTAAGCGACAGATCCCTATTTCTCAAAACACTTTCCTCTCAATCTATTGCATGGGAACCGGCGAGGACATCCCCCTTATTTTTTCTTCCCGCCAAGCTTGCTAAGCAATTCCGCTGTTTGTTTTATTTTCTTATTTTGTTATCCGCAAAATAAAACACGGCAGAAATATAGGGTGATAACGCTTTAGTTTTCTTTTTAGCAACGCATTTAGTGCGTACATCACAAACAAAACTATCCTGACAAACCAGTTTCTACCCGACAAGTCTTTTAGTATGGAGAAATGCCATCCCATCGCTAATTTTTTATTGCTTGATACAGAACCAGCCACTCTATTGATATTCACCAGGGGCAAATTAACACATTGAAACCTGTAACCCTTCTTAGCAAATTGCAACCACAACGCATAATCCTCATGATGGCAGTCTGGAAAAAAGAAATTTCCTGTCTGCACCCTATCAATAACGATAGCCGGGGTCAACAATGGATTCGTTTGGAGCAGCTGACATAACCCAATTTGCGACGGATAAATTACTGTGGTTTGTAACTCGCTTTGTGTGTAGAAATTGACTTCAGCCGTCATTAACGCAGCGCCGGTTTCGCGGTGAAAATTTAACATCGCCTCCAAGAACCCGGGCTCCCAAGTGTCATCTGCATCTAAAAATGCAATCAGTCTATGGTTTGCCAAATTCAAGCCGAGATTTCTGGCTTGAGCAGGTCCGGTTGTCTTAAATGTACAAACAATTACCGTTCGTTCAAAAAGCTGATAATGCGCAAGCCACTTATGTAATTCATCAAAATCACACCCCCTACCATCGTCGACTAGTATTATCTCATCCGGTAACACTGTTTGCATTGAAACCGAACGTAGTAGTGCTTGCGCAAACCTTCCAGCCTTATAGAACGGGATAATTACTGAAACCGGACACAAGCTCAAAGCTGTATTTTTTTTCGCAAATGGCTCAATTAATGCGGCATTTTCACTTTGCCTTTGATTCATTTGACAGCTTTCTTATCCAACGTCGAACAGATTTTGGCATTGCTGATTTAAGCAAGGCAAGTAAAACAAACTTCGACACTATCAAAATGCCGCGCCTGTTATATAGAACTTGTGCGATTTCATAATCTCTCGCGAATCTCATATTGGAGGATATTCCGCTTAAATCGTACACCACCCCTCCTGTCTCGCAAAGCGGCAAACTCTTCAACCCTAGTGGGAATACTCTAATAATCAAATCAATATCACTGGCAATCTTGAACAAAGTGTTGTACAGGGGATGATGATTGGGGAAAATAATTCCTTGGTGACAATAACCGTTGCCCCATAGTTTTATTTTATCGAAAGACAGATGTAGCCCCTCCTCGTCGACGACTCTCACGGGCAAAAGTCCGATTTTTACATCTTGATATGGCTCTCCTTCAACATAGTCGCCAGCATTCAAGTAGTGAACTGTATTATATTTTGCCATCCCCAACCCCTTATTCATGGCGTCATAAATACCTTCATCTTTTTCTGATATGAAAACTATCTGTAGTACGTGATCATATTCATTGATTACTTCTTTTGTCGCGTCAGAAGATCCCCCATCAATCACGATCACTTCTTCCGGTTTTTTTATTAACGAAACCAAACTTTTTAAAGTTCTTCGCAAACCCTCCGCATTGTTGTAAGTAACGGTAATAACAGAAACTGTTAGCATCAAACCACACCTGAAATTTTGTTTATCGAATTTTATTTAGCTTTAAAAGGGAGCACCTCAATCTCACCTGGTCGCCCAATTTGACCCTATGCAATCCCAAACAAAGGTTTTTTAAACTCACCGAGTGATGTAAAGAGCTAATGAACATTAGCTGAAGCCATCACATTAAACATCCTGCTTTTTAGCTAAAAAAATAATAAAAAGGATAAAAACCTACCCAATCAAATTTATCCCATAAAGCAAAAGGATTGTCAGCCGCGAAATTAAATTGCTTAACAAGCGAATAACCGGCATAGACTACTGCAAACCACGATGTGGCTAACCATCCGACTCTGAAACCCATGAATGACGCAATATATCCTGTCAGTACCACAACAAAAATCAGGAAAGTTCTTAGAGAAACCAACGGATACGGCAGGAATAAAATATATAAAACTGCTACCAGTAAAATTAGCGTTCCCCAGCCTTGTGGCATAAACCTGGCGGACAGAAAAGCTGCAATGCACGCGATACCGATAAATTTTAATCCTGACAAATCGGCGCTTGTATACGACTCCTCTGAAAATGTGTAATAAGCAAACTTGCTGCCTATTAGCAAGAAATCGATATCCGACGTTACAGCAATTTGCACTAATTGGTTGAATAATAGCATAAAAGTGGCGCCAGCTCCCAGCACCATTATGACTGAACGCCACTTCAACCCGTGGGCATATTTAAACAACAAAAATGGTATCAATGCGGATTGGTGAAACAGTATCGCCACCAACAGGCTGGCGAGGCTGCGCCAGCCCACCGTAGATATAGCTATCAGGACAATTGATAACGACATCATCTGCCTGGTCAGCGTGGTGGTCAAAAAAAAACTGTAAAACAACAACGAGACCGCCATCACTGTCCCAAAACGTACTGATGGAAAACATAATGAACCGTACTTATCCAGCCAAAAAACGAATAATGCCGAGCTCAGCATGGCAACGGCAAATAATGGAAAAACCTGATTCGTAATACCTAGCCCTGATATCAAATAGTAAAATACTGGAAGACCAATCTCACTACCATATGTAGAACTGGAAGGTCCCCAGCCCGTATTCACTAACTCCAAATAGGCTGCGTAATAGTGGCTGAAATCATCCGAAGCCTCGAATGTTTTTCTCGATGCGGCCATGACGCTTCCGGAATAGGCGCAAATGTAGCCTGTCCACTTAACTGTTCTTCTATCCAGATATTGAGAACAGACCAGCAGAAAAAGTATGCCCAAGTAGAAGGAAATCAACGGTGAGCATTGCGCAAGAATTATGCCGGTTAATATCGCAACGGCGCCAGGAAACAAAACTTCATTCGAAATTATTTTTTCATCGTCTCCCTGCTTTATCGACAAATCTAAACTAAGCATGGCTGATGTTATGCAACACGATATTCATTAACCACGCCCTTGAATTTGCGCTTGATATATTTAGCCGTTTCTAACCAAATGCTGCCACGGCAAGAATATCCGGATGAAAAATTGGCCTCGACTTTTCTAATTTCACTATAAGCCCTCAGCAATTCCCGCGCATAGGGCCGGTACAAGCCTTCGACCACCTCCCGCGCCAGCAAATAGTTGGCACTGAAACTGTGTATTCCATCAACGTAATATTTGTAGGCATGGAAGTGGAAAAATATCAGCGGCTGATCATCAACGTAAAGCTTGCCCGAACGCTGGCTCAAGCTGTATTGCTGGATATTCCACGGAGCAACCCCGCCGCCCATATGCTTTAATACGTGGACTCCTTCGAATCTCTGCGTCCAATCATCCAGATATTTCTGATCGCCGAACTTTCCCTCTTCAATGCGGGCATAACACCACTCCACACAACGATCCTGCCACCATTGCAGCGCTGTTAGGCCACGTTCATCCGCCTTGAAGGTCATGAACTGCACACAGTAAATGCCACAATCGACTGATTTATCATATTGTGGCGTATAACGATGCTCGGTAATTAGAACCGATGCACCGGCCCGCTCGAACTCCTCCAGCAAGATTGAAGGTTTTGCGTAAAAGCACAGGTCTGCATCCAGGTAGGTTACCTCGGATAGCTGAAAGACATCGAGCACATAACGGATCACATGAGGGGTGCAGGTCCAGCAGTATTCTCCCGCAGAGCGCTGAGCTTTTACCGCGAGTAATTGCGGCGACTCAAAATCTCCCAACGGAATGGCAATCAAATTAGCAAGGCCCAACTTGGTGAGGAGCTGATAGGCCAATTCGTCAAAACAAACTACGTAAAGCCTGAAGTTCTCCCCAGATTGCTCCAGTGAATGGTACATAACCAGTGCGCGGGGCAAATAATTGGCATCGAACAGCGTGCAGAAATTATATGTTTTCACCATGCCTATTTCCGGCGAAATGCGTTTACCGCTGATATAACCGCGTCAACTTCTTTGTCTGTCATATGGGGATGACATGGCAGCGACAGGCAGGTTGCTGCGTGCCGTTCGCTATTGCCCAACCCCTGCGGGTCGCGTGCGATATTCTTGCAGGGTTCCTGCGCGTGTACCGGGATCGGATAGTGAATCAGCGCCTGTATCTGGTGCTGCAGCAAATGGGCTTGAAGCGCATCGCGCTGCTCACTAATGACGACGAACAGATGATAAACATGGGCCGAAGGCTCCTCTGGCGCAGCCAGCAAACCGACCTCCGGATTTCTGATCCCCGCTCGATAAGCCGCTACAATCTCCCGTCGGCGCTGCGTTGATTCAGGCAACCATTTCATACGTTCACTTAGCATCGCGGCGTGAATTTCATCCAGACGGCTGTTCATCCCCAAGACCGGATGATGATAGCGGACACTCTGGCCATAGTTGCGCAACTGTGAGGCGCGTTGAGCAATCATCTCATCCTTCGTGACGAGCATGCCCGCATCACCTGGTGCGCCGAGATTTTTGGTCGGATAGAAACTGTATGCCCCTGCCGCCCCGTAACTGCCGGCGACCTTACCCTGCAAGGTCGCCAGATGGGCTTGCGCGCAATCTTCAACCAGGATAATGCCGTGTTTGCGGCAAAATGTTGCCCACTCTTGCATCCCTCGTATCTGCCCATAAATATGCACCAGCAGCAGCGCCTTCGTTTTGGGGGAGATGCAACGCTGAACACTTTCCATAGACAGCAAAGCGGTATGCGTATCGATGTCCGCCAGCACCGGTATTGCCCCAGCGCGAAGAATCGCCAGCACAGTGGCAAAAGCGGTCATCGGTGTGGTTATTACCTCATCGCCTGGCCCGACATCGAGAGCGCGTAGCGCGATCTCGATGGCATCCATACCGTTCCCCACACCCACTGCATGAGCTATCCCACAAGCGCCGGCCCATTGTTTTTCAAATGAATCGACCTCGTTGCCCAGCACATACCACCCAGACTCCAGCACTCTCTTCACCGCACCCAGCATTGCCTCTCTCATTTCCGGCGGTTCGGCTTTAAAATCATTCATCAATATCATGTTTAAATCCCAGTTCTAATGCAGTTCGTACCTGCCACTGTGCCATTATCCGTTGCATTTATCTTCATATCGATCTCCATGCCATCCGCCGCACAGAAAATTTTCTATACGAACAGTTTAAATAATAAACTTTGACTTTGAGCCAATAAGTCATAAATATATTTGCCGTTCCACGCATTTATTTCATGTTATATGGGTCGTCTCTTCACAAAGCTTCGTTTTCTCCAACATTGCTTCTTCTTACCTACTTTTCCAGTTTAAATGTGATTTTGTATCCAGCAATTTCCACATTGATCTAAGTAATCTTCCTGCACCATACTTATGTTTCAAGCGCTTTTCTCCGCAAGAACAACATGGTCAAGATATAGATCGGGATTGTTGGGCAAAACTCTCCTGGCAACAAGTCCTGCCAAATTAATCAATGCCATCACCGTAGCTGTAAGCGATATTTTTACTAATTTGGACAATTTCTGCGTAACTTTGAACAGATAGGCGTTGGTTAGCTGAAAAAGAATCGACGCATCGGCACCCAGTTTGCGGTGTTGAATTACTTTAAGCCCCTGCTTCTCCAACAACGCATGCAGGCCAAAGCTAGAATAGCGTGCATAATCGTAGGGTTGCTCGTGTTCATCCCACACGAAGGGGACGGTAAGCAAAAGTTTCCCGCCGGGCTTTAATACCCGCACGATTTCTGCAAGAAACTGCTCCGGATTAAATACATGCTCCAGAACCTGATTACAGAGCACCGCATCGAATGTCGCATCGGCAAACGGAAAAATATTTCCATCGTAGTAATAATCGGCAATTCCCCGCTCTCGCGTTATTTCGCTATCGATATCCAGGCCAATATAGGCATCCACGACAAACAGGCTGCGATAGGGTTTTGAACCGCATCCCACATCCAGCAGCCGACCCGATAACCGGGGTGCAAACTCCGTCATCGCATCGCGCAGACCAGCGCGCGCAAAGTAGAAAGGATTAATAAAAATTCCCAGCCATCCCGGAAAAAACATATGCCGACGGCAGGTCTCGCGTAATCTTTGTATCATGGTCTCGCCTCCAGCAACATGCCCTGAAATGAAAAATCGTTGCCATCCGTTGTTCGCACATAGCCTTCCGGACTCAAGCTGGAGGCGACCAGACTCCAGTTCCGTTCTATGAGCTGTACAAACTTGGAGTGCGAAAATATCCACATCGGGTAACTGGCGGAATATATTTCAGCAGGGACTTTTTGTACCACCAGCTGGTCTTTTGCAGATAATGAAAAAGGCGTGCGGTCGATAAGCAGACACAACGCACCGACCTTGCTCAACTTTTCGATAATCTCTTCATAGGACCCCAGATATTGCATCACACTCGACAACAAAACTACGTTGGGCTGGTTTTCTGAGAGACACTCATCAATGGATTTGTAGAAGCGCAAATGCTCGTCCTGAATCTGAGCTCGGCCCGCCTCGACGTAATGTGCCTGCTCCACCACATTCCAGCGCACCTCAGGCAACGGCTCTAAAAACCTGCGATTCTGGAAATAGCTGCTGCCCAGTGCCCCACCGAAATCCAGCACATTGAGCCTTCCGCCGCTGCGCGCAGCCGCCCACATCAGCCCCGTCAGCACTGTCCAGGTATACTCGATTTCAGCAAAGAGCACCGAATCCCGCTCAAATGCGGCTTCACCCCGCTTGACCTTGAGGGTTGCGGCTAATACTTTTCCGAGGATGGGGTCCGCATCGTATCCGGTGCATCGTGCGCTGGCATCCTCCCAGGTTGCGAAATCTCCGTCATAGCGTATCCCGGCTCCACGCACATGGCGTAGCCATCGTACCAGCGCTGGCGGCAAACAATCCCGTGTGACTTCTTTCAACGCGCTCATCGGCTCCTCGCCTTCATCAATGCAGCGGCTTTGCGCGCCAACCTGCGCAACAGCCCGGCTTTTCCTTGCCTGAAAAAATCTTCGAAGGCTTGCCTGGCCAATAGCGAGGGTTCGATGTCAATATTGCCGAGGCTGATGGGTGCCTCACTCAAGCTGGTATCCAGCTCTGCCGACTCCCCACAATGGGTGCCGCTATTATCATTGCCGATGTTATGAACAAGGCTGGTTCCGGGATATAGCGTCAGCTTATCGGCCAGAAATGCGGAGGCATACCACCTGATGGCCCAGGAATTATTTTTCCCTTGAGTCTGGTCTTCCAGCATCCTGAAAAATGGATAGGTGCCATTGTAGTCAAACACGCGGGCCAATTTTCTCCGCTTCAATTCGGCCAGCAAATATTTCCCGTCCCCGTTAAAACAGTCCCAGCCGCGCTGCCAGGTTGCCCAGCCCCAGCAATCGGCACCGGGCAGGAAAAATGTCGCTGGCAGAGGCCGCTCGACGGGATACACATAACCATGGATGCTGACTACGCGATCGACCGTTGCATATTTATCGAGCGCGTCATTCATGTAGGTTAGAAAATAGGGTGAGGTCACCATATCGTCTTCCAGCACAATAATCCGGCCATATTTGTTTACTATTGCCGTAACACCATCGATGATGGAGCGCGCGAGTCCCATGTTTTCTTCTCGCTCCACAATAGTAACGGCTCTGAATCCGGTTATTTGACGAAGGTACAGGCGCACTTCAGCCACCGTTGCGGTCTGTTTTTCAGATCTGGCCGCATCGGAATATACGATCAGATCACTCTCTTGTGCGTGGGCGTTTTTTTTCAACGCCTCAACCGTCAGCCGAGTATGGTCAGGGCGGTTGTAGACAAATAGCACTACAGGCGCGTATTTACTATTCATTATTTTTTGGGGTAATACAAGGCATTCAGTATTCTTCGCGGGTTGAGGGTATATATTAGCTGCCCCAATATCGCTTTGATCACGTTCAGCCAGATTTTCAAAATATGCCATGGCATATACAACCTAGGGGACGCCAACCAAACGAATGCTGACCAGTACACCGGATTTAATGCTGATTTTTTCGAAAAGTATCTGCCTATAAATTCGCTGATCGTCAATTCTTTGAAGCTACGAAACCCTGTTGTCTCCTTGTCAAAGCTAATGAGTAATTGCGGTAAGGTCTTCAATGTTACCCCCATCCTGCCTGCCCTCAATGTGTACTCGTAATCGGACAGGTAGTGGGGAAGCAACGTCGGGTAAAAATCTCCTACCCTGCGCAACACTGACATCCGCATAAACAGGCCACGGGTAGGCAGGCAATTGATCTGTTGTGCGAAGGTGGCCGTCCTGAAGGTCAGTTTTTTCATGTCGGCATGCACGCCGGATTCTTCAATGCATCCAGACGCCTGGTTAAACACTTGGGGTAACAGCATGCCTGAATGCTGATCCAGCAGACCTACCGCCACTTTCAGAAAGTCCGGCTCAAAAAGGACATCGTCATTCATAAATACGACGATATCGCTGTCAGCGACGCCCTGCTGTTTTAACCAGTCTATTCCCTGCTGCAAGCTTCCCGCCCACCACCAGTCACCGCCTCCTTTGATGACGGTCAATTGGTCTATCCTGGCTCTCACCATCTGCTCCGTACCATCGGTTGAACCATCGTCAACCAGAATCAGATGGTAGGCTGCATAGCTCTGTGCCACGAGGCAGTCAATGAATTTTTCGGTGATTGTCCGCCGATTGTGCACGGGCAAAATAATGTAAACCGTAGGTTTCATCGTTTTGTCAGGACAAATACAAAGTTATCGCCCCAGCCTGCACTGTCAAAAATACGCGTCAGCAAATGATTGACTCTGGTTTTATGCACCAATGACATCAGGCGGGCTGCCAACTTCTGCGGCAAGGTCTCGCCTTCCTTATTCGGCGACCAGAACCAGGAAGACTGGCCCAGCTTTGGATAGGTCACCAAATGTATCCACTGAAAAAGTAGCCAATCTGAATTCGTAATCGTCTTTATTTCAGTTACCTCGAAGCCGGCTTGTTCAGCCGCTTTTTGCATCGATTGCTTTGAAAAAAACTGGAGGTGGTAGGGAGTATGCCAATTGATCCAGCGTCTGCCGAAGATTTTTGCACCCCAGCCATTTGCATTTGGGGTGCTCAATATCAGCTTGCCGCCTGGCTTCATAATCCTGGCTACGCCGCGCAAGATTGATTGCGGATCGGTGACATGCTCTATCACCTGATCCATCGTCACCGTGTCAAAAAATTCCGCACCATAAACGCTATCATCGAACAGTCCTACATGAACCTTGTAGCCGAATTTTTCCACGACACGGCGAATATTTTCATCGGCCTCTACGCCATAAACATCACAGCCTCTGGCAGTGTGGTATCCGAGAGATTCGCCAAAACCACATCCCACATCCAGTACACGCACATTTTTGGGTACCCAGCGAAAAGCAGAGCAAGCCAACCCGTTAAACCATGCAAAAAAACCGCTCTGCTCTGAATGTGGTTTAAAATTCGCAATATCGAAACTCTTGCGTGGATAATAATGGGTATATAACTCTGTTAATTGGCCAGGCGATAAAGTGCAATCCAGAAAAGCATGGCCGCAATGTTGGCATTGCATCAGCGCAAACTCCCCAGGATAGCCATAGCGGTCATCGAAAGATTGCATGACGACTTGAACTTGCGGATTGTTACAAATTGGGCAATTCATTTTCTCAGTACCACCAATACGTGATCCGGGCCGATTGAAGGCAACCCGGTATAAGTTTCTGAACGGAACAGGCGTTTTAATATTCCCCAGACAATTCGATAGATCGGAAACTGGTAACCTTTAGACGCATAGGTTGGAATCCACTTTTCAATTTTCATGCCCGAGTACTCAGAAAAAAACTTATTTGAAGGGAAAATAATGTGCTCAGGATATTGGGCATACCACCAACGTGAACCCGCCAACTTCGCACTCAAAGAACCTATATTCCCGGTCAAAATTACCAGCCTTCCGTTATCGGAAAGTTTCTCACGGCAGTTTTGCAAAAAAGCGGGGGCATCATACAGATGCTCGACCAGATCAAAAGCGGAAATTACGTCGTATCCGCCCGGTGCCTCTTCGAGTGTCGAATAGGCACCGTGTCCTTTTTTCACAAGTTGTTCACGGCTTGCCGAGGAAAACTCCACCCCAGCCGTTTTGCAGCCGAGAGCATGCGCAAAATCGAGGAGTTCCCCCGTGTTGCATCCCACATCCAGCACGCTACCCTTACTTATAAATATTGCGGCCATGCTGTCGACTACATTGCGCGTTTTATTTTGAGTAAATGCTTCAGTAGACCATCGCTCGCCTGCCTGCCCGGTCGAATAGAGCATCTTTGCAGTTTCAGCATCGACAGTATTTTGCACAAAACAGGATGAACAACGCAAGCATCGCCACATCTCCGGGGAGTTTTTTAACTTCACCTCGTGAGTGGAGAAATTGGTATTCTCTTGGCAACTTAATTTTCCCAGCGAACGGATGTTTTTAGACGTGCAGAGTGGGCAGTAATCTTTATGGATATTATTGTTTATGTTCAAAATGTTCAACCCTTGAATCCCCATGTTTTAAGCATGTCTAACAAATGTTTACTAAGGTGCTTATGAATTACAAACGTTAATATGAATGTCAATAGCTGGCTTAATACTGCAGCCAAGGCTGCGCCCCTGACCGCAAATAGCGGTATCAATACCAAATTTGAGATCACGTTTAGCACCATCCCGATAAAAGTGAGCAGTGGACTTACATGCTGTTGATTTTCTGCAAGTAGCCACTTACCAAATATGGCCGAGAAACAAATCAACAAGAAATTCCAAATATAGATTTGCAATACCATTGATGAGTCTGAATAATTTTCCCCATAGAGCAAATTGATTATTGGTGCCGCAAAAAATGTTACGGCTAAACATACTAGCAACCCAAAGGGAAGAATATATTTGTACAGCAATGCCATTCTTTTGTTGTATATTTCTTCAGATTGCTGCTTTGCATTCAGAATAGCTGGAAACAATGAATTCGCTATCAGCATCGGTACAAAATACAGCGCGGAGACTAACCCCGTCGCAGCCACATATAGACCGACTTCTCTGACCCCGAGCATTTCCTTGATGATCACCCGATCTATGCTTGAATAGACCGATACCATTATCCCGGAAATAATCAGCGGCTTTGCGCTAATCAACAATTCCCTGGCTACTCCCTTGTCAAATTTTGTATAAAAAACATCATGCTTTTGTTTTGAATACGCATATGCCAGCGCTGCTGCCAGGCTCGCCTGGTCTATTACACTAACCAGCACAAACCAGAACAGATCGGCATTGACCGACACGAAATACAGTTTCAGCAGCGACGAAAGCAGCAGTTGCGAAATTTTGCATATCGACACGTATTTTGACAATACGCGAGATTGAAAATAAAAATCCACCACTTCGAACGACTGGAAAATTAACCCACTCGCTATGATGCCGATATACAGCTTTGTGGTGTAGTCATTTTCAGTCATGACTACTACAACCGTGATCACTATTGCTGCCAATATTGCGCCGACCAATTTAATCCAGAAAGCCGTGCCCATGTACTGGTCACGTTTTTCTGGCGTATTGACCAGATCTCTGACGACTATTCCATCCAACCCCAGCTTGGCAACTGAGGCAAATAGCGCTACAAATGCCAACGCATAGCTATACAATCCAAATTTTTCCGGGCCCAGATATCGGGCCACGTATACGCCAACCAGCAGTCCAGCGAATATTCTGAGTACCTGCTCTGCAAACAGCCAAGCAGTGTTGGCAAAGTATTTTCTGAAGCCCCGATGCGCCAAAGTTGTCCGGATAGTTTCACGCACATTCACGAGCATTTATATTTTTGCCTGTCCATGCATCTATCCCTCGCGCCCGATACCATAATATTCGATTCCTAACGCCTTGATATCGTAGGGTTCAAACAAATTACGCCCGTCGAAGATAACCGGATTTTTCAGCCGCGCTTTAATGGCATCGAAATCCGGGCTCTTAAAGGCTTTCCATTCAGTAACGATGATCAATGCATCGGCATTTTGCAGCGCATCCTTTGCGTTGCCAGCAAAACTCAAGCCGACACGCTCACCGTAAATCTTTCGCGTCTCTTCCATCGCCACCGGGTCGAATGCAGTAAGCGTCGCACCCAGCTTCCACAAGCCTTCCATCACTACCCGGCTGGTGGCATCACGCATATCATCGGTACCCGGCTTGAACGCGAGTCCCCATAGCGCAAAGTGCTTGCCTTTCAGATCAGGGCCAAAGCGCTTAGTAATCTTATTCAGCAGCACCGATTTTTGCGCATCATTAACGCTTTCCACTGCTTTCAGTATCTTCATCGAAGTGCCATATTCATCCCCGGTACGTTGCAGCGCACGGATATCTTTTGGAAAACAGGAGCCACCGTAACCACAGCCTGCATACAAAAAGTCATATCCGATTCGCTGGTCAGAGCCGATGCCTTTACGCACGTGCTCGATGTCGGCACCGACTCGTTCTGCGAGATTGGCCAGCTCATTCATGAATGAAATGCGCGTAGCGAGCATTGCGTTAGCGGCATATTTGGTCAGCTCGGCTGACTTGATATCCATCACCATCAGGCGATCGTGATTGCGCTGGAATGGGGCATACATCTCACGCATTATTTTGATGGCCTGCTCGTCCTCGGCACCGATCACGATCCGGTCGGGACGATTGAAGTCTTCAAGGGCGGCTCCTTCCTTTAGAAATTCCGGATTTGACACCACAGAATAGGCAGTACTGACTAATCGGTTATTAAGCTCTTCTTTTACCGCCTGTTTGACTTTTTCCGCCGTACCGACTGGAACAGTTGATTTATTTACAATGACTTTGTAGTCGGTCATATGGCGGCCAACTGCACGAGCCGCCGCGATTACATGCTGCAAGTCAGCGGAACCGTCTTCACCGGAAGGTGTACCCACCGCAATCATCTGAATCAAACCATGTTTCACGCTTGCTTCAACTTCGGAGGTAAAGCTCAACCTGCCTGCGGCTATATTTCGTTGGATGACTTCATCCAAGCCTGGCTCATAGATTGGTACACCGCCCTGTTTTAGAATCTCTATCTTGTTAGGGTCCACATCCAGACACAACACATCGTTGCCTAAATCTGCCAGACAGGCGCCTGAAACCAAACCTACATAACCAGATCCGACAACGGTGATTTTCATTCTAACTCATCCATATAAATGCGCTACGTCCGTGTATTACACGAGTCGATTAGCCTCTTGCACGCGAACAGATATCGTGCAACCTTTACCTTACGCTTTGTTTATTCCAATTGAGCACATCCAGAGTCTGCAATGCTTAAGGCAAGGGTTTGAACATCATTTCAACCCGTTCTGTGAGTCTCCTAAGTACTCTGATAATCGGATAGTGCGGTTTTCACTTCAGCACGGTACGAATTTGCAACACGCCATCCTCAGGAATTGTCGTCAATAACGTTGATATTCCAAACCCGCTGACAGCAGTTACATGTGCTGCGGCCATCTCAATCTTCCTAGCTAAGGTTGCTTAACCGCCCTAGCAAGCAACTTCTGCCCATCCTCACTCCACCATTGTCGCGTAAGTACCACCAAAACCCCAAGAAGCATGCCCAGCAATGCGCTAAGTACTAACACAACTCGTGGCGGAAGCAATGACCGCTTGCCGGGTAGAGTTGGACCCGCGATGAAATGACTTTTTTCTTTGTACACGTTGATCGCATTTTGATTATCGATCACAATCATGTTGAACACCTCCATAATCACATCATTATTGAGGTTTTTATTTTTAAATACGCTCTCCTTGAGAGGCTCCAGCCCAAGTAATACTGCTTCTCCGGATTTTGTACTGTCCAACAATTCATTCGCCTTATCATAGTACTCTAGCCATAGTGCCTCTTGCTGTAACTCTCGGTTAGCATTGCGGATTGATTCTTTGGCCTCTGTTGCCTGAATTTCAGTTGTCGCCAATAATGTCACAGGGGATAAGTAGCGTGCGTTCTCTTCTGTTACCTGTATTACTTGTCTGGCGTTTTGCGTATTTGATGCCGGATAGCGGTTAACAATTTTCTTTAGATCAGCACCTAACAGCCTGTATTTTTCCAATAACTCATTGTTCTCAATAATTTCGTTTTCTAATTGGAGCATCCTAGCCAGAATTTCACGGTGCTTAAACTCCAATTTATTGGAATAAATTTGATAAATAATGCTATCAATGACATAACGTCCTGCAATTTGAACCATTGTTTGCGCCCCTTCAGGGGTTCGGTTGGCACATTTAATCCGCAAGCCAATGATGTTATTGCTTCCCGATTTGGGTTGGTCCATTAATTCCTTTGCATCCGATCGAGTAAAAGAATATATGGGTTGAATCATTTTCGCGACTTCATCGCGCAATGCAAATGTCCTCGACAATTGATCCATGCCCTCAAATGAACCCAGGGATTTTTCTAGTACAAAACTGTCAAAGTTTTCTCTGGTTGAAAATGATTCTGCAAATAACTTGTAGTCCGCCCATGTAATCCCAGCGATTGGTTTTTCCAGTAAGCTTTGCTTACCAATTTTTTTCTCGGCTTCTTTTCTATCCAAGAAATGTTCGCTGCTCTCAATCGGAATGGCCCCCCCGAACTGAAAGACTCCCTCACTCTTGTAAGTAGCCAAGTTCATCCAAGCGATCCAATTGATCCCCACAACCGCCATAGTTACCAGCAGTAGCATCTTCCACGAGCGCCACAGAGTCATCAGTAATCCCATTAGTGAGATGAGGCCTTCGGTTTTGCCCTCGTTCTGCATGTCCAAATTTTGGTTATTTATCATCGTGCTAGTTTCCGTAATTAATTTTTGTTTCAAATAACACAATTTAAGTGCTTCTAGCTGAAATTAGTTTCGTATTTTATCAGCGTTATTGCTTGGCAACCTTATCGATAAGCTTTTCTTTCTATTTATCTTATATTATTTTCGGGGCTGAAGTAGATTAGCTTAGATGTTAAGCTAATCAAATGAAGATAACTCACTGTAAGTTATTAAGAAAGCAGCAGTTAAGATTGCTGGAATTTTTTGTGCTGGAAGTAACGGCCAGATCAGCGT
>Ga0224495_10000134_pt1 | contig 56410 bp, 56 predicted proteins | sample SF_Jul11_sed_USG_FD_168128 | JGI IMG/M metagenome (GOLD analysis project Ga0224495, IMG submission 168128) | Sediment microbial communities from San Francisco Bay, California, United States - SF_Jul11_sed_USGS_4_1 | ecosystem: Environmental > Aquatic > Marine > Sediment | place: USA: California...
GATGCCGCGCGCATCAAACAGGGACGAACCGCCATGCACATCGGCCATCACATCCCTGCGCCCAAAGCTGCCCGCCATCACACTGGCCTCGACCCCGCTGTCCTTGTTGCGCGCTGCATCGCGCTCGAACATCACGGTTCCCGCCGAATTTCCCGCCCCGTACAGCACGCTTTGCGGGCCTTTCAGCACGGTGATTTTGTCGTAGGCCGAGGGAAAGATGTAGGCCGTGGGAGGGTCCATACGCTGGCCGCAGCCGCCGAGAATATTCTCGCCGTCAAGCAGGATGTTCAGCCGCGAACCGGCCATGCCGCGAAATACCGGGTCGCCGTCGGTGCCGCCCTTGCGGATCACCGAAAAGCCGGGGATGGTCTTCAGGTAATCTGCGCCGTCATGCGCGGGAACCGGTTGTCGCGGTTTGCGCGGGTCGGTTTCAACCACCAGCGGTTGCTCCATTGCCGGTGCCGTGACTACAACCTCATCCAGCATCGTGACCTCGGCTGCCTGCGCGATACCGCTCATCGCCAGAGCAACCACCACTGAACCACCACTCAATTTTAAACCGTTCATTCCCTGCACTCCCCTGTGTAAATATTTATGTCAGGGATTTTAGGAAGAACAGGGAGCAGCGGGAATGTGGCATATTGCCGCGCGACAAATTGTCGCACCCCTCCTGCAGTACGACTCCGGTAGAATCGGCGCCATGAATTCCTTGTTGCTCGCTACCCAGACCGGTCACTCTCATTTACGCAGACTGTTCCTATTGCGATGTGTTGCAATCCTTGCGCAACTGGCAACGTTGACCCTGATACATCGCTTCCTCAGCCATGATTTCGCCTGGCTGCCGATGCTGGGAGCGGTTAGCTTCCTGACTGTTGCCAACGCGCTGACTTGGTGGCGGCTGTCACTGGATTTTCCGGTAATCAACCTTGAGTTGTTTTTGCAGTTGACTGTAGATGTGCTGGTGCTGACGGTATTGCTTTATTACGGAGGTGGTTCGACCAATCCCTTCGTTTCGCTCTATCTTCTGCCGCTGGTGATTGCCGCCGCAACATTGACACGACGCCAGACTTGGGCGATGGCTGCACTGACATTGGCCTGCTACAGCTTGCTGATGGTATGGCACGTGCCGTTGCCCGGCAATCATGCGCAACACAATTCTGCCGCCATGCAGGGAATGGATCACTCGCAGCACCAAATGCAGACTACACCAACACCTGATGCTGATGCTGATGCTTCGCCACTGTCCGATGCTTTCAACACGCATGTGCTTGGCATGTGGCTGGGCTTTGTGATGAGCGCCGCAGTGGTAGCTTATTTCGTTGTAGAGATGGCGCGTGGGGTACGCAGCCGTGATGTGCAACTCACCCGGATACGCGAGGAGACATTGCGTAACGAGCGCATCGTCGCGCTGGGTACGCAGGCGGCCGGTGCCGCGCACGAACTGGGTACACCGCTCTCCACAATGTCGGTGGTGATCGGCGAAATGCGCGCCGACTGCGCATCACCGGAACAGCGCAGTGACCTGAACATCCTCGAGGAACAGGTAAAAAACTGCAAGCGCATCCTTGATTCGCTGCTCAGCCATGCGCAGGAAACAGCCAGTGAATTGCCTGTAGATGAATTTGTCAGCCATGTGCTGGATGAATGGCAGTTGCTGCGCCCGACTGTACATTATCATTTTGAAGTCAGCGGAACACAGTCCGCACCTTCCCTGCATGCCGATCCGGCGCTGCGCTCCGCCCTGTTGAACCTGTTGAATAATGCTGCCGATGCCTCGCCCGAAAAAATGGATGTGCTGCTGCGCTGGAATGATGAAAGTATCACGATTGAAATTCGCGACCACGGCCCCGGTCTGACGCCTGATGCGGCTGTACGCGCCGGTTCTGCTTTCTTTACCACCAAGCAGGAAGGCAGAGGTTTAGGCCTGTTCCTTGCCAATGCGACGATCGAGCGCATGGGCGGCACGGTGCGTCTTTTCAACCGCGAAGGTGGCGGCGCAACCACTGAAGTCAACCTGCCTCGTGAAATAATCGGGGAAATAAAATCAGCATGAACAATTCCGAGCAACCCTCATTGTTACTTGTGGACGACGATGAAACTTTCCGCACGGTGTTGTCGAGGGCACTGGAAAAGCGCGGCTACGCGGTAACTGCGGCGGAAAGCGTCGAGCAGGCACTGCCGCTCGCCATGGCCAACCCGCCTGAATTCGCCGTGCTGGATCTGAAAATGAATGGCGCTTCCGGACTGGTGCTGGTGCAAAAGCTGCACGAGCTCGACGCAGCCACGCGTATCGTGATGCTGACCGGCTATGCCAGCATTGCGACCGCGGTCGAGGCGATCAAGCTGGGCGCGACACAGTACCTCGCCAAACCGGCCAACGCAGATGAGATTGTCGCTGCTTTCAATCACGCGGCTGATGGGCACCTTCCCCTTAGTGGCCAGCCAACACAAATCGGCGACCTGGAGTGGGATCACATCCAGCGTGTTTTGCGTGAGCACGATGACAATATTTCCGCAACCGCACGCGCACTCAACATGCACCGCCGCACGCTGCAGCGCAAACTGTCAAAGCCGCCGATACGAAACAATTGACCATGGAGGGCTTGACTCTCAAAGCTCGCGGGCTGACTTGGTCGCGGTACCCGGAACCTGTACATGTTCGAGAAATAAACGGTCTGAATTTGCAGGCGCCGGTTGCCGATTTGACTGTCGCCCAAGCAGCAATTCAGACATGTTCAATCCCACGCCGACAAAAACATACCGAGATGGCGCATACCCATCAGCCTGCTCCGCCCTGATATATCCGCGCGTGTAGTAACCGGCCTGCAGTTCCAGGAATCGCAGCGGGGTGTCGCGCAATGTATCGATGCCGCTCAATTTCAACGCGAGGAGGTAATTGGAACGAAATTGGTATCCCTTGTACGCTGGGATTTCACCTTCCATCCGGAAATCCACCAAGTCACGTATTTCCGGCCTTATTGCACGAGCATAGGCAAAGCCACTTCCCAGCAGATTCATGACAAAATCTTCCGGCGAAAATCCGTATTTTGCCGAAAATCCGTCGAGAACCTCCATATACGTCAGGATCGCCTGACTGGTCAGCGTTGCGCTCAGTACTGCACGTTCCGGCGAACGTCCCTGCTTGACCAGTTGCTCGAACAGCACATTGGTCACCGCATAACTGGTATAGGCATGCCCCAACTTGTCCGAACCGCCCAGATAGGTATCAGCATCGAACCAGCCCTCATGCTTCCAGCGAAATGTTTTGCTGCTTCCCCATTCCCAACTGCTCAGGCCCAGCCCGGTCACACCCGCGAGCACCGCGCCGGTTTCCCAGCGCGTGTCTTTTACGTCGTCCATCCAGTTGCCTAGGTCATATTCATCCACTGCCCAGACCGGTGCAGCCAGTCCGGCGAGAACCAGCAAGCTGAAAAAATATCCCGGAAATTTCATGCGTGCGCCCTTTGCTGTGCCTAGTGTGCAGTTGATGCAGGCTGTACGATATTCACATCAACATACACCGCAAGATGCGGTGCTGCAAACGCTCTTTCAACCGCAGGGCCTTACTTTATGCTTAAATCGCACCTGATATTACTGGCTCCGAAATATACCCATGGAATTGATTCGACTATCCAAACGCATGTCCGAACTGGGTTTGTGTTCACGCCGGGAAGCAGACAGCTATATTGAAAAAGGCTGGGTGGAAGTGGACGGCGAAGTTGTTAGCGAGCTGGGCAGCAAGGTTTATCCGAACCAGAAGATCACGCTCCGTAAATCCGCGCAAAACACCCAGCAGCAGCGCGTTACTATTTTGCTCAACAAGCCGGTCGGGTACGTATCGGGCCAAGCCGAACACAATTATAAGCCTGCAATCACTCTGCTGGATGAAAAGAATCGTTGGAGTGAAGACGAGTCACCAATACGATTCCATCGTAGTCAGATGCTCGGTCTTGCTCCTGCAGGCCGTCTGGATATTGACTCTACCGGATTATTAATTTTGACCCAGGATGGCCGAATTGCCAAGCAATTGATAGGCGAGGACTCGAAAGTCGACAAGGAATATCTGGTCCGCGTGCAAGGCAAACTGGACAGTAGCGGCCTGGCTTTGCTAAATCAGGGACTCAAGCTGGACGGCGAATATCTTAAGCAAGCCAAGGTGACATGGCAAAACGAGGATCAGTTGCGTTTTGTCTTGCGGGAAGGGAAAAAACGCCAGATCCGGCGTATGTGCGAACTGGTGGGACTTAAGGTTACCGGTCTCAAGCGAATTCGCATCGGCAAGGTAAAGCTCGGAAAGCTGCCACTTGGCCAATGGCGCTATTTGAATGATAATGAAATTTTTTAATGGAGTTGCGCATCTGTTTTGGAGAAGCGGGCCTCCAGGTCGTGCAGAGTTTCTGGCTTCCCAAAATACATTCCCTGCCCAAAATCACACTTCATTTCCTGAATTTTTTTCGCTACCTCTTTGTTTTCAATGCTTTCCGCAATGGCGCTCATTCCCAGTGAATGAGCCAGCGCCACTGTCGAGCGGACGATTTCCAGGCTTTGCGCGGACTTCAGTATCGGAAGGACAAAATCTCCGTCGATTTTAAGTGAGCTAATAGGATAGCGTTGCAAATGCCTCAAACCGGAGTGTCCAGCGCCATAATCATCCAGCGCAATGGAAAAGCCCATCCCGATTAGCCTCTCCATTGCTTTCAGGGCAGCCTCGGGATTATCGACCATAACTGTTTCTGTCAGCTCCAGCTTTATCTCTGAAATATTCGCCTTATGCTTTTCTGCTAGCGCTATTAAATTATCGACCATTCTTTCATCATTAAGCTGAATGGGAGACAGGTTCACACTGACGAATGGCGCGTCATGTTCGGTCAATAGCCTTAGTGCTTTCCAGTCTGAGCATGCCCGTTCAAATGCCCAGAGGCCTATTTCATGTATATGCCCCGTCTGTTCTGCTATCCACAGAAAATCATTGGGCTGCTTCACACCTTCTATGGGGTGGTGCCACCTGATGAGTGCTTCAAATCCGGCCACTCTGCCGGTCGACAGTTCACATATCGGTTGATAGTAAAGCTTGAACTCTTCATGTGTGAGCGCTCTTTGCATGCCGTGCGCAAGAGACAGTTTTTGCGTGGCTTCACCTTTCACGAATTCTCGCTGTCTGGAATACTCGGGAGAGATATCTGCCATTGTCTCCGCCGGTGCAGACAATTCGTTTCTGTGCCTGAATCGCTCCAGGATGACCAAGAGTAAGTGCTGCAGAACAGGATCGCTTTTCTTCAGTAACATTACCATCATCTTGCGGGGAATGGGTACGAGGATTGTCTTTTCAATTGCCCTCACTGTTGCAGTGCGCGGTTGGTAGTCAATCAGCGACACTTCGCCAAACAACTCCCCTTTACCAATCACTCTGATACGACGATCGCCTTCATTTTTTGCCACCAGTATTTCAACGCGACCTTCTTCTATCAGGTAGGCACAATCACCCATTTCGCCATGCTTGAATACTATCTGGTCACTGGAATATATTTCCCGATCAAGTTCATCAAACATGGTTGCCCCCTTAATTCCGGCAAAGACAATTATGCTGCTATTGCTTGAGATGAGGTCTCTTAGACAGTCTTGCTGTCATGACTTTCTGTATTCTTATTTATCCGCTTTACCAGCAACGAATATAATCTACGGCTGTCTGCCCTTAGTACTGTAAATTCAAGGTCGCCTATTTGAATATGTTCATCGCGCTTGAGTAATTTACCAGCAGCTTTAAGCGCCAGTCCGCCTACTGTATCGCATTCTTCATCACTGAAGTCAGTGCCAAGCGCTTCGTTAAAATCATCTATTTCAGTATCGGCCTTTATCCTGTAAATGCCGTTTTTCTCTAAAATTATATTGTCTTCGTCGTCAAAATCGTACTCATCCTCGATATCACCGACAATTTGTTCAAGTACGTCTTCAATCGTTACCATTCCTGACACGCCACCATATTCATCTACGACTAAAGCAATGTGGTTACGGTTACTCCGAAAGTCACGCAGTAATACATTTAACCGCTTGGCTTCTGGCACAAAGACGGCAGGGCGAAGCATATCGCGCACTTCAAATTCTTCACCCGCATAATACCGCAGCAAATCCTTCGCCAGAAGAATACCGATAATATTGTCTTTGTCGCCCTCTACCACAGGAAATCTCGAGTGCGCTGTCTCGATAACCAGAGGGATGAATTTTTCTGGAGACTGACTGATGTCTATGACATCCATCTGCGCTCTTGGAATCATAATCTCGCGAACTTGTCGTTCTGAAACCTGCATTACACCTTCCATCATGGATAACGCATCGGCATCCAGCAGGTTTTTCTCGTAGGCAGAGTAAAGGAGTTGAACCAGTTGTTCGCGATCTTCCGGCTCACGCATCAGCATCGCGGATAATCGTTCCAACAGTGTAGGTTTTTGACTCTCGGGAGAATCCATATTTTATTTTAAGCTTCCTGGTAGGGATCAGAGTAGCGCAATTTTACCATTAGCTTGGTTTCTAATGCTTCCATCACTGCTGCGTCTGCCTCACTTTCATGGTCATAGCCCTGTAAATGTAGCATTGCGTGCAATGTCAGATGCGCATAATGCATCATCAATTCTTTATGTTGCTGGTGAGCTTCACGTTTCACAACCGGCGCACAAAGAACAATATCACCCGACAAGGGCACACTTTCGTCATATACGAAAGTCAGCACGTTGGTTGCATAATCTTTGCCCCGGTATGCCTTGTTTAATCTATGCCCCTCCTTTTCATCTACTATGCGCAAAGTAACGCTGGCCTCCTGACATAGCGCTGCAGTTGCCCAACGACGAAATTGGGCTCTTGTTGGTGTAACCTTTTCATCTGTCGCATACTGTACTGACAGGCTTATCTTACTTGCGTTATTTTTCATACCGCTCGTATGCTGAAACGATTTTTTGCACTAACGGATGCCGCACTACATCTTCTGCCTGAAAATCGCTGAAAGCAATTCCCCGCACATCTTTCAGTACGCCCCTTGCTTCAATCAGTCCGCTTCTTTGTCCGCGCGTCAGATCGATCTGTGTGATGTCTCCTGTGACCACTGCTTTGCTTCCGAAACCGATGCGTGTCAAAAACATTTTCATCTGTTCTGGAGTCGTATTTTGCGCTTCGTCTAGAATGATGAATGAATGATTAAGGGTTCGTCCTCGCATATAGGCAAGAGGTGCTATTTCAATCATACCGCGCTCAAAGGCTCGCCCAACCTTATCCGTTCCCATCAGGTCGTAGAGTGCGTCATATAATGGACGCAGATAGGGATCCACTTTTTGTGTAAGGTCACCAGGTAGAAATCCCAGCTTTTCTCCAGCCTCTACTGCTGGACGCACCAGTACCAAGCGTCGAACAGCTTCACGATTCAACGCATCCACAGCACAGGCTACCGCCAAATAGGTCTTCCCTGTGCCAGCAGGGCCAACGCCAAATGTAATATCGTGTTCTTGTATCGCCTGTATGTATGTATTTTGCCGTGGAGTACGTCCACGAATTTCTGCTTTTCGCGTCACCAGCAATGGGACTGAGTCGCTGGCTGGTTGCACAGTATCGCTCCATTTCATAGCCTCGATCAGTCTTAGCTGTAACTTTTCTAATGGAATCTCGTGGTTCGCTCCGAGATAAAAGTCCTGTAGAACTTTCCGCGCCAGTTCTGCTTTTTGCCCCTGAATAATGAAACTCTCCCCTCGTCTGGCTATTTCAACTTCAAGGGCGGTCTCTATCTGCCTCAGATTTTCATCAAACGGGCCGCATAAATAAGCTAATCGCTGGTTATCAACCGGATCAACTGAAAAATTAATAGTTGTATGATTCAATTTCTATTTGTTAGGGTATTAATTCACCACGAAGCGTGTGGCGTACGACCTGCGTTATTTTTACTTTAACAAAACTGCCTATTAATTCTTTACCGCCTTTGAAATTAACAATCCGATTATTATCTGTGCGCCCCGCCAGCTCTTGCTCGTCTTTCTTCGAGACACCTTCAACTAAAATACGCTGTTCTGAATCCAGCATTTTTTGCGCAACCTGGTATTCCAGCTGGTCAATTCGTTCTTGCAGGCGTTTCAAGCGAGCTGCTTTTACTTCATGTGGTATATCGTCGTGCATTTCAGCCGCTGGTGTGCCTGGGCGTGGACTGTAGAGGTAACTGAAGCTAACATCGAAACCCACTTCATTTATTAATTTCAGCGTTAATTCAAAATCTTCTTCGGTTTCGCCAGGAAAACCAACAATAAAATCCGACGTAATACAAATTTCCGGACGCGCTAGTCGCACGCGTCGAATAATGGATTTATATTCCAGAGCAGTATGACCGCGTTTCATCGCAGCCAATATTCTGTCTGATCCTGACTGTACAGGTAAATGCAGATGGCTAACCAGCTTGGGTAGTTTTGCGTAGGAATCTATAAGGCGCTGCGTCATCTCTTTGGGATGTGAAGTCGTATAACGCAAACGCTCCACCCCGTTTATCCCGGCAATCTCATGCAATAAAAAAGCGAAATCTATCGTATCGCCATCATCACCGACGCCTTGATATGCGTTAACATTCTGGCCAAGCAGCGTTATTTCTTTCACTCCTTGCGCCACAAGCCTTTGTGCATCACGCAAAATATCATTTAGCGGACGTGAAACTTCTTCTCCCCGCGTATACGGCACCACACAAAATGCGCAGTATTTGCTGCATCCTTCTATGATAGAAATATAGGCAGTTCCTGTTACCTTTTGCGGATGCGGTAAATTATCGAATTTTTCAATTTCAGGGAAACTTATGTCAATTTGAGCCTGACCACTGGCTTTTCGCGCTTCGATCAGCTTTGGTATTCGGTGCAATGTCTGGGGACCGAACACCACATCAACATATGGGGCGCGTTTCAAAATTACCGACCCTTCCTGGCTTGCAACGCACCCTCCGACGCCAATCAACAAGTCAGGTTTGGCAATTTTAAGGGTGCGTATACGCCCCAAGTCTGAAAATACTTTTTCTTCTGCCTTTTCACGAATGGAACAGGTGTTTAGCAAAATAATGTCAGCCTCTTCAGGTGTCTCAGTTTGCTCCATCGCGCCATGCTCGCATAGCAAGTCCGCCATTTTATCCGAGTCATACTCGTTCATTTGGCATCCGTAGGTTTTAATGTAAAGTTTTTTCAAGGTTGGCGCTTGTTTCGTTTCTGTTTAATGTAACTTTTGCTTCTCTGCGGCAATATCGATTTCAGTATTGCTTTCCCTAAATATCTTGTGTGTATTGTTGACAAATTCACTTGTATAATAGCCACTGTTTCACTCGGTTATTTTAAGCCTTTACAGCTTTATTCACACTGAAAGAAGTTAAATGGACTACATCGCAACCTTTGCAACTATATTCACCTTGTCTCTCTCTGTCGGCTTTGCAGCATGGATGATAGTTCAGGTAGTTAAAGGCAACTAACTAAATTTCAGGGGAATTTTCCTTCCTCCCCTTTTTTTATTCTGCTTCCAGCTTTTCTTTTGTCTGCGTTTTCGTGCGCCGGGCTTTTTTTTCTATACCTTAGATGTTTGCGTTGTAAAAATTTTATGTTACGATTCTTACTGATTTCTGGTTTTGTGTTCAACACTGGTAACTTAAGGAGAGAAAAATGGCATTTATCGCTACTTTGTGTTCGATTGCTACAATGACTATGGCAATTTTGTTTGCTTTGTTTATGGTAAAAGAAGTGTTTGCCAGCAAGTAAAGCAAAACACAAGTTGGAATAAAGCAAAAAACCAGCCTTGGCTGGTTTTTTTGTTTGGTGGTGATAGGTGGATTTGAACCACCGACCTCAGCGTTATGAGTGCTGCGCTCTAACCACCTGAGCTATATCACCGCGAAGAGCGCGGCATTTTCCAGTTTTCACGCTAACTTGTCAATCCGCATTGAACATCTTTAAGTTCGCTACCGGGAAAATCTTTCTGAATTTCCAGTATTTTGCCTTTAGTTTCTTCCTTCACGTTACTTAAAACGAATATTGTCGTCTTATATTTGCTCGCCCGTTCTCCCAATTTGGCAGTGCGTACCCCCTGATTCTTTAAAGTATTAAAATAGTTGTTTGCCGAGCTTTCCGACTTGAATACTCCAAGTGAGATGGTATTTTTCCATCGGCCCGCATTTAAAACAAAGTAATCAGTTACCCCGATCTCTTTCAACTCTGAAATTTTTTTATTAACTGTTCGCTTGTTTCTTAACGGACCCATATAAATCCAATATCCACTTTCATGCTCAATTTCTTTTCGGCTTATCTTTTCTTCTTCACTCAGCGAGTTTACAATTTCAGTGGCTCGCACCAGATCTGGACCTGAAAAATCACCCCATTCAAAGCAAATTTGTCCAGTTTTCACTTGGTTCGCAACACGTGGCTCAACGATTTTAGCCTGTAGTTCTTCTGGGCGATTGGTTAATTCAGACCGTGGATCTGCAGTACCAGAGGCCTTAACCTTCAATTTCGAAATTTCTGCCAAACGGATTTTTTCGGAATTCAATGGCACTTGTTCTGTTGTTGCATGCCCCAGTATATTGAGTTTAATGACTAAAAGTATGCCGGCATTCATCAACACCAAAAGCAGAAAGAGTTTTTTCATTCTTCTCCCACTTTCTCGGCAATTAATTCCACACCATTTAGAACAAGATTCTCAACATTTCGTAATGAAAGTTCAAGGTGTGAGCAAAGAACGGGGGCTGAGCCACCGCTCAATATCACTTCAACATTTTTTGACTTCAATAAAGCATGCTGTCTCTGTATAGCCCCACATGTTGCCTGTATCGATCCACTCAATAAAGCATCTGCGGTATTTTGGGGAAACTCTGCGTAATGGCCTTGTTTGCTTTTTATGTTATTGGTTGCATTAATCAGACTTGATTGCATCAGCATAATTCCTGGCAATATAAGGCCTCCTGTAAACTCACCATGCTCTGACAGGGCATCTATCGTTGTTGCAGTGCCGCAATTTACAACCAAACAATTCCTATGCACCGTATTCCAGGCTGCGATCAATGCTGCCCAGCGGTCACTTCCCAGTTGAGCCGTTTCTGAATAGTTATTTGTTACTCCGCATTCTTTTTTCTTTGCGGATATAAATCTGGTTTTCTCTTTTCCCAGCTTCGATATTTGCCTTGCCACTTCATCACCAGCAACATTGCTTACCCATATTTCACTAATTTCGTTTATATCAGCCATTTCTGATAAAAAATCCTGTGCATCTTTCACAGGCAACGCCCCTGTCTCAACCCATGTTTTTCCAACCACCCGCGCCCATTTAATTCTTGAATTTCCAGCATCTATTAGTAATCTCATATTACTACACCAACCTCACCTGAGCTGAACAGCTTCGTTTCATGCCCCATATCAAGGCACAACTCTCCTTTTTCGCCGACTCCCCTTACTTCTCCAGCTATCTTTGTCCCATCCGGCAAACTTAACTGAATCACCTGATTTTGAAAGAAATTGTACATCTCCCATTCTCTACGAATATTAGCGAAACCCTCTTCTGCAAACTTCTTCAGGACGATATTCATTTCGTACAATAGTGCGGAAAACAACTGATTTCTGGTTGGTAAATCCATACAAATTTCGTCCAATGCACATACTGGTTGACCGGCTTTCTGCATTACGTTCTCAGTCATTATGTAATTCAGTCCAATTCCAATCACCACTACGCTTGGTCCCAGTATATCTCCCTGTGCCTCAATCAATACACCGCCCAATTTTCCTTGTTTAGTCAAGATATCGTTCGGCCATTTCAGCTGAATGTCTTTTACGTTCAACTTCCTTATTGCACGGACGATAGCCACTCCCACTGCCAAACTCAATCCGGATAAATCATTCAAACCACATTTAAAACGCCATAGCAGGGAAAATGTCAGATTATCGCCAAGACCAGAAATCCACTTACGCCCATAGCGGCCACGACCAGCTGTTTGTAATTCAACAGCTAACACGCTACCGCTCGGTGCGCCTAATTTAGCGCGTTGTAACAGCATACTATTGCTCGACTCTGCCTCTGAAAGGATAGCTATTTCGAATTCTTGCGCATATTCTGCAAGCTGATTTATCACCTCTTCACTTGATAGTCGTTTCCATGGTCGAGTTAATCGATACCCTCTCCCGCGTATTCGTTGCACGGATACGCCATAATTACCAATTCTTTTCAATTCATTAAAAATGCTAGATCTTGAAATTTGTAATTTCTGTGCCAGTTTTTCACCCGAGTGAAATTTTCCATCACTCATGATGTCCAATAGTTCCCAAGCACGTATGTTTAATTCTTCCTTTTTCATTGCGGCATGTCGATTTTTTGCTCGGATTCAATTTTCAGGAACTTCTGAATTTCAGCACGTCGATTAATGGCATCTCTATATCCGAGATCTATTAGTGCCCTGCAATATTTCCCTTCTGATAGCAAGTAACTAAGTAACGTAGTTCCACTTTTTCTAGTCGTTCCAGCTAATCGAAGCAATAGGCGTATTGATATCGGCAACGCGTTGATATAACGTTCTGCAATCTGGTCTATTGACTCACTCGGTGTTATCACCAGAACATCAACCTCCCTGAGATTTGTGTTTCTTCGCGCTTCTTCAGGCATTATTCTGACAAGTTCGTTTATTTTTTGAACCCGCTCAAGATCAACTTCCATACTATCTATAAATATACTGTTCAAAGCATGTCCCGCAATTTGCGCCATTGATGGATATTTTCCCATTTCTTCTCGCTTTATTTCCGCCATGGGTTCTGTCTGGTTTACACCAATGACCATTATTCTGTCGGCTCCGAGCTGCATTGCCGAGCTTATCGGTGCTATTTGACGCATTGATCCATCACCAAAATATTCCCGGTTTATTTTTATTGCCGGGAAAAAAAACGGCAAGGCGGAAGAGGCCAGCAAATGGCGTATCCCGATTTTGGTTCTTATTCCGATTCTTCTAGTGCCTTCCCAGGGTGTGATCTCTTCAGATCCCTGATAGAAATTCACCGATTGACCCGTACCATAACCTGAAGCAGTTATACTCAACGCGTACAATAATCCAGCATCGATTTCATCCTGTATTTTTTCGCACGGCATAATTTCTTCAAGTAGCTCGTATAAGGGCGAATTATCCAGCAATGATACTTGACGCAGTTTGTTGATCCCCAAACCGCTCAAAATCAATCCGGCAAACAAATACATTGTGTTATTGAAAATGCCTATTAGATCTGTTCGATAAACCTGGTTGGCGCGAAAGTTTTTCCAGATTCTATCCAGATGCCGCACACCTTTCCTGAAACTGCGCATGTTTACTGCCAATACCGCGCCGTTTAATGCTCCTGCGGAAGTGCCGCAGATCACGGAAAAGGGAGTATGTGATTTTCGCGGCATCAACTCCGCTATTGCTTTTAAAACCCCCACTTGATAAGCCGCGCGCGCTCCCCCACCGGTCAATATCAGGCCTATGCGCTTATTCATCAGAGTTTATTCTATTACCGCCTTTACTGACTCAAGCGCATCCCTCAGAGTCTCTTCAGGCAGTGCATTGAGGGTTTCTGACAGTATCTCAGCTGCATCAATTGCCGTATTTTGCAGCAGCTCGGGATTGGTATTGGCAACCAACACCGCTGCTGCACCTACTACCTTGAGTAGTCTTGAACGCTCCTGCATCAGAATTTCGATTTCTTCTCGTAACATTGCTACTTCCTGCTTGTCCATTTGCATTTTTCTCCTAATGTGTCTTCACCCCTACTACCGCAAGTGCGCTCATGTTAACTATACGCCTGACCGTTGCTGTTGAAGTCAGAATATGCACGGACTTGTTCGCGCCCAACAAAATTGAACCTATTGTAATTCCATCCCCAGCAGCCATTTTCAATAGGTTATAAGAAATATTTGCCGCATCAAGATTTGGCATAATTAACAGATTGGCGCTTCCCTTCAATTTAGAAGCCGGAAAAGTGTCAATTCGAAGACTTTCCGATAATGCCGCGTCTCCATGCATTTCACCCTCCACTTCCAGATCGGGCGCTAATTTTTCCAGCAAATCTCTTGCCCTGCTCATCTTCCGAGCCGATTCGTTATCGTGACTACCCCAATTAGAATGTGATAACAGAGCTACTTTCGGCACTAGACCGAATCGACTTACTTCTGCGGCTGCAAGTATGGTCAACTCTGCAATTTGTTCAGCACTTGGATCAAGATTTACATGTGTATCGCATATGAACAATGTATTTTTTGGGAGCATCAAAATGTTCATTGCTCCATATACCGTTGCACCATTCTTGTGTCCGATTACTTCATCGATATAGCGCAAATGTCTGGACGGTAGCGAGACTGTCCCGCAAATCATTGAATCCGCATCACCTTTATGTACCATCATTGCCGCAATCAAAGTATTGTGCCTGCGCATATCGCGCATTGCTCTTCCTGGCGTAATCCCTCGTCGCTGCATCATCTGGTGATATTCGCTCCAATAATCTTTGTATCGCGGGTCGCTCTCAGGATTTACTATTTCGAAGTGCTCTCCTGGGCGAATACGCAAACCCAGCTTAGTTATTCGTTGTTCAATAACTGCCGGGCGACCAACCAGAATCGGATGTGCGATACCTTCGTCAACTACTGTCTGTACTGCATGAAGCACTCTAGGGTCTTCGCCTTCAGAGTAAGCCAAACGATTCGGAGACTGTCGTGCCGCGTCGAATACCGGCTTCATCAATAAGTTCGAATGGTACACAAACCCAGCCAGTCTTTCGCGATATGCGGCCATATCGACTATTGGTCTTTCCGCTACTCCACTTTCCATCGCTGCTTGCGCCACTGCAGGCGCTATCTTGGTTATAAGTCTCGGGTCGAATGGCTTTGGAATTAAATGTTCTGGACCAAAATTTAGATTTTCTTCACCATAGACCTCTTCCATTGAGTCTGATTGCTCTGCCTGCGCCAATTCTGCGATAGCGTGCACTGCTGCAAGTTTCATCTTCTCATTTATAGTCGATGCCCCAACATCCAGTGCACCCCTGAATATGTAAGGAAAGCACAATGCATTATTTACCTGATTTGGGTAATCTGAACGTCCTGTTGCTAAAATCGCATCTGGACGAATAGACTTCGCATCAGCAGGCAAAATCTCGGGAAATGGATTAGCCAATGCAAAGATCAGCGGATTGTTCGCCATCTGCCCAACCATTTCAGGCTTCAATACACCTCCGGCTGATAAGCCTAGAAATACGTCTGCGTCTTTTATTACTTCAGCTAATTTCCGTGCTGCCGTTTCTACTGCATACCGAGCTTTATTCTCATCCATATCATCGACTCGGCCTTTGTAAACCACCCCCTTAATATCAGTCACGATGATATTGTCCATTTGCACGCCAAGGCACACCAACATATCCAAACAGGCTAGTGCTGCCGCTCCTGCACCGCTTACGACCAGCCTGATTTTATTGATATCTTTGCCGACCACCTTGAGTCCGTTTAGAAGGGCCGCTCCCACGATAATCGCCGTTCCATGTTGGTCATCATGGAAGACGGGGATCTTCATCCGATCACGCAACTTTCTTTCGATATAAAAGCATTCCGGTGCCTTGATATCTTCCAGATTGATACCACCAAAAGTCGGCTCCAGCGAAGTAATAATATCTACCAGCTTGTCTGGATCGCGTTCATCTATTTCCAGGTCGAATACATCTATACCTGCAAATTTTTTGAATAACATACCCTTGCCTTCCATTACCGGCTTGGCTGCCAGCGGGCCTATAGATCCTAAACCAAGCACTGCTGTGCCATTTGTTATTACTGCCACCAAATTCCCTCTTGCCGTCAAATTTCTTGATTCGGCCGGATTTAGTACAATTTCTTCGCAAGCTGCAGCCACCCCGGGTGAATATGCTAAAGCCAGATCCCTTTGAGTAATCATTGGCTTACTTGGTGTTACCGTAACTTTTCCAGCAGGTGACTGGCGATGATATTGCAGCGCTGCTTGGCGTAGTTGCTCGTCCATAATTTCCTCTTAAATTACTTATCCAAGGCATTATAGCCTAGGAAAAATTGGTGTTTAGTTGCATCAATGTCTAACTAGCAAACTCTTGTATTGAGTACTTCTTCAAAATTATTTGGTAAATTTCATAAATAATTTAGTATGGACATGAAAAAAGCAGCCGAAGCTGCTTTTTTCATGTCCATACTAAATATTAATGGCCGCTTCGTTTTCGCAGTTGCTTGATTGCTGCAAGTTGAGCAATCGCCTCTGCCAATTCAGCTTGTGCTTGCGCGTAATCAATATCAGAGCTACGGTTTTTCATCGCTTCTTCTGCGTCTTGCTTGGCCTGCAATGCCCTCGCTTCATCCAAGTCTCCTCCACGAATAGCAGTATCAGCAAGGATAGTTACCACGTCCGGCTGAACTTCAAGCATACCACCCGAGACGTAAATCAACTCATCTTCTTCCTGATTCGGCAATTTTAAACGCACAGAACCCGGCTTTATTCGCGTCAACAGTGCAGAGTGACGCGGATAAATACCCATTTCGCCTGCCTCACCTGGAACTACGATTAGTTCCGCAAGGCCGGAAAATATCGATGCCTCCGCGCTTACTACATCTACATGAACCGTCATTGCCATGATTGCTCCCAATTATTACAGCGTCTTGGCTTTTTCAACGGCCTCTTCGATGCCGCCAACCATATAGAATGCCTGCTCCGGAAGGTGATCATACTCGCCTTCGACGATACCCTTGAAGCCCTTGATGGTATCCTTCAAGGTAACGTACTTGCCAGGACTGCCGGTAAACACTTCAGCCACATGAAACGGCTGTGACAAGAAACGCTGAATCTTACGGGCACGTGCTACTGCCAGCTTGTCTTCAGGCGCCAGTTCGTCCATACCCAGAATCGCGATGATATCGCGCAGTTCCTTATAACGCTGCAGAGTTTGCTGTACACCGCGTGCTACGGAATAGTGCTCTTCACCCACAACTAGCGGATCAAGCTGACGGGAAGTTGAATCCAGTGGATCAACTGCTGGATAGATACCCAGTGATGCAATATCTCGGCTCAGCACCACGGTGGAATCAAGGTGCAAGAATGTGGTCGCAGGAGATGGGTCAGTCAAGTCGTCCGCCGGCACATATACGGCCTGAATCGATGTGATAGAACCAACTTTTGTTGAAGTAATACGCTCTTGCAGACGGCCCATTTCTTCTGCCAGTGTCGGCTGGTAACCCACAGCAGATGGCATACGGCCCAGCAACGCAGATACTTCGGTGCCGGCTAGTGTGTAGCGGTAAATGTTGTCCACGAAGAACAAAATATCGCGGCCTTCATCACGGAAATACTCGGCCATAGTCAGACCAGACAACGCTACGCGCAGACGGTTGCCTGGTGGCTCATTCATTTGACCGAACACCATCGCAACTTTAGATTTTGTAAAATCTTTGGTGTCGATAACACCTGCTTCAGACATTTCATGGTAAAAATCGTTACCTTCGCGGGTACGCTCACCCACACCGGCGAAAACTGATAGTCCGCTATGCTGCTTGGCAATATTGTTGATCAACTCAAGCATATTAACCGTTTTACCCACGCCAGCGCCTCCGAACAAACCGACCTTGCCGCCTTTCGCAAACGGACACACCAAATCGATCACTTTGATGCCGGTTTCCAGTAGATCAACTGACGGTGACAGTTCGTCAAATTTAGGTGCATTCTGGTGAATTTCTCGCCTATCTTCACATGCAATCTCGCCAGCCTCATCAATTGGGCGACCCAACACATCCATAATTCGGCCTAATGTACCGGTACCTACAGGTACGGAGATTCCGCTTCCTGTTGCATTAACCAGCATTCCACGACGCAGTCCGTCAGAAGAGCCCATCGCAATGGTACGCACAACACCATCGCCAAGTTGTTGCTCTACCTCAAAAGTCAAGCCAGCTTCCGCTGTTGATGTTCCTGCATCAACCAACTTAAGCGCTTCATACACCTTTGGCATTTGATCGCGTGGAAATTCGATGTCAACCACGGCACCGATACACTGAACAATCTTTCCTTGATTCATTTTAGGATTCCCCGTCTAGTTTAATTTTGTTAAATGCTGCTTTTATCTTTAGCCTACAGCGGCTGCGCCGCCGACGATTTCCGAGATCTCTTGGGTAATAGCTGCCTGGCGTGCCTTGTTGTAAACCAGCTTAAGTTCACCGATCACACTCTTTGCATTATCCGATGCTGCTTTCATTGCAACCATACGCGCGCTTTGCTCGGATGCCATGTTCTCAGTCACTGCGCTATAGACCAGCGATTCGACATAGCGTACCAGCAACTCATCCACCACTTCTTTAGCTTCAGGCTCGTATATGTAGTCCCAAGTGACATTGCTCTTTGTTTCCAGCTTTTCGCTGGTAAGTGGAAGCACTTGCTCCATCACTGGTTCCTGTTTCATGGTATTGATGAAGTGGTTATAGCTCAGGAAGATGGCGTCTATCTCGCCAGCAACGTAGGCATCCAGCATCACTTTCACTGCTCCAATCAACTTCTCGATATGGGGCGTATCACCCAAGCCGGTCAGGTGAGATTTAACATTTGCGCCGATGCGGTTCATGAAGCCAAACCCTTTGTTTCCAATCGGGCTTACTGCAACTCCTTTGCCTTCGCTTTCCCAAGTCTTCATGTGACCAATAACAATGCGCAGCACGTTAGTGTTCAACCCGCCACACAGACCTTTGTCTGATGTGATAACGATCAGTCCAACATTTTTGATGCTGTCACGCTTGACCAAAAATGGATGCTTGTATTCCGGATTGGCTCGAGAAAGATGTGCTGCGACGTTTCGGATTTTCTCTGCATAAGGTCGGGCGGCACGCATGCGATCTTGCGCTTTACGCATTTTCGCAGCGGCAACCATTTCCATCGCGCGCGTGATCTTGCGTGTATTTTCTACACTCTTGATTTTCGTGCGTATCTCTTTACTGCCAGCCATTTTTCACCCCGCCTTAATAAACAGCCGTTGCCTTGAATTTCTCGATAGCTGCGGACAGCAGCTTCTCATTATCAGCATTCAACTCTTTAGAGGATTCAATCGCGTCCATCAACTCTTTGTTATTGGATTTCAGATCAGCATGCAATGCAGATTCAAATGCCAACGCTTTGGGCACCAGCACGTCATCAAAGTAGCCTTTGCTAACTGAGAAAAGCGTCACAGCCATTTCTGCAACTGACAGCGGACAGTACTGCAATTGTTTCATTAATTCAGTAACCATACGGCCACGTTCCAACTGTTTGCGCGTCGCTTCGTCAAGGTCGGAAGCGAACTGAGCAAATGCCGCCAATTCGCGATATTGCGCCAAAGCAAGACGAACACTTCCACCCAGCTTTTTGATGACTTTGGTCTGAGCTGCACCACCCACGCGAGACACCGATACACCAGCGTTGATCGCAGGGCGGATACCGGCATTGAAGAGGTCACTCTCCAAGAAGATTTGGCCGTCAGTAATGGAAATCACGTTCGTCGGAACGAACGCGGACACGTCACCAGCCTGAGTTTCAATGATTGGTAGTGCGGTTAAGGAGCCGGTCTTGCCTTTAACTTCGCCTTTGGTGAAAGCTTCAACGTAGTCAGCATTGACACGCGCTGCACGCTCCAGAAGGCGGGAGTGTAGATAAAACACGTCACCTGGGTAAGCTTCACGTCCCGGTGGACGACGCAGCAATAATGAAATTTGACGGTAAGCCCAAGCTTGCTTGGTCAAATCATCGTAAACAATCAATGCATCTTCGCCACGGTCACGGAAATATTCACCCATCGTGCAACCAGAGTAGGGCGCAAGAAATTGCATAGCTGCTGAATCCGAAGCCGTTGCAGCCACCACAATGGTGTAGCCCAAAGCGCCGTGCTCTTCCAATTTGCGTACTACGTTTGCAATGGTCGAAGCCTTTTGACCAATCGCCACATACACGCAGATAATATTCTGGCCTTTTTGGTTGATAATCGTATCAACCGCTACTGCAGTTTTACCCGTTTGACGATCACCAATAATCAACTCGCGCTGACCGCGTCCTACCGGTACCATCGAGTCAATGGATTTCAAACCAGTCTGTACTGGCTGGTCAACAGACTGGCGTGCGATAACGCCAGGAGCAACCTTCTCAATTTTGTCGGTTATCTTTGCGTTAATCGGGCCTTTGCCATCAATTGGCTGACCCAATGCATTCACCACACGCCCACAAAGCTCTGGACCCACAGGGACTTCAAGAATGCGACCGGTACATTTTACGGTATCGCCTTCTGTTATGTGCTCATATTCGCCCAAAATAACGGCGCCAACAGAATCGCGCTCTAGGTTTAGCGCCAAGCCGAAAGTATTCCCTGGAAACTCCAGCATTTCACCTTGCATAACGTCGGATAGTCCGTGCACACGAACAATACCATCCGTAACGCTGACCACCGTACCTTCGGTGCGCGCCTGGGTTAGCGCTTCGAAGTTTTCGATGCGGCTGCGAATCAGATTGCTAATTTCAGAAGGGTTGAGCTTCATCTCTAAATTTCCTTATCTTGAAAAATCTTTTGTTGGAATCTCATAAATTGACAATTTGAGACTATTGGCATCAAGCCATTGCAATTGCCATTTCGCCCAAGCGGCTACGCGCCGATCCATCTATCACCTGGTCTCCAGTGCGAATTACCACACCACCCAGCAAATTTTTATCCACTTTGCAGCTCAGTTTTATTTCTCGTTTCATCTTCTGCTTAAGTACGGCAGCAATTTTTTGCTGTTGCGCGTCACTCAGCTCGAATGCAGAAGCCACCGTCACTTCTGCACATCTTTCCGCTTCAGCTCTCAGCGCTTCATACATAACCAGAATTTCTGTCACCACGTCCAAGCGGCGGCTGTCTACTAACACGCGTATGAAATTGCGCTGTTGCGCTGATAGCTGACTCCCGCACAACGCCACCACCAAATCTTCAACCTTGTTTTTCTCAACTCTCGGGCTGCTCACAACTGCACGCACCTCAGAGTTGGCCAGCGATTCTGCCAGTGTAAGCAGTAAAGCAGACCACCCCTTCAAATCGCCGAGGCGTTGTGCTTCATCAAACGCTGCTTGAGCGTATGGACGGGCTATAGTATTGGCTTCTGACATGGCAATTAGATTTCCGCGACGAGTTTTTCAAGCAAATCATTGTGTGCTTTGGCATCAATTTCACGCCCCAGTATCTTACCTGCGCCAGCTAATGCAATTGCTGACACCTGTGTACGTAACTGTTCTTTGGCACGGAACACTTCTTGCTCTATCTCCGCATTGGCGCCAGTAATGATGCGATCGGCCTCCACCTTTGCCTGCGCCTTGGCTGCCTCTACAATTTCACTGGCACGCTTCTCGCCGCCAGCTAAAATTTCCGCAGCCTTTTCCTTGGCTTCACGAATGATTTCAGCAGAACGCTTTGCGGCCATTTCCAGATCATGTTTACCGCGCTCTCCGGCAGCCAAGCCATCAGCTATTGTTTTTTGACGCGACTCAATGGCACCAAGCAGAGGTGGCCAGACAAACTTCACCGTAAACCATATTAGAACGGCGAACGATAATGCCTGCGAAATCATTGTCAGATTAATATTCATTTCAGCTCCCTACTTATGTCTAAGCCGCTTCGGCCACGCAAGTTCTGATTACTGAACAACGGCGAGCAATGGATTAGCAAATGCGAACATCATGGCCAGACCAACACCGATAATGAAAGAAGCGTCGATCAGACCCAGCAGCAGAAATACTTTACCTTGCAGAGTTGGGATCATTTCCGGTTGACGAGCTGCGCCATCCAAAAAGCTGCTGCACATGATGCCGATACCGATACAAGCACCCGCAGCGCCCAAACCGATAATCAGTCCGATACCCACACCGGTGTATGCCTGGATCAGCGCCAAAAATTGCATGTTTTCCATTTTACTTCCTTTCGATTTACTAACAGTGGTTAAAAAATTTAGTGGCTTTCATGCGCCATTGCAATGTATACAACCGTCAACATCATAAAGATGAATGCTTGCAGCACAACAATTAATATATGGAAGATTGCCCAGCCCGCGCTCAGCAGCGCGCCAAACAATGTGCCCGCAATTCCAGTTGCCGCCCACATACCCAACAGCAAAAAGATAATTTCACCTGCGTACATATTGCCAAACAGACGCAGCGCATGTGAAAGCGGCTTTGAAATATATTCAATCAAATTAAAAAGGAAGTTGGCCGGCCAAACCAAGGGATGCGCACCGAATGGCGAACAGAATAATTCATGAATCCAACCGCCAAAACCCTTTACTTTGATACTGAAAAATATCATCAAGAACCACACCGATAGCGCCAGCGCAAAAGTAGCATTTATGTCGGACGTTGGTACAGGACGCCAGTATGTCAAACCGAATATATGTTCGTAAATCCACGCCATGATATCTATTGGAAGAAAATCCATGGCGTTCATCATCAATACCCAAACAAATACCGTTAAAGCCGTAGGTGCCACAAATGCATGCCGGTTGCCATGGAATATTCCCTTGACCTGACCGTCAACAAACTCCATCAACAATTCGACAAACGCCTGACGTTTTGTTGGTACGCCCGCTGTTACGCCACGTACAACCCACCACATCAGACCGAAGGTTATCAGGCCTAATAAACCCGACACCACCAACGTGTCCACGTTCAGCGTCCAGAATCCCCCGCCGACAGATTGAGTATTAGAGGTAAGGTGGTGCGTGATGTAGCTTGATGGTGTTAACTCGTGTTCGGTTGACATTCACAAAACCTGACTATTTATTTTCATTTCCCAAGGCTCTCAATCCCGCGCCTGAAATCAGCACGGCAATTGCTAGCCCGCCTATAAGAGCTAGCGGAACCAGCTCCCTATAAAACTTGAACGCTGCCAGCAAGATCAATGCGATTACAATAATCCTGATCAACTCTGCCTTCAACAGAGAAATCAGTATTGCGCCTGCTGATGGATTGTTCCCACGCCGCACGGTTGCTATCGCCGCATAACCGCCAACAAGCGCGGCAGCTCCTCCTACAGCCACTGATACTGCTGCATGCGTGTTAAATACCAACCATGCAACAAGCGCGATAAAAGTCGTCGTAATTATTTGCCAGCGTGCCGCGCTTTTAACTGCACGGCTTATTATTATTTTTGTATCTTCCACCCGTATGCACCCTGCTCTTCCTTCGGTGCCCGAGGATATCCGAAGCCCGCGCATTGTCTTTGATTACCTTCGCCCAAGTCAAGTCCTGACACTATATTTTTTTCAAATACTTGATTAATCCATCAAGGTAATCATGGCTGAAATATTCAATCACAACTTTACCCGCACCTTTTTTCCCTGGCTTAATTACGACATTGGTACCCATATGCTGAGAAAGCTCTTCTTGTAATCGCAGTATGTCCCTATTAGGTTTTTTTTGCTTATGCCTGCTCTTGACTTCAGGATTAAGCAAACTTTGCACAAGGCTTTCAGTTTCTCTTACTGACAAATCCTCCAAAACTATCTTGTTTGCTGCGCTTATTTGTTGTGCGCCCTCCAGTCCAAGCAAAGCTCGAGCATGTCCCATGTCCAGCTTATTTTCCATCAACATATCCTGCACACTCTTGGGAAGATTCAGTAGCCGCAACAAATTGCTGGCTGCACTGCGAGAGCGCCCAACTGCATCTGCCGCAACCTGATGCGTCATCTTGAATTCGCCTATCAATCTCTGAATGCCTATAGCTTCCTCCAGCGGATTTAAATTTTCCCGCTGGATATTTTCAATAAGAGCCATCGCAAGAGCAGCGTTATCTGGCACGCTGCGAACCAGAACCGGAACATGTGTTAGCCCTGCCAACTGGGCGGCGCGCCAGCGCCTTTCTCCCGCAATGATCTCGTAGCTTTTGTCTTCTAACTGGCGAACCAATATTGGCTGCATAATCCCTTGCGCCTTTATTGAAGCCGCCAAATCTTTCAAAGAAGCTTCATCCATTTGCGATCTGGGCTGATATTTTCCAGGCTTGAGAAGCGTGACACTCAAGTCGCGCATAACCTCATCCTTTTCGCTATTACCTCCTGACAATAACGCATCCAATCCTCTACCCAATCCCTTTTGCAGCTTAGCCATAATCTTTCCCTTTTAAATCGTTGCAGCAGGTTGCGCTGCATTGTTTAACATTTCTCCCGCTAATGCCAAGTAAGCCTGAGTGCCCTTGGATAATTTATCGTGATACAGAACAGGTACGCCATAGCTTGGCGCTTCTGCCAAGCGAACATTTCGTGGAATTACAGTCCTGTATACCTTGCTACCAAAATGTTCCTGCAATTGATCGGAAACTTGTTGAGCCAAAGCGTTACGAGGATCAAACATTGTACGCAGCAAACCTTCAATCTCCAGATCCGGGTTCAGGTTCGCTCTCACTTTCCGAATGGTATTTACAAGGTCGCTTAAACCCTCCAACGCGTAATATTCACACTGCATCGGAATCATCACTGATTTTGCCGCACAAAGCCCGTTCAAGGTCAACAAATTCAGGGCCGGCGGACAATCAATTAGAACAAAATCGTACTCTGCTAAAACCAGATTTACTGCATCCCGCAATCTTGTTTCACGGTGCGGCAGATCAACTAATTCTATTTCTGCCCCTGCTAAATCCCGATTTGCAGCCAGCAAGTCATATTTACCCGCCTCAGAATATATTCGCCCTTCTGTTATCGTTTTGCTACCTAAAAGAATGTCGTATACGCTTGTTTTCAGATCTCGCTTGTCTATTCCACTACCCATAGTCGCGTTTCCTTGAGGATCAAGGTCAATCAGTAAAACTCTTTGTCTCGCAGCAGCGAGGCTCGCGGCGAGATTTACAGTAGTTGTGGTTTTTCCTACCCCACCCTTCTGGTTAGTTATTGCCAGTATTTTTTTCATGTTACTTTACTCCCCTCGCAAGTTGCTATCACCAGACTGCGCATCGCCTGTAGATTTGGTACCTGCAGTGAAATTATCCGCTTAACTTCACAGTCACTGGGCACCCCCATCAATTCCTGTTCTGGCATACCCTTCATAGCCACCCAACTTCCCTTTTTTGCTATTAGGTGACGCGTAACTTGCATAAAATTACCCAATTCAGTAAATGCGCGAGAGATGATTCCATCAAACCTTTCATGAGGCTGCCAATTTTCTACTCTCTCACAGTGGACTGATGCATTTTTCAAATCCAGCTCTATGATTGCCTGCTGAACAAAGCTGGTTTTTTTGCTGTTACTGTCCAGCATAGTAATCTGCCATTCAGGGCGAGCCACTGCCAACACCACACCAGGCAGGCCTGCGCCACACCCCACATCAAGCCAGCGTCCTTTCCATAAATACGGCAATACAGCGAGGCTATCAAGCAAGTGATTACTCACCATTTGTTCTGAATCGCGTATAGCTGTCAGGTTATAAACTTTGTTCCATTTATTAAGTAGCGCTAGATATGTCAACAGTTTTTGTTGCGCACTCTCTTCCATCGTGAGTCCCAGCTGAGCGATTCCTAGCTGCAATTTTTCGATATTTCTCACGCCCTCTTCTTGCCCGTTTGATTATCGCGAAATCCCCGCTTCAAATGTACCAGCAACAGTGATATAGCCGCTGGGGTAATTCCTGAAATGCGCGCTGCCTGACCGATAGTTTCTGGTTTGTACTGGTTAAGCTTTTGCTGCACCTCATTCGACAATCCGCGCACCTCGCTGTAGTCAATGGTTTCCGGTAGCAGCAATGTTTCATATTGCTCGTTACGTTCAATCTCTTCACGCTGTCGCTCTATGTAGCCGTGATATTTAGCCTGGATTTCCACCTGCTCTGCTACTTTCTCATCAGTTACACCTTCGCCTGTACCAGATAAACTCACAAGGCTCGCGTAATTAACGTCTGGTCGTCGCAGTAACTCATATAACGAATACTCTCGTTCGATTAATTTACCCAATACACGTGTGGCCTCTGCTTCCGGCAAGCTACGAGGATTTACCCATGTACTACGCAAGCGTTCCTGCTCCTGAGCAACGGCCTCGCGCTTTTTCTCGAAAGCCTGCCAACGTACATCATCCACGATACCTAGCTTACGCCCTAACTCTGTTAATCGCAGATCAGCATTGTCCTCTCGCAATTGCAATCGATATTCGGCACGGCTTGTAAACATGCGATATGGCTCTGTAGCACCAGAGGTAATTAAATCATCCACCATAACCCCAAGATAGGCTTCATCTCGCTTTGGACACCAGGCATCGCGCTCGCTCACCAGCAATGCCGCATTAATACCCGCCAGCAAACCTTGGGCCGCAGCTTCTTCATATCCTGTAGTGCCATTTATCTGCCCCGCAAAGAACAATCCTTTAATTGCCTTTGTTTCCAGTGAGCTTTTTAATCCTCGCGGGTCAAAATAGTCATACTCAATCGCATAGCCTGGCCGAAGGATATGCGCTTCCCCCATCCCCTTGATTGAGCGAACCAATTCAAGCTGCACATCAAACGGCAAACTGGTTGAAATTCCATTGGGATATACTTCGTTCGTATCTAAGCCCTCAGGCTCTAGAAATATTTGATGAGAAGATTTTTCGGCAAAACGGGTTATCTTGTCCTCAATCGATGGACAATAGCGCGGCCCCACGCCTTCAATCACCCCAGTAAATAGTGGAGAACGATCCAGGCCACCGCGAATAATGTCATGAGTACGAAAATTCGTTTCAGTAATCCAGCATGGCAACTGCTTGGGGTGCTGTGCGGCGTTCCCCATAAACGAAAATACTGGGGCCGGATCATCTCCGGGCTGCTTTTGCATTACCGAATAATCGATAGTCCGCCCATCAATGCGCGGCGGCGTCCCAGTTTTTAATCTGCCAACCGGTAACTTCAATTCTCGCAGGCGATGGGACAAACTGATTGAAGGTGGGTCACCAGCACGCCCCGCTTGATAATTCGCCTGGCCTACATGAATCAGTCCCGATAGAAACGTACCTGTTGTCAACACCACAGCTTTCGCACTAAATCGCAAACCAAGCTGAGTAACCACTCCAGCCACACTATCCTGTTCAACCATCAGATCATCCACTGATTGCTGGAACAGCCACAAATTTTGTTGGTTTTCCAGTCTTGAGCGAATTGCCTGCTTGTAAAGAACTCGATCCGCCTGTGCGCGAGTCGCTCGCACCGCTGGGCCCTTGCTAGAATTCAGGATCCGGAATTGAATACCGCTCTGGTCGGTTGCAGCAGCCATTGCTCCACTTAGGGCATCAATCTCCTTAACCAGATGGCCTTTACCAATTCCACCAATGGATGGATTGCATGACATTTGCCCCAAAGTCTCGATATTATGGCTCAGCAGCAATGTTCTACAACCAGCTCGCGCACTGGCCAAGGCTGCCTCTGTACCAGCATGCCCGCCACCAACCACAATTACATCAAAGACATCCGGAAATTTCATTGCTGCACAATTTTGAAAAGGACGCGCATCATACCCCAGCGCATTCAGAATCCAAAACACATTGTTTCACGTGAAACATATCGGAGTTATAGTTGACGATCAACCTCTTAACTTGACTCCCATTCTCAATAAATCCAAGCCTATTAATCTTGACCCAATATCATTCAGATGCCCCGAATCACGATATAACAATACCCCACCCTTGGTCGGATCACATACATGCTCATCGCAAATCACCTTGTTTGGATCAATGAAGCTTAACTTTGGATATCTGGACTGAATTTCCAAGAAATATGCTAATTTTTCCTGCCTTGGCACAACGCATTTACTATTTGATCCATACATAAGAGTGCGAACAGGACATGTACTCGCGTTCGGGATAGTTTGATTGTTCAGGATGAGAGTTACTTTGATATCCGCATCAAGAAGATGCTTGATAGAAGCTTCCAACTGATTGCCCTCTACCACCGACCCAGACCACTCTCCTGCCAGCACGACCCAGCCAAATCCCTTCTCACTGATTTCCGCATAAGCCGCCTTATTCCGTTCCCGGCATTTTTCAGCATAGCCGCCTTTGCCTCTGCCGCCATATCCCAATATAGGCGGACAACCATCCATGGTGTAATCAACCAATGACAGCCCTTCGGCTTTCGCCATCTCGTCGAGCATACCTGTAAAATGATTCGCATACGAGTCTCCTATCAGAACCCCATCCGGCTGTGTTTTTTCTTCACCCAATCGACATTTGACAGGATTTAGTGGTGTAGCATACAGGGCTGTGGGTACATGACATCCTGCGCGGAAAGATTCTGGTCGGGCTTCCAAAGCAATTTCCATTTCTGCAACACGGGAATCAAAGCGATCGGGCAACCCCTTGCTCGAGATCACCAACCAGCCAACCGTAGCCAGCAAAGCGGTCGGCAACACAAATCTCCGGGTGAAAACCCGATGGAAAGGCATAAGCGAGCCGCTTTTCCTCATCGGCACCTCGATGTATTTCCATGACAGCCAAGCCATCAACAACGAGGTGATAAAAATGGCCACCCCTACCCCCATACCAATCTCAATATGCAAATAGTTGAGATACGAAATGATCGGCCAGTGCCACAAGTACAACGAATATGAGATCAATCCGACAAAGACCATCACTGGGTTCATCAACATTCTTGAATTGAATCCTGGGTGACTCCCCGCAAAAATCAGCAGCGCAGCACCGAGACATGGCCAAATAGCGTTGTACCCAGGGAACGGTGATGATTTATTCAACCAGATCAATGAACCCGCAATCAGAGTCATGCCTGCCATGTAACACCATCGTGACGCGGCTAATGTGTGAGCCAATTTTTTTAGCACAACATTGGCAACCAACCCTCCTGCCATTAACTCGAAGAAACGGGTTGGAAGCAGGTAATAGGATGCAGAAGCCGCGTAGCCGACACCAAACTCGGACAACAATACGGCACCCAACATCAATGTTGTCAGAATAGCCATAGCTTTACCGTGACCATATTTGAGCAAGAGCGCGACTAGCAACGGCCAGATGATATAGAACTGCTCTTCAACCCCAAGCGACCAAGTATGCAATAGCGGCGCCTCTTGAGTGTTACCAGAGAAGTAGTTTCCATAGTGCTGCCAGATAAAAATGTTTGAGACACCGAGCATCGCTGAAAAAGCACTTTTAGCCAGCATGCTCAGGTCCGCCGGTGACAGCAGCACAACTCCGATTACCATGCTCGCAAGGAGTACGACAAACAAAGCGGGTATTATTCGGTTGATTCTTCTTCTATAAAACGACCTTAATGTAAACACCCCCTCTCCAAGCTCTTTGACGATGTGGGACGTAATCAGGAATCCGGAGATGACAAAGAAGATGTCGACGCCGATATAGCCCCCGGGAAGGAATGAGGGTGATAAATGATGAAATATCACCGACAACACAGCGATCGCTCTGAGGCCGTCGATATCTTTCCGATATACAGAATTTGGCGGTTCCACGTGAAACATCTCTACTTGCCGATGCAAAAGCTGGAAAAAATTTCGCCAAGAAGATCGTCGGATGTAAACTCCCCGGTAATCGAATTGAGTTCTCGCTGCACCATTCGAAGCTCTTCAGCAAGCAGTTCGAGTGTCCGGCTGACTTTTGCAGCGTCGGAAAGATGCTCTTTTGCAGCTTGCAAGGCATTTACATGGCGCGCCCTTGCCATAAATGCGCCAGATTCAAGATCTCGCCAACCCACTTTCTCGAGAAGCTTCATGCATAATTCTTCTATCCCAGCACCAGTTTTCGAAGAAACTGCTATCCCCAACTCTGTCACCACCTCCCTCATCGAATGGCTAGAAACCAGGTCGGATTTATTGAAAACTAGCAGTTTGGGTATGTCCCGTGGTAGAGCATCCAAAATTGCCTGTTCCTTTGCGGTTATTCCCGTTGATGCGTCTAACATCAGTAGCACGATATCGGCACGATGTATGGTCTGATGTGTCCGCTCAATACCCATATTCTCGACAACATCATCAGAATCCCTCAGGCCGGCAGTATCCAGTATATGGAGCGGCACTCCTCGGATCTGCACAGCTTGCCGAATCACATCACGCGTGGTTCCAGGAATATCGCTGACCAGCGCCACCTCCTCTCCAGACAGGCGATTCAATAGGCTAGATTTCCCAACATTTGGTTGTCCAGCGATGACAACATATGCCCCCTCTCTGAGCAGGCTTCCTTGAGCGGCTTTCTCCAGCGTAAGCTGTAGTTCATGGCTGAGGTTATCCAGCATGGCATCGCTCCGCTCCAAATCGGTCAGATCGACATCTTCTTCAGGGAAGTCCAGCATAGCTTCAACCAACATCCGCAAATGGATCAGTCGGTCTTCAATTTTATGGATTGCTATAGAAAACTCTCCACCAAGAGAGCGCATCGCACTTCTTGCCGCTTCCTGTGTATTTGCATTGATGAGATCTGCAACGCTTTCAGCCTGTGCCAAATCCAGCTTGTCATTGAGGAAAGCCCGGCGCGTGAACTCACCGGGTTCTGCCAAACGTGCGCCCAATGCCAAACAACGGTTCAGTAGAAGTTGAAGAACGGCAGGGCCACCATGTCCCTGCAATTCAAGGACATTTTCACCCGTATAGGACAAGGGTGCTGGAAAATACAAGGCTATTCCCTGATCCAGCGTAGCCCCGTTTGCATCAAGGAAAGGGGTTAAGGTGGCATGACGCGGATGCGGTAACCTGCCGAGAATTCCACTAATCAGCGCCTTTATATTACCACCCGAGACTCTAATAACCCCAACACCACCGCGTCCCTGTGCAGTGGCGATGGCAACTATCGTGTCAACGTTTGAGGGTAGCACCTTTATTCTCTGTCTCTGCAGATCGTGTGATATACCACTGCTGTGCGATTGACAGCAGGTTGTTTACAATTGAATACAATACCAGTCCAGCCGGGAAGAACAAGAATATTACGCTGAAAGCTATTGGCATAATTTGCATTACTTTTGCCTGAATCGGATCAGGAGGCTTAGGATTTAGGCGCATCTGGACAACCATGCTGACACCCATTATGACCGGTAATATATAGTAAGGGTCAGCAGCTGATAAATCTGTGATCCACCCAAAGAATGGGGCATACCGCATCTCAACACTGGCTAGAATTGACCAATAGAGAGCGATAAAAACCGGAATCTGGATCAGAACAGGTAAGCAGCCACCCAATGGGTTTATCTTCTCAGTCTTGTAAAGATCCATCATGGCGCGATTCAACTGTTCTCGATCACTACCATACTGTTCTTTGATTTTCTCCAACTTGGGCGCAACTAAGCGCATTTTTGCCATTGAACGGTAACTGGCAGCAGAAAGCGGAAAGAAAATCAATTTAATCAAAACCGTAAGCAAAATAATGGCAATTCCCCAGTTGTGGGTCCAGTCATTAAAATGGGTCATAACCCAAAATAATGGTGTAGCAATAACTGTAAGCCAACCATAATCGACAGTTAGTCCCAATCCGGGAGCAATTTTATCCAATCCGGTTTTCGCCGGTCCTGCATAAAGTCTTGATGATAAATGCGCCTTTTTTCCCGGCTCAATATTTATCTCCTGTTGAACCAAGCCTATTGAATAGCTGTCACCGTCAAGCTTGCGCGAAAAGTATTCTCGACCAACATTGTCTGGTGGCAACCAAGCCGAAACGAAATAATGCTGTAACATGCCAATCCAACCATCTTCGACTTTTTTAGGATATTCAGCAGATCCACTTTCAATAGAATTAAAGTCTATTTTTTGAAATTTTTCTTGCTCTGTATAAACCGCTCCACCGGTATAAGTTGGCAGGAATTTGGAACTACCTCTCGGTGACTGACTATCCCTGATAAATTGAAAATATGGGCTTGTTGAAACAATTTGATTGCTTGTGTTTTCAAGCTCATAAACAACATCGATCAGATAACTTGCCTTGTGAAAAGTAATGATTTTAGTCACTTGAATCCGTCTATTCTCAAGGGACTTGAGTCGCACTTGTAGCTGGTCTTCATTCTTTAAAAGCTCATAAGACTCCCTGTCAGCGCTAAAAAGCGAATTGTGATTAGGCAGGCCCGCCCCCAACAATCCCGTTTGGGCAATATAATTATGTGTGCCCTCACCTTGCTCAAAAAGAATTATTGGCCTTGTTTTATCCAGACTGTCTGGATGCTGCAATAATGCAAGTTTGCGAATATTGCCACCAACCGTACTTATTTCAGCTTCAACCAAATCTGTTTTAACCAGTATCGTTCTGCCTTCAATCAATCCTGGCTGTTGAGTAATAACACCTTCTGATTGGCGAGCCTCTGCTGATGAATTTGGTGGAATAGTCGCTTTTTGAGTGTTGAGTGTTGGGTTGGCGGTTGCTTCAGTTGGCTGTGCGAACCTATCGGGATGTTGATAGCGCTGCCAACCATCCCAAACCAAGACCAGTGAGAAGGAAAAAATTAAAAAGAGGAAAAGTCTTTGTAGGTCCATAATTATGTATAAATGTTAGGGCACAGGATCATAACCCCCTGAATTCCAGGGGTTACAACGTATTAATCTTTTTACTCCTAACCATAGCCCCTTTGTTGCTCCATATTTTTCAATGGCTTCACTTGTGTACTGAGAACAATTAGGAGTAAACCTGCAAGTGGGCGGGCCCAGCGGACTAAATAAATATTGATAGACGCGAATCAATGCGATTATTAATCTGCGCATCTTGATTTAACCTGCTCCAATAACATGGATAAGTTACAGTTAAGAAACTTTGCGTCAGTCTCAAAGACAGCCTTTACAAGCACGACAACATCTAAACTGCTTTTTTTCAAGCTGTGATGTCTAAATACCTCTCTTACAATTCTCTTGACACGATTTCTGTCAACCGCGCGTTGAAAATTCCTTTTTGAAGCAATTATGCCTAACTTAGCATTTGGCCTAGTGTTTTGCGCAAAAAATATCTTGAAATATTTACTACCCATATTTTGTGCTTGCAGAACTTTATTAAAACCTTCTGCCCGCAAAATACGGCTCTTCGAAGATAATTTAGCGCTTTCTTCGACCTTATACCGCGAGTTTTGCACGGCCTTTTGCGCGACGCGAATTTATCACTGCGCGACCTCCACGCGTTTTCATGCGCACCAAAAATCCATGAGTGCGCTTTCTTTTTGTAACTGAAGGTTGATATGTACGTTTCATTTTCTTTTCCTCGGTAAGTCGTTGAACCCGCTATTAGAATGCTTTAACAACCAAGAGTCAAGTCCATTTCGCTCCATTGCCTGTGGATAAGATTAATATGAGCATGTAGAATGCAGAGACTTATTAAAATACCATTGTGAGCTAATCGTGTAACTATGCAGGACATTTCTTTCTGGGATTCATGCCTGAGCTCGTTCAAAAAGAGCTTACCGCCACAACAATACAACTCATGGATAAAACCCCTCTTACTTAAAAGTGAGGACGGGCTCTTTGTGCTTACAGCTCCAAACAGTTTTACTCTAAAGTTGGTACAGGAGCGCTTTTTGCCAGAAATTACCAGGCAGGCAAAGCTGGCATATTCTAAAGTTCCCTTATTTGAATTTCGTGTAAATGAATCATTGAACGTAAACGAACCAGTTGGGCCAGTTTTAGTTACTTCAAGAAAGCAAAACCCATCTGAAAATAAACCTAAAATAGAAACTTCTTTTAGAGGATATGGAAAACTTAATCCGAACCTAACTTTTGAGAATTTTGTAATTGGAAAAGCTAATCAACTAGCTTTTGCAGCAGCTACTCAAGTTTCAGAACTACCAGGAGTATCTTATAACCCTTTATTTATATATGGTGGGGTAGGATTAGGGAAGACACATTTATTACAAGCTATTGGGAACCAGATCCGTAAAGTCAATACACAAGCAAAGATTTGCTATATGCATGCAGAAAGATATGTTGCTGATGTAGTTCGTGCATATCAAACAAATAAATTTGAGGAATTCAAACAGTTTTATCATTCTCTTGATATTTTGCTTATAGATGATATTCAATTTTTTGCTGGGAAGGCTAAAACTCAAGAAGAATTTTTCTATGCGTTCAATACATTAGTTGATTCTCACAAACAAGTAATTCTTACCAGTGACACCTTTCCAAAAGAAATTACTGGGCTTGAAAATCGTCTTGTTTCAAGATTTGGGTGGGGACTTACCGTTGCCATAGAATCTCCAGAACTGGAAATGCGAGTTGCAATTCTTCTGAAAAAAGCTTCCTTTGGTGGATATTTACTTGATGAAACAGTAGCCTTTTTTATTGCCAAACATGTTAATTCTAATATTAGGGAGTTGGAGGGTGCTCTGAAAAGGGTTGAAGCTTATGCAAAATTTCACAAAAGAAATATTTCGATAGAAGTAGCACAAGAGGCTTTAAAGGATATATTGGTAGCTCAAAATAGGCAGATATCAATTGATAATATTCAGAAAACAGTTGCTGACTATTACCGATTGAAAGTTGCTGAATTACTCTCAAAGAAGCGTACAAGGAATCTAACGCGACCAAGACAAATAGCAATGGCATTGGCCAGAGAATTAACAGCTATGAGTTTACCGGAAATAGGTAACTCTTTTGGGGGTAAAGATCATTCAACGGTAATACACGCATGTAAAACAGTTACTGAACTTAGATCAATGAATACAATAATTGATGCTGACTACAGAATATTACTTCAAACACTTAAAGGATAAGTTTGTTAATTAATTATGTATAAAAAGTGAATAAATAGGGTTGATAAAGAAAAGTTTAAAGTTATTAACATTTCATCATGGTAAAACTTACAAGAAAAAAACCCATATATTTTTATTGCATTACTTTGTTTTTATAATGATAAATAGACTTATTAACATTTGCTTGCTCTACTAATTAGTATTATTAGGAATTTATATTATGTTTATTGAGAAAACAGAAAAAGAAACTATTCTAAAACCATTACAACTTGTAATTGGAATAGTTGAGCGTAAACAAACATTACCAATATTGTCTAATGTACTTATTGAAAAAACTCCAGGAAAAATACGTTTTACAGCAACAGATCTAGAAATACAGATTACAACAACTATAGTCGTTGAGCACGATGATAAGCAGACTGAATCAATTACTTTAGGAGGTAAGAAAATTCAGGAAATACTTCGCGTTCTTCCTGAGCAAAGTAAGATATCAATTGATATTAAAGAAAATAAAGCGCTACTTAAATCAAATAAAAGCAGATTCAGCTTGCAGACGCTTCCATCACAAGATTTCCCTAAGTTAAATAGTCAACTTTCAGAATCTGGAAAGGTTCAGATTGGTCAATCGGTTCTAAAGAGATTATTGCTCTCAGTCCAATATGCTATGGCACATCAAGATGTAAGATACTATTTGAACGGAGTATTGCTTATATTGGAAAGTGATAACCTAAAAGTTGTTGCCACAGATGGGCATCGTCTTGCTTTTAATTCAAATAATATACAAGGCGGTCCTGAAACTAAAAAAGAAATAATCCTGCCACGCAAGGCAATTACTGAACTCTGCAAGTTATTGGAAGATAGCGACGAAAATGTAGAGCTAGAATTTACACAGCAACTACTAAAGGCGTCATTTTCTGGAATTACTCTGATTACTAAAATTATCGATGGTAAATTTCCAGATTATGAACGTGTCATACCTAAATATGAAAATCATCTTCCTATGGACCGGGGCCAAATTCAGCAGGCACTTCAAAGAGCAGCAATTTTATCAAATGAAAAATTTCGCGGGGTACGATTTTTACTTACTGAAAAAAATCTGAGTATCATCAGCAGCAATAGTGAGCAAGAAGAAGCACAAGAGGAGATAGAGACAGAATATCATGGAGAAGCCATCGATATTGGCTTTAACGTAAATTACTTAATGGATGGATTGAATAATATAAGTAGTGAGGGAGTCGTTTTCTCCTTTGGTGATCCAAATAGCAGTATTTTAATAACTACTCCGCAGAATGAAGAATTTCGCTATGTAGTAATGCCAATGCGCATCTAATTGTTCCACGTGAAACAGAAAGAAAAATAATCGAATGAATGAAAATTACGACGAATCAAGCATCCAGCAGTTGGAGGGGCTGGAGGCGGTACGCAAGCGCCCCGGAATGTATATTGGCGACACCTCTGATGGAACCGGTTTGCATCATATGGTTTTTGAGGTTGTGGATAACGCAATTGATGAGTCGCTTGCAGGTCATTGTGATGACATAAAAGTAATTATCCACGGGGATAATTCCATTTCGGTTTCTGACAATGGGCGAGGTATTCCCACAGGAATTAAATTTGACGACAAGTTTGAACCAAAGCGATCGGCTGCTGAAATAGTTATGACTGTTTTACATGCTGGTGGCAAGTTCAATCAAAACAGCTATAAAGTATCTGGTGGATTGCATGGTGTGGGCGTCAGTTGCGTAAACGGATTGTCAGAATGGCTGAAGCTAACCATTTATCGTGATGGTGTTAAATATGGGCTGGAATTTAACAAGGGTGCGGTAAAAGATCGGATAGTAGAAATCCAAAAAGGTGTTGAGGTTTCACCTGTTGCTAATCTTGGTAATAGCAAAAAGCGCGGTACCGAGGTTCACTTTCTTGCGGATAAAGAAATATTTGGGATAGTAGAATTTCACTATGAGATATTGGCAAAACGTCTGCGTGAGCTTTCATTCCTTAATAATGGTGTCAAGATAGAGTTGATAGATGAACGTACTGGAAAAGGTGAAAATTTTGCATATTCCGGTGGTGTGCGTGGTTTTGTTGAGTACATGAATAAAAGCAAAACAGTATTGCATCCGAAATGTTTTCAGGCAAACGGTGAAAAAGACAATATAACGGTCGATGTTGCCATGCAGTGGAACGATAGTTACTCAGAAATTGTGCAGTGCTTTACGAACAATATTCCTCAGCGGGATGGAGGAACACACATGACAGGTCTTCGTATGGCGATGACCCGAGTAATAAATAAATATATAGAAGAAAACGAGCTGGCAAAAAAAGCAAAGGTTGATACAACTGGCGATGATATGAGAGAAGGTTTGACTTGTGTCCTATCGGTAAAAGTTCCCGATCCTAAGTTTTCGTCGCAAACAAAAGACAAGCTGGTTTCTAGCGAAGTGCAGCCCGCAGTGCAAGAGGTCGTAGCGCAAAAACTTACAGAGTATCTTCTGGAAAACCCGATAGATGCAAAAATAATCGTAGGTAAAATTATTGATGCGGCTCGTGCACGCGAAGCAGCCCGCAAGGCGCGAGAACTAACGAGACGCAAGGGAGTTCTGGATGGGATGGGTCTGCCTGGAAAACTGGCTGATTGCCAAGAAAAAGACCCTGCACTATCAGAACTATATCTTGTCGAGGGTGATTCTGCGGGTGGGTCGGCTAAACAAGGGCGTGACCGCAAGTTTCAGGCAATCTTGCCGCTTAAGGGTAAAATCCTGAACGTCGAAAAAGCGCGCTTTGAGAAATTAATCGCTTCCCAGGAAATAGCCACCCTGATTACAGTACTTGGTACGGGTATCGGTAAAGACGAATATAACGCAGATAAGCTGCGTTACCATCGTATCATCATCATGACTGATGCAGACGTAGATGGCTCGCACATTCGTACGCTACTGTTGACTTTTTTCTATCGTCAGATGCCAGAGTTGGTCGAACGAGGGCACATCTATATCGCCCAGCCGCCGTTGTATAAAATAAAGCAGGGCAAGGAAGAGCGTTATCTAAAGGATGACCAAGAGATGAAAATTTACATGCTCAAGGCGGCCCTAAACAACGCAGTGCTCCATCCATCGTCGGATGCGACACCAATACAAGCTGAGGCGTTGGAAGAAATTGCCAAGCAATATTTCCTTGCAGAGGCCGTGATTGACAGGTTGTCACGTTTTACAGCGCCTGAAGCAAGTCACGCATTGCTGGTGTTGCCTACCCTTTCGCTGGATGATGATAAGGATGCGCAGAACAGCGCCAAGCTGCTAGAAAATGAGTGTGGAGGCAACATAAAGGTTACAGTCGAAAAAGATCCGGACGGAGATAATCGCCTCCGCCTGGAAAAGCTGTATCACGGTAATTATTCAGTCAGCTATATGGATCAGGAATTTTTGAAGGGTAGCGACTATGTACAGATTCGTCAGGCAGCAGAAATCCTTAATGGTCTGATCAAAGTGGGCGCTTACATAGCGCGCAGCGAACAAAAACGGGCTGTATCCAGCTTCAAACAAGCTATTGAGTGGCTACTCGAAGAAGCCAAGAAAGGCGTCAACATTCAGCGTTATAAAGGTTTGGGCGAGATGAACCCGGATCAGCTGTGGGAAACAACGATGGATGTAAAAAACCGGATCTTATTGCGCGTTCGGATCGAGGATGCCATTTCTGCAGATGAAATATTCACCACATTGATGGGAGACATAGTTGAGCCGCGCAGAGCCTTTATTGAGCAGAATGCATTGGGTGTAAAAAATCTGGATGTATAAATAAGTAAGGATTCAGGGGGTTAGGGCCAATATTTACGACTGAAAATTGAAAATATTTAGTAATGACATGCCAATAGGAGAAGCGCGGTACCATCCGCCACACGGAAGTTTTAAAATATAATTGAGTCAATGGTTGAGGGAATATTACCTTAATTTCTAAAGGCGCCAGAATCAACGAACAATAAAGAAAGATACGAACCGTTGCTGCGCCTATTCCGTTTAATCAAAATAATTTACGTCGTGCTTCGTTTCGGCCTGGACGAGTTCCTGCTTGCCCATGAGCATGTACGATGGATGCGTATCCCGCTAAATTTATTTTTATTTTTGCGCAGCACTTCAAAGCCACGCGCAGTGCGACTTCGATTAGCATTGGAGAACCTTGGGCCGATTTTTGTCAAGTTCGGACAGATGCTCTCAACTCGTCGCGACCTGATGCCTGCGGATATTGCCGATGAACTGGCAAGATTACAGGATCAGGTCCCACCCTTTCCTTCAGTTCAGGCGATTGCAGTGCTGGAAGCTGCTTATGGCAAGCAACTGAAGGATGTATTTAAAAGTTTTGAAGAAAAAGCGGTCGCCAGTGCTTCAGTAGCGCAGGTACATTTTGCGGTGTTGCCAGACGGGCGTGACGCTGCCGTAAAAATTCTGAGGCCGGGAATAGAGAGGGTAATCGCACACGATGTTGCATTACTGAAAGTCGCAGCTGAACTTGTAGAAAAACTTTGGGCAGATGGACGTAGACTCAAGCCGCGTGAAGTGGTGAGCGAATTTGAGAAGCATCTGGGCGATGAACTGGACCTAACTCGAGAAGCTGCAAATGCTAGTCAGCTGCGTCGAAATTTCATCAAATCCCCGCTTCTGAAAGTTCCCGAAGTATATTGGGACTGGTGCTCCCAACAGGTGATGGTGATGGAGCGCATGTATGGTATACCGGTCAGTCAAGTAGATGTGCTTCGAAAAGCAGGAGTGAATATTCACAAACTTGCTTCTGATGGAGTGGAAATCTTTTACACACAAGTATTCAGAGATGGATTCTTCCATGCGGATATGCATCCAGGTAATGTTCAGGTTGCTGATAATGGACAGTACATCGCTCTAGATTTTGGCATCATGGGTACTTTGACCGACATTGACAAGCGTTACCTTGCCCAAAACTTCATTGCTTTCTTCCGAAGAGACTATAAGCGTGTGGCCGAGGTTCACATCGAGTCCGGTTGGGCTCCAGCCGAGACGCGTGTGGATGAGTTGGAAGCGGCTATTCGTGCTGTATGTGAACCGATATTCGACAAGCCACTGCGGGAAGTGTCATTTGGACGGGTCCTGCTCAGACTATTCCAGACATCGCGTCGTTTCGGAATCGAAATTCAACCGCAACTTGTGCTGCTACAAAAGACACTGCTGAATATCGAGGGGCTAGGCTTACAACTCGACCCCGAATTGGATCTGTGGAAAACTGCGAAACCTTGGTTGGAGCGTTGGATGACCGAGCAAATCGGCTGGCGAGGATTTATAAAGTCATTGAAAACTGAAGCGCCAAACTATGCAATCCTGATCCCTCAATTACCGCGGCTGATGCACCATTACTTGTCCGAAAATCAAGAATGCGCAAACGAAGAAACATTACGTAAAATACTGAAACAACAAAAACGCTACAATAAATTACTGACTATGGCTAGCGCACTTCTGATTGTAATAGCAATGTGGGAGATGGTGCGATTCTACCAGCACGGGTGAGATAAAACTTTCAACGGTTTCAGATATACAAAACTTCCAGTCATAACGATATGACGCCAATGCGGTTGAAGCGGCATATAAATCGGGGGATAATCCGAGACTTATTAGTAAGGTATCGCAATGACTGAATATCTGTTGATCCTGGTTGCCACGGTGTTTGTAAATAACATTGTGATGGTCAAGATCCTCGGGCTCTGCCCGTTCATGGGAGTCTCCAAAAAATTGGAGACTTCGATTGGCATGGGTGCTGCAACAACCTTCGTGTTAACGCTTGCATCTGGTGCCAGCTACCTGATTAATCATTATTTACTCGGTCCAGAACTGTCATATCTCACCACGCTATCGTTTATTGTAGTGATAGCGGGTATTGTTCAATTTACCGAAATGGTAATTCAAAAGACCAGCCCTTTGCTGCATCAAGTTCTGGGTATATACCTGCCGCTAATCACGACCAATTGCGCAGTCCTCGGCATCCCGCTGCTGAACGTTCAAGCAAAGCATAATTTCATGGAATCGCTCTTCTTTGGCATGGGCGGCGCAATCGGCTTTACGCTGGTCATGATCTTGTTTGCGGGTATGCGTGAACATATGGAAGGTGCCGATGTGCCGGTAATATTCAAAGGATCCGCTATAGCAATGATCACAGCCGGGCTAATGAGCTTGTCATTCATGGGATTCTCGGGATTGATCAAATAATGCTGAGCGCATTGCTGGTCATGGCGGGAGTCGCTATCGTGCTCGGCGCAATACTGGGTTATTCCGCGATCAAGTTTAGAGTAGAAGGTAATCCGCTGGTTGAAAAGATCGATGCGGTGCTGCCACAGACCCAATGCGGTCAATGCGGCTTTCCAGGCTGTAAACCTTATGCAACGGCAATTGCTGAAGGTGCGGCGGAAATCAACAAGTGTCCGCCTGGTGGGGAAGAGGGTATACAGAAATTGGCAGATTTGCTGGGTGTTGATCCAATTCCATTCGGGGGGGACACTCAACCCAAAGAAAAATCGGTCGCATTTATTGACGAGAATACGTGTATTGGCTGCACCTTGTGCATACAGGCTTGCCCCGTGGATGCGATCACGGGCGCAGCCAAGCAAATGCACACTGTTATTAAAGCAGAATGTACGGGTTGTGAATTGTGTGTGGCTCCGTGTCCGGTGGATTGCATTTCCATGCTTCCGATAGAAGAAAATATCGGTAGATGGACGTGGAAATATCCCCAGTTTGCGATGGTGGTTGAACAATGAGGACGTTGTATAAATTTCATGGTGGTGTCCATCCGCCAAGCCATAAAGCACAATCGACACAGGCGGGAATTGCTCAGATTCCGCTACCAACTCGTTTGGTTATACCGTTTCAGCAACATGCCGGAGAGGCGGCCAAGCCAATTGTTCAGTCTGGACAGCACGTCCTGAAAGGTCAATTGATCGGCATACCTCAAGGATTTATCTCAGGGGCAATACATGCTTCAACATCCGGAACCATTGCCGCGATTGATGCGCAACCAGTAGCGCACCCGTCCGGTTTGCCGGATATTTGTGCGACGCTGATCCCGGATGGAAAAGACGAATGGGTGAAGCGTGAATCGGCAAACTATACCGGCCTTTCTCCGGAAGAATTAAGGGAAAAACTGCGAATGGCCGGTGTGGTAGGTTTGGGTGGAGCAGTGTTTCCCAGTGAGGTGAAACTGAAGCTAGGGCAATACAAGGTTAAAACGCTAATTCTGAATGGTGCTGAATGCGAGCCCTATATAACTTGTGACGACATGTTGATGCGGGAGCGTGCAGAAGAAATATTATCCGGCGCAGAAATGTTGCGGTACATTCTTGGTGCCCAAGAGATTGTGATTGGTATAGAGGACAACAAATCCGAAGCAATTAACGCGATCAACCAAGCAGTAAACATCACAGGTATCAAATGCGAAGTGGCGGTAATTCCGACGATTTATCCGGGGGGCGGTGTAAAACAATTGATACATGTACTTACCGGGCTTGAAGTTCCTTCGGGAAAATTACCTGCTGAGATCGGTGTGCAATGTTTTAATGTTGCTACAGTTTACAGTGCATGGCGTGCGATAAATCATGGTGAACCTTTATTATCTCGTATAGTCACGATAACGGGTAATGTCCGATATCCGCAGAATTATCAAGTGTTGATCGGGACGCCGGTAAACGAGGTAGTGGCAGCTGCAGAAGTTTTATCCGGCACTTTGGGATACATAATGGGTGGCCCAATGATGGGATTGCGTCTGCCTTACGACACGGTGCCGCTGGTGAAAGCAAGCAATTGCATCATCGCGGTGTCAAAAAAAATATTCCCAGTTGCATCACCTGCCATGCCCTGTATCCGTTGCACACGATGTGTAGAGGTGTGCCCGGTTAATCTGCAGCCGCAGGATCTTTACTGGTTCGCGAAGTCCAGAGAATTTGGCAAAGCTCAATCGTTTAGTTTGTTCGACTGTATTGAATGCGGCGCATGCAGCTACGTATGTCCTAGCCATATCCCGTTGGTTCAGTACTACCGCTTTGCGAAGAGTGAGATCAAGGTTCGTTCGCAGGAAAAACTTAATGCCGATAAAGCCCGGGAGCGGCACGAGTTCCGTGAATACAGGATAGAGCGCGAGAAAACAGAGAAGGCAGAAAAGCTCGCAGCAAAAGAGAAGGCAGTACTTGAAGCCAAAGAGCGGGCTGCTAAAGCAAACGAATCAACTGCAGTGCAACCTGAAGTAAATCCCGTGGCAGAAGCCGCACTACCCAAGGAATTAACATGAGTGCGCTTTTTTCGCCTTTCATCAGTAAGCCCGATAATGTCGCACAAATCATGCTAAGGGTTTTGCTGGCTTTAATACCTGGAATTACTGTTTATGTATGGTATTTTGGTCCTGCAATCCTGGTGTCGATCTTCCTTGCGAGCATTACTGCGCTTGGAACAGAGGCACTTATGCTTAAACTGCGTGGTCGTCCGATTACACCGTTTCTAAAGGACAACAGTGCACTGCTGACAGGTTGGCTGTTGGCGCTTTCCATTCCACCCCTTGCACCCTGGTGGTTAGTGGTGGTCGGTACGGTTTTTTGTATTGCGATTGCTAAACACCTGTATGGTGGTTTGGGTAACAACATTTTCAATCCGGCTATGATCGGATTTGCGGTGTTAATCGTTTCGTTTCCTGTGCCGATGACACAATGGCTTACGCCACACGGGCTTGGACAAGTTGAACTCGGTTTTCTTGATCAGCTTCGATATATATTCATGGGCGCATTGCCGCACAATGTAACGCTGGATGCCATTACGATGGCGACTCCGCTGGATACTCTAAAGACACATTTGCATTTGGACGAGCATGTGCATGAAATTCTCGACATGCCGATTTATGGGCGACTGGCAGGGCATGGCAGTGAAATGGTGTCATGGGGATTCCTGATCGGTGGTGCTTACCTGCTTATCTCCCGGATTATCAGTTGGCATATTCCAGTTGCCTATCTGGGTACATTGTTCCTGACCGCCGGCATTTTTCATTTGGTTGAGCCAGATCATTATGTCACCCCCTTCTTCCACTGGTTCTCCGGAGCAGCAATGATAGGCGCTTTTTTCATCCTTACCGACCCAGTCAGTAGTCCGACAACCAACAAAGGCCGGTTAATATATGCCGCGATGGCGGCCGTTATTACTTACCTGATTCGTGTATTCGGCAGCTTTCCTGACGGCACAGCATTCGCAACATTGCTCATGAATATTTGCGTGCCTCTGATCGTGTTGTATACACAGCCAAGAGTGTTCGGTAAGAATACAAAACAAAACGAAAAAGGCAGGCTACAATGAGACGAACGATGGCCAAGGCCGCGTTTCATACCGCGTTAAACCTTTTGTTCTTTGCGCTGATTGGTACAGGATTGCTCGCCCTGACATATAACCTGACGCACGACACCATCAAACTCAGCGAGGAAAAGGAAAAGTTAAAGCTGATATCTCAGGTGGTTCCTGCGTCTGCTTATAACAACGACCTTATGAAAGATATTGCACAGCTGGAGGTTGACGAGTTACTGGGTGGCGATGAACTCACCACGGTCTATCGCGGAAGACTGGACAATAAAGCTTCAATTGCTGTGTTGCAGGCGATTGCACCTGACGGATATGGTGGCAGAATCAACTTGATAGTTGCGATCCATCAGGACGGTAAAATTGGCGGAGTGCGGGTTGCATCTCACATGGAGACGCCAGGTTTGGGTGATTACATTGAAATTTCAAAAAACACATGGATAAATATTTTTGCAGGCAATTCGCTGGAAAACCAACGAGATATGGATTGGAAAGTAAAAAAAGACGGGGGAGTTTACGACTACATGGCAGGAGCGACGATCACTCCCCGAGCGGTAATCAAGGCAGTGCACAAGGCATTGCAATATTTTGCGCTGCATCGTGAAGAGATATTTGCGCAAACTGTTACCGGAACTCCAATTCAACAGGAGAAAAACAAATGACCAAACAGGAAATGAAAGACATTATCAAAAACGGACTGTGGGTACAGAACGCGGGGATGGTTCAATTGCTTGGTTTGTGCCCTTTACTGGCAATAAGCAGCTCGGTTGTTAACGCCTTGAGCCTCGGTCTTGCGACCACATTGGTGATGGTATTGACCGGTGCTATTGTGGCGGCGATACGCGACTATATTCCTAATGAGGCTCGCATTCCGGTCTATGTGTTGCTGATTGCAGTGCTGGTTACGGTTGTACAATTGCTGATCAATGCCTTTGCATATCCATTGTATGTGGTGCTTGGGGTGTTTTTGCCATTGATTACAACCAACTGCATTGTGCTCGCGCGTGCAGAGTCCTTTGCATCCAAAAGCGGAGTTCGTGCATCCGCACTCGATGGGTTGATGATGGGACTGGGACTGACTGCAGTGCTGACATTACTGGGAAGTGTACGCGAGGTTCTTGGCAGGGGTACGCTTTTTTCCGGGCTGGATCTGGTTTTTGGTGAGGTTGCGAAATCGTTTTTGATAACGGTCATACCCGACTATCACGGATTCCTGATAGCAATCCTGCCGCCGGGGGCATTCATTACACTAGGCTTGTTAATCGCACTTAAGAACTGGCTCAATCTGCGCACCGAGGAAAAAGCGCGCACCACAATCCGCCTGACAGAGAGCTCGCTGGCAACATGAATGCGGCAAAACGCCGCGAGATCTTTTTGCGGTTGCAAACAGCCAATCCTCATCCGACTACCGAGCTGGAATACAGCTCTCCGTTCGAGTTGCTTATTGCCGTAATGCTTTCCGCACAGGCGACCGATGTTAGTGTAAATGCCGCTACACGACATTTATTTCCAGTTGCAAAAAACCCGCAAGAAATGCTCGAACTTGGCGAAGAAAAATTGCGCGATGCAATACAGCGAATTGGTCTGTACAAGACAAAAGCAAAGCATGTGATTAAAACCTGTCGTATTCTGTTGGAAGAATATGCCGGAGAAGTACCGCAGAGCCGTGAAGCACTCGAATCGTTGCCGGGTGTAGGTCGTAAGACGGCCAATGTAATACTCAATACGGCCTTCGGCCAGCCCACGATTGCAGTTGATACTCATATCTTCCGCGTTTCCAACCGGATTGGTCTGGCACCGGGAAAAGATGTGCTGGAAGTCGAAAAGAAACTGCTTAAGACCGTTCCGGAGGAATTCAAACAAGATGCTCATCATTGGCTGATATTACACGGAAGATATGTCTGCCAGGCTAGAAAGCCAAAATGCAGTACATGTATTATTCGAGATCTTTGCGAATTTAAGGACAAGGAAATTTAATGTTTAACCCGACGCGTGACCAGGCGAGGAATTTCCTGTTTGAAAGCTGGCGGAAGCGAAGCTCGGGCGAATTGCTCTCGCCGCTCGAAGACCTGACCGCACAATTGATAGACCGGCATCCGGAATATCACGATTTATTTTCCGACCAGGAACGTAATCAGGATAGAGATTACATACACGATGGCAGTGAGGTGAATCCATTCCTGCACCTGATGATGCATCTGACGATAGAAGAGCAGATTTCCATCGGCCAGCCGCAAGGAATACGTGAGCAATTTGCCAGACTGACAGAAAAATTCCAGTCCGAGCATGAGGCACAGCATGCAATGATGGATTGCCTCGGTGAAATGATTTTGCAATCACAGCGCAACAAATCTGCTCCGGATGCCGCCGTTTATCTGGGATGTCTGGAGAAGCAATGAGGTTGACAAAAATTACAACACGCACCGGTGACGATGGCAGCACAGGCCTTGCGGACGGAGCACGGCTGGCCAAACATCATCCGAGAATTACAGTTATAGGGAGTATCGATGAACTGAATTGCCATCTCGGCGTACTACTCGCGGAAGATATTCCGCAAGATATTCGCGATATCATCCTGAAGATCCAGAACGATCTCTTCGAAATAGGCGGCGCACTGGCTCAACCGACAAAAGACAGGTTTGGTGAAAAAATGGTTTTGTGGCTTGATGAAAAGATCACGCTAAATAATACAAAGTTACCTTTCCTGCGTGAATTCATTCTGCCGGGCGGATTACGTGCCGGCGCACTATGCCAATTGGCACGTGCGGTTGCCAGACGAGCGGAACGCGAACTGGTAGTGTTGATGCAAACTGAAGATATCCCTCAGTATGCCTTGATGTACCTGAATCGCTTGTCGGATCTGTTATTCGTGCTGGCTCGATGCATCAATCTAGCTGAAGGTGTAGCTGAGATTTGCTGGCTACCGGAAAAATAAATCATCCAAATGTGTTTCAGAGTTTCGAACCAATTTACCGCTGCTTACCGCGTTATATGCCTTTTGACCGTACTCACCGGACAGCTTTTCACGACGAGCTCGCAGGCTGAAGAGTCAGTAATATCTTCGGAAAATCACATGCCTATGGTAGAAGAGGCAAGCCAGACTGAAATATTGTGGGAATGGGATCCTTATTACAGCGATGTCGCCGCTAATATCCCGCTGACCAGCAAACCCATACCGACTATCACTTCCGATAACGAAAGCATAATTTACAGCGAGCTGATTAAAGACTCGTTAATACCGCGCTTTATGTTGCTGGAAGCTAGCGTGTACCCACTTCCGCTACTGGGTACCCATTTGAAAAAGCACTCGCCGGATCTGTATAAACAGGGGCGGATTGGCAACAGCAGCCTGAATATATTCGATTCGGTAACGGCGGGATTTCAGGAACCGTGGGCCGTATCTGCATTTTTTGGCAATATTGCCAAGCTGGTTAGACCCGGCGAGACTCGTGTTGGTAATAATATGGGCTACACCGGCTACCTTGTCAGCGCAGGTGCCAAACATATCAAGACAAATGTGTTGATCGATGACGTATGGCATGAGCTGGAGTGGAAAATAAAGGGCAAACGGGATTATGCAGACGAAAAAATCAGCTGGAGTTTTCGCGCTGGAGGAAAATTTCACCGTAATCCCGAAGTGACGGATGTATTTTACGTCGGGCTATTCCGGAGCAATCTTGACCATCGGGCAGCCATATTGCAACTACTAAAAAACAGTACATTTGACTGGAAAATCCAGTTTGCACAGCGCAGCGGAAGATTTGTACGCCAGGATCTTGTTGTGGGCAAAAAATTCCCGATGGAAAACCGGGAATTCACACCTACTCTGGATATTGGTCTGGTATGGGAAAGTCCGGAGGAATATTCCGGTACATTGAGGAATAGGAATAGCAGCACATTGACGCTGTTGCTCAGGCCGTCGATAGAGTTTTAAGGATTTTCAAGTCAAAAAGCTGTGCTGCTGATCAGGCAGACCTTTCCAGCACTGCGGCAAAAAATCCGTCAGTGCCATGCAGGTGGGGACGCAGCTCCAGATAATTTCCCGATTCCAGTGAAATTTTTTGTTGCTTCAATACTTCACTGACCGGACGCAGTACAAAGTCAGGATGATCAGCCAGAAAAGCCTCCACAATATCCTGGTTTTCTTCGGGCAAAATGCTGCAGGTTGCGTACACCAGCCTTCCGCCCTTCTTCAGCAAACGGCTGGCAGAAGCGAGAATGGCAGCCTGCTTTTGAGTCAGTTCAGCAAGGCTTTCGGGGGACTGGCGAAATTTCAGGTCTGGATTGCGGCGTAAAGTGCCCAAGCCGCTGCACGGAGCATCGACCAGAACCCGGTCGATTTTTCCGGCAAGTCGCTTCACCTTGAGGTCATTTTCGTGCGAAATCAGCATCGGCTGGATATTGCTGGCGCCGGAACGTTTCAGGCGCGGCTTGAGGTTGGCGAGGCGTTTCTCGGAAACATCCATCGCATACAGCCTGCCCTGCGAGTTCATCTGGGCGGACAACATCAGCGTCTTGCCTCCCGCCCCTGCGCAAAAATCAACCACCATATCGTTGCGCTTCGGTGCCAGCAAAAAGCCGAGTAACTGGCTACCCTCGTCCTGCACTTCAACTTTGCCCTCGGTGAACAGCGTATCCTTGTTCAGTGGAATTTTGTTTTTAAGGCGGATACCGATGGGTGAATAAGGTGTTACTTCTGCCTCGATTTTCTGGCTGTGCAATTGCTGCAGTACCTCGTCACGTTTTGCCAGCAGGGTATTGACGCGGATGTCCAAAGGTGCGCCCTGCTGCATCGACTGGCCCAGCACGAGTATCTCTTCATCAGAATAAGAGACACGCATTTTTTCTACCAGCCATTCGGGTAACTCGGCCTGAACAAACAAAGGCAAATTTTCAAGTTTCACGCCCTTAACAGTAGCCAGCCACACCTTCTCGTGGTGCTTCAGTACCGGCTCGATCTCACGCAGGTTGTAGCCGCCGAAGCGGACCAAATGAGCCAGAGCCATGCGTCGTGGGGTAGCGGTTTGTGCATGTTGGTGAGTGCTTCCTTCCGCGGGAGTTGAAGTGCAGGCAAGCTCAAGCAAAAGCCGGTGGCGCAATACCCCGAACACGGTTTCTGCAACGATTTCCCGCTCGTTTGAACCGATACGCTCGTTCTTGAAAAAATAGCGCAGCGTTGTATCTGCGGGATGCTCCAAAGGAAGGATAGTGCGCAGAGCCAGAATGATGAGGTCGAGACGGTATTCGGTTATTAACATGAAATCCCTTACTGAACGAAACTGAGTGAGCTCAGCAACTGGGTAATTTTCCCGCCGTCTGGATCTGTCACGATCATTTTGCAGGGAATATTGAAAGATTTTGTGGCCAGCCAAATTTCAGTACGATCTTTCGTACCGCGGGCCTTATTATCGAGATATAACGTGGCAAATTCACCGGCGGGTGTTTTGACCAGCGGGCCTTGTACAACATCGAAATTGAGCTGCAACATATAGCTGCCGTTGAGCATGTTGAAAACAAAGGACGAAGAGTAAGGTGGCATGAACATGAACTGGTACATCGCGCTCAGGCGGTCTTGCGTACTATCCGGTAAATCCAGCGTGGAAAGATTCTTATTCAGGGTCAACAGGATTTTTTTTGTGTCCCAGTCGAATTCGGCATGCTTGTGATCCCGCTTGTTATTCTCGTTGTCAGCTGAAAAGGCAAGGGGTCTCAGGCCCTGCTCTTCGACCATGCCGTTACTTCTGACGATGATCTTGCCGGATTTGAACAGGGCAAATAGACCGATAGCGCGAGTTGAGCTTACCAGCGTATATCGATTGTTTTCATCACGATGGAAAGTTTCTTCGATTTCCCCGATCTTGATGCCAAGCTTGTGTATGTCATAGGTGGCATGGATAGTCGCGGGGGTTGCCGCAACGGCGATCCCTGCTGAGATCAGCCAGACGAGTATAAATATTCGCAGAATCTCCCGCATGTTTATTCCAGTCCCGGGCAAACCAGTGCATGTCCGATCTGTTTGCGGGAGTTGAAGTTCACTTTTCCGTCATCGCTCAGCCGGATTTCACCATTGCACAACCAGCGAATTGCCTGAGGATAGATCCGGTGCTCTTCATGGAGAACACGTGCGGCCAATTCATGCTCGGTATCGTCACGCATCACCGGTACAGCAGCCTGAATGATGATGGGCCCGTGATCAAGATCCGGGGTGACGAAATGAACCGTACAGCCGTGTATTTTTACACCGTCCTCCATGGCACGAGTATGCGTATCGAGTCCGGCGTAAGCGGGCAGCAATGAAGGGTGGATATTGATCAGTTTGCCAAAATAGCGCTTAACAAATGACTCGGTCAGGATACGCATGAAACCGGCAAGTACGACGAAATCAGGATTGAAGTTATCGATGGCTTTTGCCAGCGCCTCATCGAAAGTAGCGCGATCCGGGAAATCGCGGTGCGATACGACGGCTGTCGCTATGCCTTGCGCCTGTGCGATATGCAGCCCAGCCGCATCGGCGCGATTGCTGATGACAGCAGCAATCTTGCATGGCAGCTTGGCCTCCAGCAGCGCCTGCATATTGCTGCCGCGCCCGGAAATCAGAATGACGATGGACTTCATGTGCCGTTTAACTTACCTGCGTCTGGTGTTCGTCGCCGTTGCGTGGGCGAATGTTTCCGATGCGCGATACAGTTTCGCCGCAATCCTGCAGATGTATGATCGCCGAATCGGCGTCCTCAGCGCTGACGATCACCACCATTCCGATACCGCAGTTGAAAGTGCGGAACATTTCCTGCGCCTCGACGTTGCCGCCTACTCTTAGCCACTCGAAAAGTTTGGGCATTTGCCAAGCCTTGCTGTCAATCTCCGCGATGACATTGGCCGGCAGCACGCGCGGCACGTTCTCGGTGATACCGCCGCCGGTGATATGCGCCATACCTTTTACGGTGACCTGCTGCATCAAACTCAGCATCGGTTTCACATACAAACGCGTCGGTGCCATGATGCAATCCGCCAAAGTGTGCTCGCCATCAAACTTCGCGTCCAGGTCGGGCTTGCGGCGCTCGATTATCTTGCGCACCAGCGAATAGCCATTGGAGTGCGCCCCATTGGAAGCGAGCCCTAACACCACATCGCCCGCCTTGATGTGCTCGCCAGTGATGATCTTGCTCTTTTCAACCACGCCGACCGCAAAACCGGCGAGATCGTATTCACCCACCGGGTACATGCCCGGCATTTCGGCGGTCTCTCCGCCGATCAGCGCACAGCCGGATTGCTCGCAACCGGCTGCGATGCCCTTGATGACTTCGGTGGCAGACGGCACATCCAGCTTGCCGCAGGCAAAATAGTCCAGGAAGAACAGCGGTTCGGCGCCCTGCACCAGGATATCGTTGACACTCATAGCGACCAGGTCGATGCCGACCGTATCATGTCGGTTCAGCTCAAAAGCGAGTTTTAGCTTGGTGCCGACGCCGTCGGTGCCAGACACCAGTACTGGCTCCTTGAATTTTTTCGAGATCTCAACCAGTCCACCGAAACCCCCGATACCACTTAGTACTTCCGGGCGCATCGTGCGCTTGGCATAGGGCTTGATGTTCTCGACTAGTTGGTCGCCGGCGTCGATATCGACGCCGGCGTCACGGTAGGAAAGACTGTTTGTGGGCTGGTTCAAGTTTGGTTCTCGCTTTCTAAAAGGTAAATTCCAATCCAATTTCGTCGGTGAAACTGCGTTGCCTTCCTTGCTCACTCCTAGTCGTGCATATGCACTGCCTTCGTCGTTTGCTCGTTGTCGCCTTGTTTGACCTTTGAAATGGAAATCGAATACAGTGCGGCATGTTTACAGATAAACATACTGCATTCATTATTGACGCGAATTTTACCCGAAATGACTTTATCCCGCTTTGCCGCCTTGCAGTGGCTGTCGTTTGCCGCAGTTGCCGGATTGTTGCTCTATTTGCTGGGCCCGATCCTGACGCCGTTCGTCGCGGCAGGCATCTTTGCTTACATCTGCAATCCGCTGGTGCAGCGCCTGTGCGCATGGAAAATTTCGCGCACCTGGGCGGTGGTGCTGGTGATGATGGGTCTGGTGCTGCTGTTCGTCCTGCTGCTGTTGATCATGCTGCCGCTGCTGCAAAAAGAGACTAGCCAGTTCGTCGCACGTCTGCCGCAATGGATCGAGGCTGGTCGCGAGCGTTTTCTGCCGCTGTTGCAGCAATGGTTCGGCAACGAGCTGCAATGGGACAGCGCGGCGATCAAACAGATGCTGCAAAGCCACTGGCAAAGCGCGGGCGGCGCGGCAGGCAAACTGTTACCAATGCTCGGCGAAGGCGGCGGCGCCCTCCTCGCACTGTTGGCCAACCTGTTGCTGATTCCGGTGGCAATGTTCTACCTGCTGCGCGACTGGAACGAATTGATCACCCGCATCGATCATGTCATTCCGCGCCACTGGCATGCCAGGGTGCGCGAAATCACCGCCGAAGTGGACCGTATCTTGGCCGAATTTCTGCGCGGGCAAATCTCGGTGATGTTGCTGATGAGCGTGTTTTACGTCGTTGCGCTGTGGCTGGCTGGTCTGGAATTCGCGCTACCTATCGGCATCGTCGCCGGCATGCTGGTATTCGTCCCCTATCTGGGCATGATACTCGGCCTGTTGCTGGCGACGCTGGCAGCTGCGATGCAATTCCCCACCTTCGGTGGTGTAGTGATCGTGTGGGCGATATTCGGCATCGGGCAATTGATCGAGGGTATGGTGATCACGCCTTGGCTGGTCGGCGACCGCATCGGCTTGCATCCGCTGGCGGTGGTGTTCGCGCTGATGGCGTTCGGACAGCTGTTCGGCTTTTTCGGCATTTTACTGGCCTTGCCGCTGGCCGCGATGCTGCTGGTCGCGCTACGCCATGCCAAGGAATGGTATCTGGCCAGCGAGATGTACACCAAGCCATGAGCCAGTTGATCCTCGATATTTCGCACAAGAGCGTACCCACGATCGACAATTTTGTCGTGGGGCGCAATCCCGAATTGCTTTCCGCATTGCGCCATGGGCTCTCGGGCAGCAGCAGCGAACGCAGCTTCTACCTGTGGGGCGAAGTCGGTAGCGGCAAGAGCCACTTACTGCAGGCAGCTATCTACGTAGCGAAACAGGGCGGGCGCAAAACCGTTTATGCCTGTGGCAACGTACCACAGGTGGATGAAGAGCCGGCCGATTTAGTGGCAATAGACAATGTCGAGCAACTCGACAATACAGCACAGATCGCTCTGTTCACGCTTTACAACTGTATGCGCGACAGAGGCGGCATGCTGCTGATGAGCGGCCCCTCCTCTCCCCTGCACCTCAAGCTGCGCGACGACCTGCGCACCCGGCTGGGCTGGGGACTGGTGTATCAGGTGCACGGCCTGAGTGATGAAGAAAAAGCGCAGGCACTGGAGCAGCACGCGATACAGAAAGGCTTCACTTTGCCGCCGGAAGTCACGCAATACCTGCTACGCCACGGTAGGCGCGATCTGCCCAGCTTGATGGAGGCACTGGACGCGTTGGACAAGCACTCGCTGCGCCTGAAGCGCGCGCCCTCGGTACCGCTGCTGAAGGAAATTTTGCAACAAAAAGGAAATTAAATTGAAATTAGCGTTATTCGATCTGGACAACACCCTGCTTAACGGCGACAGCGACTTCGAGTGGTCGCAATTTTTGATCAGCATCGGTGTGCTCGACAGAGAACTGTTCGAGGCGAAGAACCTGGAGTTCTACGAACAGTACAAGGCTGGCACGCTGGACATCCACGCCTTCCTCGACTTCCAGCTCAAGCCCCTGTCGCGCCACGCGCTCAAGACACTGGGCGAATGGCACCTGCAATTCATGCGTGACAAATTATTGCCAATGGTCACCCAGCCATCGCGTGAACTGGTGAACAAGCATCTTGCGGCAGGAGATGTATGCGTCATCATCACTGCGACCAACAGCTTTGTCACCGCACCGATCGCGCGCGAGTTCGGCATCGAGCATCTGATCGCCACCGAGCCGGAACACAAGGACGGCGAATTCACCGGCAACGTTGCAGGCGTGCCATCATTTCGCGAAGGTAAGATCACACGGCTGGACAGCTGGCTGGCCGAGCGTGGCTGGACGCTAGACAGCTTTGAGGATACCACCTTCTACAGCGATTCGTTGAACGACCTACCGCTATTACTCAAAGTTAAGCATCCGGTTGCTGCGAATCCGGATGCGACTTTGCGGGCGCATGCGGAGAAGCATGGATGGAAAATTATTAATTTACATTAACGTATTAAGTGACCGGCTTGTGCGGTTTTTTGGCGCAGATATGACTGTATGAAACCGTCATATCTGCGGCCTGAATACTTGAAAGAACTACGGCTTTTTCCGGTCAGGTCATGCCTTTGCAGCGGTCAATAGCTTATTTAAAGCACTGCAATGCGGTGTTTGCTCCATTCGATTGATTCGTCCACGTCGTTACGCAATGCAGGTATCCGCACTGGCAGTTTGCGATGAACAGGGAAGCGTTGTTGCCGGAACGCGCCGAGCTGAGTTCGGTCGTGGAACATTGGCACCCATTGGGTGCCGCACCTGTGGTGGTGATGTTGCCGGGCTCGGCGGGTGCCGGGGAAATGAACATTAAATTGATCGCGGCAATGGAGGCTACAAGCGCAACTAATAGGGTGAGATTCCTCATTATATTAATCCTTGACGGTTGGTAAATTGAGAGCTCTGTATTGCCATTAATGAATTGTTTTACACTTGGCAGTTACGCGATCAAATTCAGATACGCAATGCTACATGATGTTGTGCCGCATTTTAATCGCAATCATTTGCGCTTAGGGTTGAATTATTTAAGGGCGTATAGGATAGGCATGTCTTGATGACATGCAACGCTTTTTCGGTAGCGCCCCGATTCAGCCCGACAAAATCCAGGCACTTTTGACTCATTCCGTTTAATGCTTCTGTGCTATCAAGCAGGCGTTGCAATTCACTTACCAGTTCATTCGCATCCTGTACCTGTAGTGCTGCCCCATTTCGGATGGCTAGTTGGGTGGCTTCGGCGAAGTTGAAGGTGTGCGGGCCGATCAGCACCGGGGTGCCAACGGCGCAGGATTCGATCAGGTTCTGGCCGCCAAGGGGCAGCAGGCTGCCGCCGATGAAAGCAAGGTCGACGGCGGCGTAGTAGGCGAACATCTCGCCCATGCTGTCGCCCAGTACGGCAGATATATCGCGCGTGACCGTGCAGTTATCGCTACGACGCTGGTAAGTAATACCGCGCTGTTCGAGCAGGCTGGCGACTTCGTTGAAGCGCTGCGGGTGGCGCGGCACGATCACCACCAGCAATGACGAGTCGTGCACCTGCTTGAGCGCATCGAGCAGCAGAGCCTCCTCCCCATCGCGTGTGCTGGCAGCGAGGAATACTTTGCGCCCTGCCCCGAACTGCCCGCGCAATTGCTTGCCCAGCTCCAACATCGCGGGCGGCGGTTCGATGTCGAACTTGAGGTTGCCCATCACCGAAACATTGTGTGCACCCAGTGCGGTCAGGCGGGCGGCATCATCGTCGGTCTGTGCGGCGACGGCGGCCAGTTCGCACAGTGCGGGGCGAGTCAGCTGTTCAAAGTTTGCATAGCCCTTGGCAGATTTTTCGGACATGCGCGCGTTCAACAGCAGCACCGGTATGCCTGCCTCGTGGCAGGCGTGGATCAGGTTCACCCAGATCTCGGTTTCCATCAGCATGCCGAGTTGCGGTTTGAAGTGGCGCAGAAAACGGCGCACCGCGAACGGGTAATCGTAGGGCAAATACACACGCATTACGTCGCCGCCATACAGTTGCTCGCTGGCGGCGCGGCCGGTGGGCGTGGTGTGGGTGAGCAGGATGTGGTGGCCGGGATACGTTGCGCGTAGCCGGGTGATCAGGCTTTGTGTGGCGCGGGTCTCCCCCACCGATACGGCATGCAGCCAGATCACCGGTTTTTCACTGCGTTGAGTATAGAAGCCGAAGCGTTCGCCGATGTGGTGCAGATATTCCGGCTGTTTGCGTGCGCGCCACGCGAGGCGCGCGAAAATGTAAGGCAGCAGCATCCACAGTGCAAAGCTGTAGAAAGTGCGCGGACTCAGCATGCGTCCATCCCGCGCAGTGCGTCCAGCACGGCCTCGACATCCGGCGATTGGTCGATGTTGCCGAGGTTGATCGTGCGCGGGCCCGCGTACAGACCGGTCAGCGATGGGTTGGTGGCGGTGTAGATGCCGACTGTGGGTACATTCACCGCGGCGGCGAGATGGGCAAGCCCAGTGTCCACGCCGACAACTGCACGTGCCTTGCCGAGCAGCGCTGCGGCTTGGTCGAGACTGAGTTTGGGCGGTGTGATCGCGTCGGGTATCTGTGCAGCAAGGCGCAGGCTGCGTTCCTTTTCCGCCTCGCTGCCCCACGGTAGC
>Ga0224495_10000135_pt1 | contig 56282 bp, 57 predicted proteins | sample SF_Jul11_sed_USG_FD_168128 | JGI IMG/M metagenome (GOLD analysis project Ga0224495, IMG submission 168128) | Sediment microbial communities from San Francisco Bay, California, United States - SF_Jul11_sed_USGS_4_1 | ecosystem: Environmental > Aquatic > Marine > Sediment | place: USA: California...
TCCCGCCGCGACCAGCGCTCCCTTGCCGATCGTGACCGGCGCCACGAGCTGAGCATCGCTCCCCACGAAAACGCCGTCTTCAATGACGGTCTGGTGCTTTTGGTAACCGTCATAATTACAGGTAATGACCCCGGCTCCGATGTTCACATCCCTGCCCACGGTCGCATCACCGATGTAGGATAGATGGTTCGCCTTGCTTCGCTCACCGATCACCGATTTCTTGATCTCCACGAAATTGCCGACCTTCGCGCCCTCGCCGAGGACCGTCCCCGGCCGCAGATGGGCAAAGGGGCCGACCGACGATTCCCGGCTGACCGTGCTTTGTTCGATAACGCAATGGTCCTTGATCACGACACGGTCGCCCAGCGTGCTGTTGACGATGCGGCTGCCGGGCAGGAGCGTGCACCCCTCGCCGATGACCGTGTTCCCTTCAAGACGCACACCAGCGTAAAGCAGGGTATCTTTGCCGATCACGACGCCATCGCCGATGAATACCGTTTCGGGATCGGTCATGGTCACGCCGCGCAGCATCCAATCCCGGTTCCTCTGATCACGCACAATACGCTCCGCCCGGCACAGATCGAACCGAGAATTGATCCCCATGACCTCATCGGCATCCTGACAGACCACCGCGGTCACTACCCGCCGTTTCTTGCGTGCCAGTCCGATCACGTCGGGCAGATAATACTCTCCCTGGGCGTTCTTGTTGTCAATGCTGTGGAGCGCCGATAGAAGGAAGGTTTTGTCGAAACAGTAGATACCCGTGTTCACTTCACGGATCTTCTTCTGTGCCGAGGAAGCGTCCTTTTCCTCCACAATCTTCATCACGCCCGATTTGCCCCGAACGATCCTTCCATAGCCGGTCGGATCCCCCACCTTCGCGGTGAGAAGCGTGACCGCGGACCGGGCAGTACGGTGCTTTTCGATGACCGCTGCAAGGGTTTCCTTTTTGAGGAGCGGCGTGTCCCCGCACAGGACCAGGATCGGTCCGGTCGCACGCTCTATCACTTTCGCAGCCTGCCGCACCGCATGCCCCGTTCCCAGCTGCTGTTCCTGTATCACGATCTCCGGCTGATAGTCCTCGATGGACCGGCGGATCTCATCCGCCTGATACCCGAGCACCGTCGCAATCGTTTCCGGCTGGATTCCGGACACCGTGTCCAGCACATGACGGATCATCGGTTTTCCGGCGAGATCATGGAGCACCTTCGGCAGGCTGGACCGCATGCGCGTACCCAGTCCCGCAGCCAGAATGACGACGGTCGGCCTCATGGGGCGCCCCTCTGTACGAGGCGCAAGGCTTCCCGGTCGCTCAGGGATACAAGCCCGAGGGAAATGATGAACTTCATCCCCTGCTCGACCGTCATGTCAAGATGACGAACCTCCTGAGCGGGCAGGAGGAGAAGAAAACCGGCCGTGGGATTCGGCGTGGTCGGCACGAAGACCGTTTCATGCGCGCCGTCAAGTCCCATCTGACTTCCGTTCAGTGATCCGGTTACGAATCCGATGCTCCAGCAGCCCTTCCGGGGATACTCCACAAGTGCGACGCCGCTGAAGTTATGCTTCACCGAAAAGGTCTCCATCACCTGTTTGACCGTAGAGTATACGCCCCGCACCAGCGGCAGACGGTGCATCAGGCGGTCCCAGGAGCGCAGCAGACGGTTGCCCAGATAGTTTGCCGAGATAACACCTATCAGGAGAATGAGCAGGAAGAGCGTGATGATGCCGAGGCCGGGGAAATCGTAGACAAAGACCTTTCTGAGCTGCTGCGGGAGAATACTGTCTATCCAGTTGAAGATCCCCTTCAGCACAAAGATGGTCGCGCTGACCGGGACCACCACAAGCAGGCCGGTGATGAAGTATTTTTGCAGAGAATTCTTCAGATTTTTCACGCTGTAATATTACTGATTTTACCGGGGGGTTGCAAGTTTTTTTTCAAAGAACCCGTGAAAAATCGATGAGATGCGGGCTTTCACCAGCTGTTGTAGGGAGTGCCGTCCGCGGCGACCAGGGGACTCGCGCTGTGAACGTCAAAAACACCGCCGTCCTCGGAATCCAGGTTTACCGTGATCCAGTCCGGTGCGCCGGTAAAGGGGTCCTTGGGCAGTGCGCGCAGATAGCTTTTGGATTTCTCAGTGCTGTTCACCAGGTCCGCCAGCATCGAAGGATACTTGCCGTGATCAGCGTAGTATTGGTCCAGCGCTTCACGGATCTGGAACAGGTCCTCTTTGAGCACCGCTTCCCGGGCGCGGACGATCGAGCTTTTGAGACTCGGCTGGGCGATCGCGAGCAGGATCCCCATGATGGACAGCACGATCATCAGCTCAAGCAACGTGAAGCCCTTTGAATCTGAAACTCGGAATGGGGCATTTGGTCTTGCCGCTGCAAAGTCCACTGGCCGTCCGGATCTGTTCATATGTTCGCTCATAGTGAGATCGCCGTTCGCAGACACCCTACCAGGCGCTGTATTTTGTGTCGTCCAGCGCGGTCGCATCGCTCTTCGAATACACGTCATAGACGTTCTCGCCGCCCCACTGGGTCGAATCGGGCTGGTCGCTCGTGGAACGCATTCCCCAGTTGTTCATGTTTTCCGATGACTCCGTGGGGACCAGAGGATCGCGAGGGATCCTGCGGAGATACTTCCTCGTCTTGTCACCCGTGCCCGTGAGTTTGAGCGGCTCGGTCAACTGCTCAAGGGATTCGGGATAATTGTCCTTCGTGCAATTGTCCGAAGCCAGTCGTTTCGCGACACAGTCCCGGTTGAACGCGTCAATGGCATTGCGAAGCGTACGCAAACCGCTCCGGAGTTCGGCTTCCCGCATGCGCTGCATGGTCATGCGGGACAGTGGCATGACTGCGCCCGCGAGAATACCGACAATGGCGATGACCACAAGAAGCTCGATCAGGGTCAGCCCCCGGCTGTCACCCCTTCTGCCGGCTCCGGGATGCGGCGGTACGATCGTTCGCATTTATTTAATGGTGACCCGGCCGTCCCGGGTGTCCGCTTTCAGCTGCTCGCGATTGACGTTCGTCAATTTGATCGCCCGGACGCCGATGTCCGCGGCGCCGCCGGACTTGGCCTGGAACACCAGCGTGCCCAGTATGCCCTCGCCGCTCCTGCCGCCCACGTCACCGATCCTGGTGAGATAGACGTCGACCGTCCCGGCTTTCGCGTTGTTCGAGAACAGGAACGACGTCTGCTGTCCGTCGCCCTTCAGGAACGGGCCTTCCGTGGCGATCTTCAGGTCGATGATGCGGGGATCATAGCCCACGGTCACGATCGCGCCGTACAGATCCACCGCCTTCGCCGCAACAATGTCAAGGCGCACTTCCTGCCCGATGGCAGCCTGGGCCTCGGCCGGTCTGAACTCGATGTTCATGGTGCCGGTCCCGGCGGCTTCCGGCGCTGCCGGCCGGGTTGACGTCGGTGCAGATGACGGGGCACCCTCCCGCCCGGCCATCGAGTCAAGAACTGCCGCTTTGTCCGCGACCTTGTCCGTTTGCCGGGAACTCTTTGCGGCCGAGGTCACGAACAGCGGACGCACATCGTACGATTCCTCGGTGCCGGACCAGAAGGACTGGATATCCTTGTCCGGAAGTTCCATGGGCCGCACGATGTTCGGCGTAATGCTCATGAGGATGTCGGTCTTGATCGTGCCATCGTCAGACGAAGAGAACAGCTTGCCGAGGATCGGTATGTCGCCGAGCAACGGGATCTTGTTCCGCGTCTTGCGCTCCTCGTCCTTGATCAGGCCGCCGATGATCACGGTCTCGCCGTCGCGAAGATTGATCGACGTGTCGGTGTTCCGCGTGCCGAACTTATACTGCTTCTGATTATTGCCAAAATCCAACGCATCGCCCAGCGTGCTGATCTCCAGGTTCATCTTCATCGTCACCGTATTGTTCAGGTGGATATTCGGTTCGATCGTGAGCTTGATACCCACGTCCTTGTACTCGAACGTCGAGGTCGTTGCCTGGACGGCCGTAGACTGAACCGTCGAGGTCTGGATCGGGATCCGGTCGCCGATATGGAACTTGGCCTGTTTGTTGTTCAGCACACGGACCCGGGGATTCGCCAGCGTTTGCGCGTCCGAATCGGTCTTGATCAGGTTCAGCACAATACCGGGAAGGCCTAGGATGATATTATCGCGTGACACGTTGGATAATTCGCTCATCTTGAGCTGTCCCTGGGTTAAAGTGTTGTCCGCGCTTTTCACATTTGCGGTAGCTGACAAACCGTTGGTGAAATTCCAGCCGTACTTCAGGGCATTGGAGCGCGAGATCTCGAGGATCTCGACGTCCAGAATGACCTCCGCCTCTTTCAGGTCATTGGCCGCGATCACCTTTTCGACAAGCTTGATCTTTTCCGGGGAATCACGCACGGTCAATGCGTTCAGCACCTCGTTCACGTACACTTTCTTTGTGTCAAGCATGGACCGGAGCAGGTTCACTATATCCTTTGCCTTCGCGTTGTTGAGGTAGAAAGTTTTCATGACAAGGTCCTGATACTGGTCCATCTTTTGTTTTGTCTTCGGGATGATGATGATCGTATCCGCGCTGATCTTCTTCATGAACAGTTTGTTGGTGGACAGCAGGAGGTTCAGCGCGTACTGGAACGAGACGTCCTTCACAAAGACCGTCACCGGCTGGGCCCGGACCTCCTCGTCGAACATGATATTGATGCCTGATAGCTTGGCAAGCAGCTCGAAAACTTCTTTTATATTGGTGTTCTTGAAATTCAGGGTGATAGGCTTGTCCGATGCGAGCGTCAGCGCCTCATCGGGCTCCACTTCGCTTTTTCGCTTCTGCAGTTTGTCGAGCGCGTCTACGTATTTCACATTCTCGGGATCGAGCTCCACCGCCCGGTTCAGTTCGTTCGACGCCTCGCTCAGGCGGTTCAGCTCCATGAAGGTCAGGTAGGCGCGGTAGTGCTCCTCCGCCTGCTTCATGTTCAGCACTGACTTGAGGGCGCTCTGGATCGCCGCGTTGGTCGGGTTCAGGTACAGGGCCTGCTGGAGCTCCACGATCGCCTGGTCCAGTTTGCGCTCTTTCAGAAAATTCCTGGCCTGCTTGTAATGCTGGTTCGCCGCGGTCTCCTCGGCGCGCAGCAGAGCCGACCGGTATTCTATGTCCTCGGGACTCCGCTTGTTCGCGTCCCGATATTCCTTGACCGCCAGGTCCCATTCACCTCGCTGCGCGTATCGCTCGCCCCGCTGGAACGCCCGGGAACCCGCACACCCGGCAAGCGCTGTTACCACCAGCACCGCCAAGACCGCTATCGAGACCTTTTTCATCCCACCCTCCCTTGTTTCGCACCGGCCCGAGGACCGGATTCCCTTGTCCATCTTCCGCTGTCTGTTCCGTGGCGACGTCCTGAAGCCTGCTGATAGCAGGCCTCCACCTACCCCGGCCGTCAACGCCCTTTGCTGTCTCCGCTTCCTGTCAGCTCAACACGGACCTCCACTTTCGTGACCGCGTCCTGGAGCACGACATAATCCCTGCCCACATCCTTGATGCGGTAGGTCTCGAGAAGATTATCTCCGCTCTTCGCAATGAACAATTCGCCGTCCTTGGACAGGAACAGGGAACTTCCCTTGTCCGTGACGACTACCCCCAGGAACCTGAATGACAGAAGGTCAATGCGCGCCTTTTCCCGGGCGATCTCCTCGGGCGTCTTTTCCAGCACCGTGGGCGTCACCGCCGTCTGCACTGTCACGACGGGCTTCGTCACAAGCACCGGTTTCGGACGCCGGTCGTCTCCGGAAGCCCGGGCATGAAACAGGTCCCGCTCCACTCCCGGATACTTCTCAACGCTGCGGGCAAGGAACCGTGACAGCGGGTCCCGCGCGAGACCGGCCGGGGACACTCCTTCCCTGACCGGCGCGGAGACCTTCGTGCCCCGCGGGTAGAGCAGCGGCTGGGTCCGGGGCATCTCAGGCGTCATCAACCGGTAAGCCCACAGGGCCGCCATGACCGTCATCAGGACTGCGAGCAACCGTTTCTTTCGGTCCTTTTTTACCACCATGATGTGCCTTATTCCGTCCCTGTCCAGTATGCCGTCGATGCGCTACTCGCCCTTGATATAGGTCAGAAGCTTCATCTCGAGCTTCACCGCGTTCTTGTCGGCCTTCAGATCGAGCCCCTGGACACCGACGAACCGGTCGGTGGTCTCGATATCGTAGATGAAGCGCTTGATATCGGGATAGGCCCCGGTGACCGGCACCGTGAACGTCAGCAGGGCCACTCCGGCGCGTCCTGCTGTGGGTATGTCCGAGTTGATCGCGCCCACCGTCAGGTTCCTGCGGCGTGCGGTCTGCACGATCTCCTTGATCAGAAGCGGGACATCCTTCTGCGACGGGATACCCGTCGCGATCCCGGCAATGGCCTTTTTCTGCTTCTGGAACAGCAGGGCATCGGCGTTCTGCCGTTTGAGCTCTCCCTGCGCTGTCTGCGCCTTTTCGAGCCGTGCGGCAGCCGGACGCACAACGAACGCAAGGAGCAGAAGGTTCAACGCGAGCACAGCGGCGCACAGGGCCGCAACAGGCCAGAGCTTTCGCCTAGCGCCCGGTCCGAGAAAGCTCCTGATGCCGTCCGCCTGCAGGAGCGTTGTGATAGATGACCGCCACATGAAATTCTATGATCCCCTTGTCCAAGGATTGACGTTTGAGCTGCGGGCTTCGGAAAAAAACCGATTTTTCCAGTCCGATCATGAGACCGCTCAAGGCCTCGGGAGATCCTGCCTTGCCCTCGAGGTCAACGAGATGGTCCTTTGCATTGAATGACAGTCCGCTCAGAGCGACACCGGAAGGAAAGGCCTGTTCAAGGGCCGACAGGAGCTTTACCCAGGAAAAGTCACGGGCATCAAGAAGAGCGTTCATGGCCCCCAGGTTCTGCGTCAGACGTTGCCGCTCTTCCAGCGCAGGCTTGTTCTTCGCCATGGATTCAGCAAGCGCTGCAAGCCCCTTTTCCGCAGCCAGGTACTGCGCGCGGTACGCCCGCGCCTGCAGGACCAATGCTCCCGCGATGATCGTGAGCACCACGGATATAACCGCAAGCGCGGCGAACGACCTGGCCAGGAGGCGATGGTCCGTGGAGGCAAAATCGATGGTGATAGAACGCGGTGCCTCCTTCATGCAATGCCTCCGCCGAAGACCGGGGCCAGGGGACCATCGGCCGCGCCAAGCGACGCAAAAACCGATGAGGGATCAAGCGCCTCGACCTCGACAGGCGCGGTTCCCCGCAAGGATGCGGAAAGCTCGCCGGTCAGCACCGGGTCCCCGGAAACGTACAAACGGCCGATCTGCGACTGCTGCTGCCGGTCCCGATGGGTATAGAAATGGAGCGAATCGTCGATCTCCCGGGTCATGCGGCCCACCAAGGCTCCCGGCTGGCCGGATTTGATCTCCCGGAACCGGTAGAAACGCGGCACGTCCCCTTCCATGATGATCGTAGTGTAGGAATCCGGGGAGATCCAGGCAAGTGCATAGTTCCCGCCGCTGTGGCTGGAAAGGACCGGAGCATAGAAGTTCACCGCGTGAAAGGAGGACAGGCCCAGCGACCAGACATCGTAGCCCAGAGAGAACAGCATCTCCTCCACCTGGGAGATCAAAGCGCGCTGGGCAACAGAGGCAAGCACAATGGAACCGCGCTCGGGCCGCTCCTGCACCTGATAGCGAAGTACCGTATCGGCAAGATCAAAGGCCGCGCTCTTTTCAAGCCTCCAGCGGATCAGCTTTTCCCGGTCCCGGGCGTTCGCCGGCAGTTCATCGAACTCCAGGGTCTGCACGCGGAACATTCCGTCGGGAAGACTGATCGCTATCCTGCGGGTCTTGAAAGCCGCGAACTCCACAAGTCCTTCGCGCAGGGCAATCGCAAGCCCGTCCCTGTCCAGTATGGCCTGGGGACCAAAGGTTTCCGAAAGCGTCCCTGCAGGGAGTTCCCGGGTCCTTGCCAGCGGTACCGACAACGTTCCTCTGCGGGACGAGACAATTCCAAAGCGAATGACCCTTGCGGTTATCTCGATCCCGATGTTCATCGGAGCTAAATTTCTCAGCATTGTCAGCATATTAGCAATGTTGACACGGGATGTCAATTAATTAATGTACAAGGTTTATATTGAACTGTACTGAGGAAAAATGCTATAGTGACGACGTTTTCTTCAGCAGAAATGAGGCCTCAGGAACAGAATGATGCAAAAACCAGTCATAGCCATTGTCGGACGGCCCAATGTGGGAAAGTCCACCCTTTTCAACCGGATCGTCGGCAGGTATCTTGCCATCGTCGAGGACATGCCCGGCGTCACCAGGGACCGGAATTACGCTGACTGCCAGTGGGAGGGAAAGCAGTTCCTCTTGGTGGACACCGGTGGATTCGAGCCCGAGACCGTAGATCCAATGTACCTGAAGATGCGCGAACAGACCACCCTTGCTGTCGAGGAAGCGGATTACATCATTTTTCTCATGGACGGACAGGACGGGCTGCTGCCGGCAGACCTCGAGGTTGCCCAGCGCCTGCGGGCATCGGGTAAGACCGTGTTCTATGCCGTGAACAAGGTCGATGGTGAACGCCACGAAGAGATGCTCACCGATTTTTTCCGTCTCGGCGTTGAACGGTTCCATTCTCTTTCCGCGAAACACGGCAGCGGTTTTTCGGACCTTCTGGACGAGGTCGCGGCCCTGCTGCCGGAACCGCCTGCCGAATCCGCGGGAACGGCTGCTGAAGGAGCGCCCGAGCGGTCCGTGCCGCGCATCGCGATCATCGGCAGGCCCAACGTGGGAAAATCATCCTTTGTAAATTCCCTGCTCGGCGAAGACCGCATGATCGTGAGCCCGGTCTCCGGGACCACCCGCGATGCCATAGATAGTTTGTACACCTATTACGGGAAACAATACCTTCTCGTGGATACCGCGGGCATCAGGAGCCGCGGCAGGATCAGCCAGGGCGTGGAAAAGTACAGCGTCATGCGCGCCATGAAGAGCGTGGGACGGTGCGATGTGGCGCTCGTGCTGCTCGACGCGTCCGAAGGGATCACGGAGCAGGACGAGCGTATCGTGGGCCTTGCCCATGAAGAGGGCAAGGGCATTATCATCATACTGAACAAGTGGGACCTGGTCGAGGACAAGGAACAGGCCTACAAGAAGTTCATGGACGACGTGCGATTGCGGCTCAAGTTCGCTGACTATGCGCCGGTTCTGACCATCTCCGCGGTCACGCGCCAGCGTGTCACCAAGGTCTTTGATGAGATCGACCGTATTGTCGAGAGCCGCAACAGACATATTCCCACCGCCGAGCTGAACCGGCTGTTCGAACGCATCACGGCCCATCACGAGCCGCCCATCTACCGCGGCAAGCGGGTGAAATACTATTACGTCACCCAGGCAGGGGTCCGGCCGCCGACCTTCGCTCTTTTCGTGAACTATCCTGCGGGAGTCCACTTCTCCTACACGCGGTACATCGAGAACCACCTGCGCGAAGCTTTCGACTTTTACGGCACCCCGCTCCGCATCCGTGCCCGGCAGCGCAGGGCGGAGCAAACAGCGGAAGAGCGCACCGAGGGAGCAAAGAAGAAGAAACGCACACCTTCGGGCCGGAAAAAGACCCGCTGATCACCCTGCTTCTGCGCCGCCGCCTCAACAAGATAACATAAGCGCGGCTGGGCAGTTCAGAACGACGAAGCCGTCCCGACCTGCCCGCCGCGCTTGGATGTTCCCTGCTATTCCTTCGGTTTCGTCCAGACCAGATAGGGACAGAGCTTGCACATGTTGAATCCCGGATAGGTCTCTCCGGTCCGCGGGTACGATGCTCCCCCGGCCCCGTCTTCCCCACCGTACAACTACAGATGCACATGTGCGTGATGTTCGGTATTTTCGCCAGGAACAGGGTGCCTACGCCGTGACACGCTGAACTGTTCATGGTCATCTCAAATGAAGAACATCCAATATCCAATCATTTCCAGTGGCTTATCAGGATTTCCCCAGCGAACAAAAACAATATACCGATTGGCTTTCGAAGGCCCGGAGCGATGATGCGTCCCCCGAACTATGGCGATCTCTTGCTAATGAGGGACTGCACCGACGCTACCGTTCCCGGGGAATGCCCCACTTCTTTCGTTTTTCCCACAGGGACTTGCGCGTAATGCCGAGTTTCTCTGCCAACTGTTGTTCATTGAACTGTTTCTGGTAACGAACGATGAACGCTTTGGTATAATCCTCGATCGTGAGCTTTTGATCGAACACTTCCTCCTGAAAGGAACCGTCGCCCTTGATCCCCTCGGGAAGGCACTCCGGGGTAATGAGATCGTTGTCGGCGATGATGATCGCGCGCTCAATGACGTTCTGCAGTTCCCGTACGTTCCCGGGCCAGGGATACCGCGTCAGCATCTCCAGGGCCTGTGCGGAAACCTCCTTCACCGGTTTGTTGAGGTCGTGGCCGTAGCGTTCCAGATAATGCTTGACCAGCGATCGTATGTCGTCCACCCGTTCACGCAGCGGCGGGATCTGGAGCGATATGACGTTGATCCGGTAATAGAGGTCCTCGCGGAACGCGCTCTCCCGCACTGCGGCGCGCAGGTCGCGGTTCGTGGCAGTGATGAACCGGATGTCAACCTTGGTCCCCTTCGTGCTCCCGACCGGCCGGATCACCTGGTCCTCGATCACGCGAAGCAGTTTGGCCTGCAGGGGAAGGCTCATGTCGCCGATCTCATCGAGAAAGACCGTGCCTCCGTCCGCCTCCTCGAGCAGGCCCTTCTTGTTGGCGACCGCGCCGGTGAAAGCGCCGCGCAGATGCCCGAAGAGCTCGGTCTCGAGCAGGTTCTCGGGGATCGCCGAGCAGTTGATCGGCACAAAGGGCATATCGCGGCGGCCGCTGTTGTGATGGATCACCCGCGCGAACAGCTCCTTGCCCGTGCCGGTCTCTCCCAGGAGGAGCACGTTGCTCCGCGCGTCGGTCACCTTCCGCACTTCCGCGAGTATGGACAGGATCGCCGGGCTCTCGCCGATGATGCTGCTGAAATCATGCTCCTTCGCGATCTCCCGCTTAAGCAGGACGTTCTCCGTCTGAAGGCTCTTCTGTTTCAGCGCGTTCCTGACGACCTGCTTGATCTCCTCGTGGATGATCGGCTTCATGATATAGTCGTACGCGCCCGCGCGGAGCGCCTTGACCGACGTGTCCAGTGACGCGTAGGCAGTGACGACGATGAACAACTGGTCGGGGATCTGCTCGCGCACCTTGGTCAGCATCTCGATGCCGTCCATGCCCGGCAGGATGATATCGGATATAATGACGTCGTAGGAACCCGCTTCCAGGAGCGCAAGCCCCTTCTCGGCCGAATCAACGGCTTCCACCGAGTAGCCTTCCTTGGTGAATATCCGCTTGATGGAATCGCGCAGTGTTTCCTCGTCCTCAACGATCAGAATGCTCTTTGACATGCCTACTCCTCAACAGGTAGAGTGATGATGAATGTCGTGCCCTTGCTCTTCTCGGACAGGACCTCAATGGTCCCGCCGTGGTCCTTGACGATGCTGTAACAGATGCTCAGGCCCAGCCCGGTGCCGCCCCGCGGACCCTTGGTCGTGAAAAAAGGATCGAAGATCTTGTCCCTGACCGACCCGTCGATCCCCGCGCCGCTGTCGGCAAAGACCATGCGAACATGTCCATTCGCTTCGGCGATCGAGATGTCCAGCTTCCCGCCGGACGGCATTGCATCACGGGCGTTGAGCAGAAGGTTCAGGAAGACCTGCTGCATCTGATCGGGATCGATCTTGACCGGTCGCGTATTTTTCACCTCGGTACCCACAACGATCTTCTTGAAGTTCTTGTCGAACCGCACCAGATCGATGGTATTCTGCAGGATGTCCTGCAGGCTCGTGGGAACGCGCTGGCGGGGATAGAGCCGCGCGAAGTCGCCCAGGTTCCGGACAATGCGGGCGATCCTGTTCACATGCTGATTGATCGTTGCGAGAGAACCCTTCAGGAATTCCGATCCGTCCTCGGTCATCAGTTCCTGCACCAGCGAAGAGATGGAGGCCAGGGGGTTCCCGATCTCATGGGACACGCCCGCGGCAAGCCTGCCCACGCTCGCGTGCTTGGTGGCTCGGAACAGCTCTTCCTCGATCTTTTTCTTCTCGGTGATATCCTCGAGAACGATCACGTACCCCTTCTGCGCGCCGGTCAGCCGGCTGACCAGGCCCTTGAGGATGATCTGCGGATCAAAGTTCCGTCTGCAGGTGAGTTCTCCCTCCTTGATCGCCGGGTCGAACAATTGCGGCTCCAGGCACTGAAGCAGCCTTTGCGCGGGCTTGCCCAGTGCGTCGGACTTCTCAACGCCGGTGATCATCTCCATGGAGGTGTTCCAGTAGGTCACCCGGTGCGCCTCGTCAAGCGTTGCCACGCCGAGCGGAAGACTTTCGATGATGCTCTCGCTGAACTCCTTGAGACCAGCGAGCTGGCGGTTCGCCTCGGCCAGTTCCTGTCGCGACAGGCGCAGGCTGCGGGACATCTGCCGGATGGAATCGGAGATCCGGTGCGACTCGTCTCCGGCAGGGACCGTCTGTTCCTGGAATACCAGCGTACTGATGGAAGGTCCCAACGCCCCGGAGAGGATCCGCTCCGCCTCTTCCCGCAGTTTCAGCAGCCATTCTCCGGACAGGGTCTCCCGCGCAAGACCGTTCCTGCGCAGGAATCCGTTGATCGCGTCCTTCGCCTCGGACGGTCCCAGATACTGCACCAGGATGTCCTCGAGCTCGCCAAGCGTGGTCGGTCGGTGGCTCGACGGGAAATGACGCGGCGAGAAGGACTCGACGAAGATCATCGCCTGGCGGGTCTCCTCGTCGGACTGCCGGGTAAAGAGCGACACGGAAACGAAGAAGAACAGGTTCAGCAGCATTCCCCAGAAAAGCGAATGGGTCCATCGGTCAAGTCCCGTGAGACCGAACAGCGCCGTCGGGTTCAGGAGCGTGGAGTTAAAGAGCGAGCCCAGCGGTCCGCCGGGCTCGATGATGCCGGCGCGCATGAAGGCGGGTATGAGCAGCGTGTAGATCCAGACCGAAAAACCCGCGACAATGCCTGCTATCGCGCCTTTTCCGTTTGCCCCTTTCCAGTACAGGCCGATGAGGATCGATGGAGCGAAGATCGTCACCGCCTCAAAGGACTTGAGGCCGATATCCACGAGGCTGTAGAACTCGCCCACGTACACGGCGAATATATATCCGAGGAACACCAGCCCGACAATGACTATCCGCTTGATGTTCAGGATCACCGTGTGCAGGTTCCGGATGCTGATGCCGAAGAGCGTGGGAAGCACAAAGCTGTTCATCACCATGGTCGAGAGCGCCAGGGACTCCACGATGACCATGGCGGTCGCGGCCGAGAATCCGCCGATGAACACGATGACCGCCAGCAGCGGGTTCCCGTGGGTGAGCGGGATGCTCAGGACAAAGTAGTCAGCGCTGTCCGGAGAACCTCCAAGCATCAGTCCGCCGTAGGCGATCGGCAGCACGAAGATGTTTATCAGGAAAAGGTAGAGCGGAAACAGCCAGACGGCTTTGCGAATATGATCGGGCGAGTAGTTCTCCACTACGGCAACATGGAACTGCCGGGGCAGGAACAGGATCGCCATCATGGACAGGAAGGTGAGCGACGTCCACTCGAGATAGCTCTCGCCCGAGCCTTCGCCAACGGTCATAAGAAAGGAGTAGGAGCTTTCGCGCATTTTGTGCCAGATGTCGCTGAACCCGTCGAAGAGGCCATAGGTGACGAAGAAGCCCACGAGAAGGAACGCGACCAACTTGATCGCGGACTCGAAAGCCACGGCAAAGACCAGCCCGCCGTGGCGTTCGGAAGCATCGAGCCTCCTGGCTCCGAAAATGACCGCGAACACGCCCAGGAGCAGCGATATCGCCCAGCCCGCGAAGTGGCTCCCCTCGGGACGGCCGGAGAGAAGCGAGAAGGTGGTCATGATGGCCTTGAGCTGCAGACCCAGATAGGGCGTGATACCCACCACGGCGACCAGGGTCACGAGAACCGATAGCGCCAGGGACTTTCCGTACCGCGCGGCAATGAAGTCCGATATGGTGGTTATGCGGTTCTCCTTGGAGAGGTAGACGATCTTCCGGAGGACCATCCACATGAGCGCTGCCATGAGCGTGGGACCGATATAGGTCGTCAGGAAAGTAAGACCGGAATTGGCAGCCCTTCCCACGCTGCCATAAAAGGTCCAGGACGTACAGTAGACAGCAAGGGAAAGCGAGTAAACATAGGGATTGGATGTGAGGCTCCTGCCCCGCTGCTCCATGCGGTCGGCCACATAGGCCACGCAGAACAGCAGCAGCAGGTACCCGAGGATGATGGTGAGAAGAAGCCAGGGCGAGAACACTCAGTTCCCTCCGCCTTCGCGGTCGCCGAACACCGTCGCTGCAAGGATCATGGCAATGAACAGTATCCAGACCACGAAAAGATAGGTTGTGAGGCTTTCGTGAAAGATATTGATGAACGGCCAGCTGAACAGGAGAAGGCCCAGGAAAAAAAGAAATATGGAAATATCTTTTTTCATGATCTCTTTATGGTTTCGTAACCTTTCTGCACAAAAAGAACAAATGAGACCTTTCTACACGCTCAATAAATCATTAGATATCACAAGGTTATCACACTCACCATTGTAATTTTTTCATGTTACCACAAACTGTAACTTTTATCCACGCTGTTTTTTCAGCTTCCATGACTCAAAGAATTGCATATCAAGTGTTCCTTTTCCACACAGCACGATGCGACATCTTTGTAATGATGGTGGTATGATGTATGATTGATTTTGCCGTCTGACTTTGCTACCCTGTCATGTGCACGATCGAACCGGCAAGGAGGATCGCTTGATGAATAGATTGACCGGGAAAAAGGTCCTGATGGTCATTGCCAAATCCAAGTTCCGCGACGAGGAATACCTGGAGCCGCGAAAGGCACTGGAGAGCGAAGGTGCTGCGATCACCGTTGCCTCATCCAGCCTGGAGGTCGCAGAGGGAATGCTGGGCCTGAAAGTAAAACCCGACAGGCTGATCACCGGTGTGAAGGAAGAGGACTTTGACGGAGTGGTCTTCGTGGGCGGAGGCGGGTCAAAGGAGTATTTCGACAGCCCGGTCGCGCACGACCTGGCAAGGAATTTCTACGATCACGACAAACTTACCTCGGCTATCTGCATTGCTCCTGCAGTGCTCGCCAACGCCGGACTGTTGAAGGGGAAAAAAGCTACTTCCTTCCCCTCCTCCGAGGCAACGCTCAAATCACGGGGAGCCGTGATCACCGGAGAGGACGTCTCAATGGACGGAAAGATCGTGACCGCGGTGGGTCCCGAAGCGGCGAAGAAGTTCGGTCAAAAGCTGGTCGATGTACTTAGCGGGAAGTAGATGCGGTGAACCTGTCCTACGTGACCCCGCTCGCACTTTGATACCTGAGCGATCGGATGCTTACTATTTTTCAATTTATTACCTGAGAGGCACTGCGAACGAATGGACGACACAGAGATCGAGCAGTACCGGGCCAAACTGGTCATACAAAAAGCGGAGTTGGAGGCTCTTGAAGCTTCTGCCGAAGGAACAACCGGCCAGATGGACCTGGAAAACGCTATCGGCGGCCGTTCTTCCGTGCGCGAAGCCATGCAGGCGCACCTTGCTGCCAATGAGGCATCCAGGCGCCGCCAACGCCGGATCCAGAAGATCGGAGGTGCCTTACGTCGCATCGAATCAGGCGCATATGGTAATTGTTTTATATGCGGCGCGGCGCTTGAGGCGGACCGGCTCGACCAGGATCAGACGATCACGCGCTGCGTGAACTGCATAGAGGATCTGAGCGAGTAAACTATGCGTTCCCGGGCGCAGGCGCACCGGGGTAACGAAACTCCCTGCGAAAGGAATGCCAGCATGCGATCGAACTTTGTGATTTCCCTCCTGTCGTTGTTCCTTGCCATCATCCCATCCCTTTCCTCTGCCACCCCGGACTATGCCAAGCAAACCGGGTTCGAATGCGGAACATGCCATGTCGATGCCATCGGCGGAGGAAAGCTTACAACGGCTGGTGAGCAGTTTATCAGCGACCTTAAAGCCAAAGGACAGTATCGCCAACTGTCCATGACCCAGCACATGGTGAGGCTCGTTGTTGGATACCTCCACATGCTGGCCGCGGTTGTCTGGTTCGGCACGATCCTGTATGTCCACCTTCTGCTGAAGCCGGCCTACGCCTCGAAGGGCCTCCCCAGGGGCGAACTCCGTCTCGGTATGCTGTCCATGGTCGTGATCGCCGCGACCGGCACGCTGCTCACCATCGCGCGCATGCCGAACCTCGACGCCTTCATTTCCACCCGTTTCGGAGTCCTCCTCTCCATCAAGATCGTATTATTCCTCGTGATGGTCACAAGCGCTGTTATTACCATCACCTACATCGGCCCGCGGCTCCGGAAGAAGCTGAAAAGCCCGGTCGCGGCCCTGATCTCCCGCGATATCACCGCAGAACAGCTGTCACACTTCGATGGCAAGGACGGCCATCCCGCCTACATCGCCTACAAGGGCATGGTCTACGACATAACGAACAGCCGCCTCTGGAAGAACGGGGCGCATATGGTAAAGCACCATGCGGGAACTGACCTGACCGAGGCGCTCGGCCAGGCGCCGCACAAGGAGGACAAGGTGCTCGCCATGCCGCAGGTCGGCATGCTGGTCGCTGCGGACCGGAAGCCGGAGCGACCATTCCATGAGCGGCTCTTCTATTTCTTCGCTTACATGAACCTAGCGCTGGTATTCGTGATCATCTTTGTCATATCCCTGTGGAGGTGGTGGTAGAAGGAAAAAACCCTTGCCTTTTCAGCTGTCTTCTGATATAAATAGCATTCCTAAAAACGAGTAAGGTCGATTCCCCGGGCATGATGTTCCGGCCCGCAGGGATTACTCCTTGCTCCCCGCCAGGACGGGGGGCTATAACCCATAGGGAGGTTGCAGATGCAGATTTACGAGTCCATTTTCATCATCAACCCCAATCTTTCCGACGAGGAAACGAACAACGTCATCAAGAAGATGCAGGACGTGGTCGCCAAGCAGGGCGGCGAGATGACCAAGTTCGAGGACTGGGGCAAGAAGAAACTCGCCTACGAAGTGAAGAAGCAGAAGCGCGGCCATTACGTGTTCTTCCAGTTCAAAGGAACACCGGCCGCGATCGCGGAGCTCGAGCGTACCTTCAAGCTCACGGACGCGGTCATCAAGTTCCTGTCCGTAAAGCTCGAAAAAGAACTGCGCGTCAAGGCGCCGCCGAAGCCGAAGAAGGAAAAACCGGCCGCGGCAGCACCGTCGACAAGGCCGATGAGCGACCAGCGCCGTTCGTAATCCCCGCGCGTTCCTGCGCGGCAATCACCAGGAAGGAGCGGCATGATCAGCTTCAATAAAGTCATCCTCCTCGGCAACCTCACCCGTGACCCCGAGGTCCGGTACCTGCCCAGCGGCACCGCCGTGGCGAGCTTCGCCATCGCCGTGAACCGCCGGTACAAGCAGGGAGACGAGACCAAGGACGAGGTGAGCTACATCGACATTGTCGTGTTCGGCAAGACCGCGGAGAACTGCGGCCAGTACCTGAACAAGGGCGATGCCATCCTGGTGGACGGCCGGCTGCAGCAGCGCCGGTGGGACGACAAGGAGTCCGGTCAAAAGCGCAGCAAGGTGGAAGTGGTTGCGCAGACCGTCAATTTCATGCCGAAACGTTCCGGCCAGACGCCCCGCGGGGGCGACAGCCAGTCGGAACCCATGCCCGAGCCGCCGGTGGACGAAGGGGATATTCCCTTTTGACGTGATCCATCAGCCCGCGGCCCGGCACCAGAACAATTAAGGAGCCAACAATCATGGCAGAAACAACTGAAAGCAGGCCGGCATCATCCCCCCGGCCGGAAGGCAGGCCCTCGGGGCCCCGTCCTCCTCATCGTGAGGGCGGCAGACCCGGCGGCGACCGCAAGCGCCGGTTCCAGGTCCGGAAAAAGGTTTGCCGGTTCTGCGTCGACAAGTCGCCGTTCATCGACTACAAGGACCTCAAGACCCTGAAGTTCTTCATCACCGAGCGGGGCAAGATCCTCCCCCGCCGCATTTCCGGCAATTGCGCCCGTCATCAGCGCGAGATCACCGTGGCGATCCAGCGCAGCAGGAACATCGCGCTGCTGCCGTTCTCCGGCGACAAGAGCAACTAGACCCGGAGCATCATCACACCTTCAAGGGAAACCCGTCGTATTGCGGATTTCGGATTGCGGATTTCGGATTTAACATCTTCGGACTTTTCCAAAGCTGTTATTCCGCAATCAACAATCTACGATCCGCAACCGATTGGGTTTCCTTTTTTTTGATAGAAGCGGAGATACCATGAACGTTCGACCGACCATCATTGCCGCGCTCCAGGCGGCGGGACTGTCCCTTGCCGGTTTTCTTATTCCCGTTCTTGGGCAGATAGCAGTTCTGTTCGTTCCTGTCCCGCTGATCACGGCCACGGTCCTCCATGGACGCAGGGCAGGCGTATCCGCTATGGTCATAGCCGCGGCACTGGTGGCAGTGATCGTTTCCCTCCATGCCGCTGTTGTCCTTTTCGTGCTCGCCCTCGGCTGCATGGCCCTTGCCATCGCAGGCGGGATGCTCAGGAACCTGCGCCACGAGACCATCGTGCTCCTGGGCGGACTGGTACCGCTTGTGCTCCTTGTGATCGTTCTGGCACCGGTGTTCATGGAAGCGGGAAAACCACCTGTTGCGGTCGCAGAGGAGTATCTCCGGACAAGCCTGGCGGAATCCCGCGAACTGTACACCAAGATGGGGCTCACCGAGATCGTGCAGTCCCTTGATTCCTTTGGCGAGAACGTCATCTTTTACGCCGCGCGGCTCATCCCCGGGATCATCATCACCACCACCCTGATGCAGGCCCTGTTCTGCTACGGCATCGCACGTGCGATCGTACTCCGAAGGCGTCCGGACCTGCCCCTTGCAGCCCGGCCTCCGCTGGCCTTGTGGCACCTTCCTGACCAGTGGGTATGGGGCCTGATCATCACCCTGCTCTTAGTGGCACTTCCCGATCCCGCGGCACGATTCACCGGACTGAACCTGCTCTGCCTCTGCCTTCTCGCGTACACGGTCCAGGGCACCGCGCTGGTGGACCATTTCCTGCGCAAGGTCCGGATCCCGACGCTCATGCGGAGCGTTCTGCACGCCATCATCCTGACACTCCCCTCGGTCGTAGCAGTCATCGCGCTCGGGGTCGTGGACATATGGGCTGATTTCCGCAAAGTCAGAACGCCTTTGGTAAAAAGTTGAAAACCACCGCATAAGGTCCTTTTCGCGCCTTCACTCCTGGCCATGCGTTTTGTGTCATATATCTTCTCCGCGTGCTTTAATTCTCTGCGCGAAGCAGACCCTTGTCATTGTTGTTTCCCCACATTCTTTCTTTTTCCTTTTGCCCCGTCCGAATTCTGGTATAATGCACCGCAAGGCGGGGGCACTCCATGCGACTGACAAAAGACATGATCCAGCATATTTCCGAGGCCATTGCGACGAACCTTGTTTCCAAGCATGTCGCGACAATGAACACCGCCCGTCCGGAGCTCGTCGCCAGGATCGCCGAGACCATCACGGCAGATCTCCTGGCAGAGGACAAGCTGAACAAGGAAGTGGAAAAGTTGCTCTCCGCCCATGAAGCGGAGATATCCAGGGGCGGCATGGACTATCGCAAGGTCTTTGAACTGACCAAGCAGAAGCTCGCAAAGGAACGGGGTATCGTACTATGAGGCTTTCTGAAGACCGGATATCCCATATCTCCCACCTGGTCCAGGACGCGATCATCAAGACCAAGCTCATCACCTCCACCCACGGCGATGACAAGGTGCTGCGGGAGATCAAGCACACCATCACCGATGAGCTCAAGTTCGACGACGAGGTGGACACCCTGGTCCGCCGCACGATCCAGTCCCTTTCCCGCCGGGTCCCGGAAGGCAGTCCTGAATGGGAAGTGCTGTACCGGAAATACCGGGAGGAAGAGCTCCGGAGGAAGAACAAGCTTTGAGCACGGTCACGGTTACCGGTCTCATTGTGTACTGCGCTGTTGCGGGCGCTGGACTTTTCATTAACCGGGGCCTGTCCCAGCCCCTCTTTGTCTATCTCTGGCTGGCCGGCTACCTCTACCTTCTGTTCCGCGTTGCCTACGATGCCTATATTTCCCGGGAGAACTTCCGCCCCTTTCCCCTGATCGTCCTCGGCATCATCCTGCTCAATTTCCTTGTCCAGATCAGCGGGGGCCTTGGTTCCTACCTGTGGCCGTTCTATTTCCTTTATGCCGTGGTCATAGCCGCGTTCTCGCCGCCCCGACGGACCTATGGCATGATCGCGGTCATGATCGCAATCGAATCGGCCAATCTGCTCCAGACCCTGTCCCGTGCCGATCTATCCGCCCGCTGGCACGTCTACGCCGGTTTCGGCCTGACGCTTGCCGGAGTCTCTGCAGTTGCTTCCCATATCATGCAGCGGTCCCGCCAGGAAGTCGTACAGGTCCGCGACGCCCATGACCGGATGCTGGCGCAAGCTGAATCGCTCGATCCCCTCACCCAGCCGGCACGTCTCGAATCCCTTGCGCCGGAAAACCGGACGGCATCCCATCTGCGGACCGTTCGTTTGCGGCAGAACGACTTCAACAGTCTTATCGACATGATCTTCGGGTTCGTTCCCGCGCACACCTACGCACTTTTCCTGCGGGAGCCCCGCGAAGGAGATTCTTTCGCGCTGCAGGCGATCCGGTCCGAGAGCGGCAGCGCTGTCCTTCCGGTCGGGACGGTCCTGGACCCGCAAAAGAGAGGCCTCATCGATGTCTGCGCCGAGCAGCGTCAGCCGCAATACCTCTCCGATCTCGCCGCCATGAGCATGCCCCTGCATACCCTGGGCTACTACCGGGAGGATCTCCGTGAGTTCGCGGTTCGATCGTACCTTGTGCTTCCTATCGTAAAGGACGGACGGACCATCGCGGTGCTTGCCGTGGACAGCCGGGAGCCCGGCGCCTTTTCCCTGGAGACCCAGGACATGCTGGAAAAGTTCGCCCCTTTTTTCCTCCAGATCATCGACAACATCGACATGTCCCTCCTGCTCAAGACCCGTGCGGACCATTTCGGCGTCCTGCATGTAATGAGCACGGAACTGAGCAAAAGCCTTTGGTTCGGCGACACAATGCGTGCGATCATCCCGCAGCTTCGCGGCATCGTGCCCTTCGATCTCTGCGCCTGCGTGCTGGCAGGAGAGCAGGATGGCGGACAGACGCTCACGCTGGCCGCCCTGTCGGGATACGACGCAACGCTCCTGGGATCATCATTCCCGCTGAGCGACAGCACGGTCGTCGGCAGCATGTGGAAGCACTGGCAGAGCCAGAACGACCAGAAGAACCTTGCCTACTATTCCGCGGACCTCGGGGACCGGGGACGCGAAATATCCTTGTTCCCCTTCAAGGAGCTTCAAAAACCGATCCGGTCGCTCTACGGACGCCTCCTTGTCGCCAAGGACCCTCTGCGGGCGGAATCCTACATCCTCCGGGGCGCCGTATTCCTTGCGTCGTTCCGCCCGAACGCGTTCACCGAGTACCACCGTGAAATCCTGCTGGACACGCTGATGAACCAGGTCTCCCAGGTTGCGCACAACTCCCTGCTCTATCAACAGATCGAGAACATGGCCCGCACCGACGGATTGACCGGTCTGCTGAACCACCGGACCTTCATGGAGAAGCTGCAGGAAAAGAAACGCGAAATGGAACGGCGGCCCCACCCCTTCTCGATCCTGCTGATGGACATCGACAAGTTCAAGAACGTCAACGACACCTATGGGCACCCCGTAGGCGATCTGGCCATCAAGGCCGTGGCACGGGTGCTTCGCGAGACGGTCAGGACCACGGACTTCGTTGCCCGGTACGGCGGCGAGGAGTTCGCCGTCGGCATGATCGAGACCGACATCAAGGGCGCAGAATTGATGGCCGAGCGGGTGCGCAAGATCATGGAGCAGACCGTTGCAGCGCGCATCCCAGGAGGAGAGCTCAAGGTCACGCTCAGCATCGGCGTAGCTTCATTCCCCGAGGACACGAAGAACACAGCAGACCTGGTGTCCATGGCCGATGAAGCGCTCTATCACGCGAAACGCTCCGGCCGGAATCGTGTCTGTCTCCATCGCGACGCAGCGAAAACGCCTTCCAATTCCTGATCTCAAGGGCAATAAAGCGATATGCCCGTCGGACCAACCGGAGAAGAGCACTTTTCAATGACCTGCTTTTCTCCGCGCCTCGGCGGCAAATAGCCAAGAGTCTGCCATTGACGCTCCCTGCAGCAAGCTGCAGGGAATCTAGATCCTCAAGGTGGGCTCATTATCCTATTCGCTCGCTAACCCCGCAGCAAGCTACGGGGAATGCGCTCGCTGCTGGATTCAACCTTTATCGCCCCTCCGGGTCTCATCCAATGAAGAACGGCACCCTTATGGAAGAGGACATCAACCTGCTAGACCGGTTCGCCGCCGGCGACCGTGAGGCGTTCAACGACCTCGTCCGGAAGTATCAGAAACCGTTATATTCCCTGCTGTTCCGGATGGTCAGCGACCACGATGACGCCGCGGACCTTCTCCAGAAGACCCTGGTGAAGGCATTCACGGGCGCGGGGGGATTCGAGCGCCGTTCGAGCTTCAAGACCTGGCTTTATCAGATCGCCATCAACCTGGCAAAGAACCTGTATCGCGACCGCGCGCGGCTGGCCCAGGTGCCGATCGATGATGTGGTGATCAGCCGGGACCCCGGGACCGTGGACGCGCTCATCAGAAAGCAGGCCCGGCAGCGGCTGCACCAGGCAATGGTGGACCTGCCGGAAAAACAGCGGCTCACGGTTATGCTTCGGGTTCAGCAGCAGAAGTCCTTTGCAGAGATCTCGGCAATCCTGGGCTGTTCGCTGGGGACCGCAAAAGCCAATTATCACCACGGGGTCCGGAAATTGAAGGTCTCGCTGGCGGACGCTGTCGCGGTTCCTGAAAAAGAGGAGTGATCCCATGACCTGCACAAATACCCACCTACGGGAAATGCTGCCGTCCTTCCTTGAAGGATCTCTTGACGCAGAAGGGATGGCGCTGGTCCGCGGTCATATCGCCCGTTGCAGCGAATGTTCCGATGAGCTGGAACTGCTCGGGATGATGTCGGATGAGCAGGTCCCGGACCCGGGTGAGGCCTTCTGGGCAGCCCTCCCCGACCGGGTCTACCGTGAAACACAGCGCACCCTCGCGGAGAAGCGGACCCGCAGCGGCTGGCTGCGGGAATGGTGGTCCGGTATGCCGGTCCGCGGAGCGATCGCTTTTGCCATGATCGTGCTCGTTTCCCTGGTCCTGCTGCGACCGGCGCACCGGATTCAGCCGGAGACAACCGGGAGAATCGGCGATACCACGCTCGAGGATCTCTACGACGGGCCTGCGGCTGTCGCGGACCTGGGACCATCGGATATCACCCTGCTCAACGACTGGCTTGAACGGGAGATCACGGTGCTCCGACAGGATCTCGGCCGCACGGCGATCAGCGCCAACGGTTTCGGCCGAACCCTGGATGAGGACCTGTCGACAATGGACCGCGAGGAGCTTGACGACCTCGTCGCCGAGCTCTCCCGAAAACAGGAGGTATGACCATGAAAAGAAGCACGCAACGGATTCTCGCGCTCACGGCGGTACTGGCCCTTTCGGCTTCGGCCGTGATGGCGGAGCAGCGCCCGCCCGCGGGCCCGCCGCCGTCCGTGGAAGAGGACCCGGGTCCGGATTCCGGGCCAGGCGCCCGACAGCGCGAGGAGGCCCGGAAGAAGATCGAGGTGATCAGGATCGCCCGGCTGACCGAGGCGCTCAAACTTGACGAGAAGACCGCATCCCGCTTCATCCCGGCGATCACGGCACTGGACCTGAAGCGGCGGTCATCCATGATGGACCATCGCCTGCTCATAATGGAACTGCGGAAACAGCTCAGGACATCGCCGGTGGACACGGCCAAGCTCAAGGAAACCATCGACCGCTACACCAGCAGCCAGCGGGACATGATGAAGCTCCGCGACAAGGAGCTTGATACGGCCCGGGAGCACCTCACCACGGAGCAGCTTGCCCGCTACTTGCTGTTCCAGCAGGACTTCATGCGCGAGGTCCGGGAGATCATCTCAGGAACGCGCGGCCACGGTATGGGGATGGGCATAGGCCCTGGTCGCGGTCAGGGCCGCGGTCCAGGCATGAACCGGCAATCGCCCGCCGCGCCCGCAGATTGACTGTGAACGCGAAAAAGTGCTACCCCGAAGCCGGGCCAGGCCTCCTGTCCCGGCTTCTTTGTCCCCGGTCCCGACATCTGCAGACCTTCAATTCCAGACACTCTCCGCACCGGCCGGCCGTCCTCTCGGTTATTGACTTCATTACCGGGAAATCCGTATAATCCTTCACCGTTCATCACGACAGGAAGAGGACAGCACGGACGCATGAAAAAGATCATAAGGAACTACTCACGGTTTCTCAAGCTCACATCGGACCAATACGCATCGGCATCGCAGAAGAACAAGGTAAAATGCAAACGGGGCTGCTATGAATGCTGCACGGTGGGCTTTTTCGACATCACGCTGCTCGACGCCCTCCACCTCAGGGAAAGCCTGAAACAGGTGCCGCCGCACATCCGGAAGAGGGTTCTGGACAAGGCGAACGAACAGCTTGACCTGCTGGAAAAAAAGGGCGCCTTCTCACGGGAAGATCCCCTTCTCAAGTCCCTCAAGGCGATCGATTCCATCTCCCGCCGCTCGGCCAAGATGAGCTGCCCCGCGCTGAACGAGACCGGCGGATGCCTTATCTACGAGCATCGCCCCCATATCTGCAGGATCTTCGGCCCCACGATCCGCGGCAAGCGACGGGCAGTGCATCTTGAAGGATGCGGGTATTTCACCCGGGACATTCCCGAAGCAGACTTCCCGATCCTGAGCAACTATAAGGATGAGGAGGTCCTTCTCAAGGCCATGTTCACCAAGGCCGGAAAGAAGCGCAAGCGGGAGGTGGACACCATCATCCCGGCCGCTTTGACGCTCGACCTGAAGAAGTGGCTGTAGTTCACCCCATGGAGATCGTCGATAAAATCGTCCGCTGGCAAGGCACGTTCATGCGTGCCGTCGAGATACACTACCGGGACGCTCATGGAGCGATGCGGACCTGGGAGGCGGTCGAGCGGGTCGGCATCGGCGGCATTGTCGTCATGGTCGCCGTGACTCCGGACGGCTCGGTGCTCCTGGAAAAACAGTTCCGGCCTCCACTCGGCCGGGATGTCATAGAACTGCCCGCCGGACTCGTGGATCCCGGCGAGACCATGGAAGCCGCGGCACTTCGGGAATTGATCGAGGAAACAGGATGGTCGGCGCGTGAGATACGGTTCCTGGCCGAGGGTCCGGTCTCATCGGGCGCATCGGCCGAGGTCCTGCGCTCCTATCTCTGCACCGGCCTCGAACAGATCGGAAAACAGGGCGGTGACGATAACGAGATCATCGAGGTCATCCAGCAGCCGCTGCAATCGGTCCATGACTATCTCATGAGCGAGCAGCGGTCCGGGACACTCGTCGATCTCAAGGTATACGGACTCCTGGAGCTTGCTCGAAAGATCCTTGCCCGGTGACCCGAACATGCCCGGACCGAAGGTCCGCCCGGGTCATCCCGGTCACCATGGTCCTCTTCCCCACACCTGCCTGTGTTGAAAAAACGGGCCGCATCTGCTATTCTTTTACGAGATAATTGCTTCAGAATCGGGGTCTTGCATGAACAACGGTCTTCAGGATTTTATCACGGAACCCATGATCGCCTATTTCTCCATGGAGATCGGGGTAAAGAACGATATTCCCACCTATAGCGGCGGCCTGGGCATTCTGGCGGGCGACACTATCAAATCAGCGGCTGATCTCAAGCTCCCCATGGTCGCAGTGACCCTGATCAGCCGCAAAGGCTACTTTACCCAGGAGATCGATGAACGGGGATGGCAGCGGGAAAAGCCCGTTGCCTGGGACCCGTCACAACACATGCAACTGCTGCCCACCCGGGTCAAGGTCCAGATCGAGGGCCGTGACGTCCAGGTCCAGGCGTGGGTCTATCTGGTGAAAAGTCCCACCGGCGGCAGGATCCCCATCCTGTTCCTGGACACCGATCTCGCGGAGAACACGTCCGCCGACCGGGGGATCACCGACCATCTCTACGGCGGTGACAGCGCCTACCGGATCAAGCAGGAGGTCGTTCTCGGCATGGGCGGCGTCCGCATGCTCCATGCGCTGGATTTTCACATCAAGAAGTATCATATGAACGAAGGCCACGCGAGCTTCCTTTCCCTGGAACTGCTGCTTCACTTCAAACGGGACATCGAAAGCGTCTGGGACGAACGATCCATCTGGGACATTGCCCGGGTCCGGGATCTCTGCGTATTCACGACACACACGCCGGTCGAGGCGGGCCATGACAAATTCCCCTACCCGCTGGTCAAGCAGGTCCTCGGGGAGATCATCCCTTTTGATGTCCTCAAGGACCTTGCAGGCAAGGACAGCCTGAACATGACGCTCCTTGCTCTCAATCTGAGCAAATATATAAACGGCGTCGCGAAGAAACACGGCGAGGTCTCCCAGCACATGTTCCCGGGGTACCACATCAACGCCATTACGAACGGCGTCCACACCTTCACCTGGACCTGTCCCGAGATCGCCGCATTGTTCAACAAATACATCCCGGGATGGGCCAACGAACCAGAGCTTTTTGTCCGGTCCGGCAATATCCCGGAGCTGGAGCTCTGGGAAGCGCACCGGGAGGCCAAGCGCAAGCTGCTCGATTACGTGAAGGAGACCACCGGGGTGTCGCTGGACCTGAATGTGCTCACGATCGGATTCGCGCGCCGCGCAACAGCGTACAAACGGCCGCATCTGCTGTTCCATGATCTGGACCGGCTCCGCGCCATAGCCCGGACAGGAAAGGTCCAGGTCATATACGCGGGCAAGGCTCACCCGCATGACGACAACGGGAAAAAGCTGATCCAGGGCATCTATGGCTATGGCGAGAAGCTGAGCGATACGCTGCCCATCGTGTTCCTTCCCGGGTATAACATGGACACGGCACTCAAGCTGGTTTCCGGCGTCGACGTGTGGCTCAACACTCCCCTCCGGCCGCTGGAAGCGTCGGGCACGAGCGGCATGAAGGCAGCGCATAACGGAGTGGTCAATTTCAGCGTCCTGGACGGATGGTGGATCGAGGGCCACATCGAGGGGTTCACCGGCTGGTCCATCGGCTGCCAGTCATCGGCCAAGGACCTGTCGGTCACCGATGCCGAGGACGCGGCGGATCTCTATGACAAACTGCAGAATACCATAATCCCCAAGTACTACAGCGCGGACAAGTCCCCCTGGACCCGCATGATGAAGAACGCGATCAGCAAGAACGCCTATTACTTTAACAGCCATCGCATGATGAGACGCTACGTTACCGAAGCGTACATCCGATAACGCTCTCAGGCCACAAGCTGTTAGCTCGGCCGGCCGTAACAACGGGAAAGGCGCTACTGTATGGACAACCCTCGCAATGCCATTCTGGTAGTTGATGACGATCCCTACGTGCTCGAATCCATTTCGACGCTCCTCCGTGCGTTCGGGTTCAACGTCATCACGAGCAGCAATGCCAATGACGCCATGCAGAGCATTCAGCGGGAGAAGGTCGACGTGGTACTGACGGACATAAAGATGCCGGGCATCACCGGTGTCGAGCTTCTCGGCATGGCGCATCGCTATGATCCTCAGGTCCCGGTGATACTCATGACCGCCTACGCGGAGCTTGATGTGGCCGTCGACGCCATTAAAAAAGGCGCGTTCGATTTCATCACCAAACCCTACAACGCCGATTATCTTGTCCATACCATCGAGAAGGCGGTGAAATACGCCGACCTGATCCAGATGGAACGGGACTATAAGAAGGACCTCGAAGACACGGTCCGCAAGAGAACCCAGGAACTGTCCGACGCCCTGGTCATGGTAAAGAATATGAGCAAGGAGCTCATCAGCCGGCTCACCGTCGTAGCTGAATATCGTGATATGACGACCGGCGAGCACATCTCACGCATCGGCCTTTACTCCAACAAGATTGCCGAGGAGCTCTCCATGCCGTCGGATTTCATTGAGACCCTCACGTTCGCGAGCTCGATGCACGATCTGGGCAAGATCGGGATTCCTGACCATATCCTGCTGAAACCGGGCCCGCTGACGTCCGAAGAGTACGAGATCATGAAGACCCATACGACCATGGGTGACAAGATCCTTTCCGGTTCCGGCTATCCTACGATCCAGCTCGCAGCCTCGGTCGCCCTGAACCACCACGAACGCTACGATGGCGGAGGATATCCCCGCGGCATCTCGGGAACCCAGATCCCGATCGAGGGAAGGATCGTCATGCTCGCCGACCAGTATGATGCCTTGCGCAGCCCTCGTCCGTATAAGGACGGCTATTCGCATAAAGAGACGTTCGACATCATCACCAAGGGCGACAGCCGTACCATGCCAAGCCATTTCGATCCTGATATCCTGGAAGCGTTCCGTCATATTGCCCCCCTGTTCGAGGAGATATACGAACAGCATCGGGGTTAGCCGGCAGACTGACGAAAGACACCCAAAAAGGTGAACATCCACTCATGAACATCCCCTACGTCGCGATCAGAAACCTCCAGAGAAAGCTGACCAGGACCTGGCTGCTGCTGGCAATTGTCGCCATAGTTTCCTGCACGCTCTTTGCGTCGACACTTTTTCTGCGCAGCATTGCCACTGCCCTCCGGATAGGGACCTCCCGGCTCGGCGCGGACATCCTCGTAGTGCCGGAAAACGCAGAAACAAAAGCCCGGACCGCGCTCCTCTCGGGAGAACCAACCCACTTTCTCATGGCCAAGGACATGCTGGGCCGGGTCCGTGCTGTCGACGGTGTCAAGGCGGCCACGCCCCAGCTTTTTATCAAACCGACCAGCTTCACCTGTTGTTACAATGTCGACGTCTTTCTCATTGCCTACGATCCAGCCACCGACTTTACCGTTAAACCCTGGCTCGAGCAGAATCTGAAACGCGTACCGGGCGATACAGAGATCATCACCGGCAGGGAAGTGCCGGTCGTGGAAGGCGATGCGATCCCCTTCTTTGGGACCAACTTCTCCGTGGTCGGCACCATGGAGCCCACGGGAATGGATTTTTTCGATCGATCCGTATTCATGAGCATGGAATCGGCCTATCGCATGGCTGAGAACTCGATCGCCCTTTCGCCGCAGCCCATCACGATCGGCCGTGACAAAATATCGACCGTCCTCGTACAGGTGCAGGACAACCTGTCGCCTGACCGGGTAGCGATCCGCATAGAACACGACATTCCCGGCGTGAAAGCCATCAGCTCCGACACCGTTATCAGCACGGTACGAAAACAACTGTCAGGCCTTATCCATATCGTCTTCATCATCAGCATCGTGCTCTGGATCATCGTGCTCCTGATCATGGCCTTTGCCTTCACCATGATCGTGAACGAACGGAGAAGAGAGCTCGGCTTGCTTCGCGCCATGGGCGCGACCAGAACGCATGTTTTCGCGTTGATCTTGATGGAAGCCGCGACCCTTTCCGCCGCAGGCGGGGCGATCGGCATGTCCCTCGGTTTCATGCTCCTGCTGACCTTCAAGAACCTGCTCCTGCACTATCTCAAGCTTCCGTACTTGTTTCCTTCGCTGCCGGACCTGATTATGCTGATCGCTGTCGCGCTCGTTGTGGCGGTCCTTACAGGGATCATCGCCGCTTTCCTGCCGGCGCGGTCCCTGTCCCGAAAAGAGCCTTATGAAGCGATACGGAGCTCAGAATAACCAAAGCTACTGCATCTTTTTGATTGACCGCCCGATAGGTTGCGGCCTATGACCAGGCCCCTGGATCGGTTAGCAACTGGTGAGCGCTGTTTACGACGCGCGCCTTTACGACAAGGAGAGAATACATGGTCCGACAGCCAATGAGCATTCCGTTTCTTGCGGTATTCCTGCTTTTTTGGGCTTCCTTTGCCGCCGCGGCTGACAAACCCCGCTGTGTTGAGTGCGGTATGATGGTAGATGAAGCATCGCGGTTCAGTGCCCGCATTGTCGAGGGCGCTTCGACGCTTCACTTTTGCGACATTGGGGATCTTTTGACCTATCTCAAGGATAAGAAGCGTACCGCCTCAGGAGCACAGGTAAAGGATTACGTCACCGGGGACTGGATCGAAGCTTCATCGGCCTATTACGTTGTCGCTCCCAAACGTTTTTCCACTCCCATGGGATGGGATATCGGCGCATTCCGAGACCAGGATAAAGCGCTTGCATTTGGTACGCCCTTGGATTTTGACGGCATGAAGGCGGCCCTGAAATGAAGCGCGCTGCGGGCATACTCGCGGTCATCGGGGGGATTCTGCTGATCCTGGCGCCCAGGTTCATCCTTCCGGTATGTGAATATTCCGGGTACCAGCCCATGCACTGTTCCGACACCGCCCGGGCGGAATTGTACGCCGGGATAGCGATTATCTGCGCCGGGACAGCGGTCCTGGCGCTTCACCGCCATTCCCTGGTCGTCATGGCATTGCTGGCGGTCATCGGAGTATCATCTGCGGCATTAGCACTACCCCAGATATATGGATATTGCAAAAGTCCCAAAATGCCGTGCAACTACGGGACCGTCCCTGCCATCAGGTTGACTGCGGTCATAATTGCGGCCTTTGCGATAATTGCATTGCTAAGTTACGTGAAACAACTGCTGCGCAAGGAAAAAGCATGATAGATATCAAAGACGTTACGAAGACCTACCACGGCACCGGCCAGCCTGTCACGGCCGTCCGGAACGCTCGATTTTCCCTTTCTTCGGGCGAGTTCGCATCCATTGTCGGCCACTCGGGAAGCGGCAAGAGCACCCTGATCAGCATGATAGGCGGCATCCTCAGACCGGATTCCGGTACGGTCACCGTGGACGGAGAGAACATCTGGACCTATCCCGATGACCGGCTGGCAAACCTCCGAAATTCCCGATTCGCTTTTGTGTATCAGTTCGCGAGCCTCATTCCCACGCTCACCATCGAGGAGAATGTCCTTCTTCCCACGATTTTCGGCGGCACAGCAGTGCTCGCTGACGCTGAGCGGCTTCTTGAGATGGTCGGATTGAAGGATAAGATCAAACGTTACCCATCGGAGCTGAGCGGTGGCGAGCAGCAGCGTGTCGCCATTGCTCGGGCGTTCATCAATGACCCGGCTATCGTCCTTGCCGACGAACCGACCGGAGACCTGGATGAGGAGACCGAAGCCGATATCATAAGGTTCTTCGAGCGTTTTAACAGCGACAAGCGCACGACGATCATCATGGTCACCCACAACAGCGACCTGGCTGCGCGGGCATCGCGCAGATTCAGGATGAAGGCCGGCATCATCGAGGAGCGTAGCTGATCGTGGCCTGTCTATCCTGCGGGACCGGCTACGGATACTGGCTCCCTATCGCTCCGGTCCTTATTCTTGCCTGTTTTACGTTTTCCTGCGCTTCAGCACCTCGGACGCAGCTTCCGCCTTACCCTGCTGTACAGAAGAAAAAGCCTGATGTCCGCGTGCAGGATCTCGAAAAACGTATCCATCGCATCATCAACGCAGAACGGTCAAAACAAGGGCTCAACGAGCTTTCCTGGAACAACAACCTGGCAGGGATAGCCCGAGCGCATAGCCGCGACATGGGGAAAAGGAACTATTTCAGCCACAATTCTCCTGAGGGGCGCGATTTCTTTCACCGTTATCAGCAAGCGGGCTACTCCTGCGCCATTCGCGTCAACAAGGTGATCCACCAGGGCGCGGAGAATATCGCCCTGAACAACCTGTATGATTCGGTGACCACGGTAAACGGCAGGGCTTTCTACGACTGGAACTCCGGGGAACATATCGCGGAAACAACGGTCCGGGGCTGGATGCACAGCCCCGGACATAAAAAGAATATCCTGACGCCTCACTGGAAAAGCGAAGGTATTGGCATCTTCATCTCTCCTGATGACAAGATCTATATAACCCAGAACTTCTGCTAGGTCATCCGGGTATGGTCCTCATCGCACTGTGGCGTTCAGAACATACTCTTCGCCGGAAATATAGTTTTCCAGCTGATGGATCGTTGCTTCCTGGTCCTTTATGATAGTTGCAACCACGTCGCCGATGCTCACAACACCGGCCACGGTCCCTCCATCCAGAACCGGCAGGTGTCGCACATGGTGGGCCGTCATCAGGACCATGCATTCATTCATTGTCATCTGCGGCCGGGCGCAGATAGGAGGACTGCTCATCAGGTCCTCCACTGTCGTGGACTTGGATGATTTCCCCTTGAGGATGACCTTTCTGGCGTAATCCCTTTCCGAAAATACGCCGACCAGCCTTCCCTCGTCAACGACCATCAGGGCACCGACATTCTTCTGCGCCATGAGCTCAAGCGCGTCATATGCCATGGCCTTTGGGCCGATTCCAAGATACCCCTGCCCTTTTTTTCTCAGCACGTCGCTCACCCGGATAGAATCATACATAGCCGTACCTCCTTTCACGTAAACAGTGACGAATGGACGTTAGAAGCAAAAAACCGGGCATGCCAAAGGTCCTTCCTTCGGCAGCCCGGTTGTCTTATGCAAGATCCGCTGGCTTTCCACGCACCTTCTTGCGAAGGGCTTGGCTTTATCGGGAATATTTAGTACTTATTTCTATGATCTATTGATAACATCCCTGCGCAAGCCTGTCAATTTGCTTTTATAACCATCAACTCTTGTTCATTCACTTGTTGAGAATATCGTAACAGAAAGTAACCTCACAACTGAACCATACTTACCGCTATTGATACCACTTGAGTAGAAAGAACTCACCAATATACATCAGTAGGAGCACGAACCATCCTGCAAGTATGACGAATTCGATCGTTGCGCGGTAGGATACGCTGAAGTTCTCCGCTGCCATGGCGTACACATCCTCCAAGGTCTGCAGTTTTTCCTTTATGTCCTTGTTCCAATCATCTATATGGAACTTTCTGGTGATCAGTGAATACAGTCTTGCCGAGTACCAGTTGCCGATCAGCCTGATATTGTGGTCCACAGCCTCGGATTCAAGAATTGACTGGGTCCGGATCTCCACGATCTCCTTGAGCACTCTTCGCACGTCCCGGGATCTGAAGAAAGGCAGTTTTTTCGGCGATCGAAGGAGTGTGAGCGTCTTCTCCAGCCGTTTATCCAGTCCGTCTGCCAGGATCCTTGATTTCAGCAGCTGCACATTGGCTATCTCAAAGAGTTCGATATCGCTCTGAAAGTCACCTGCAGCATCGAAGATGAACGCCCCGTCCCAGTCAACGATCGTGATATCGTCCTTGCCATACTTGAGCGATGACGACAAGGTTAGCCGAACTTCTTCTTCATCCAGCAGACCATCCTCGTTCTTTAAAAAGGCAGCGATGGTATCTCCATGCAGGGATAAATAGACCTCCGGATCACCGCTGTAACCAGCTATGCAGTAAACGCTGTACTCTTCATCGAAATCCTTGCCGCAGGAGTATTCTGAAAGGATCTTTCTGCATTCGCTCAACAGGTGCCGCTTGAACGTCAGCGTCAGACTGCCGAGCACATTCTCCAGCTCAGTTGATGCCTCGACAACAACCATATTGGGAGAATAAGCCTTTACAAGGAACCGGATATCGTTCCCATTGCTCCTGCGATGTTCTACCTTGATGATCCTCTGCTTCGGGATGACGTCAGGATAGCTTGGAGCGCTTTTCATCGTGCGAACTTCGACTATATCGGTAGACTCGAGATCCAGGCATGTCTGGCCGATGATGAATACCACGAGCGTTCCGGGAACAGGGCCGGCTGAAAGAGTAGTCGATTCGGTCATGGATTAGACACCTTCCTCGGGGACCTCGGGAGAATAAGGATAGTGACCCCCTCCCCACGCCTTGATACTGAATATGAATAGCGACACGATGCCCCAGATCAGCCCGACAACGACACCTGCATCAATGATACCACGCCAGGGCTGCGCTATGAAACTTACCAGAACGACCAGCACGATGATCCCCAGCGTAAGAGAGATGGAAGCCGTCATCCGGCGCTTTGTTGCGTGAAAGTAGCCCATGCAAAAGAACGGTGCGAGGAGTATATTTCTCATACTGGGATGGTGGCGCAGATACTTCGCCCGGGCCGCTGTTCGGGGAGAGAACGACTGCTGGAAACCCTTATAGCCCTCCATGTAGGCCATACCGAGCACGATTATGACCAGTGAGACCCAGTGCTCCCACGTAAAAGGATGGGAAAAAGCGTCTATCGCTTTTGACCAGAGGCGGATCGCAGCGCTCAAGAGCAGCATAAGAACGCCTGCGACACCCCAGATCATGCCGGCGGAGCCAAGCATTGTTGATCTATCCTGAGTTGTCATACTTCTTTCATCGCCTTTCCCGGCAGAGGTAACCTGCACTGAATTTGATCATTTTCCCAATAGAATAGAGCCGCCGGTGTAGAAGGTTCCCGCGACCGCAGCGATCATGAGGCATGCCAGCGTGGCCGCGGCAAAGGCCCGGAAACCGATCTTTGCGAGATCCTTTGTTCTCGACGGCGCCAGCGCCGCGGTCCCTCCCACAAAGATCGCCACGGACGGAACATGGGCGAACCCGCAGAGCGCGTAGGTCGCGATCACCGCGGACCGGGGATCAGTGATGGAATGGGCCGCCAGGGCGGCCGCCAGGTCCTGATACGCCTTTACTTCGGTTACTATTGCTCGCTCACCGATCAGCCGGGCAACAGCAGCCGCGTCAGCCGGAGGAACGCCGATCACGAGGGTAAAGGGATAGAAAAGATATCCCAGGAGACCTTTCAAGGACCAGTCCACGCTCCAGCCCACGGCCTGGTTCAGCCAGCCACCCGCCCCGGTCATAAGGAGATCGAGCAGTGCGACCAGACCGATCAGGGCCAATAGCAGCGTCACGATGCCGATCACCAGCTTGAAACCCGCGTCAGCGCCGTTGATGACCGCCTCCATAAGCGTTGATTCTCTATCATAGTGGGGATGCACGTCAACACCCAGGGTTTTTGGCTTTTCTGCCTCAGGGACAAGCAGTTTGGACATTACAATTGCAGCAGGCGCACCCAGGATCGAGGCTGACACCAGATGTCCGGCAATGGTCGGGAATTCTCGCTGCAGGATGAAGACATAGAGCGCCATGACGCTTGATGCAATGGTCGCCATGCCGCCGGTCAGGATCGTGCACAGTTCCGATTTTGTCATCTTCTCCAGGAACGGCCGGATGACCGTGGCGGACTCCACGCCCACGAAGATATTCGCTGCTGTTGAGAGCGACTCTGCGCCGCTGATGCGCATGAGTTTAGTGAAGGTTTTGGAAAAGATCCTGATGAGCCAGGGCATGATACCGACGTAATAGAGAACACCCATGAGGCTGGCGAAGAATATGACCGTGGGCAATGCCTGGAACGCGAGGTTGAATCCCAGTGATTCCTCCCCCATTTCGTTCCGCTCGCCCGGCGCAAGTGCGAGCCTCCCGAATACGAATTTTGTTCCCGCTGTCGCACTGTCCAGAACCTTCACCACCGCGTCGTTGATCACCATGAAGGTTTTAGAACCAGCCGGGATCACGAAAATGAACAGTGCAAAGAGCAATTGCAAACCCACTCCCCATCCGACGACCCGCCAGTTAACTACCTTCCGGTTCGTTGAGAGCGACCAGGCTACGGCCATGAGGATGAAAATGCCGAGGAAACTGATAAGGTTGTACATCAACTGCATTACCTCCGAAGCAGCATATTAGTGATGAGATTTCTCATCATCTTCCGACCACTCCGCTGCGATACCCTTCACCTCGTCGATCAAACGAGGGATGTCGCGGAGTGGCTCAATAGTTCCCTGTGCGAATATTGTTATACTCATTTCTTTGCTGTCAGGTCGGGTAGAGCGCAGCGAAACCCGACATCTTCGGTTCCCTGCACTTCAGCAAATAAGCGTCGGGTTTCACAATAAACGTTCTACCCGACATCCCCTGCTCCATTTTTTGCAGGTCAGATCGTCACCCACAAGATACACATAATTCCTAATACTGATCAATCATCGAATACACCTACAAGTGTTCACTCAACGAGGAGTCATCAGTACAACAATTACAGATGCAAACATAAACACGCGGGTCAGGCGTCATATTTTGCTGTATCTCTGCGAAACTGTTATTTGGGTCGCACTATTTATAATTCAAAGATTCTAACATAAGACAGGTTGCTTCTCAGAGTTCGAATTTCGCCTATTCTTTATAACAATTCTCATATCGCCACTGATCATTGGTACACTTATCCAAGTGTAATTCAAGTCGGTTTCCTATTTTGTTCCATGCATCAACGATGGACCTGTAATTTCTATCGAAATTCCAAACCCAGTAACCGAATTTGTAGGCTTCTATGGAGGGTGCATTTACAAAAAAAGGTGCAGTTATTGTAATGAAAGCCTCGCCTCTTGCATCTGTTAATGTCCCGCACGGCTTTGAATGCGACTTGCGGCAACCAGTAGAATCAATTATTGCACCTTTTATTGGCTTTCCATTTTTCGAATCACTTACCTTACACTTAATTTTTGTACTAATTATAATTTTCTTCTCGGCCTCTGCAAGAGGGCGCTCCCAATCAACAGCAGCTCTAATTTTTTTCCCAGACCTCCACGTATAAGTTTCGATAAGACCTAGTTGGTGAGAATGAGTGTATAGCAGATCGAGAGGAAACGTTCCATCCCACTTATAGTATTTACCCCCGCTAACCACATTTGTATTGGATTGTCGATCTGGCGTCAGCTTGCTATAAGGTGGATTGAATTTATCCAAGCGAATCGTAGTGCCCTGAACCAACATCGGCCCATATTCTTCCCTTCTTTCGCCGCTCGGAAATAGAGTGTCATTAATCCACACCTCGTAGCCCTTTCGGTAAATTACAACATTGGGTGAATCTACGAGACAATTCATCGGGCCTGCAATAGCAAAATTGCCATTCTTATCGGATAATGTTTCGGTTGCTTTGTGTACCGACGAAGAAGAGTGTCCCACGCTAACCGATATATTCCACTCGGCAAATATGACAGCTCCCTCTATTGGCTTGCCAGTCTCAGCATCGACGATCTTGCCCGAAACTCTCGCAGCATACATATGCCCCAGAAGTATGAACACTATTAGCGCGACAAGAATTGACAATAATGGCCGTCGCGACATGAAATTTCCAATTGTCTGATAAATAGAACGAAAGATTGTTAAGTTAGTCTGCGTCATATAGGATTAGGATCCATTACCAAACTTATCGGGACACACTGGGATTTTGATGCGTTTGATATTTTTCTTCTCGAATTGCGAAATGTAATCTGCATACACTATCTCGTCCATTTGTCGTGTATTTCAGGAAGAACCAACCAAATAACGGATCACCTACTATTCTGTAATTGCAGCAATACGAAACTATCATTAAATACTGATTGAAACATACAGTTTGATGACATGGAATAGGAGCGACCCTCTAAATTCAAATGGCATGAGCTTTAATGTTAACTATAGAATGCTTTCTTTGTTGATTTCCGAGTCAGTATCAATATTAATAAACCACTAACGATACCGTAAATGTACGAGTACCACATACTAATAGGAAAAACAGCAATCGCCCCTGCGGGGATGTGTGGACTTAGATTATTCCCCGCCATGTAAACGGCAAATGCATAATTCACCGCTCCGATAAGCTTTATGACTAAGGTAATCGAACAGACTGTTATTGCCAGCCTCCAACCCCACCTTCTCATTTTGATTATGCCAATGCCTGCTGAAAGAATAGCAAGTGGAAGGATAATAAGAAAAAACAGAAATGCAATATTGAATATTAAATAACCAAGAAGCGAGGGATATGCATTTAGACGAAATAATAAGAACAATGACAACCAGATGCCCTTCGCTTCCGAGATTAGCTGAAGCAATCCTACAACAATAAATAGAAAACCCATAAGCTTAATCATTTTATTTTTTCTCATATGAATAACGGCGATCGAACATCAAAGACTATTAGCCATTAAATAGACAACCCGCGCCTCACGCGCCGCCTTCTGGCGCGTCGCTGTGGATGCGCTTGTTAGTTCTCATTCTCTGGTTGCTCCGTTTCCACCTCATACCAGTTGATCTTTCGCGTCATATACATCACTACGGCAAGGATGATCAAGAGCCCGATACTACCCATGATGAGCGCGTAATCTTCGAGCTGGAGAACTATAAACAGGTAGGAATACAAAATTGTCAGAATCCCAAAGATCGTATAGGCAAACCTTGAATTAGATACTATGGCCTTCGCGTACCCAGAGATCATGAAGGTAACAGCTACGGCAGACAGGACGTAGGCAAAATTAAAATGCATATACTCGGATAATGACAATACTAGTGTGTAAAATATCAGGATTGCCATTCCAATGAGAATGTACTGTATTGGATGAACTCTCCGTTTGTTGATTATTTCAGAAAAGAAGAAAGCTGCAAACGTGAAAACGAGGAACATTATCGAGTATTTTGCTAGTCTTGTCGATTTCTGGTAAATATCTGCCGTTAGGATCAACTGTACGCCGTATGCCGACGGTGTGACCTTGTATTGAGCGCCTTCCCAGAATTGCGGGTAGTTCCTGTTCAGATGCAGTATCTTCCAGTTTGCGGAGAACCCGTCTTTTTTCACCTCGCGAGTAGTCGGCAGGAAGGCGCCATTAAAGCTTGGCGAAGGCCAGCTCGAATTGATCCTGACGGTATTGGATTCGCCAACAGGTATAAAGCTTATTTGCTCGCTGCCATTCAGGTTAAGAGCAAATGTGAATTTATTGGGTTCGTTCTGCGTTAGTGGTCGGATCAGTGTTCCAACACCGGCTTCTGCAAGATCAGTGGTCTTGAGCCCTGGGCTTGCACTATAGGCCGCACCATTAAAGTTGATGACGATCTTGTCCTGTATCCCACGCATATCGGTAATACCGAGCGACAGATAAGCCTTGTCCCAAAGGATGTTCGTTTGATCGATGTTCAACTGGCTCTTAGGCGGTAGCTTGAAGTTTCCGCTGAATTGGAGCTTGATATTATAGAGAACCGCCTCAAAGAGGCTTCTATAACGAACTTCGGGTTTTATCTCGCCGGTGACATCCAATAATTCAGGCATGATGTGCAGGTAATTCAAATTGAATTGCGTTTTCCCTTTGTCGTCCTTAAAAAATGTCTTAAAGGGAACCGTAATGAACGGGCCGGTTATCGTTTGATTGTTACCCCATTTTTCACTTATTTCATTCACCACGGAATCGCGTCGAGACTGTCTTTCGTGTATCAGATTCTGTATCATTCCGGCCGGGATTAGCAGCAGCAAGATCAAAATGCCGATAGAAGCTATCTTCAACGTAATGGATCTCTTAATATAATTCGATGTTTTCTTGACAGCTTCTTGATTGTTTATCATTTGTCTCCTCTCAACCAGCGTTATCAATCCGTAGTCCGTATTGCTAAGTACGAACTTCTGTTCTTAGCGATTTTAGCAAGAATAGTGCCTACGATTCTTTTGACCATGCCAATTTTAACAAAATTAGCCTTTGTAACCTACAATCCGTAATACCGTTCTTGGAATCTCAACTACAGGAAGTTATCTTCCGCCGACATTACCTATTTCAGGATGACGCAGCTCCTCGGCTGTCATATCGAATTTCACCGCGCCCTTTTGTTGTTTGATTTTCTCGATCTTCTTCTGCTTAAGATAGTGCGTGATAGCCCCACGCAGGGCTGATGACTTGGTTTTCCGGCAACTTTCCGCCATCAGATCTTGAAGCATCTTCTTCTCAATTATTATAGTTGTTCGCATGACACCGTTCTCCTGACAGAAGATACCATAACAATGCGCAAAAATAAACCTCCCCGCAGCAATCTGAGGGGTATCTTTAGTTACCTCTCTTTGAACGTTACCTATTAATGCTTTCAAGCTATATATGAAAGCAAACCCGCTAACATACCAGCCAGCAATAACTTGTCAGGTTACTGCTGTATTCGCCCTTCTTTGGTCCTGAGATCCAGGATAGGAAGGACAGCACCCGTTGACAAATCCGGTTTCCCTTTATTGACGATGATATCACCACGGTTTACGCGGATAGTGACCTTTTTCAGTTTCTCACGCGGCAGCTCTATCCTCGCAACTCCTTCAATATCAGGGAACCAGCCTCGCTGGATAACACGGAATTGGAGCGTCGGAGCAGGCTGCTCCCAGTAGTCCCAGAGAGCGTTCACCCTATTGGACGGCAGGCCGAAACCATGTATGTATCCTGAACAACGTATTTCGTCTGTCTTTTCATCGGTCAATACCAGTTCCACATCCACCCGGTCCACACGTATGTCAATGTTCTCCGGCCTGACGCGATAATTGTCCAGGTACGTTCTATGCGACAGGTCGATGAAATGGGGACTGGCCACGATCCCGGCGATAACGATCCCGGTCCCGAGCAAGGCGGCCCCGGAGATCGCCGCGATCCTGTACCTGCGGTCCTTCTCAATGAGCGGATAGAGTGTGGCTACGGAATCTTCCCGCGCAGGTATCCGGAGCACGTAATAGTAGAGCACATGAGCAATGCCGAGCGCTATCAGGCCGGACCAGAGGTTGTCGGACAGAAAATGGCCTCCGGCGGCAAGGCATCCGAATCCCAGAAGCGTGCCGAGCGTGAGTCCGGTGATGAGCGATAGTACGGCGATCTTCGGGTATCGTCTTCTCCAGAGCCACCACCCTGCCCCGTACAGATAGCCCACTGAACAATGACCGCAGGGGAATGATTTACCGTGCGCATCAGCCGGCGCCAGCGGCTGCGTGTACTGATGTTTTCCGCCGAATTCGACGATCTGGCGAGGCCGGGCCCGGCCCCAGTGGTCCTTCAATATGCCGTTCACGATCAACCCGGGTCCGAGCGCAACGCACAGGAGGATGAACAGGCCATGGATCCGGAACTTCCGCGCATCTTTCCGAATTAATCCCGCAATAAGCGCCGCAGTGCCCGCGATTGCGAGCGAGCCGGTGACCCAGGGCGCTGAGTTGTAAAAAAGGAGCCAGACAGGCTGGCTTGCCACAGGCCAGGGGTTTTTCTCCCCGGGATGGAAGAACCAGCGGGCGGAGGTTATGTCCAGATCAGTGATCGCAAATGCGAGGATCGTGACGATGATCAGAACGAGTAAAACGATGGCTTCAGGAAACCAGTAGCGGCGATACGCGGCGATCGGAGCGGCGGATAAGGGCATGGCGCGGTTCCTTGTACAGGAGGATGAGTCGACCGTTCGAACGTTCAGCAGATCCGCGGCAGCATTTCTCCTGGAAGCATATCCACGATGCGGCTGCCGCCGACAGCGGTTTCGAGCAATACCATGCCGTTCGGACTTGCCTGCACCTCTCCGATCAGATGCGCATTTCTTCCAAAAGGATGTGACTTCATTGCTTCAAGCACGTCACCAGCCTTGTCAGCTTCCACAATCGCAATCAAGATGCCTTCATTTGCCACATACAGAGGATCGAGCCCCAGAAGGTCGCAGGCGCCTTTCACCGGGGGAGGGATCGGGAGGTCCTGCTCGCGGATCTTGATGCACATCCCGGACTCCAGAGCCGCCTCCTTCAGGGTCGTGGCCATGCCCCCGCGGGTCGGATCGCGCATGAAATGGATGTCCGGGGCCGTATTCAGCATTGCCTTGACCAAGCCGTTCAACGGCCGGGAGTCGGTCTTTACCGGCGGATCAAAGGAAAGGCCGTTCCGCTCAGCAAGGATCGCAATGCCGTGGTTCCCGATCTCGCCGCTCACGATCACCCTGTCCCCCGCCTTGATCCTCGATGCCGCGATATCCACCCCGTCCCTGAGCGCGCCGACGCCCGAGGTATTGATGAATATCCCGTCCGCCTTGCCCTTGTTCACCACCTTGGTATCGCCGGCCACGATGCGCACACCGGCCTGGCGGGCGGCTTCAGCCATTGATGCAACGATCGTCTTGAGGTCCGCGAAAGGAAAGCCCTCTTCTATAATGAATCCCACGGACAGATAGAGCGGCTCGGCTCCTGCAACTGCAAGGTCGTTCACGGTCCCGCATACCGCAAGGTCCCCGATATTGCCGCCCGGGAAAAAGAGCGGCGTTACCACATAGGAATCGGTGGTATAGGCAAGCCGTCCCGTTGGAACGCTCACAATGGCCGAGTCGCCGGAGCCCTTGATCCCAAAGGCAGGGCTGAAGTGCTCGCGTATCAACGCGTGCATCAGCTTGCCGCCGCTGCCGTGGCCTAAGAGAATTTTATCCATGAAAAAGTCTCATACTTTTATTGTCCGTACTTGAAGTACGCCGCGCAGCTTCCCTCAGTGCTGACCATGCAGGGCCCCACCGGATTATCCGGAGTGCATCCGGTCCCAAAAAGAGCGCATTCCGTAGGGATCTTGACACCCCGCAGGATGTCTCCGCAGGAGCAGAGCTCCGGCTCAGGCACGCCGGTGGTCTCAGGATGGAACCGCGCGTCCGCGTCCACGGAACTGTATTTCTCTCGCAGCTTCAAGCCCGTACCCGGCAGAACCCCGATCCCCCGCCAGTATGCGTCCTCAGGTTCGAATATCTCATTCAGCAAGGCAACAGCTTTGGGATTTCCGTCCTCTTTCACTACCGAGGGGTACCCATTCTCCACCTTGGCTTCTTTTCGCGCGATCTGGCGCAGGATCATCAGAATGCCGAGAAGGATCTCCGGTGCTTCGAATCCCGTCACCGCGCAGGGTTTCTGATAATCCGAAGCAACGAACTCATAAGGCCGGGTTCCGATGATCGTGCTCACATGTCCGGGAAGGATGAATCCGTCGACTCTCACGTCCGCAGAATCGAGCAGCGCCTTGAGAGCGAGCGGAACGGTCTTGTGCGATGAGAAGACCGAGAAGTTCTTCACCTTTTTCCGAACAGCATCAAATGCCGTGGCCGCGATCAGCGGCGAGGTGGTCTCGAAACCGGTGCCGAAGAATACGACTTCCTTCTGCGGATCGCTCTGCGCCAGCTTGAGCGCGTCCATGGGTGAATACATGACGCGCACATCCGCGCCCTCGGACCGCGCTTCAAGCAAGGACTGCCTGCCTCCCGGCACCCGCATCATGTCCCCGAAGGTTATCAGCGCCGTGTTGGGGCGTTTCGCGATCGATATAGCTGCGTCTACATCAGCGATGGAAGTTACGCAAACCGGGCACCCCGGTCCGCTCAGGAGCGAGATGGACGAAGGAAGCAGGCTCCGGATGCCGTGACGGAAGATGGCGACTGTATGCGTCCCGCAGACCTCCATGAGCTTGATGGGCCTGTTGATGCTGCCCATGAGTGATTGTATCTCGTCGATCATTTGATTCATGAATATCTTTCTTTCCTCTCCCCTTGGGGAAGAGGATGTTATTGCCCGTATTTTTTCAATCTTTCCCGCACAAGATATGCCTGTCCGAGTGATATGCATGCATCATTCGGCGGCATCGCCCGGTTCAGGTAAACATTCATTCCTTCCGCAACCAGCGATTCCTGAGATCTTGCCGCAAGATATCTATTCTGGAATGTCCCGCCGGAAAGAGCAGCATCCTTGATACCTGTCTTCTGTTGAAGTCTCTTGACCATGGACGTTATCGCGAAAAGGATCGTATTATGAAATCTCGCAGCAATGAGAGAACGATCGATTCCCCCGTTCAGATCATTAATGATCATCTTGATCGTTGCTCCGAAGTCCACGATAGTATACGTATTTTCCTCTCTGAAAACAACCGGGTACTGTTCGTCAATCCCCTCTCGCACGAGCGATTCAAGGGCAATGGCAGCCTCGCCCTCGAAGGTGTTCCTGTCGCAAATACCGATCAACGCTGCTACCGCATCGAACAGCCTGCCTGCGCCGGACGAAAGCGGGGACACTTCCCTGATCCCGGTTATCTTAAGCACCTGGTCGATCGATTCTTTGCCGTATCGCGCAAAGAACCCGATCTTGTCGAATACAGCGGAAGAATCCGCTCCAACAGCCGCCGACACAAGGCTTACAGCGGTCCTCCAGGGCTCCCGTATAGCAGCTTCCCCGCCGGGCAGCGGGATATACTTGAAATGGCCGACCCTCTCAAAATCATCTATTCCCGCGATCAGGAATTCCCCGCCCCAGAGGTTCCCGTCCGTCCCATACCCGGTCCCGTCAAAGGCCACACCGATGACCGGGCCATTGAGCCCATGCTCAGCCATGACCGAGCCGATGTGCGCGTAATGATGTTGTATGGCGTACGACGTTATTTCATTTCGCACTCCGCACTCCGCTCTCCGCACTTGTCCCATTGCCCATTGAGTTGACAAATAGCCGGGATGGAGATCATGCACAAGAGCAACCGGTTTGACCCGATAGACCTGCTTAAGGTTATTCAGCGCCTCCTCATAGAACAGCAGGGTTTCGTAGTTCTCCATATCACCGATATGCTGGCTCGGGATAGCATATGCGCCCTTCGTAAGCGTGAAGGTGTTCTTCAGGTCCGCTCCGCAGCCCATTACCTCCGGCCCGTCGTCAGACAGACAGATCGGTTCCGGTGCATAGCCCCGGGAACGACGAAGGAACATGATTTCGGTATTCCGCGTTCCGTGTTCAGTAATTAAAATATTCCGCACTCCGCATTCCGCACTCCGCACTCGCATTACCGTATCGTCCACCCGCATAAAGATATCCCGGTTATGCAAGAGGAAGGCATCAACAATACCTGACAGCTTTTGAATCGCTTCTTCATTGTCCCGCACGATGGGTTCTTCCGACAGATTGCCGCTGGTCATTACCAGCGCCCGGAGCTCCGCCATTTCAGATGTGTTTTGCCGATGGAATAACAGATAATGCATCGGCGTGTAGGGCAGCATGCAACCAATAGAGTTGTTCTTTGGAGATACCGCTTCGGATAAAGGAGCCGAGGGTCCCTGCTTTTTCCTGAGAAGCACGATCGGCCTTGCATGTGATTCCAGCTGATGCTGTTCCTGATCGTTCACTTCACAGAAACTCCGAATTTCATCGATTGACGGCGCCATGACCGCGAAAGGCTTGTTGCTCCTACGTTTCCGATCGCGCAACCGTCTTACAGCTTCGTCATTCGCTGCATCACAGGCGATATGAAATCCGCCAAGCCCTTTTATCGCAACGATGCCGCCGTCGCGTAAATGCTCAACACAAGCCTTGAGCGCGTCCCCCCTCACCTTAGTCCCCTCCTCCATGGGGAGAGGGCCGGGGTGAGAGGCGAATCGGAACTCAACCTGCGGCCCACACACAAGACATGCATTCGGCTGTGCGTGAAATCTCCGGTCCAGGGGATCGCGGTATTCCTTTTCGCAGGCCGGACACATGGCAAAGGGCGCCATAGTCGTGTTCGGCCGGTCGTAGGGCACGCGCAGGGTGATCGAGTACCGAGGGCCGCAGTTCGTGCAATTGATGAACGGATACAGATGCCTGCGGTCCTGGGGGCTCATAAGCTCGCGCAAACAGTCTGGACAGATCGACACATCAGGAGAAAGGAGAGTAAAGGCCTTTTCGGTATTTATACTGGGAAGGATCTTGAAGAACGCAGAGCCGTCAGCAGGCAGGTATGCTACATGCACCGTCGAGATACGCGAGAGCGGCGGCGCTTCCTTCGGGAGACGGTCCAGAAACTCAGCTAGTCTCCCCCCTTCCGCCTCTATCAATACACCATTCGCCGTATTGGTGACATGTCCCCCGATGCCCAGTGCAGTGGCAAGCGAGTAAACATAGGGCCGGAAACCGACGCCCTGGACAACGCCGGTTATTGTGATCTGAGCCCGTTCAGCCATTGAGCCCACGCGTCGATGCCCTGGCCGGTGGCGCAGGACACCTCGAATACCTGGAGCTTCGGATTAAGAGCACGGGAATCGTTCCTGATCTTGTTCATGTCCACGTTCATCATGTGCGGCAGCAGATCGATCTTGTTCAGGACCAGTGCCGATGATTCCTGGAACATGAGTGGGTATTTAAGGGGTTTGTCATGCCCCTCTGCAATGGAAAGGACCATCATCTTAATGTCCTCGCCCACCTTGAACTCCGCCGGGCAGACAAGGTTCCCCACGTTCTCGATGATGACCATATCCAGGTCCTTCAGGGGCAGATCGTCGAGAACCGAATTGATCATGTTCGCGTCCAGGTGGCAGGCGCCGCCCGTATTGATCTGCACCACGGGAATATCAAGAGCGCCGATGCGTTCTGCGTCGTCGGATCCCACGATGTCCCCTTCGATGACGCCTATTTTGAGATGCGGTTTCAGCTCCTTGATGGTCTTTTCCAGGAGCGTGGTCTTCCCCGCTCCCGGAGCGCCCATGAGGTTCGCGACGAATACCCCGGCTTCCTTGAATTTCTTTCTGTTTTCCTCTGCGATCCGGTCATTCGCTTCGAGGATCCGTGAGACCACTTTGACCTTCATATTCAATGCACTTCCATGTCAACGATCTCCATCTCCCTGCCCCGGGTGATCTCGAAGTCCGCGGAATTGCAATGGGGACAGGAAAAAACATACTGTACATCCGGAACGTCGAATTCCCTGCTGCAGGCCTTGCAGGTCCCGCCGATCGGTACGATCTCGATGGTCATCTTGGCGTTCTTTGCTTTGGTAGGTTCCTTGAGCGCATCAAAGGCGAACTGGAGCGACTCCGGCATGACGCCGGTAGCTTTTCCCAGCCTTACCGTCAGGCCGTCCACCTCGGAGCAGCCTTTTTCCACGCACTGTTCCTCAATGATCTCAAGGATACTGTGGGCGATCGATGATTCGTGCATGATCTCACCTGTCTGAAATGCCTCGGCCTTGATGGTCTGGATGGCGAAACCGGCATGGACGAGCACAAAATCGCCGATCTTCGGCGTCTCGGGAAGAAGCATGATGCTGACTTCCTTCCGGGCCCCGTACACATCGATCATGGCCAGGTCATTGTCAATGGATATCACTTTTGAGGGGACCGCAAGGCACATGGTATCTTCCACTCATTCAGCTTTTCGGCAATACGCTCGATAAGCGATTCTTTCTTATCCCATATCTCCCTGGTCATGTCAAGGCCGAGCTCCAGGCTCTTGGGCTGGATCCCGATGATGCATATTTCCTTCGGGTAGTTGCCTGACAGTTTGACAATGGAAAGTACGTCCATCAGTCCAAGATGATGCATTGATGCCTTCGTGGCCAGCTTGACAGGAATGGCTTCGTTCTCGAGGGTATCGATATATCCCGGCTCCTGATCGAAGTTCACCGCATCCACCATCAGGACCTTTTCCCTGCCCTCGATGAACGGAAGCAGGTCAAGACCTGCTGCACCGCCGTCGATGATCTCGACATAATCCGGAACTTCGTAACGCTTATCGAACTCATTTACCGTATGAACTCCCACGCCCTCGTCGGTCATCAGGATGTTCCCCAAGCCGAGGATCGTGATGGTCGGTTCCTGCATCAAAGTGCCTACCTCCGATAAATAAAAAAGCCCTCCGCCTCCGGAAGAAGGGGGCATGAGGGCTTTTCAGATTGTTACTGCAAGATCGCTAGAGGGCCTTCACCTTCACGATCTCCCCGCCCTTGGCATCGACCATGTGAATGGCGCAGGCCAGGCAGGGATCGAACGAATGGACCGTCCTGAGGACCTCCAGCGGTTTCTCCGGATCAGCAAGCGGCGTTCCCACAAGTGATGCTTCATAAGGTCCGGGCGCATCGCTCGCGTTACGCGGAGCTGCGTTCCATGTTGACGGAACAACGCACTGGTAATTCTTGATCTTTCCGCTGTCTATGACCGCCCAGTGCGACAGGATGCCGCGCGGCGCTTCATGGAAGCCCACTCCCCGTATCTCACCGCTCGGGAAGTTAGGTGCGTTGAAGGTCTTCACATCGCCCTTTCCGATATTCGCGATCAGCGCATTCCACTGGTTCGTGCATTCATCGAGCAGCACTGCGCAGCGCACGGCACGGGCACCGATGCGGCCGATGGTGGAGTGCAGCGCAGCAGGACCGACCTTGGTCTTGGCGACCGCGCTGATCGTGTTCAGCATTTCGGTAACATACTTCTTGGTTCCGGCATGACCTGCAGCATACATGCACAGTACATTTGCCAGCGGTCCGACCTGCGCGGGCTTGCCGTTGAAAGTAGGCGCCTTGACCCAGGAATACTTCCCGTCGTACTGCATGCCCGTATGGTTCGGGTCCGTGGATTCTTCCCAGGGATGCTTGTTCCAGTCGCCTTTATACCAGGAATGCTTGATGCTTTCCTTGACGCCATTCTTGAAGTATTCGTCGTTAAAGCTCTTGATGGGCTTGAAGGTGCCGAGGTCGCCGTTCTCGATATATCCGCCCGGAAGCGCAAAGGCGGTCCCCTTCGTGTCCATGGGCATATCAGGCGCGGAAAGATAGTTTGTGACGCCTTTGCCGTAGCCGGTCCATTCGGCATACAGTGCCGCCACAGCTGCGACATCGACCAGCATGGCATTCCTCACAAAGCCCTGCACCTCGTCGATGAGCGTTTTGATGTAGTACAGCCGCTCCATATTCAGCGCGGACTGGTTGTCCGGATTGATCGGGTTTGCCACGCCGCCAACAGCCAGGTTCTGGATGTTCGGCGTCTTGGAACCGAGGATCGAAACGACCATGTTGATCCTTCGCTGGAAATGGAGCGCCTGGAGGTAGTGAGCCGAGGCAAGGAGGTTCACTTCCGGCGGCAGCTTCATTGCCTTATGGCCCCAGTAGCCGTTCGCGTAAATACCAAGCTGGCCGCTGGATACGAAGGTCTTGAGACGGTCCTGGACCTCTTTCATGTGCTTGGCGCTGTTCTGGTCCCAGTTCGAAAGGCTCTCACCAAGCTGGGACGCTTTCTTGGGATCGGCCTTGAGAGCCGAGACAATATCTACCCAGTCAAGCGCGGCCAGGTGGTAAAAATGCACGATATGGTCATGAACGCCATGGGCGGCCATGATCAGGTTCCTGATGAACTGCGCGTTCAGCGGTATGTCGAGCTGCAGGGCGTTCTCTACCGACCTCACCGAGGTCAGTGCGTGTACGGACGTTCAAACCCCGCAGATGCGTTGGGTGAAGAGCCAGACCTCCCGGGCATCCCTGCCTTTCACGATATTCTCGATCCCGCGCCACATCTGGCCAGACGACCACGCCTTGGTCACCTTGCCGCCATCGGTCTCGCACTCGATGCGGAGATGGCCTTCGATCCTGGTGATAGGATCAATGACGATTCGTTTCGACATGGGTTTCTGTCTCCTTCCGAAAAGTTATGCGTGCTCCGCCTTCGGCAGCACGGGGAATTTCTTTACAATGTACAGGTACGCCATGATCTCGAAGGAGATCATGCCCAGGGTGATCACGGTCTCGGAGAACGACGGAAAGTAGCTCCAGTTTGCCCCCGGATTAAATCCTACCAGGAAGGTATTGAACCGGTAGACCGTCCCTGCCATGAGCATGAAGAATGCCGAAAGGAACAGCGGCTTGGGCTTTGTCCGGTTCGCCACGGGCGCGGCGTAGACCAGTGCGGCCACGTACAGGGCATTCTCGACCCAGAACATCAGGCTTTGGATATTGATCTGGAACGCGACCCCGACCGCACCCCTGACAACCAGGTCAATGATCCGGATGGCCAGATAAACGCCGATAAGACCGGGCATGACGCCTGATATTTTTGTCAGTAACGGCATCTCGATTGGCCGTTTGAATCCTACTGCCGCGTAGATCCCCTCAAAGATCACAATTGCATATCCCATGGTAATGGCCGAGATCAGGAACAGAAGCGGCAGCAACCCGGTCTGCCAGAGCGGCGAAAGCTTCTTACCGGCGATCAGCATGAGCGATCCCAGCGATGACTGGTGCATGGTCGGCAGCAGCACGCCCACGGCGATAAAGACGAACATGAACTTGTTCAATGTTTTCCGCAGCCCCTCGACGTTCCAGTTCCGGACGAATTCAGGCAGATGCTCTTTGTACTTGCTTACCCCCTCCAGAAAAGCCGGCATGAACTCGATCCAGAGCACGCCGATATAGAGCGACACACAGAAAGCGACTTCGAACATGATCGAGTTCGGGTTGGCGTACCACGGTGTAAAAAGCTTGTAGGCATTCCAGTAACGACCGATATCCACAAAGATCGACGCGCCGGCAAGGGTGTAGCCGAACACGCTGGCCAGGAGCGCCGGACGCACCAGAGCGTGATACTCTCCCTTGTTCATCACATAGACCATGAGCGCCAGGGCGTAGCCGCCGCAGGCGATCGCAGTACCCGCCACAACGTCATAGGCGATCCAGATGCCCCAGGGGTATCCGTCGTTCAGGTTCGATACCGCTCCGATGCCGAAGACATAGCGGATCGCGATCAAGAGCAGAGCAAAACCGAATATCCCCGCCAGCACCTTGAAGGGCTTGGTAAGGACCTCTCCACCTAATGGTCTGCTTTCCTCTGACATAGTCCTCTCCTTGGGTTATTTATGGTCCTTTGTGTTCTTGTGCACTACATAGAGCAGCCCTCCCAGGAATATGATGGGAGCGACCATTCCCTTGTAAATAGCATGCTGGATGGTCTCCGACCGCTGCGCATCCGAACGTTCCCCGAGCATTGGCATACCAAGCTTGTCAAAAGGCACACCGGCAAGATACAGTATCTGGGTGCCCCCGCCTTCCTTTTCCCCGTAAACCTGCGGGATATAGGGGGTAACCTCGCGCTCGGCAACGGCCTTTCCGTTCAATCGTTCAACAGGATAGACCTGCTTTGAACCTGGCTTGTACTGAAGCCTTTTCCTTGCTTCCGCAAGCAGGTCCTCGACCTTGCCGAACACCGTGGCGCCGGTGGGGCAGAACTCGGCGCATGCCGGGATCTCCCCCTTTTCCAGGCGGTGCGAGCACAGCTGGCACTTTCTGATCTGCGGGAAAGTTTTTTCGAACTCGAACTTCGGGATGTTGTAGGGACAGGCGAGTTGACAATACCGGCAGCCGATGCAGGCGCTCTTATTGTAGCTCACGACCCCATTCTTCGGATCCTTGGTGAGTGCGCTCACCGGACAGGCGGAAACGCAGGCGGGGTCCACGCAATGCATGCATTGCCGCTTTACATAGGCATGACCGTCCTGCTCCCTGTCCTTGATCTCTCCAGTGCCGTTTTTGTACAGCTTGATGATGTTGTAGGTCTTGGAATCCGTGTCGAGCGGATTATCCCACAAGGGATCTTGTGGAGATGAGGAGCTTTGCGGCATTTCATTGTACTGTTTGCAGGCTGACACGCAGGCCTTGCAGCCGGTGCAGACAGTTGAGTCGTACAGGAAGCCGAGGGCATCCTTGCTGCGGGTCTTGGGATCACGCGCAAGGGCAGGATGGGCGTTGGATGCCACCAGAAGGCCGCCGGCTGCTGCAACTTTCAGGAAATCTCTTCGCTTAATTTCCATGGTTCGGTTCTCCCGTGGCCTTATTTTTTACCTTTCTCGTCCTCTCCCAGCTTGCCGGCAACCTTGTTCACCGCGGCAAATGCGGCTCCCGCAGCTGCCGCTGCAACAACAACACCGGCGATCGTTGCGCCCTTGCCCTGCTGTTCCTGGGTATGCGGATAGGTATCGGGCGGAGTGACCATGTGCAGACTTGCCCTGCTGAAGAGCGGCTTGTGAAAACCGATCCCCTTCTCAGTGCATCCGAAACAGGGGTGCCCCGTCCCGACGGGCCAGGTCCCGGCGCCCGTATCGCCGAAAAGGATCGACGGGCAGTTCGCGTGGGTCTCCGGGCCCTTGCAGCCCAGTTTATACAAGCAATAGCCCTTGCGATGGTTCTCATCGCCGAATTCAGTCGCGAATCTTCCCGCATCAAAGTGCGGTCTGCGCTCACAGTTCTCATGAATGAGCCTGCCGTAGGCGAACATCGGCCTGGCTAGTTTGTCCAGTTCGGGAAGTTTCTTGAAGGTCACATAATAGAGGACCGTGGAAAGGAAATTGTACGGGTTGGGAGGACATCCAGGGATATTTATCACCGGCGTCTTAATACCTGCGTCTGCCAGCACCTTGTGCACAGGTGTTGCGCCTGTAGGATTAGGATCAGCCGACGGCACGCCGCCCCATGATGAGCAGGACCCGATAGCGATGATGGCCGCTGCGTCCTTGGCCGTGTCTTTCAGGATGTCGAGGGCGGTCCGTCCCGCGATCATGCAGTAGATCCCGTTGTCCTTGACGGGTATGGCGCCGTCGACCACGAGGATGAACTTGCCCTTGTTGGCCTTGATCGAGGCGGCCCGCGCTTCTTCGGCCTGATGGCCTGAAGGAGTGCTGAGCGTTTCGTGGTAATCTAGTGAGATGAGATCAAGGATGAGATGTTCCAGGGTGGGATGGGTGGCCCGTAACAGCGACTCTGTGCAACCGGTGCACTCCTGTGCCGACAACCAGATGACCGGCGGCCTCTTTGGATTGACAACTGCCTCGGCGATCTGCGCTCCAGCTCCGAGCGGCAGCCCCATGCCTGCGGCCACAATACTGCAGTATTTCAAAAAATCCCTGCGAGAAACACCGCCCAAATGCTGACTAAGGACCTTGAAATCTTTGTTCTTCATGCTTCCCCCTCTGCTGAAAAGGAATAAGAAAGAATCTTATGCTCTAGATTTCTGAAATATGTCGGATGTTTACGCAGAAACAGTTAGCGCTATTGTTAACTATATAATTTCTCCTTATGTATTAATAAGCATTTTTCATGCCACAATATTAATCTCATTATTCAATATATTGCAAATATTGAACAAGCTTTATGATGGATTTAGCTCAACTTGTTGTAACCATTTGTAACGTTTATTAATATATTCCTGTTGTCTATTTATTAAACGTCTTGAGCATGTACTTAGCAATTGCCTTGGCATCATGATCTGACAGCGTCTTTTCATCGAATTTCGGCATACCAGGACCAGGATTCCGCATCAGCTTAATGATATCAGCTTCTGTCTTGATGTTATTGGCCTGGAGGTCCTTTTTATGAAGTGTTTTCTTGGGATTCACGATATTCCCGCCGTCCTGATGGCAGACGTCACAATGCTCCTTGAACAGCACTTCTCCTGATTTAGCTGCACCGAAGCTTACCCCCACAGCTCCCGCGATAACTCCAAAACCCAGCAATACCATGGCTAGTGACGTGATAGAAGTTCTCATATTCATGCTATTTCGATCCTTTCTGGCCCGTAATCGCACTGCTTTTGGCTCTTCCTATTATTGACTCCATTTCAGCAATAGATAGATAGTCAGACATCTAGTCGATCAAGAAAACATTGGCATACTTTTTTAGTATAGCTGAAAAAAAGGAAATTTCAAGGAAGGCTGAACATTATGAATATATTTGTCAGTCGAGCTTACCTGAGGCGGAACGAATCACGAAATATCCGGAGAATACGATAAGCAGGCCACCGGCAAGGATGAGTAACGGCGGTGTTTCTGAAAAGAACACAAAAGCAAGGGGAATCGCTGCAAGTGGCTCGATGTAACCGAGGATCGCGGCGTGCTGCGCGATCACTTTTCTGAGAGCGCTGTAGTACAGGAGCGGTGCGATCGTGGAATGCAGAAGCCCTCCAACCAGCAATAGACCGATCGCAAGCGGAGTAAGCAAGTAATTGGAACCCAGGGCAAATGGGGCCGTTGCGATCGTTGTTATCCAGAGAATGAAAATGACCGCCTTATGATGCATCAGCATGCGGCTGAGTTTTCTTGATAAAAGTATCAAAAAGGCATAGGCGACACCCGATGCGGTCCCTGCAAGGATGCCCGGCATATGCTCGCTGCCGAAGTTGAGCCCTCCGTTCGCATAGATGATCAGCGCCATACCCCCTACTGCCAGTGGCAACGACAGGATCGTTGACCGGTGAATCGGTTCATTGATCAGCAAAGGCGCCAGAACCGCCACAAAGATCGGCGCGGTATAATGGGTGAACACGGCATTAGAAACGGTCGTATGGCCGAGCGCGTAGAAATAGGTGATATTGTTCGCGATAGAGGCCGCTGCCAGGACAGCAAAGTAGGGCCAGGTTCCGGCAATCCCTGACAGGGAGAATTCACCGCGGATATTGAGAACCAGAGGCACGGAGACGCCGGCTATGAGTGAAATATAGAAAAGAATCACGACCGGCGGAAGTTCCATCCATCGGATCATGACGCCCCATGTGCTCCAAATGAGCATGGAAAGGACTATTTTGAGGTAGGAATTCATGCCGATTGAGGACCGCGGAATTTGGATTGCGGATTACACCGTAATAATTAAAAACGCGGAAAATGGTCTTATGCAAATCCGCATTTCGCGCTCAGCAATCCGAAATTGCTCAGGTTCCCATCTCCCACGAAGCAAGGTACTGTTTCTGCTCGGTAGTGAGTTTATCGATCTTTACGCCCATCGCGCTCAGTTTGAGTCGGGCGATCTCCTGGTCGATGTCCATGGGCACGGAGTACACGTCGTTGTCGAGTTCCTTGTAGTACTTCACCAGGAACTCGGCGGAGAGCGCCTGGTTCGCGAAGCTCATATCCATGACGCTGGAGGGATGACCTTCGGCTGACGCTAGATTGATCAGCCGGCCTTCGCCCAGAACGTTGATCTTCCGGCCGTTCGCAAGCGTGTACTCTTCCACAAAGTCGCGGATCTGACGCTTCTTGCGCTTGATCTTCTCAAGTTTCTCAAGGTCGATCTCGACGTTGAAATGGCCGGTGTTACAGATGATCGCGCCGTCCTTCATGACGCGGAAATGCTCCTCGCGGATGACCTTTATGTCTCCGGTCACGGTCACAAAGATATCTCCGATCCTGGCGGCCTGGGCCATGGTCATGACCTGATAGCCGTCCATGACCGCCTCGATCGCCCTTAGCGGATCGATCTCGGTCACCACCACGTTGGCGCCCATGCCTTTCGCGCGCATGGCAAGCCCGCGGCCGCACCAGCCGTAGCCGGCTATGACGAAGAGAGAACCGGCGATCAGGCGGTTCGTCGCCCGGAGGATGCCGTCCATGGTGGACTGGCCGGTGCCGTAGCGGTTATCGAAGAAATGCTTGGTCTGCGCGTCGTTCACCGCGATGAGGGGATATTGCAGCACTCCCTCCTCCGCCATTGCCCGGAGCCGGATGACGCCGGTGGTCGTCTCTTCGGTGCCGCCGATCACGTGGGACAGCAGGTCCTTTCGCTTCGTGTGGAGCACAGATACGAGGTCCGCACCGTCATCCATGGTCATCTGCGGCTTGATTTCGAGCACAGACAGGATATGCTTGTAATAGGTCTTTCCGTTCTCAGTCTTGATGGCGAAGGTCGGGATCTTGTCGTGCTTCACAAGGGACGCGGCGACATCGTCCTGCGTGGAAAGCGGATTTGATGCGCACAGCGCCACATCAGCGCCGCCGGCCTTGAGCGTCTGCATCAGCGATGCTGTCTCGGCGGTCACATGCAGGCATGCTGCCACGCGAAATCCCTTGAGCGGCCGTTCCTTTGCAAAACGCTTCTTGATCAGGTTAAGGACCGGCATGCTGTGGTTCGCCCACTCGATCCTGAGCTTGCCTTTATCAGCGAGTCTGATATCCCTCACGTCGTATTTCATGGGGTCTCCTTAACAACCAATAAAACAAGCGGGGATGGAAATATTCCACCCCCGCCGCAAGATTACGCCTATAGCAGACCGTCTAGTAACGGTAGTGCTCGGTCTTGTACGGTCCGTTCACGGGCACGCCTATGTAGGCCGCCTGCGCCTCGGTAAGCGTTGTCAGCTGCGCGTTCAGCTTCTTCAGCTGCAGGCGCGCCACCTTTTCGTCAAGGTGTTTGGGCAGCGTATACACGCCGACGGGATACTTGCTGGAGCCCTTCTGCGCTTCCGACCACAGCTCGATCTGCGCGATGGTCTGGTTGGCAAACGACGAGGACATCACATAGGACGGATGGCCGGTGGCGCAACCGAGGTTCACGAGACGGCCCTTGGCAAGCAGGATGATGCGGTTGCCGCTGGGCATGGTCACATGGTCGACCTGCGGCTTGATCTCCTCCCAGGGATACTTCTCGATCGAGGCGACGTTGATCTCGGAATCAAAGTGGCCGATGTTGCAGACAATGGCCTGGTCCTTCATCTTCACCAGGTGCTGGTGGTCGATGACATGGTAGTTGCCCGTGGCAGTGACGAAGATATCAGCCTTGTCGCAGGCATAGTCCATGGTTACGACGCG
>Ga0224495_10000136_pt1 | contig 55840 bp, 61 predicted proteins | sample SF_Jul11_sed_USG_FD_168128 | JGI IMG/M metagenome (GOLD analysis project Ga0224495, IMG submission 168128) | Sediment microbial communities from San Francisco Bay, California, United States - SF_Jul11_sed_USGS_4_1 | ecosystem: Environmental > Aquatic > Marine > Sediment | place: USA: California...
GGCCGAGTTTTCGCGGACGAGCGGACGTGGCCTTAGACGGGTCCAAAATTTCGTTCAGGCTGCGAAGGAGATATGCAAAAAAGCCATAGGACCACAAATAGTACCCACACAAAACCCGGAAGACCCTTATTTTTATAGCTTCTCAAGGACTCAAATTTCCATGAAACTTTACGGAAAGAGGGATTTCTGCTATAGTAATTCCGTCACGTTTGCGACGGGGATTCCGCAATGATCATGAAATACTTCATCGCCTGGTTCGGAATGATGGTGCTGGCAGTCCTGAACGGCGCTCTCCGCGATTTCGCGTATCAGCCGCACCTTGGCGAACTCGCGGGCCACCAGATTTCCACGGTCATCCTCCTCCTGCTGCTGTTCGCCGGCTATTTCCGGTTCCTGACCAGGCGGTGGCCCATCGAATCCGGTAGGCAGGCCTGGGCCATCGGGACCATGTGGTTTCTGATGACCGAAGCGTTCGAGTTCGGCATGATCCTGATGACCTCTGCGCACCCTTGGGACAAGATCTTCGAATCCTATTCCCTGTTCGAAGGGCAAGTATGGCTATTTGTTCCCCTGTGGGTGCTGATCGGACCCTATGTGTTTTATCGCCTTGGACGAAAAGATAGCTGAGGTTAAGAATCACGCATATTTGTTTCTTCCTGAAGTGTGTTCTTTACGGTGAGGACATGGTGTGCTTATTTCAAGCTGAACCTGTGAACATTCCAGGATTCCAAGTCTGCCCCTCTGTGGTTCCATACCTGTTTTATCAGGGTGTGTTATGTATCTCAAAATCCGACAGTATGAAAAGAAAGGTGTTGGCCAAAAAGATAGAAAAAAACAGCGACATTTGTAACCATTCGGCTCTAGAGGGTCGCAAAAACCTCGCCTCTCAGCAGAGCCGTTAGTCAGGAGATAAGAAATATGATCAGGTACAAAAAACTGATATTACTGTTAGTTGTTTTTGGTTCAATTCATCTACTCTTTACAAGCATTGCAGGCCCAGCACTCAGCAAATGGCTATTTGAGCAATCAATTGAATCTAAATTACTTCCCACCAATCAGGCAACTTATTTGATTGCGTTCTTTCAATATGCAGCGATTATAATCTGGATTCCCGTGTCTATATGGATTTATAAGGACTCAAAAAAAGAGCTATTCGCGCCTCTCCTTTGGTCAATATTAGTTCTGATAGCTCATTATCAAGGCTTAATCATTTATCTCTTGGTTTTGCTCTTAACTGACAAAGAAAGAGTGTCTGAATGCAAGTTCTAACAATTGTAGGTGATCCGTTATTTGGTTGGTTCTTCCTGAAATTGAGATTCCGTGAATGGCATGACGGATTATACGTTACAAGGGCTAATTGGTCGTTGGAGTCGGCATAGGTAAGCGAGTCACAGGCATTATTCTTGCTAAACTCTTCAAGTACGGAAATCTGTTGTTACAGAGTTAGAGCTAACTCGACACCCACTGGTTGTACGGGAGATAATATGAACACATGCCCGCATTGTAGTAAAGGAATCTATTTTGAAGAGTCCGGAATATCTGCATACTCATATGATACAGAGAAAAAGACGGCAAAAGAAGATGGGTACGCAATAACGCATGGCTTTTGTCCTGCTTGCCATCAATTAATTGTACTCCTTCAAGAAGGGAAATATAAAGAGACTCAATATGGGACAACCCTAGAGGATGTTTCTTCCGAGGAGATACTTTACCCGAAAGCTGCAACAAAACCAGTCCAGCCGGAGGTACCTGATATATACAAAAATGACTTTCTAGAAGCGGTCTCTGTCCTTAACCTCAGCCCAAAAGCGAGTGCCGCTATCAGCAGGCGACTGCTTCAGTGTGTTCTAAGGGAAGAGCTAAAGGTAAAGAAATCTAGTCTCGCAAAAGAGATTGACGATTTCCTAAAAATGAAAACTGCACCATCTTATCTTGCGGAGGCTATCGATGCAGTTAGGCAGGTCGGTAATTTTGCAGCTCATCCTGAAAAAGACATTTCTACAGGGGAAATTGTTGATGTCGAAAATGGCGAGGCCGAGTGGCTCCTTGATGTGCTAGAAGCTCTTTTTGATTTCACCTTTGTCCAACCCAAGAGACTAAAACAACGGAGAGATAATCTTAACGAAAAACTATCACGCATCGGAAAACCACCAGCAAAGAATGAATAGTCCGCCTTTATTGAGACTTGATGTCATCGCTAGCTTTTTTAAGATCAATCCGATTATATACAAGGAGAAAATATGAAAATCGAACCAAAATTCTATCGTGTGCGTGTATCAGAAGGTTCACTTGCTGCGGGATTAATATGCATCACCTCAAATTTTGATGCAGGAAAGCAGTTTGTTGGCATTGAATATTATGCCCTTGTATGGTCCTTTGATGATACCGTTTTCAGTATTCCCAGTTCGCGCCAAGCGACCTTTCAGGAAGAACTGAGAGTCCTTCACCATGCAATATCGACATATGAAGGCAAGAGGGTCGATGAGACAAAACACATCGAAACAAAACTCAAAGAGGCTTATGGCTCTGCTGTCACAGTTACTTTTGAGGAAATCCAAGCGATACCATCTTTAGCGAAGTAATCGAAAGACATCACAAACTAAAACCTCGGTTCATCTTTCATGACCAACATATGTCTACCAGAAACAACCAGCGCCTCGACAGCGACGCGCCGACGGCGGCGCGTCAGGCGCGTGTTCACATGTCAGTTTCGTTCCGTAATTGTTTATTGTTTCGTCAGGTAGAAACTACAGGCTTGTAGGTGTTATCCGCAGGCAGTCAAATTACGCAAACACCAACGTCCCTAAGCCGAGCAGGATAAACAGGGCACCGGAGATCGGTGAAATGTACTTGGCGGGAATGAACTTATGCAGCCTTCCTGCGATCAGGACGCCGAGCAGCGTGGCGGCGCTCAGGGCTGCGAGGCTGCCGAGAAACACGGAAAGAAAGCTCTGATACTTCACGGACAACAGCAGCGTCGCGATCTGGGTCTTGTCCCCCATCTCCGAGATCGCGATCAGGCTGAATGCGGTAAGAAATCCCGTACGCGCTGACGGTTTAGCCTCCTCTTTTTCTTCTTCCTCTCCCTTCCGAAACAGCATGTACAATCCGAAGGCGATGAATACCCATGCCGAGATCCTTGTAATCAGGTCCTGATCGAGGAGCGATCCCAGCCCCTTGCCGATGATGGCGGCGCTGCCGGAGAGGAGCGCGAAAGCAAGGAACGCTCCGGCCAGCACCGGCTTCCCGCCGTAGCGAAGCGCCAGGGTGAAGACCATGAGCTGCGTCTTGTCGCCCAATTCGGCCGTGAAGATCAGGCCGAAGGATATGAGGAAGATAGATATGAAGGACATAGGTTTACTTCAGCACTTCCTTCTGTTTCTTGATCAGCTGCCTGATCCCCTTCTCGCCCAGGGCGAGCAGTTTCTCCAGTTCCGCCTTGGAAAAAGGGTCCCCCTCCGCAGTCCCCTGGACCTCGACAATGCCGCCCTTCCCGGTCATAACCAGGTTCATGTCTGTTTCAGCGCCTGAGTCCTCGGCATAGCACAGGTCAAGCATGGGCTTGCCTTTCACGATCCCCACGCTCACCGCAGCCAGATGGTCGATAACAGGGATCTCTGTGATCATGCCCTGCTTCTTCGCGTGCCTGAGCGCGTCCACGAGAGCAATGTAGGCTCCGGTGATGGAGGCCGTGCGCGTGCCGCCGTCGGCCTCGATCACGTCGCAGTCGATCAATACCGATCGTTCGCCCAGCGCGGTCATGTCAACGACCGACCGGAGCGACCTGCCGATGAGCCGCTGGATCTCATGGGTCCTGCCGCCGACCTTGGACCGCTCCCGCTGGATGCGCTGGGCTGAGGAGCGGGGCAGCATGGCGTATTCAGCAGTGACCCAGCCGGTCCCCTTGCCGCGAAGAAAGGGAGGAACGCTGTTCTCGACCGTGGCTGTGCAGATGACCCGGGTGTTGCCCATTTCGATCAGCACCGAGCCTTCGGCGGACTTGATGTAGTTCCTGGTGATCTTGATGCTGCGGAGCTCGTCCGCTTTCCTGCCGTCGATGCGCATGAAGCCTCCTAAAGATTTCACTGCCGAATTGAACCACGGAGTCACAGAGAGAAGCAAAACCCCAGGACTAGTTCTTAAAGATCAGACCAGCATCGGGTTTGATGTTGTCGTGCTTCGCAGCTTCGTATGAGGATAGGAGTTGACGTTGCCGTCCTCTGCGTCTCAGTGCCTCTGTGGTGAAAAGGGTTGTCTTTTGATCTTAGGTGTATTCTCAGAACTGAAAATACTTCGTCCTTCCCTTACCCGCCGGTCTCGCCTTCTTCAACATCTTTTCCACAAATTGCTTACCCTTTTCCACAGCCTTTTCCACAGGTAATCCCTGTCCTATGAACAGGGTTATTGCAGCGGAAAGTACGCAGCCTGTGCCGTGAAAATCGCCTTTTTGACGCTCTGTGGAAAACTCAAGCACCTGTTTTCCGCCGTATAACGTATCCACAGCCGGACCGGGCCGGTGGCCGCCCTTGATCAGCACGTACTTCGGCCCCAGGTCAAGAAGTTTACCAGCGGCAAAATCCATGTCCTCGTCGTTCCTGATCAAGACACCGGTCAGGACCTCTGCTTCGGGGATGTTCGGGGTGACCAGAAGGGCCAGGGGAAGAAGCTGCTCCTTAAGCGCTTTGATGCCATCAGGCCTGAGCAGGATCCTGCCCGAGGTCGAGCGAACGATCGGATCCACGACAACGTTGCTGATACCATGCTTTTTGACGCTTTTCGCGACTGCCGCCACGGCCTGCCTTGTCAGGAGCATTCCCGTCTTGATCGCGTCAGGCCGCATGTCGCTCAACAGGACCTCGATCTGTCGGGTGATCGAGGCCGGAGGCACCGGCTCGGTCCCCGCGACGCCCCTGCTGTTCTGGAACGTGAGCGCGGCAGGTATGGCCATGCCAAAGGCGCCGAGCGCCTGGAAGGTCTTGAGATCAACCTGGATGCCGGCCCCGCCTGAAGGGTCTGAGCCGGCAATGGAGAGAAGTTTTATCATTCCACTTTCAACTTCATCAGCTGCAGCGGGTCCACTTTCGCGCCCTGCACGCGCGCGCCCCAGTGCAGGTGCGCGCCGGTCGATCTTCCGGTTGAACCGACCTCGGCGATCACGTCGCCCTTCATCACTGCCTGTCCCGGCCGGACATGGATCTTCGACAGGTGAAAGAACATGGTATAGATCCCCTGTCCGTGGTCAAGGATCACACTGTTCCCGGAAAAGAACTGTTCGTCAACGAACACCACCACGCCGTCATTCGGCGCTTTCACCGGCTCCCCCTCGTCAGCGGTCAGGTCCACGCCGGAGTGGGAATTCTTCGGGATATTATTGATGATCCTGCGCACGCCAAAGGGCGTCCCGATCTCGTGACCCGGCAGCGGGTCAATGAACTTCCCTTCCCACATCCTGAGGGAATCGACCGGCCAGAGAGCGGCCACCCGTTTCTGCTCCCGCTCAGCCCGCGCCTCGTTCTCCGGCGAAAGGGTGACCTGGTCCTCGCGCAGCGTGAGCCGCTGAAGGGGGAACCTCTTTTTCCAGATCTTCACATCCCGCGAAACGCTCTTGCCGCCGAGATTCATCACCAGGGGATATGATCCGGGCTCAGTGTTCAGATCAATGCCAACGATCGCCTTATAGGCTCCCTTGCTCTCGTTGAAGTGCAGATGCTTCTTCAGGAACGTCCCTTCCACAGGCCCGGAAGCTCCCTTTACCGTTACGACCGCGATGTCGCCGGGACCCGGCTTCTTCGGAGAAATGGAAACAACCGGCTTTCCCGCTGGAGCCGCAATAACTGGCAGTGCTGCAATGAGACACAGGATCACAATCAAGACCGGAGTTATTCCCCGCCAATCCGCACTCCGCACTCCGCACTTCGCACTTGTCTTATTCCGCACTCCGCACTCCGCACTTCGCACTTGTCTTATTCCGCACTTTCACTTCGCACTTGTCTCATTCCGTATTATTTTTTCTTGAGGTACTGGCTCACGCCCTTCATGGAGCAGAACTCGCCGCACATGGTACAGACATCGGAGTCCGTGGGCATGCGGGATTCGCGCAGTTTCCGCGCCCGCTCCGGGTCCACCGACAGTTCGATCTGACCTTTCCAGTCCAGCGCTTTCCTGCGCCGGGCCATCTCGCGGTCCCAGTCCATTGCACCGGGAACGCCCTTGGCAATGTCCGCGGCATGGGCGGCGATGCGCGAGGCGATGACTCCCTGGCGCACGTCCTCCAGGTCCGGCAGACGCAGGTGCTCCGAAGGCGTGACATAGCACAGGAAATCCGCGCCAGCAGCACCCGCGATCGCCCCGCCGATGGCTGAGGTGATGTGATCGTATCCCGGCGCCACGTCCGTCACCAGCGGCCCGAGCACGTAGAACGGCGCGCCCTTGCACAACTCTTTCTGGATCTTGATATTCGTCTCCACCTGGTTGATCGGCACATGGCCCGGCCCCTCGATCATGACCTGCACGCCGGCTTCCACGGCGATGTCCCGCAGCTCACCGAGCGTGATCAGTTCCTGGATCTGCGCCCGGTCCGTGGCATCTGCCAGGCAGCCCGGCCGCATGCCGTCGCCCAGGGAGAGGGTCACATCGAACTTCTTGACGATCTCGACCAGCCGGTCGTACTGGCTGTAGAGAGGGTTCTCCTGTTCGTTCACAATGATCCATTCCAGATGGAACGCGCCGCCGCGGCTCACCACGTCCATGATGCGGCCCTGATTTTTGAGACGCTCCACGCTCTCCCGCGTGATGCCGCAATGCACGGTGATGAAGTCGACGCCTTCGGCGCACTGTTCTTCGATGACCCGGAACAGGACCTCGGGATCCATCTGGACGATCGCCTTGCCGCCTGCCACGGTCTCCACCGCCGCCTGGTAGATCGGTACCGTGCCGATGGAGACGGTCGACTGCTTCAGGATCTCTTTTCGTATCTCGATGATCGGCCCGCCTGTTGACAGGTCCATGACCGCGTCAGCGCCTGCGGCTACAGCGGCCTTCAGCTTGGCGATCTCGTCGGCAACGGACATCTGGTCCTTGGATGTGCCGATATTGGCGTTGATCTTGGTCCTGAGCCCCCTGCCGATCCCGAGCGGAGTGATGGACTTGTGCGCCTTGTTCCGGGTTATAACGATCGTCCCTTTGGCGATCCCCTCAAGGATCGTTCCAGGGCTCACGCTCTCGGCCCGCGCCACAGCCTCCATCTCGGGAGTTATATTGCCTTTACGCGCTTCCAGTATCTGTGTCATCTATGCACCTCGGTCCTTTCAGGAACTTCCCGCGCTTCATCCGCCTATTCCCGGGGAGCGCAGCACTCGCAGATCGCTTTATCAGACATCCGCATTGCTTCCAGAATGTTCTCAGCCGCCTTTTTAACATCCTCCGCAGCAAGAATGGCAGATATCATTGATATCCCATCAGCTCCGCACCCAATAACCCTGATAATATTCCCACATTTTATACCGCCCAACCCAAAAATAGGTATATTTATATTCTTTTTCAACTCTTTTAGCTCACACAACCCCACCGGAGCACCATATTTTTTCTTTGACGGGGTTTCAAATATAGGTCCGAATGTTACAAAATCAGCCCCATCATCCTGAGCTGTTATTGCCTCACTTTTGTTGTGTGTTGATGCCCCAATCAGCATTCCGCTTCCCACTATAGACCTTACTGCATCAACAGGAATGCTGCTATGCCCCACATGAACACCATCAGCATCTACATTAACAGCTACATCAACCCGGTCATTTATGAATAACTTCGCCTGAAACTCTTTCGTAAGCTGCCGCATGTCTTTAGCCAGAGCCAGAAGCTCCCGTACAGGCATGTCCTTTTCCCGTAGCTGTATGGCCCTGACCCCGCCTTCCAAGGCCAGCCTCACCGCCTCAATAAGAGGCTTTTTTGTCGCATGGCGGTCGGTTATGAGATAGAGACGAAAATCGATAGCCACAGTAACCTCAGCTCAAGGATTAAGAGGATTAAGAGGATTAAGGATTATCGACCATTACTCCTCTAGCCCTGCTTCATCTGATCCTCTAATCCTTTATTAGTTTCCTATCATTCCTTCCACCGGGCTGCTGGCTGTGGCGTAGAGCTTTTTCGGCATCCTTCCCGCCTTGTACGCCAGCCTTCCGGCAAGCACGCCGTATTTCATGGCCTCTGCCATCTTGATGGGATCCTTGGCAGCCGAGATTGCCGTGTTCAGGAGCACCGCGTCGCAGCCCAGCTCCATGGCGATCGCCACATCGGACGCTGTGCCGACCCCCGCGTCAACGATCACCGGCACCTTCACGGTCTCCATGATGATCCGGATATTGTAGGGATTCCTGATGCCGAGCCCTGATCCGATCGGCGCTGCCAGCGGCATGACCGCGGGACAACCAATGTCCACGAGCTTCCTGGCCATGATCGGATCATCGCTCATGTAGGGCAGCACGATCAGGCCTTCCTTGAGCAGCACCTTCGCTGCTTCAAGAGTAGCCTCGTTGTCCGGGAAGAGCGTCTTCTCGTCGCCGATCACTTCGAGCTTCACCAGCTTCGTGATGCCCGCCTCGGCAGCCAGCATGGCGTACCGTATGGCGTCCTTGGCATTGAAGCACCCTGCCGTGTTCGGAAGGATCTTGTATTTCTTCGGGTCAATGAAGTCCAGCAGGTTCTCCTTGGACTTGTCGATGATGTTCACGCGCCGAACCGCGACCGTGACAACGTCGGTGCCCGAAGCCTCGATGGCCCGCCTCGTCTCGTCAAAATCCTTGTACTTGCCCGTGCCCACCCAGAGCCGGGACTGGAACTCTATGCCGCCGATCACCAGCTTATCATTGCTCATCGTTCGAAACCTCCAAAATCGTTAAGAGCCGAAACTACTTTACTCTCGCAAAGCCGCTAAGCCGCAAAGAAAGACGTAGTCCTTTGACGTCCTTGGCGCCTTTGCGTCTTGGCGCGAGAACGCAGTTGCCTTCATCGCTTGTCCTTGCTTCCCTTCGCGTCCTTCGCGTCTTCGCGGTGAACGCCGTTATTTATTCCTTTTCTTCTTCGTCTTCTTCTCCACCCCGCCCCGCCCATGGACCTGGATGTAGCAGTTATAGGATGTCAGCGTCTTGCCGCTCTCGCGGTCCGTGCTGCGCTTGTACACCACCTGGAGCCTGGTCTCTTCATTCTCGCATGCCAGCAGGTCCTTGAGCCGCGACAGCACGCTGTCCACGAAGGTTTTGCTGCCGGTGATCCTGATGCCGTCCTCGGCGTAGGTGCTGCCCTCATGGGTGTATCTGACAGGCTTGGGTGCCAGTTTCTGGTTCGCTCTCAGCTTTGCCCAATGCTTCAGGAACGGTTCCTTTTCCATGGTTCCCTCCTAAAAAATAGAGCGATAAGAGATTACGTGATCAGGTGACAAGCGACGAACGACGATGGCCTTTGTTTTTACTCCGCACTCAGCACTTCGCACTCCACACTTCCAAGTCGCCCCCTCCCATGAACTGCACCACCTCCACCCGGTCGTTCTCCTTGACCAGGACTTCGCCGTAAGTGGCCTTGCGTACGATCTCCTCGTTGATCTCCACTGCCACACGCTCAGGCTTGATCTCCAGGTGCTGCAGAAGCCCGGAAACGGTCAGACCGTCGGGAACGTCTCTTTTTTCACCGTTCAAGTGTATGTTCATGATTTTCTAACCGCTTCCACTGACATTCGACAGGATCACAGAATAACGATCCGATCTCAAGCGTATAAATCCTGTTGGTCCTGTCGCCTGGGAGCGCCTACTTTTGGTATCCTGTCAAAAAAGATCCTCTGATTTTCTCCGCGCCTCTGCGTCTCCGCGCGAGAACCGATTTTATGAGACCAAAAAAGCCGCATCCCGAATAGGATGCGGCTCGAAAGGTGTCATTCCCTCGAATTTCTCGCCTTCCCTACGCCGGAACTACCCGGATCAGGTTCCAAGGGTCGCCCTTTTGGAAGGGCTCTCAGCCATGCGGCTCCCCCGGCTCTGTTTCAACAAAATACAGCAGGTTCCGGGTAAAGTCAACGGCTAATCCGACCGGATCAGGCAAGCTCAAAGGGTAAATATGACCAAAATGACCAACCTGTTTCATTCTTGACCCCCTCAAAACCGTCCTGTAGAATAAGCATAATAAATATACGATCTTCAAGCCTGTTGCTTTGATCATTTTAGCGTGCTAAATTATGAGCGTCACCTTCGAGATCATTGGAGAGATCGAACAGGTCGAGATCATCGCAGCCGGCTCAAGCATCCGAGTACTGCCGTATATCCAGAAGGTCTACGGTCCGGGCCGTTGGCGGAAGCTTAAAGGCGTAGCCGCGATCAGACTCCCGAATGGCATGATCCGGCGCGTGGAACTTCATTGGTATGAAGCCCATGGTATCGGCAGGAAGGACTTCAAGATCAAGCGGTACTTGTAGAAAGGATTTCTATGAAAAAAAAATACGCGCTCTGCATCGACAATAAAGGCAATGAATCATCGCTCATCCCGAGAAAGATCTACGAGATCCTGCCGGATGACCAGGCAGCCCAGGATGATTTTGTACGGCTGATCGACGAAAGCGGGGAAGATTACCTTCACCACAAGAGTCATTTCGTATTTGTCGAATTTCCCGAGGAGGTGGAACGAGTACTGCTCGCAGCGTAATTCCGTTGATGCTGCCCCGATGAGGAAGCAGACAGATCAAGAAACCCGCCCCTCCCCCGCGGCATCCCGCTAAACACGCTCACGGCAGGCCTCTCCGTCCTGCCTTTTTTGCGTTATTATCCATCAGGACGATGTTTCCTTCTTGATTTTTCACATGATTTATACTATTTTTAATCATGGACAAATTAACGACCATAAATTTACTCAAGACAAATTTAAACTATATTCAGGTCCACTTTGGCGTTAATAAGCTTCTGCTTTTTGGTTCTGTGGTCCATGGTACCGCTAAAGAAGGAAGTGATGTGGATATTCTTGTCGATTTCAGCGGCCAGCCGGACTTTGACCGTTTTATGGACCTCAAGTTCTTCCTGGAAGACCTCTTGAAAACAAAGGTCGATCTGGTCACCCGCGACGCCTTGCGACAGGGAATGCGACCGTCAATAGAACGAGAGGCGCTCAATGTCGCGTGACTGGGCCCTTTATCTTGAGGACATTCTGATTTCCTGCCGGAAGATCCAGCAATACACGCGCGGAATGGACCCTGTGCAATTTCAGGCTGATGGGAAGACCTATGATGCTGTTCTTCGCAACCTGGAGATCATCGGTGAAGCCGCAAAGAACATTCCCTTCCCTGTCCAGGCATTGATACCGGAGATTGAATGGCGCAAGCCTGCCGGCCTGCGCGATATGATCGCACACGCCTATTTCGGGATTGACAATAATATTCTTTGAGATGTGATACGAAATAAAGTACCTGAACTGCAACAAGCAGTAGAAGCTTTCCAGAAACGTCGAAAACAGGCATAGAAGTTGGCAATCTTGAACATAATGCGCATCAGATACCTGACAAAATGGATCACTCCCCTCCTCCTGCTTTTCCTTTCCGCCGCATGCAGCGACGAGGTTTCCCGTGTCGGGTCCTCGACGATCCGCGCCAGGGACCTTGCGCGCCGCGTAAGCGTTACGGAGATCTACTACCCCGGGAGCGGAAAGAACTACGTCGCGCTCTCCCAGCTCATAAAGGGAAACCTGTCGATCGAGATGCTGCGCTCCCTTGGCCGTACTGTTGACGACAGTGTCCTGGAAAAAGAAGCGCAGCGGATCGACCAGAACACCAAGGCGCCGGAGATGCTGAAAAGGATCAAGGACGTCTACAGGTCGGACCGCAAGGCGTATCTGCGCTCCTTTGTGGCTTTGGTATACGCGGAACGGGTCCTCTATTCCGAGGTATTCCTGAAATCACCGGACGCCCAGGCAACAGAGCGGAAACAAGCGGAATCCCTGCTGCAGCAGGCTTCCCCGTCCCCCTCGTCGTTCATGCAAACGGCACGGAAGCAGGGCCTTTCCGCAGAGCAGTTCCGGGTCTCGCTCAAATATGGCGTTGTCCCGATCGAGCACACGCCGCTTGCCACCCCGGCTCCCCACGAGGCTGATCTCGAACATGCGGACCGGCTGCACCACCTGCTGGAAACAACCAAGCCAGGCGCGATCTATCCAAAGGTGATCGAATGGCAGGAGAATTTCCAGGTGGTCCGCCTTCTCAGGAGGACGGGAAAGGACCTGATCATCGAGTCCGCGGCCGTGGCAAAGCGGAGTTATGACGAATGGTTCTGGGAGAAGGCATCGAAAGTACCTGTGAGGATCACAAACATCGCGCTGAAATCCGAACTGCTCAAGGAAGTATCCTGGGCATCCCGCCTGAAACTGGACTGATCCACTCGCGCAAATACCCCGTATTTACCCATTCTAGATACTTGATTGATAATTAAAACAAAACGGGCAGACCTTTCGGCCTGCCCTTCTTTTACCTCGATCAACTAGTGATTTTCTTGTCCTCAAGCAGACCGAGCTTTTCTTTTGTGGCAATGACCAGCACGGACTCCACGGCCTTCTTCTTTCCCTTGGGCGTGCGCACTATCATCTTGAGCCCGCTCCTGCGGAGCGCATCGTCGGGGAAGACAAGCTCCCTGCCTGCTGTCAGCGGCTCGGCATGGCACAGGTCATTGGGATAGAGCTTGCTGATGCGCCATACTGGTCCACGCTGAAGAGATGCAGGTAGCCTTCCTGGTTCGTCGAGGCCTTCACCTTGATCGGTTCATCATGGGTCGCTAAGACCGGCGTGGAGAATATTGCCATCAGCACGATAGCGACCGCCGTCAGTCTATGAATTACCATGATTTCTCCCGGCATCAATGCCTTATTGCTTCTGATTTGATACTGACTGCTTACCGCTTATCACTTTAGCCCTTGTTCTGCTCGCTAGCCATTAACCAATTTCACCACCGCCATGCCGTCCTCGTAATGATCGATGATGTTCAGCGCTCCGAAGTTCTGGTCAATACGGAAGAGGTTGAGCGGCGGCAGGCCCAGGGCCTCTGCAAGTATCACCCGGTTCACGCCGCCGTGCAGCAGCATGGCGATCTCCTGGCCAGGATGGGCCGCCACAATGCGGAGGTACTCGGGCAGGATCCGCTCCCGCACGTCATGCAAACATTCGCCTTCCGGCGGCCGGTAGTTCAGCAGGTCAGCGCGCCAGGCAGTGTAGTCCTCGGGATAGCGCTCCTTGATCTCCTCTGCGGTCAGACCTTCCCACTTGCCAACGCTCCGCTCCCGAAGCGTCCTGATGGGTGTGTGCGAAAGACCCAGGCGCTCGGAGATGATCCGGGCGCCCTTGACCGATCGGATCAGGTCGCTCGAGTAGACAGCTGAGACCGGTTTGCCGTCCAATAGCCCGGCGAGCCGGCGCATCTGCTCAACGCCTTTTTCCGTGATATCCACGTCAATATGGCCGTTGTAGCGTTTTTGTCCGCCATTGGCCACTTCTCCGTGGCGCATGAGATAGACTCGGGTGAATATCGCCATACAGCACCTGAAATACAGAATAACGTCAACAACCTCGTCTCGCGCAAAGGCGCCAAGCCGCAAAGGAAAGCAATGATCAAATTCTTGCTTCCTGTACTGAATCCTAAGGCCGTTCTTAGCGTCTTTGCGGCTTTGCGCGAGAACGCCTTTTGCTTTTTTGGTCTGTCCTTACCGTTCGCTCAACAGGAACACGAACAAAAGCAGCGTCAGCGCCTCGGTCATCTCGCTCACCGCGCCAATGGAATCACCGGTGACGCCGCCTACCTTGCGCGTCACGAACCAGCGCCAGAGCAGGGTGAAACAGACCACGGCAACGGGGATCCCGATCGCAAGAACGATGGTGCGAGGTTCATTGATGATGACGAAGGCTGATATGCCGAGCGAAACGACCGACGCGGCGACCAGCCCGCCGGACCGGACATGGCCGACAAAGGCCTTTCCCATGCCTTCGTCGCGGCCGTAGTCGGACTTGTACATCATCAGCATCTGCGCCCAGCGGCTGAACGCGGGGGCCGTGAGCAATGCAGCGGTCTTGTACTCGGTGAAAAGATTGTTGAGGCAGGCATATTTTATCAGGAATATGAAAATGATGGCCAGCACGCCGGCGGTGCCGATCCTGCTGTCCCTCATGATCGCGAGCCGGGACTCATGATCATGGCCGCCCATAATGCCGTCAACGCTGTCCGCGAGGCCGTCCACATGAAGCGCGCGCGTCAGCATGACCGACGCCAGCAGGAGGAAGATGTTGCCGATCGTGTCCGGGAACAGCCAGAGCAGCGCCTTGTCCGCCTGCACCAGGATAAGGCCGATCAGAAAGCCGATAAAGGGAAAGTAGACCATGGAGCGCGCGAGATCGTTCTCCGTGGTCTCATGGTCTTTCCTGACCGTGATGACCGTCAGGAACTGCAGCGCTGTGATGAAGTTTCTGAACATAGGGTTGTCCTGTGGTACCTGCTAGTCTCTTGTCCCGTGCTTTTGCTCGCTTATTACTTACCACTCATAGCCCTTCTTTTGTTTCCTATCCCTGGTTCTTAATTTTGCCCCTGACCCCTTACGGCTTGCGGCTTTATTTAATTTTCACCGGCAGTCCCGCTGCGACAAAATAGGCTTCGTCCGCAGCAGCAGCGACCCGCTGGTTCATTATGCCCGCGAGGTCCCGGAACCTCCGGACAAGCGCGTTGTCCGGAACGATACCGAGGCCCACCTCGTTCGAGACCACCAGGAGCGTGCCGTCATGGGACCTGAGCGCGGCGGCAAGTTCGTCGATCGATTCCCGCACCTCATCGTCCTTCGATCTCCGCGCCATGACATTGCTGAGCCAGAGCGTAAGGCAGTCCAGCAGCACCACGCTGTAACGGCCCGCAAGCTTCCCTACCAGTTCGGCGATGGCCAGCGGCTCTTCAAAGGTGTCCCAGGCGCCCCCGCGTCGCTTGCGATGATGTTCGATCCGCTCCACCATCTCGGCGTCCAGCGCCTGCGCGGTTGCCAGATAGGCCCGTTTACCGGTTATCTCTCCCGCGAGCTTCTCGGCAAAGGCCGATTTTCCCGACCGTGCGCCGCCGGTGATAAATATAAGTTTCGACATTCGAGAAATCTGGCAGCCCTGCCGATAGAAACGATCGTTCACACGAAGGCACAAAGGCACGAAGAAGATCGGATCAGATCGGGTTATGCCCTCCCTTTGTGGCTTCGTGGCTTTGTGTGAGAAATGGTTATTGGCAGTTGCTTAGGTAAAAAAACCCTGCGGGAGCATTTACTCCTGCAGGGATTTCCTAGAGAGTTATGGAGCGGGCGACGGGATTCGAACCCGCGACCTCCAGCTTGGGAAGCTGACACTCTACCACTGAGTTACGCCCGCTTTTCATGGGCTATTATAATGATAGCCCCGTGCACTGTCAATCAAATTTCCGGAACTTACAGAAGCGACTTGATGTCCTTTTCCAGATCGCCCTCCTCGGCGCCGCCGAGATACTGTTTCGCGATCATGCCGTCCTTATTGACGATATAGACCATGGGGATCGCCCGCACCATGTACTTCGCGGCGACCTCATCATCCCCCCTGAGCACGGGATAGCTGATGCCGAACTCCTTTGCAAAGGACCGTATCTCGTCCAGGCCGGATGTATCCATGGAAACACCAAGGACCACCAGCCCCTTGCCCTGATAAGCCTTGTGCAGCCGCTCCATGCCGGGAATGGACTCCCGACAGGGCGGGCACCAGGTCGCCCAGAACTCCACGAGCACCACCTTCCCCTTGAGGTCGCCGAGGTGGACGGCCTTCCCGGCAAGGTCCTTGAGGGTAAAATCAGGCGCCGCTGAAATTGCTGCGGTCTTCTCCTGCCTGGTGCAGCCTGCCAGCGCCGCCAGGAGAACGATAACCATGACAAACTTGTTCCGCATTGTTTTGCAAAGCTCCTTGTGACACGTTGAAACTATTCCGGCGGCGCCCTGAGACGGGAGCCGCCGGTCGATGAACGTCAGGGAAGTACCGTCAAGGGATCAAGCCAGCAGCGCGTCGACCTTCGACTTGAGCTGGGACTTGGGCACCGCGCCCACGATCTGGTCCACGGTCTGGCCGTTCTTGAAGAACATGAGCGTCGGAATGCCCATGATCCGGTATTTGCCAGCGATATCGGGATTCTCGTCGGTGTTGAGCTTCAGCACCTTGATCTTGCCCGCGTATTCCTTCGAGATCTCGTCAACGATCGGCGCCACCATCCTGCAGGGGCCGCACCACACCGCCCAGAAGTCCACCAGCACCAATCCCTGGGCTTTCAGCACTTCCTGGTCCCACGTTGCACTCGTTACTGCGTCTGCCATGCCATCCTCCTTAGGAACCTGATCTTATGGTGTTGCCGGTGCCGCGGCACTTGTCGCCGGTTGCTTCCTGATCGCCCCTTCGGGACATACGCGGGGGCAGGCCCCGCAATCCATGCATTCCAAGCCGATCGTTGCCTTGCCGTTCAGAACATCGATCGCTTCGGTGGGGCACACATCGGCACAGGCCCCGCAGCCGGAGCACCTGTCTTGATTCACCACATACATAGGACAACCGTGCTGGATTATAGACCCCGTCCCAAATGTTGTCAATATGTTTTGATTGTGGCATAATCAACGGGCCATGAGAACACAACTGATCCCCTACGGCGCCGACGGTTGGCGGGAAAAACTGAAGCTTATCGACGAACTTCTCGCCGAACCGGGCGGACCGCCGTTCCTGTATAACGATGTTCTGGTCCTGGTCCCCTCCTCGCGCCTCAGGAGGACCTACGGCCGGCTCGTTGTTGAGCGCGCGCTGGAGAAGCTGGGGACCGCGACAATATCGCCTCCCGATATCCGGACCCTCCATCAGCTCCTGCAGCACCTTCACGCACGCTCCGGCGGACGGCCGCTGATCGACGAGAACAGCAGGCTCGTGCTCGTCGAGGGCATTGTGAAGGAGCGCATGGCCTCGCTGCCTTTCGCGGACCCCATTCCCGACACGCTCGCGCCGTCCCTTGCCGCTGCCGTGGCCGATATGATCGAGGAACTGGGCGCGGCAGGGATAGGCCCGGAACGGTTGTCCGGCGCGATCGCCGCGAGCGGCATCGGGGACAAGCGGCAGGTGGCGCTCCTGGAACAGGCCTATTGCCGCTACCAGGAGGTCCTTTCAGCCAAAGGCCTGAACGATCCGGCTGCCATGATCGTCGAGCTGGCGGAGAATTTCGATCCTGCGTGGCTCGCCCGGTACCGGCGCGTGATCGTCGACGGCCTGCATGATGCAGGCGATCTCCAGGCACGGGTGCTCCGCAAGATCGCGCTGCACGAGCAAAGCACCTTCCTGATCGAGGCGCCCGGCGCGGACCTGGTAAGGAACGCGTCCGACCAGCACCCGCTTCGGCTGATAAAGGAATTCTGCGCCAGGCTCGGGATCATGCTGGGAGAAGACCGTTCCGCTTCCGGGACCGATGCCGGGTTCCTGGCTGCCGCCCTGTTCGCGGACCGGCCCTTTGGCGAGTCTGCCGCTTCAGCGCCCCCGTCCTTTGCCCCGCGTCTTGACGCGCTTTCCGGCGTCACCATGCGCGAAGAAGTGTCGCTCATCGCAGGCCGGGTCAAGGACTCTCTGCGCAGCGGGACCATTCCGGACTCGGTCCTGGTCGCGTTCCCGTCCCTGGACGAGTACGGCCCTCTTGTTGAGGAGATATTCCGGGACTACGGGATCCCCTACAACCGTGCGCTCGGACGCCAGCTCAGCACCTCCGCGGTCGCGACCGCCCTGGTCTCCCTGCTCCAGACCGTGCAGGACAACTGCTCCGGCCGGTCCCTGCTCCGGGTCCTCAGTTCACCGTTCCTCAAGTTCAGCGAGGACCACTCGGTCGCCCCGGCATTCGAACGGCTGATGCGCGGCCAGCGGATCCTGGACGGCCGGGAACAATGGCTCAAAGCAGCACGGACCGCCTCATCCGATGAGAAAGGCCGCGACATCCTGTCCGGCCCTTTGCAGGACCTGTTCACCGCGCTCGACCCCTTCTTTACCAGCGACGCGCTGCCCCTGTCCGGGTGGATGGAACGGGCTGAAGCGCTCCTTCGGTGGTCCGGCATGGCCGAGCGGGTGGCGCTGATCAAAGGGCCGCTGAACGTGAACCTCCAATCCTTCAAGAAACTGAGCGAGGTCATGGCGTCCCTGAGCCGGGCAGGCAGGCTCTTTCCGGAATACCGCTATTCCTTTGACGAGTGGTCCTTCCTGCTCAGAAAGACCTTCATGCATGCCCGTTTCCAGGTCCCGCCGGACGACGAGGGCGGCGTCCAGGTCCTGGGCCTTGAGGAGAGCGCGAGCCATGCCTGGAGCGAGATCTACCTGGGCGGACTGATCGACGGAAAGTTCCCCCAGCGACTGCCGCAGAACATCTTTCTTCCCGAAGCAACGCTTGAGACCCTGGGCGTGCGGCCGCTGGAGCAGGCGCGCATGAACGCGGCCTATCATTTCTACCGCCTCCTGCTCTCGGCGCCGCGGGTCACGCTCACCTGGCCCGAGAACCAGGGCGACCGGCCGGTCGTTGCATCGCCCTTCCTGGCGGAGCTGAAGCCCTTGGAGATCGCCGGTCTGCTGAACCGGGGCATGGAAAGAACGCGGCAGTTCCAGTTCAGCCTCAGGCCCGAGGACGCGCGAAGCGTGGCTGAGCTGGCCAAGGCCATTGCCGTGACCGGCGCTCCTGTCTGTCTCGACGAGGTCCTTCGATCGGATATGGACAGCATGCCGGCTGTGCGCTCGGCATATCAAACACAACCATCTCCCGCGCCGGCTGCGATCCCGATCCCGGGCATTACGACCTTCTCGGTCACGGACCTGGATGTATATCTCAACTGTCCCTACGACTACTATGTCAAAAAGATCCTCGGCATCGAACCGCTCGAAGAGGTGACCGAGGACATCTCGCCCAGCGACCGGGGAAGCAGGGTGCACGCCATCCTGAAAAGGTTCTACGAAGAGTGGCAGGAGCCGGTCACCTCATCCAATCTGGACCAAGCGCGCGGCCTGCTCCTGTCCCTGAGCGAAGGTTACTACAAGCGCGACGCCGACACCTTCCGCAACCGCAGGGAAAAAGACCTCTTCGTCACCACGGTCGCGGAACGGTTCCTGACTGCGGAAACAGGCTTCTGGACCCAGGGCTTCCGTCCTTTCTTCCTGGAGCAGCGGATCGACGACTTCACCTTCAACCTCGGCAGCGGCAGGGAGTTCACCCTCACGGCCAAGATCGACCGCATTGATGTGGACGACAAGGGGAACTTTGTCGTGGTGGACTACAAGACCGGAAAATACCCGCAGCCGAAGATGGGGCCGGACCAGGAGATATTCCAGCTGCCGGTCTATGCCTGCATGGCCATACGGTCGCTCGCGGGAAGATCCCCGGCGCTCGGAAAGCCCGTCGGCCTGGCCTATTACGACCTTGCGGGAAAGTTCGGCAATGTTGCGCGCGATGTGGTGCTCTACGACAAGGACGCCGGATTCGACCAGCCCGCGGTCAAGCCCAAGGCCAGTCCGAGGAGTACGGAAGAGTTCAATGCCATATTGGATCAGAGCATGCGAAAAGCAGCAATGGCGATAGAAGGCATCGTGAAGGGCGATTTTTCAGCAAAGCCGCTGGACAAGAACCGGTGCATGTTCTGCGCGAACGAGATGATGTGCGGAAAAGAACCGGAGGAATGACTGTAGGGGCGGGTTTCAAACCCGCCCGCAAAATAGGATCGACAAACAATGCCATTCAATCCCGACATCCATCATCGTAAATCCATCCGCCTGAAGGATTACGATTACTCCCAGAGAGGCGCGTATTTTGTGACGGTGTGCACATGGAATCGGGAACATTCCCTTGGAACGATTGAGCAAAACGTTCTGCAACCATCCGGCTGCGGAGATATCGTTCTTGATTGCTGGAATGCTTTGCCGAACCATTACCCACATATCATGCTTGATGCATTTACTTTGATGCCGAACCATATCCATGGGATTATCATGATCATGAACGATGTTGTAAGGGCGGGTTTAAAACCCGCCCCTACGGAGAATCATCATGGCCTGTCTGAAATCGTTCGGGCTTTGAAAACTTTCTCCTCTCGACGGATTAACGCCTCCCGCAAAACTCCGGGCATGCCGGTGTGGCAACGGAACTATTACGAACATGTGATCCGGAACGACGACGATCTGAATGCCATACGGGAATATATACAATACAATCCCGCAGGATGGGACAGGGACGAGGAGAATCCCCATTTTGTAGGGGCGGGTTTCAAACCCGCCCCTGCCCAGGACAGGAACAATGGATAACAGACCCGACACCTCACGCTCGGTCCACCTCTCGGCCTCGGCTGGCTCAGGCAAGACCCGCGCGCTCAAGGAACGCTACCTTGCGCTCCTTGACCTGCTTGATCGCGCCGGCCTGGGCATTGACCAGGCCGTGGCCATCACCTTCACGGACAAAGCGGCCGCGGAGATCAAGGAACGGGTGATGAAGGACCTGCCCGAGACCATGCTCAGAAAGATCATCCGGGGCAGGCAGGACCTGCGCATCTCCACGATCCATTCCTTTTGCATGAACCTGTTGAAGCGCTATCCCCTGGAAGCCGGGCTGCCTCCGGACTTCGGAGTGCTGGACAGCAGGGACCAGGCCGACCGGATCAACCGCGCTGTGCTGGATGCGCTGGAAGGATCGGATCGGGACAGCTCTCTCATGTCGCCGCTCAGGACATTCACCGCTGACGAGCTCATAGGCGTGATAACGTTCCTGATCTCGATCCGGAGCAGGCTGAAGCGCCTGGAGATCGACGCGGGAGGTCCCGGGCAGCTTATCGACGCGGTCAGGACCGGCATGGCCGCTGATGCGGCTGAAGCGGAACTGGGGGCACTGGTCGCATCAAGGGACTGGCGGACCTGTTTCGGCCGGATGGAAGAGATCCTGCGTGCTCAGCCGGACCATTACGACAGGTCGCTGGGAGATCTGCACCGGCAACTGGCTGAGCCGACGGACAGGGCTTCGCTGCTCAGGATCGCGGCATCGCTTGCGCCGGTCTATTTCAACAAAGATGGCGCACCATCGAAGAAGTTCTTTATCGCGAAAAAGAGCTTTGGCAAGGGAGACCGGCAGGGGTACGAAGAATGTTATCTCGCTATCCAGGACCTGCTCGTCAGGACGCGCGATCTTGATGCCCGGGTCCGGTCCGCAGGCGAGGCAGCGAGCCTGCTCAGGCTCTATCTCAGCGCCGAGGACCGCTACCATGACATGAAACTGCGCGAAGGCGTGCTGGACTTCGACGACCTGGAGGTCCATGCCTATCGCCTGCTCAAGAACATCGATTCCCCGGAGATCCTCTACTGGCTCGACCGGAAGATCCTTCACTTCCTTGTTGACGAATTTCAGGACACCAGCGACATCCAGTGGGCGATCCTCGAGACGCTGACCGCCGAGATCTTCGCGGGCCAGGGCGCTGACAAGCCCATGGGGCCCACGCTCTTCGTGGTCGGCGACCGGAAACAGTCCATCTACCGGTTCCGCGAAGCCAACTACCGGCTGATCGACGATGTGCGCGAAAAGATGGTACGGAACCTGGCCGAGGGTTCGCGCAGCATCAGGACGCTGGACCGCAACTACCGCTCCGTGCCCGAGGTGATCAGCGCGGTGAACCAGGTCTTTATCTCCCTCTGGGGCAACGCCTATATTCCGTCGGAGTCCGACCGCAGGGACCACCAGGGGGTGGTTGACCTGATCGAGATCGTTCCTGACCCGTCAACGGACGACCAGGCCGGCCTGCCCGCGGAAGCTGAGGTGCTTGCCGCGGAGATCGGCCGGCTGATCGACAGCAAAATGCCGGTCCATGAACATAAGGACGGCCGCTGGCTCACGAGGCCGGTTGCCTACGGCGACTGCGCCATCCTGATCCAGTCGCGGACACGATTGAAGGAATACGAAGCAGCGCTCCGCGGCCGGGGCGTGCCGTTCCGCGTTGTAGGCGGCATCGGTTTCTATGAGCAGGAGGAGATCCAGGCCGTCATCAACGTGCTCTTCTTCCTCTGGAACCGCGAGGACCGGCTGAGCCTGGCTTCGGCGCTCAAATCCCCCCTCTTCGGACTTTCGGACCGGGACATCCTCGGCCTCTTTTCCCGGGAAGGCGACCCGCTCCGGCGGCTTGCCGAGAACCATCCTTTTGTCCACGGCCGCCTGGACGCCTGGTCGCGATACGCCGGCACCGAACCCCTGTCCGGCCTGATCCACCGCGTGATCATGGACTCCGGCGCCTATGTGATCTTCGGCAGACGAAATTCCCAGGCAGTGTTCAACATCGACAAGCTGCTCGACACTGCCCGGGAGTTCGAACGCAGGGGCTACACCACGCTCCAGGACTTCGTGGAATGGATCAGGAACATCCGCGAGGCTGAGCAGCGCGAGGCGACCGCGGACATGAACCTGCCGGGGTACGAAGGCGCGGTCAGCATCATGACCGTGCACAAGGCAAAAGGCCTGGAGTTCCCCGTGCTCTTCCTGCCGGGGATGAACCAGAAACCGAGATCGGTCTCCCACGGACCTGCGGCCATTATCGCGTCGGGCAGCGGGGTGCGCATGGCCGTCAAAGGGTCCGGCGGTCCGGTCTATGATGAACTATGGGAACAGGAGAGGGACGAGCTCCGCCAGGAGCACCAGCGGCTGCTGTACGTTGCCATGACCAGGGCGCGCGACCGGCTTGTGATGATCGGGACATTGGACACCGGCAAGACGCCGGTGAGCGAGAACAGCTGGCTCGGATTTCTGCGACAGGCAATACCGGCTCTTGACGCTGCCGGATCCCGGAGCCCGGGCCTGTACAGGTCATCGTACCCCGACTGGGCCGCAGAGACCCTGGAGATACCGGAGACCCGCGAAACCGGGGCCGGGACAAGGACGCCGGAGCGGACCATCGATGCCACCGCGCTTATCGAACGCCTGAGGCCGGTCACGGGACCGGGAGCCCTTGACTGGAAAAAGACCACGGACCTTATCAGCGCGGACCGCGAATGGTGGAGCGAACATCCGGCGCCGCAGCAGCCCGGCGGCCTGTCCCCCCTGACCAGGGGGAGCTTCCTGCACCGCTGTCTTGAGCTTATGACAACTGCCAGGGATGCAGATCCCGGGAAGATCAGCCATGAGTTCCCCGAGATCGAGGCGCTGGAGGGATCGCGCAGGCAAGCGTTCCTGGACGATGCCGCTGCGGTCCTTGGCCGCGTGACCGGGAACAAGGATATGGAATGGATATTCGAACAAGGTCCCGGGGCTTACAGCGAACTGCCCTTCTTGTCGCGCCGGGAGAACGACATCATGAGCGGCATCATGGACCGTGTGGTGGTACGGGACGGAATTGCGCGGGTCGTGGATTACAAGGCCATCAGCATCAGGGACCAGGCGGACCTTGCAGCCTGGAAAGATCATTATCTGCCGCAGATACAGACCTACTGCGATGCGGCAAAGGCCCTCTTCCGGGTCAATACTGTCGAGGGATATCTGCTCTTCCTGGACAGCGGATTGCTGGAGCGGGTCGTCTGAGCCGGGACGATCAGCGCACCTTGAGCTTCTTGTCGATCTTCTTATCCCCTGTTCAGAACGACTCCCAGGGATAACCGAAAATGATCGAGGTCTCGATCCCTTCCCTGCCCGTTGCGAAATCGAACCGCAGCACCACGCCCGATGCCGTGACCATGCGGAATCCCGTCCCGTAGGACGACCGGAACACCTCCCGGAGGTCGTCGCGGTTGTCCGCCACGCTCGCCATCTCGTAGAAAAAGGCGATCTGCAGTGCCGTTCGCACGTCCCTGGCAATGAAGATATCGAACGGACGCGCCTCCTCGGTGAGGTTCCATCGGATCTCGGTGGCGTAGAACACCGAATGGGCGCCCTTGAAACGGTCATTGGGATAGGAGCGCATCCTGCTCGTGCCGCCCAGCGCGCTCACGGTCCCGTAGGTGTTCGCGGCGATGATGTTGTCGATCACCTGTTCGCATTCGGTCCGTTCCGCCGGGTCGGAGATCGTGGAGCAGTTCAGGTTCTGTTCCGCTGCCACCGTGGCCCGGTCGGTCGAACCCGGACGGTTGACGTGGGCGTCGGACCGGAAATAGTTGATAAGCCAGGTGCTGATCCTGCCGAGCGGAACGTATGCCGTGGCGTTGTACTCCATGTTGTAGAAATCCGCATCAATATGGTTCACCGGAGGGGACCACCAGCGGCTGACATCAAGGCGGAATCCGCTGCGCGGGTCGGCGTAATCATCGCTCAGGTCGATCCGCGTGCCCAGGGCGTAGACCTTGGTGCGCCAGGGCCGGGGGTCATCGATATCAAGGATCACGTTCCCGTTGTTGTCCCGGATCTTGTCGAGCGTTGACTTGATGTTGTAATTGCCGCCGTAGATCTCGAACCGCCGGTCCGCGAAGGTGGCCGTGAGCCGTTCGCCCACGAACCAGAAATTGCCGAGTTCCATGAGGCTGTAATCGTGCTTCCCGGTCTCCATGCCCCGCTGCCGGAAACTCGTCGCCGTTATGGCGTTGAAATTCTGGTTGAACAGGTCAAGGATCAGCGTTTTCGGCACGAGATGGACGTCCGCCAGGCCGAGCCCCAGTCCGCGCACTTCGCCGCCGAGCAGGAATCCGAAGGCATCGGTGTGCGTTCCGGCGATGTTATTGGCCAGCCCGATCAGCGCGCCGCCCGCGCCGATGCCCGGAATGCTGTAGGGCGACGGAAACAGATAGTATCCCGGGTCCGTCTGGAACTGGGGCTTGCGGCGCTCCGGGTAAGAGGTCTCCTCGCACCATGCATTGCCGGCGACGGTGACGATCAACAGCACAACGAACGGAACCATGCGCATTTTCGCAGTCCTCACCAATGTTTTCCGGAAATACTGGATAAAATATTTCTTTAGGTCCGCTCCGATGTCATCAGGCAACCGGCGCGCTTGCGACAGCACGCATGAACTCATTGAAACGCCACCACTCTAGGAGAAAACCCGAATGCCTGCCAATCACACTGAGGGAGACCGGATCAGTCGCGGTCCTTGATCACGTCCACCATGGTCTTCGGCTGCTGGCAGAAGAGCTTACGCACCCGTTCCCGGTATTCCTCAGGCGTCACATGCTCCTGGTGCGTGCCGATCACGATGCTGATCCCGGGAAACTCCTTTTCCAGCGCGGTCTTGTACTTTTCCTTGAACGGACAGAGCGCTTTCATGCAGTAGGTGAAGTGAATGACATCAACGCGGAACTCGGTCAGCGCGCGGACGCGGCGGAGCAGCTTTTCCGGTCCTGTGAGCGTGGGGCATCCCGGGCAGTTGATGATCCCGACAAGGTCGAGCGGCTCGCCCGCGGGATAGTCCGCGAAGGTCCCGCGCCGCTTCCGCAGGTCCGCAAGACAGCTGACCGAGGAGCAGCCCAGGTCCTGGGTGGCGTTGGAACAGGTGAGTATCCCGATGCGTGCCATGGGAGGATTCCTTTCCTGAGTTGCCTACGATAAAGATACGTTATGACTTGGCAGGTAAATTTTGAGCAAAAAACGTACTGCTGTAAAAAAGCCTAAACCCGTTTTCGCGCAAAGCCGCAAAGACGCAAAGGAGATCATAAAAGATTATGTATAACGTTGCCTTTCTTTGCGGCTTGGCGTCTTTGCGCGAGACGCCCTTCTTTTGATTTTTCCGAGGCTAGATTGCTGCTACTTCCCGGTCTTCTTCACCTGATACCGGATGATCGTGTAGTACTTCTCCGGATCTCCCGCAGAGAGCAACCCCGGTCCGCGCAAATATTCTTCCTCATGGGGTCCGGCGATCTTGTAGCCTGCTTTGGCGATGAATGCCAGAAGCTTCTCGATCGTCGGTTGTTCCGCGCCGTAGGGGCCCACGTGAAGGATCTCGGCAACTTCGCCGTAATTCCACGTCGCGATCTTCACCTCCAGGGAACCTTTCTTTTCAGGAAGACGCGTCACGTCATCGGGGATCGGGATAGCGTAGATACCGAGCCACTCGCTCCTGGGCGCGGTAAATTCCTTTGGCCACCGCGCCCGGGGCACGGCAGCACCCGCGTTCGCAGACGACTTAATGACCTTATAGTAAGCGCTGAAGAGATTGCTGAAGGCTCTGTTGCCTGCCACAGAGGGATCTCCGGTCACGATCGCCTCGATCATCTTTTGGGCCGGAAGCGTGGTAATGCGGGGCTCCCGCAGGTGCTCATAGGAGGAGAGGTCCGGACCGGAAGAAGAGACGAACGAGAGTACCAGCAGCACCACAACACCCAGGACCGCACTGACGATCATCGCTTTTTTCATAGCAAGTCCCCCCTTGTCACTCGTCTCTTTTCTCTGGTCCAATCCGCAATCCGAAATCCGCATTCCGCAATGGAAACCCTTGCCTTCAAGCAAAGGCCTTCCTGGCATCTATTGCCAGGTCCTCGGGCAGGGTAAAGATCAGCTCGGACTGGAGCATCTTCTGGAGAAAATAATCGTCATTCCGGTAGTTGGCGCAGAAGTTCTGCCTGGTCACGATCTTGAACAAGCACCGGAACCCTATCGTCTCCCCTCCCCGCGCCGAGTAGAGCGAGAAGTTGAAGCTCAGATGGCCGAGGCCCTCTATCAGGCCGAGCACGCGGGAGATCCCTTCGCTCAGCTCCCGGAGATCGCGCACCGTGATCTTCCCCAGGTCGCCTTCCTCCTCATGGATTGCCATGATCTCGTTGCTTCCCAGGGGAGAGAAGGCCGTGAGCCAGTGCCAGGCCCCGTGCTTGACGATGTACCGCTCGTTGGCACGCATCTCCTCCTCCAGGAAATCAGCGAAATAGTAGGTGCCCCGCTGAAGCAGATATTCCGTTGATCCGTTCAGGAGGCGGGCATGATAGGAGTAAGGAACCGGCGTCACGAGCATCTGCATGTGCGGGTGGACCAGGCTCGCTCCCGCCGGGAGAAGATAGTTGCAGTTCACCGTGGCAAAAGCAAGGGTCACGTCCTGCTGATAGATGTCGTTCAGGAAAATGCGGGCCGCCTGGAAGCCGTCGGCCAGCAGCGGCGGACTGAACTGGGAGGGCCGAAGAAAGTGCGCTTTGGACAGGACAATCACGGGATGGTGAGGCGCCAGCGAGAACAGGTTCGCGAACAGCACGGCTTCGCCCTGCTCCATCCTTCCGCCGGGCAGCAGGCTGTCGGGATACCGGGCGGTCTTCTGGTGCGCGTTCTCGCCGCAGAAGATGCAGGAACCCGCGCTCTCCTCCACCAACTTCCGTAGGAGCTCTTCGTCGTTCTGGCCGAAGAAGGCCTTTGCCTTGTCCCTGAGATAGGGGTTGTAGACGCTCGTATCGCCGGTGAGCGGGTCCTTCCGGACCTCGACGGTATGCAGTTCCGGCGCGAAGTCGTTGAAGGGGTTCAGGATCGTGAAGCTCGACTCGAACTTCTCAAAGGCGATCTTTCCCATCATTCTCTCCCATGCCCTGGCTGCTCTGGCCGGTCGTGGTCTCTCCGCTCGCGGGCCCGCTGCCCGTCTCCTGCCTGCTGCCGAAGTCACTGAAGGTCTCGCGGCTGTAGATCCCCGGCATGGCGTGTTCTCCCGCCGCGAAGATGAACTCCACGGCCTTGATCGAGGGGCTCTCGGTGAGCGTGTAGGTGGCGGCGGCAAGATACCCCTGGGCTCCCGAGGTGCCCATGCGCTCGGTCAGATACCCGCTGTTGATGATCTCCACCCGGGCTACGCCCTTGTCAATGGCCTGAAGACGCAAATGGGGAAGTTCTGCAGCGGCTTCGTCCGGGCCGCTGTCCCGAAAGGAGCGGTTCAGGGCGAAGATCAGCTTGTTCACATCATCCCGTATCTCATTGATCCGCGCGCCGCGAACCAGCCGATCCGCGCCGCTGTTCGCGTCCTCTTCCACGGACCAGGCATGGTCGCGGCCATAGTTGGCGAAATCATTCTTCTTCATGAAGCGGATGGTCCCGATCAGAGCCGCTATCACCACCGCGCTGATCCAGAGCGTCTTGATCATGTGAGGTTTCATGGAAACTCCAAAAATGGGATCCCGGCTTCCGTATTACAGCAGGATTATCTGCCCCTTGGGCTCGCCCTGTTCCAGCCGCTCAAATATCCGTATCTTACCATATTCGCCGTCGTACCCGGGCGCGATGCGGACCTTTCCCGCGCGCATGAGCGTGACCGCCTCGGCAACAGCGGGCGTTGACGCGGCCTCGATGTCGCGGGGCTCGGCCTTGAGCAACACCGAGAACTCGTTGCCCAGGTCATCAAGCATCTTTTCGTGGATCGCGCGGACCTTTTTCGTGTTCACCCCGCACTGCAGGGTCTCGGCAATGATCTCGGCCAGGGGAATGATGCTGGAATATCCCGGCGCGTCCTTGGGACGGAATCCCTCCTCGCGGTCAGCCAGTTTGTCCACGCGGTGCATCACGCCCACGGTCACGCGCTTGCCGCAGGACGGGCAGAGATAGTTGTTCCTGACCGTTTCCCTCGGCGTAAGGCTTACGCCGCAGTCCCGGTGGCCGTCATAATGGTATTTCCCCTCTTCGGGAAAGAACTCGATCGTTCCGCCGAAGCCCTGCTTCGTCTTGATCGCGTCTATCATCGCACCATAGGAGATATCGGTATCGAAGATATTCGCCTCGCGGCCGAGCTTTGCCGCGGAATGGGCATCGGAATTCGAGACCAGCGTGAGATCGTCGAGTTTCGACAAACGCCAGTTCATGGCAGGATCGGAGGAAAGTCCGGTCTCGATGGCGTGAATGTGCGGGGTCAGGTCCTCAAAGCACTCCTCCATCGTATCAAAGCCCGACATGGCGCCGAAGACCGAGAACCAGGGGGTCCAGACATGGGCGGGGATGAACATTCCCTCGGGCGAGGCATCGAGCGTCATCCTGAGCAGTTCCTTCGCATCCAGCCCGAGGATCGGCCTGCCGTCGGAATGGAGGTTCCCGATCTTCGCCAGGGACGCGTTCAATCGCTCCGCGGACGCGAAGTCCGGCATCAGCACCACGGCATGGACTTTCCGGGTTTTTCCGTTCTTGCTGTAGATGCAGCTGATCTCCGCGGACAGGATGAACGAGACCTCGGCTGCGCAGGACGCTGGCACGTCATTGGCGCGGTACTTGTTCTTGAGCGAGAACAGCCCCGGCTCCCCCGGCTCCGTCTTTTCTTTCAGTTCTTTGATCCATGCGGGATGGGTGAAGTCGCCGGTGGCGATCACCCGGATGCCCTTGAGCTGCGCCGCACGCCAGAGCCCCTCCGGGGACATGTCCTGGCTGGTGGCGCGGGAGTATTTCGAATGCACATGCAGGTCGGCGATAAAAGACATGGCGGATTATAACACGAAACAGCGGATTTTCCAGAGAGAAGCGGCGGAAGGCACGGGAGCGGCTTCGGCTATAGCAGTTTTCCAGGTTTTGCTTGACAACCCCGGGAGGAATGCATATACTCGATTCTCAGCACTTCCCCATTTATTCACGCATTAAAAATTGAATACCGAAGTCGGTAGGTCGGGTAGAGCGTTCATAGCGAAACCCGACATTTGTTGGGTTTCACTGTGGTCTACCCAACCTACAAACTAGTTATACCATAGAGAAAGAATGCGCACCCTATTAACCATAGCCGTAATCATATATGTTATCCACCTTATATCAAATGTCTTTCGAAGGAGACATGATCTTGCTACCCCTCCAGAGATTGATAGCCCTCAGCAAATATCACATCAACAGCGATCAAGATCCCACAAAAAGGCTCATTCCGATATTGATATTGCAGATATAGAAATCAACGAGGACTACAAGGCCGTTCTAAATCTGGTAGAAGTACAGAATAAAAGTGTCTATGTTACAGGCAAAGCAGGAACAGGTAAATCTACGCTCCTAAAATATCTGATAGCTACGACAAAGAAAAACATGGTTGTATTGGCACCCACGGGACTTGCGGCGATAAACGTTGGCGGCCAAACCATTCACTCCTTCTTCAGATTCCCGCCGAAGCTTATCAAGAGGGAAGATATTAAACCCTCTAGAAATGCAATCTTATACCAGAAGCTTGATGCAGTGATAATTGATGAAGTATCTATGGTGCGCGCGGACCTCATGGATGGCATTGACCACTCGTTGAGATTAAATAGACGAAGGCCGCACGAACCATTTGGTGGCGTTCAAATGATATTTTTTGGGGATTTGTTTCAACTCCCGCCTGTTGTCAGGGGTAAAGACCTTGAAGCCTATTTCAAGGAAGTTTATGGGGCACCGTATTTCTTCTGTTCTAAAGCAATTCGAAACAGCGGCATAGGCTTTATTGATCTGAAAAAGATTTACAGACAATCGGATGGCGACTTCATACAAATATTGAATAGTATAAGAGAGAACAAATTGACCGCTGGTACCTTACGAGAGTTAAATAGCAAAGTTGTCACGAACCTCGCGAGTGTGGCACGTAAGGACTGCGTTACCTTGACAACTACCAATAAAGCTGCGTTCGAAATTAACGAAGAATTCTTGGGAGCGATAAAGGAAAAGGAGTTTGAGTACTCCGCCGATATTCAGGGGAAATTTGATCAAAGCGATTATCCAACAGAAGCAAGCTTACGCCTGAAAAGAGGCGCAAGAATCATTCTTCTTCGGAATGACCCATTTAAGAAATGGGTAAATGGCACCCTAGCCCGAGTGTCTGATTTGGGAGAAAACAGAATCAGCATCGACGTTGATGGTTCTAAATATGAGATTAATAAGGAAATTTGGAAGAAGATCGAATATTACTATGATAGGAATACGAAGAAGATAGAAGAGCGAGTGATTGGCAGTTTTGAACAATATCCCATTCGCCTTGCGTGGGCGATCACAATTCACAAGAGCCAGGGGCAAACGTTTGACCGCGTTTATATTGATCTGGGCAGTGGTGCTTTTGCTCATGGCCAGACATATGTCGCGTTGAGTAGATGTACTTCTTTTAATGGCATACAATTGCGCAGGCCTGTGGAGTCACGAGATGTAATATTCGACCCAAGAGTCTATGGTTACGCAAAAGTAATGGCAAACCACAGCCATAATGTATAATCTGGTGTTCGAGAGGGGCCTTGAAACTGCCCCCTCATCAACCGCGTTGGCTTGGAGTCCTATGATTACGAAGTTTCATGATGCAATGCGACTATATGGCGGGCGTCTCAACCACGAACACTTAGAAGAGTCAGGGATAACGCTAATTGAAGCCTATCGCACGCGAGCTGAACGCTTAATTGCTAGTGCCCGACGCGATCATCCTCGCTTACCTGCAATTCACTTCGACTACGTCAATAATAATTCTTTGAATGCCTATGCGTTCAAATGGGGCGGCGACTATTTTATCGGAATTACTTGGGGCGCCTTCACCATTCTACGGCTTCTGTTTATGCGGATGTTGGCAGATAAAAATGCACTGCTGACAATCGGCGACCCAAATCGAGAAGGTAATAATTTGCTCCCACTTGACAAGATGATTACGATAGGGCCGTCAGTACAATTACCATCCACTGGTCGCCTAGTTGTCGGTGCACCGCAAGACCCAACTCGTTTGCAGTTTGCTGTCACCGCTTTTGAAACAGCATTCTCCTTTTTGATCCGACATGAAATTACGCATATCCTCCACGGTCACCTCTCCCACCCTCTAGTAGCCTCCACAGAAGCGCTGCTCCCAGAGTTTGGTTGGCAACCCAAAACAGCGTCTGCGTCTTCGACTCGTCAAGTTCTCGAATATGATGCGGACAGATATGCTTCAATCGGGCTAGCAAAGTCTTTTATGTCTCATATTTCGACAGCACAAAATAATAGCATCGATCATCGTGCTTTCATGACGGAAACGTTTGTTGGTATAGGCTCAATGTTCCGGTTATTTGGCGATGCGAGTGCTTCGGGTTTAGATCTAGGCACCCTCCCGTACCCTCCTGTTAGATATCGCCAATATATTAGCATGACGGGGTTCTGCGATTACTTGAACATGGCAGCTAATAAAACCTTATTCGAGCTCTCGCAGGCCGTCTTTACCGAATCTTTTGCAGCGATAGAGAACGCATTCCCTAATTTCACAAAAGTTGAGCCGTCAATCGAAGGACTTAATGAAGTATTGTCTGCCAATGGACGAAGGCATATCCAATGGCTCTTTGACGAATGGCAGAATCGGGTCAAGGGCGAATTACTGCCGTATTCCTTTGCTAAATTTTTATCTTAAAGTTGGTAGGTTGGGCAAAAGGCTCATCTTGCCCAACTTTTCGTCAATAGCAGACGCGTTGGGCTTCATGCCTCAGCCCAACCTACGACTTACCGCCGCTATTATCTGTAAAGGACCAACATGTTCAATGACCTAGAAAAAGAAATAAAACGCTTAAATGGCCAATCAGTATCTGTCCCGATTGAATCAGACGAAAAAGGATATATAGACAAGGAATGCCCATCAGCAGAATGTAAGTTCATCTTCAAGGTAAATAAGGCTGACTGGGCTAATATATTTAAAGATGAAGCAGTCTGGTGCCCTTTTTGCCGACATGAAGCACCGGCAAAGCAATGGTTCACAACAGAACAAGTCAAACACGCTAAAGCCGAAGTGTTTACAGTTGTAAAGGGAATAATTCATAACACTTTAAAGTCACGCGCAGAAAAGTTCAACCGTAGTCAAACTAGAAATGGTTTTTTCACAATATCCATTGAAGTTAAAGGTGGTGTAAAGCGAACATACCCAATCCCTGTCAAAGCTGCTGAATCGATGAGGCTTGAGATACAGTGTGAAAAATGCCAGTCTCGTTTCGCAGTTATCGGCAGTGCATATTTTTGCCCTGCATGTGGTCACAACTCAGTTGTCCGAACATTCTCAGACTCACTCAGAAAGATCACAGCAAAGAAAGACAGCATTCATATAATCAGAAAGACTCTCATTGAATCAGCAGGAAAAGATGAGGCAGAGTTGGTCTGCCGATCGCTTCTCGAATCTTGCATTTTGGATGGCGTTGTTGCATTCCAAAAATATTGCGAAGGTTTATACAATCGTTTTGGTGAAGCACCATTCAATTCGTTTCAGCGTCTAGATCAAGGTAGTAGTCTCTGGCGTAGTGCTATTCAAAAAGGCTATAGTGCTTGGTTGTCTGATCCGGAGCTAGCCGCTCTTAATATTCTTTATCAAAAGAGACATATACTTGCCCATAATGAAGGGATTGTTGACTCACGATATTTAGAAAAATCCGGCGACGTAGCATACAAGGAAGGCCAGCGAATTGTCGTTTCGGAAACAGACATCGATATTCTGGTATCGACACTCGACAAGTTAAGCAAAGGAATTAAAGAAATGTGTGACAATATATAACAAGCGCGACCACAGCGAAGCGCCAAGTGCGGCGCGTCAGCGCCCCATTTCCCGCCACCTCCCATCCGCCAGCACCACCGACGTCTCGGTCTGGCGCTCCGGGATGTTCCAGTACTTCCTGAGCAGCCGCTCCTTCTCCTCCCACGTCACAAGCCGGAATCCATGCTTCTCGTAGAACCGGACCGCCCAGTCCGCGGCCTGCCAGGTCCCGACCAGCATCGGCCGGGCCGAGAGCGTCTTGAGGTGCTCGATCAGCCTGCCGCCGACGCCCCTGCCGCGGTCCGCGGTCCGGACATAGGCATGCCGGATTAGCGTTACGTCCTGCACATCCTGGATGCCCATGACGCCGAGCAGTTTCCCCTCTCCTTCATACCCCCAGAAGACAACGCCTGCTTCCTGTTCATGCCTGAGATAGTCAACTGACATGTACGGTTCCCGCCACCGGTCAGCCGGAATGCGGCCTTTGTATGCCTGGGCAGCGTCATTGATGATTGCGAGAATGCTGTCGAAGTCATTTGATTCGCAGCAACGGATCATCATTCGGTCCTCTGCACAACCGCCCTCGCCTCTTCAAGCCACGTTGCCACGGCCTGCTCAAGCGTTCTTTGCTCCTGACCCGATATCCCCCGGGGATCGAACCGGTACCGGTAATGGAGCGCGAGCGCTTCGCCAAGTCCCTGCACCGACAGGCCGTTCTGCCCGTTGATCCGTTCGAGCCAGAGGCCGCAGGTCTCTCCGGACCTGCGCTCCCATTCAGTCGCCTGCAACAGCCTCTCGACTGCGGAAAAAGGCGAATCGCTCCCTAATCGGGGAACGGGAACTTCTTTTTCTTTCACCGAACCCGGCCTGCGGCGGAACCGCTTTCGCAATTTCCATGCTCCGGACAAAACCAGCGCCAGGACAGCGCCAAGTCCATAAGAACGATAAGCTGCCATACCGCTCCCCTCGCTCCAACGCCATTTGGAAATCTGAAAGGACAGAAAGGACCACAGATCCCCTGCAGGACCGAGCAGGCCTGTTGACGCCTGTTCGTCCTTGACCCAGCTCGGCGGCGTGGGATCGAAGGTTTGCCAGGAACCATCAACCCAGACCAGGACCCATGCATGGGCATCGCGGGAACGGACCAGGAACGCCTTTTCAAGGGAGCTGTATTCATGGGCAAGGTATCCCACGGCATAGCGCGCAGGCACGCCTGCTTTCCTGAGCAGAAGCGTTGCCGCGGTGGCGAAATATTCGCAGTGGCCTGCCCGCGTTGTTTGCAGAAATCCCGCAAGAGGCGTTTCTGCGCCGTTTCCCGATTTTAGATCGAGCGTATACACGAAGCGGTCTTCGAAATATCGCTGGACCCTGTCGAGAGCGGCTGTTGGTTTGAGAGATGACAGTTTCAGCTCGGACTCGGTTGCTGAAATCGCTGGTTCTTCCTGCTTTGGCACGGCCAGGTCGCTTTCGTCCGGCGGACCGAGGAATGACCTTTTGTCACGAGAGCGTTGCGTCCGGAACACTGCGAGTCCCGGCCCGCCCTCCACCGTGACCGCTCCAAGACGGCTCACCACAAGGGACAATGCTTTCAGTCCGCTTACGTTAACACCATCGCTCAACAGGACAAGAGAGCCCTCTCCGTGCCTGAGAGTCATCGAAATTTCCACTGAATCCGGGGACGGAGTTCCCGGTCCGAGCATCCATCCTCCCTCGCCTGCTGCAGCACGAGCAGAGGACGCTTTTACGCCGTACCAGGATTGCTTCCGATACACATTGTAGCTCGTTGAAAAAAGATAGAGCGGATTCCCTGAGGGGGGAATATTCGCGGCGCGCAGGACGACCCTGCTTGATTGCTTCCGTTTCCCAATATCTCCTATGGCAGTTGCAACGGACGTGGTATCGATCTCCTGCTGGAACGACCGGAGATAGAGACTTTCCACGGTCTTCTGGAGTTCGCGCAACGAGACTGCGCCGCCGAAACCCATGATCGAGACCGCGCCAAAGAGCGCGATCCAGACAAGGACCGAAGAACCCCTTGGCCGCGCGTTCCAGAGCATCCAGCCGATCAGGATCGCCAGGCAAGGAAAGAACCAGACAGCCTGCTCCTGCGCTGAGGAGGCAGCGCCGAGCACCAGCATGGCATAGGGGACGCCGAGATTGAACGGCTCCATCCTGATCCAGAGGAAGAAGATCCGCGAATCGATCCGCGCCGTGGTGCTGAAGGACTGGGCAGCCACAAGAGGGAAGAATATGGCCGGCGCCCACTGCAGCGGCCGGAGCGCCTGTTCCCTGTTCACGAGAAAGACCACTCCGAGAATGATCAGGAACAGGACGGACGATAGTCTCCAGATCCGCGAGAAGTCCCGCTCCGCAAGGTTCATCCGCCAGGCTACGATGCGGTGCGCCTCGAGCACGAGCGCCATCGGCACGGCAGCAGCAAGCAGCCCTGTCTGCCAGCCCCAGAACAGGAGCGACAGGCCGATCAGGAGCGGCGGCGTGTTCACAGGCTCATCATCCCTTCGGCGATTTTCCCGGTCTCGAGCACATGAAAGGATTCGAGCCGGCCACTCATGGGACCGGGATCGAGCGGACGGCCCGCCGGCTCTTGCACAACGATGACCTTGACCGGGATGCCGAGCGCCTGCAGCTTTCCCACGAAATCCCTGCGCTCCCGGTCCCATGCGAGCAGCACGCAGATGCAACTCGACAGGAGCCCTGCCCTGCCCAGCACGAGGCTTTCGAGCGAGTCAAGGGAACGGTCCGGACAGGCCCGCGCGCAGGCCAGGACTTCGAGCGCCCGCTCGGCCCGGCCGATGCTCCGGCCGGTGGTGATGCAGTATGCCTCGTTCCCCACGAACATGAGGTCAAGAAGCGAATCGTTCGTCTCGACCTGCGCCAGAAAGGACGCGGCAACAGAGAGCGCTTCTTCGAATACCCGGTCCTCGCCAGGGGAAAAGGTATCGAGCACCAGGGCATGGCGCGCGAAGAACTCGTCAGCATGTTCCTTTACCACCGGTCTTCCGGTCCTTGCCCAGCTCTTCCAGTGGATGTTCCTGAGCGGATCTCCCTGGCGGTAGTCCCTGAGCGACATGAACTCATCGGAATTTCCGATGTTCGATGCGAGCGTGACGCCGCCCTGGTGGTACTTTCTGCCTCCGCCGAGCCGCATCTGCGGCAAAGGGTAGCGCTTCGGAAGGATGAGGATCGACTGGGCCGACGGAACTGCCCTGACTGAGCGGAACAGGCCGAAGGGATCGCTCCTGCCGACTGCCAGGGCCTCGAACTGCAGGCGTCCCCTGCGCAGCGGAACAAGGTCAAGAGAAAGCTCAGTCACTCCCCGTGCAGGCACTATGGGAAGATCTTGGCGAGTTGGCTCGGCGATCCGGTCACGGTCCGTGAGCATGCGCCAATCGCGGTACATGGAGTCCCTGATCCATTTGCGGCCGTGAGCATACCCGTACTCGACCCGTGCGCTGAACTCGGCAAAGGACGGCCGGGGATCGCTGAAGCGCTCGGTCAGGGAAAGGTTCCTGAGCAGCCTGTGGCCGGTGTTCCGGAGAGTGATCCGGTAGGTGAAGGGCTGGCCTGCGGTCCCGAACCTGGGCAGGTCGCGGCGCAGTTCAAGGGACGGTCGAAAACGCCTGTTTATGAGGAAAGCAACAAGGACCAGCGCGGCAAGGAGCGTGAACGCTTCATGGGCCGCGTTCTTGGTCGTGTCCATGCCGAGAACCGCTGACCCCGCAAGGCCCGCGAGAACGAGGAGGCCCGCAGTCGTGGCCCGCTGGGACAGGCTGTGGCGAAGGCCGGAAACAAGCCGCAGAAGAAAGTAGTAGATCCTGATGGCCATGTTCAAAAACAAATTAACAGGCTGTTGAAAAAGTCGCTCTCTCCTGCTTAGCTCGTCATCCCCGTGAAAACGGGGATCCAGAACAACTTGAAAACACTGGATTCCCGCTTGCGCGGGAATGACGGCCAAGGATATAAAAATCGTTTTTCAACAACCTGTTAAGAATTCAGAATTATGAATTAAGAATTGCTACCTTTGCCACGGATGAACACGGATGCACACGGATATAATATGAATCAAAATTCAAAGTATTGCTCGCAGTGGTTTTAAATTCCGCATTCCGAATTAAACCGGCGCTTGCACCGTTTTCACAATCTCCTTCACCACGTTCTCCGCTGTCACACCCGAGAACTTTGCCTGGGGATCGAGGCTCAAGCGGTGGGCGATCACCGGAACGGCGATCTCCTGAATATGGTCAGGCGTCACGAACTCCCTGCCGTCCATGAGCGCAAGGGCCTGGGCAGCCTTGGTGAGCGCAATCGAGGCCCGCGGGCTCGCCCCGAGCCGGACCCCCTTCGCTCCCCGCGTTGACGCAACCAGATCAACAGCATACTGCCGCACCTCGGCGCTCATGCGCACATCAGCAGCATGGCCGCGGAGCGCGAGAATATCGTCCACCGATGCGCAGCTCCTGACGTCTGCGATGGGGTGGCCCTTGCTCTGCGACGCGATGATCGCAGCCTCTTCCCGGCGCGACACATAGCCCAGGCCGAAATGGAACGCGAAACGGTCCATCTGCGCCTCGGGCAAGGGATAGGTTCCGTGGGATTCCACGGGGTTCTGGGTGGCGATCACGAAGAAGAAATCGTCGAGCTTCCTGATTGTCCCGTCCGCGCTCACCCGGCCTTCTGCCATTGCTTCGAGCAGGGCCGACTGGGTCCGGGGCGAGGACCGGTTGATCTCGTCGGCCAGCACGATGTTCGCGAACACCGGGCCTTCATGGAACCGGAACGCCTGTTCCTTTTGGTCGTAGATCGAGACGCCGGTGATGTCCGACGGCAGCAGGTCCGGCGTGAACTGGATGCGCTTGAACCGCGCGCTCAGGGAGAGCGCCAGGGCCTTGGCCAGCGTGGTCTTGCCCGTGCCGGGATAGTCTTCGAGCAGCACATGGCCTCCGCTCACCACCGCGGCCAGGAGCTTGCGGATCGCGGCGCCCTGGCCGCGGATCACGGTCTCGATGTTCGCCGTGATCCTGTTGAACAACTCCCTGCTGAACTCCATGTCCTTCTGCGTCATTCAACACCTCTCCCTGTTGTTCTGTTAACTGGCCGTTGTTGGTTATTCCGTTTTCCTGGCCCGAGCGATGAGCTGCCCAAAAATTCAACTCCTTTTGTCACCCTTCTTGCTCGCCCAAAGAAGGGTGACCCCAAGAAGGGCGCCCGGCGGCCATTCTGATCCGTCCTGCTCAATCGTCCTCGGTACATTTCAGAAACTCGGGCTTCGCCCTCAAACAGTCTGAAATGTTTAACCCTCGGACTCGGTCGCATGACGGGAATGTCCGCATGGGGAAGAGCGCAAAAAGACCATGGAACAAAGATATTCTTCGGCTTTGCCTTTACCCCCAACCCGGGCTGCTCTGAGCAATAGCCGCAAACAAGCATGCGCCTGCCGGCACCCAATCATCGCCCAATCGCCTTGTCTTTGGAAGCAGGAACACCATCCCCGCTGACCACGGTCACCCGAACAAGAGGCTCCTTCCGCGATCTGGCATTGACTGTGGTCTCGATATTCTCCAGTGGCACTCCGCATTGGGTCATCAGGATGTTCTTCACCGCCGCGATCCGTTTTTCCATCAGCTCCCGCCGCTGCCGTTGCGCGAGTCCGGTTTCGGGGACCGCCTCGACCCGGCATCGCATGCCGTCGACCCGCTTGTACAGATCGCCGATGACAGCGAGCTGCGAGCGCATCTCCGCGCTGAGCGCGGCATCGCCGCGCTTGAAGACCAGCGGGGCAACAAAGGGAACTGTCTCGATCGAGAGTTCCACGGGCACGCCAAGCTCCGATTCGAGCAGCCGCCGGATCCAGACGCGCTCATCGCCGGTCATCGGCGCATCGCGCCGCAGCTTCATGGCAATATCGACGCCCAGGGTCTTGTCGCGGAAGCCGATTGCCAGATCGGCGACCGTGGACGGAGCAATGATCTTCTCCACTTTTTCCGCTGATTGCCGCACCACGGTCACAACGCTCTCGCGGGAAGCGGCGATGATTTCACGGGGCGGACGGGGCGGCGCGATCACCGGCGCCGGGGTTTGCGCGGCCACGGCTTTGAGACCTCCCGGCTGGACCTTCACCTGCTCCAGATTCAGCGCCGTTGTTTTCCCGAGGCCCTTCGACAGTTCCGCTTCAACGGCAACAACATCCTCCTCGCTCAGCAGCTCAACGGCATTTACCACCGCATTGACCCTGATCCGGCCTTCCCGTTTCCGGTAATCGAACCCGGTGAGATGGGACCGGCCCTCGCGGTCGAATCCCTTCTTCAGAATAGCGTTCAGCGTGCCGCGCAGACGCACCTCGGCAATCGAGGCATGGAGCGTGTAGACAAGGGGGATCGAGATGACCACGAGAACGGCGCTCAGGAACGCGAACCGTTTGCGCAGCTGCCGGACATCCATTTCCGTCACCATCCGGGGACGAAAACCGTACACGAACAACACCGTGCAGGTCGCGATCACGATCGCGACAAAGTTCGTGAAAAACAGCAGGAACCCGCCGGAAACAACGGCGAAGTTTCCGATGCCTGCGCCGAACCCGGCAACGCTCAGCGGCGGAATGACCGCGGTCGCGATCGCGACGCCCGGCACGATCGTGAGATAATTGCGCCTGGTGCAGAGGGCGGCCGAGCCCGCGATGCCGGACAGGAACGCTATCACCAGATCATACAGGTTCGGCCGCGTCCTGCTCAGGATCTCCGGCGTGATCTCTTTCAACGGGGAAAGAATCGCTGCAAGCGCGGCGATGACGAGCGTGACCGCCACGCTCAGGGATATTTTCCTGATCGAGCGGCGCCAGACCGTCCGGTCGCCGGTGATGAAGGCGAAACCGAAACTGAGCAGCGGCCCCATGAGCGGCGAGATGAGCATGGCGCCGATGATGACCGGCGCGCTGTTCGTGATCAGGCCGGAGAGCGCGATCAGGTTCGCCAGGGTCAGCATGACGAAATAGTGGCCCGACAGGTCCGTTTCCTGGACAATGTCCTTGATCACCGACTCATGGTTCACGGCCGTTGCCGCGCGCTGCAGGCCGTCTTTCACGGCCCTCTTCAGCAGGTAGGCGATCCGGACAAGCAGGCGGGGCTGCTGTCGCTTTTCCTCGCCGTTCATGACTTCCACATCTCATTGAAGGCGATCTCTTCCAGCGGCTTCCGCCCCGGCCCGCCTTTGCCTTCCTCAGTCGGATAGCCGAGCGGGAAGAGGCCCACGACGCGGATGTTCTGCGGAATGCCGAGAATGCCCTTCACCTTCACCTCGTCGTAGATGCCCACGAAGACCGAGCCGAGCCCCTGCGCCCGGGCGGCGAGCATCAGGTTCTGCGAAGCGATGCCCGCGTCCACGAGGTAGTAGCTCTGGCCCCAGAGCGTGCCGGACTGCTGCGGGTCCGCGCAGAGCACGATCACCACCGGCGCCTCGGCAAGCGCCTTTTTAGAAGGGTTCGCCTTGTACCCCTTGGGAGCGAAAAAGGACTCCACATAGGAGAGATCGCTCAGTTCCTGCTTGACCTTCTTGTCCGTCACCACCACCATGCGCCAACACTGCATGTTGGCCCACGACGGCGCCTGCCGGACCGCCTCGAGCACAGCCTGCAGCTTTTCCTCCTCCACCGGCTTGTCGAGATATTTCCTGACACTGCGTCTGCTCCTGATCGTTTCGAATAATTCCATGATTGCCTCCTGATAAATCGCTATTGCAATATTATAACATCCCTATGATCTCATCCGCACTGAGAATCTTCGCGTAAACCGCACCAAGAGCAGCCATATACGATCCATGCACATGGGCCGCCGGTATTTCGGCGTTGTTGAACATCAGGTTCCTTGTGGCGCAGGCATCATGAGCCACCACGCAGGTATAGCCCTTGTCGAAAGCGGCCCGGGTCGTGGCATCGATGCACATGTGGGACATCATGCCGCAAACGATAAGGTCCGTCACCTCCAGCGTCCGAAAATGTTCATCCAGGTCCGTATTGCGGAAGCTGTTGGGAAAATGTTTAACAACCGCCTGCTCACCGGGGACAGGGCTCACGTTTTCATGAATCTCGATGCCCACTGTATGCGGAAGCAGGAAGGTCGCGTTCGGCCGCGCGGCAATATGCTGAATATGCACGACCGGCAGCGCCTTGGCTCGGAAGTGCTCCAGCAACCTTTTCGCTGCAAGGGAGGCATCCACCGCACCTGCGACTTCCATCCTTCCACCTGGGAAATAGTCTTTCTGGATGTCGATCAGCAACAATGCCCTTTTCATAAGTTCTCCTTGCCCAAAGGTCTTCCGTATTCCATGCTGGTCATCACCATGTCGATGAAAGCGATATCCTGCCCATGGATGCGGTGTATGCTCTCGCCAATCGGCAGGAATCCGACGCGCTCATACAGCCGCGACGCACGAGGATTGTTCTTTCGTACGATAAGGCTGATCGTGCACAGGTTCAGTTCCCGGAATCCTTTATCGACCGCTGCAAGCGTGATCGCGCGTCCGAAACCCCTGCCGAGCCAGTCCCGATGAAGGGCGATGCGAAATTCCGCTTCTCGTTCCGATGTCTTGCTCAGAAGGCAGAACCCGATGAGCCGCTCCAGGAATACACTAGCATAGATCCACGTGTTCGGTTTTCCCCTGAACTCGTCGAGCCAGCCCTTTTCGCGCAGGGCATAGTCCATCTGCTCGAATCCGTCGCCATAGGACGGCCAGGCTTTGATCTGTGATATATCGTCAGGAGTTATTGATCTCAGTTCCGGCATCTTTCCTTCAGGATCCTCCGGCGCCCCGGCCAGAGACATCGGGATTCCGTATCACCATGAACCGCTCAAGAAGCGGCGTTTCCTTCAGTTTGTGGAATCCGAACTTCCGGTACAGTTCATGCGCATCCTGGGTCCCGAGAATCCAGAGCCGCAGTCCCTGCAATTCGGGATGATCCATGATCGCCCTGACCAGCCGCTTGCCCAGCCCCTTGCCGCGGTGCGGTTCGAGGATGAAGACATCGCCGAGGTAGGCAATCGTAGCAAAGTCCGTCACGACCCTGGCGAAACCCACCTGTTGCCCGCCGCAATAGACGCCGAAGCAGAGCGCGTTTTCGACCGACCTTTCGATCGTCGCGCGCGGGACGCCTTTCGCCCAGTAGGACCGGTTCGACAGGAAATCGTGGATCATGGCGACATCGAGCCAGCCTTTGTCCGCGCTGATCTCGAATGAAGCATCATCCTTTTGCATCGCGTCCTCCGTTGGAGCTATCGAGGCTGATCAAAGATTCTTTCCTTTTATATACCGGAACTCCTGGGTCGCGCCCGCATAGCCCCAGGAATCGGCAGCTATGTCCCTGATGATGACATAGCTTGCAGGATGCAGTTTCCCCCAGAGGGCTTCCATCGTTGAGAAGACTTCCTTTACGTATTTTGCTTTCTCGTCCTTCGTGTTCGTGCCTTCGGTGACGTTGATCTCCAGCAGGAACGTTTTCATGCCCTGAGAAGAGATAGGAGATCCTGCCACGAACCATCGCGACCCATCGACGTACTCGACCGTGATAGACGTGAGTTCCTGTTTCTTCCGGAGAATGGACGAGGTCAAGCTTGCCAGCGCATCTGCTACCTGCTTTGTTTGTTCCGGCGATCCCTGGTCGCTTATTTTGATATTGAGGTACGGCATGGGGTTCCTTTCGGCGTCCAGAGTACGTTACGAACTGACACCTTGAATTTTGAGTCATGTTTTTAAGTCGAAAAACCAGAACCTGATATTCACAGGTCGACACAAAGCTCACGAAGATAATCGTGAATCATCTTTCTTCGTGCCTCATCGTGGTCTGTGACCATCGTGGCTTCGTGAGAGATAGCTTTTGGTTCACTGGCCTGAGGCTTGGCACTTTTTAATGGCCTCCAAATAGAAACCGATACGAGAAGCACCTCCCCGCACCCCTCCTTGCCAAGGAGGGGCCACGATTATACCCTCACCTGGCCGCCAAAAGTAGGCGCCTCTCGGCGAGGGGAGGTCAGGTGGGGTGATTTGTGCGTTCGGAATTCCCTGATCCACCCTGCAAGGATATTTGCCGCTGCGCCATGACTGCGTTGCTGCGAGTCACCTCTTGATCGTTCCCGTGGTATAGAGCACCCCTACATCGAGCCGGATGCCGTCCTGTGTCCTGAGCTTCTCGACCTCTGCAAGGTGTTCGTCTTTGAACCGTTCCTGTTCCTGCTCCGAAAGTTGCGCCACCAGCCTCCGGAACCCCGCGTTCCAGACGATGTCCCACCACTCCTCAGCGCTGGCCAGGTGATAGCCAACATTCCGCTTCTCGACAGAGATATCTTTCAATCCTGCTGTTTCAAAGAGCTGCCGGCATCCATCCTCGTGAGCGATGCGTTTCCAGGCCTGGGGCGGGCTCTGGACCCCGTAGGCTGCAAGCCTATCCATGAACAAATCCTTCAGCGGATGGAAGTAGCTCTCTTGGAAATTCGAGATCATCACCCTGCCGCCGGGCCTTACCTGCGATGCGATATGGCTGAGCTGGGTCTCCATGTCCTGGACAAAGAAGATGCCGAAAGCGCAGACCGCGGCGTCGAAAGGCCTGTTCGAAAAACCGAGCTTCTGCATGTCCCCTTCCAGGAACTCAATGTTCCCGATCCCAAGCGCATCCGCTTTCCGCCGCGCCTGGTCCAGCATGCCGGCGGAGAAATCCACGGCAGTCACCCGGCCCTTCAGCAGTTTCTTCGCCACCGCAAGGGACGCATGGCCGGTGCCGCAGGCAACGTCGAGGATGTGCTCGTCGCCCTTGAGATCCAGCAGGGCCGCCATGTTCTCGGCGCTCCGGGGAAAGAACCTGAGGCTGCTGCCGTCATAGCCGGCTGATACCGTATCAAAGGTCTCTTTCAAGGCTATTTTCATCTTTTGTTCGTCCATGCTCATTCGCTCCTTTTGAACAACGACATTTCCTTTTGAATAAAACAGTCTATCAGTGTCCGATAGGTCTTTTCCGCGATCTCCGGGTCTAGTCCCGATTCAACCGCCTTTGCCCTGACCTTTTCGATCACCTGCTCCACGCGCTTCGGGTCCCGCACCCCCTGTTCGTTCTTTTTCAGGGTAGCGGCAGCAGCAACCATATCAGACCGTTTTGCCAGAAGCGAGATGATCATGCTGTCGAGCTGGTCGATGTTCTTTCGTAGACGTTCCAGTTCCATCTGCCTATCCTCCATGAACGATTCCTATTGTTACAGCTCCAGCGGCAGCGGGTCGTTGTTTTCCAGGGCAGCAAGGACCCGGTCCCGGACCTCCCCCGTGCCGAGGTCCTCCTTGCCGGTCATCTCCTGCACATCGATCCTGACAATTGCCGTGATACCGAGTTTCTCCTGGAGATAGGCGCCGGCGACGCCTTCGGGCTGGTATTTCTCCAGGAGGCTTCGGAACGCCGCGGCCCGCTCCTCCGGATCCGACACCAGGGACGCCCGTCCCTTGATGATAACACTTCGGTACAGGTAATCGGCTTTGCAGGGTTGGCGCCGAGCTTTGATATATGCAATCGGCAGGTCTGTTTCAAAGCAGACCCGGTCATCCCGTTTGATATCCTCGATCTTCTCGCCTTCCAGCGCCGAATGAAAGTAGATCTTCCCGTCGTAATAGGAGAAGTTCAGTGGCTTCACCCTCGGATAGCCGTCCTTTCCATTCGTGGCGAGCCTCCCCACCGGACAGGTCCTGAGCAGTCCTTCGACAACAGCCCGGTCTTTGATCTCCTTGTTCCCTCTCCTCAAATCAGCCTCCCGATGCAAATTCTTTCTGTTCGCCTTTCCTCACTAGGCAGTCCGAACACCGCGCGAATGTCCCCCGCGTCTCCCTGTCCCCGTGTCAGTTTCTTCTCTGCCCCATCACCACCAGCATCACTCCCACCAGGATGATCCCCATGGCCCAGACTTCGAGCATCCCGACCTTTTCCCCGCCGATCCAGAGGCCCAGCAGCAGCGCCAGCACCGGATTCACGTAAGCATAACTCGTTGCCAGGCTGGGCCGTACCCTCCCGAGCAGATACGTGTAAGCATTGAACCCGATGAGCGAGCCAACGATCCCGAGATAGATCACCGCGAGAATCGATTGCGTTGTAGGCATGGTCAAGACCCGTTCGCCCATCGCAAATCCGACGATCAGGACGATTGCCCCGCCTGTTATCATCTGGGCCGCGCCCCCCATCATTCCCCTCGGAAGCGGCAGATGCCTGCTCCAGGCTGAGCCGAATGCCCAGGACACGGCGGCAAGCAGCAGAAGGCCGGCTCCAAGCGGACTTGCCCGCAGATCTCCACCCAGGTTCAGCAGCACGATGCCGCTGAACCCGACTGCAAGGCCCAGCCACTCGATCCAGTTGGGCCGGTGTTTCCAGATGGTCGCGAACAGAACGGTCCAGAGCGGCGTGGTCGCGATCACGAGCGCGGCAAGGCCCGAGGCGACCCACTGCTCCGCGTAGGCTACGCCGGCGCTGCCACCGAGCATCAGGAACGTACCGATCACCGCAGACCACAGCCACTCCCGGAGGGAGGGCGTTCTTTCGCCGCGCTTGAGCAGCCAGAAATACATGCCAAGTCCGAACAGGAAGAACCGGATGCCCATCATGAAGAGCGGGGGCAGGCTTTCAAGCGCAAACTTGATCGCGATGTAGGTGGAACTCCAGGAAAGATACACCGCAAAGAGCGCGATGATCACGTTGGTCCTGCCTGGTTCGGAAGTCTCCTGTGCTCGTTGCATCATTGTTCTGTCCGGTCCCCGTTAATCAAGATACAAGACAAAAGCGTCTCGCGCAGAGCCGCAGAGCTCGCAGAGAATGACGTACATTCAACACCAACTGTGTTGTCATTCCCGCGAAGCCGGGTATGACGGCAAATCGCCCATGCGTGCTGCCTTCGTGGCTTCGTGACTTCGTGTGAGTAAGAGCTTTTGCTCTTAGGCTCACCCCCTGGTCCGGATCTGCCTCTCGCTGTGCTTGTGTAGCAACTTGGTTGCTTGCGTCATTTTCCCTTTGCATCTTCACGACTTTGCGCGCCAAAAACGTCTCTTTTTCCGGTTTCATCCAGCATCCGGTTCACTGCCGAAAGCACTGCCTTGAATGACGCCCGGTCGATGCTCGTATCTACTCCCGCGCCGAACACCCGTTTGCCGTCCGCAATAATGCCGATGTACGCGACGGCGTGGGAATCGGATCCCTGCTCCAGCGCGTGCTCGCTGTAGGTCTCGATCCGGAAGTCCATGCCGGACTCCTCCCGGAGCGCCGTGCTGAAAGCATCCAGCGGTCCGTTGCCTTGGCCGGAGATGGACCGCTCCTCACCGTTTACGCTGATCGCCGCATCGATCGTCGTGGTCCCTTCCGCTTCCCCTGCCCGGTCCGTTATGCTGCAGCGGACGAGCGAAAAGGGCGATTCACTGCGCAAGTACTCCCTATCGAAAGTCTCCATGATCTTCTCCGGCGTAACTTCGCCGCCGCTTTTTTCCGCCACTCCCTGGACCATGCGTCCGAACTCGGGATGCATAGCCTTGGGCAGGGAAAAGCCGAAGTCCTTCTCCATCACATAAGCAGCCCCGCCCTTGCCTGACTGGCTGTTTATCCTGATCACGCCCTCGAAGGTGCGGCCCACGTCGGACGGATCGATCGGAAGATAGGGCACTTCCCAGAGATCCGACCGCTCTGCCGCGCGCGCCTTGAGCCCTTTATTGATCGCATCCTGGTGGGAGCCAGAGAACGCGGTATAGACAAGCTCGCCTGCGTAAGGATGGCGGCTGTGCACGGGCATCCTGGTGCAGCGTTCGTAGACCTCGATGATCCGGTCCATGTCATGGAACCGGAGGTTCGGATCGATGCCCTGTGAATGGAGGTTCATGGCAACCGTGACGATGTCCACGTTCCCGGTCCGCTCCCCGTTCCCGAAGAGCGTCCCTTCCACACGGTCCGCGCCTGCCAACAAGGCGAGCTCGGTAGCGGCCACGGCCGTGCCGCGGTCGTTGTGGCTATGCACGCTGATGATCCTGTTCTGGCGATCGTTCACGTTCCGGCAGAACCATTCGATCTGGTCTGCATAAACGTTCGGCGTCGACATCTCCACGGTGGCAGGCAGGTTCAGTATGATCCTGTTCTTCGAGACCGGCGCCCAGACTTCGCAGACCGCCTCGCAGATCTCGAGGCTGTAGTCCAACTCCGTGCCGGTAAAGCTCTCGGGCGTGTATTCGTACGTGACGTCCGTGCCTTTGAGCTTCGCAGCTTCAGAGGCGATCCGCCCGGCTCCTTCCACCGCGATCCGCATGATCTCCTGCTGGTCCATGCGGAACACCACCCTGCGCTGGAGTTCGGACGTGGAATTGTACATATGGACCACCGCGCGTCTCGCTCCCCGGAGCGATTCGATCGTCCTGTCGATCAAGTGTTCCCGCGCCTGGGTCAGCACCTGGATCGTCACGTCCGAAGGGATGAGGTCCTGCTCGATCAACGTGCGGACGAAGTCGTACTCCACCTGCGAAGCCGAAGGAAATCCCACCTCGATCTCCTTGAATCCCATGGTCACGAGCAAATTGAACATCTCGAGCTTCTCGCTGACGCTCATGGGGATAGCGAGCGCCTGGTTCCCGTCCCGGAGGTCCACGCTGCACCAGGCCGGTGCCTTGGTGATGGTCCTGGACGGCCAGGTACGGTCCGGAAGATCGATGGAGGTATATGGTCTGTATTTATGATAGGGCATGGTATTCATTGTTTTTCTCCTATTCCGGGCTTGCCGGAACTGATAAATTAAAAAGACACTGCGATCTCGCGCAAAGCCGCAAAGGCGCTAAGAAGACCTGTTATTAAGCAATCGCCGCTAAAGAAGTTAAATTCTTCGATCCATGATGATCTCTAAGTTAATTTCAATAGCATTGGCCTTTCTTTGCGACTTGGCGGCTTTGCGCGAGACGGACTAGCCTTTTTTCCCAAAAGCAAACAGCCTGGTGAAACGGAACTCTATCCCCTTCTCAGTCCGGTTCTTCTCAAATCCCTCTCCAAAAGCTTCTATGAAGCAGGGATGGGCGATTTCAGGCAATGACGCGAGATAAGGACGCAAACCCGCTGACGTCCACCAGGCAAGGACATCAGCCCTGTCATTGAACACAAGATCATATACCCTGGTAACCACGTCCACTGCCCCGAAGCCGGCATCTGTCAGATAGCCGCATATTCCTCCTGATCAGGGAAATGCCAGGGCGATCGCCAGCCTTCAAAGAATCGTTCGTACCCCAGTTCCGATATGGCCGTTTCAACGGATGCGCTGAACTCCCTGCAGAAGTTCTTTGCAGGGAACTGAAATGCGATCCTGCCGCCCTTTTTGAGCGCCTGATAAGAGGCCATGGCTGCTTTCGGCTGGTCCTGGACCCAGTGCATCGCTGAATTGGAGAACACCAGCTCGAACTGTTCTGCATATCCGATGTCTTCGGCAGCAGCACGAACCAGGCTCACGTTGCCGTCATCCGACGAGATGATCCGCGCTTTTTTCAGCATCTCCTCTGACGGATCAAGGCCCGTGACCCTGCCTTTTGTCGCGAGACGCGCCAGTTCGATCGTCAGCTTGCCCGTGCCGCAGCCCAGGTCCAGGATATGATCGTCCTCCCGCACCTGCGCAAGGCTGATAAGCTCCCTGCCCGCGTCGATCTGCGGCGCTTTCACGGCGTCGTACTGCTGCGCGTCCCACTTCATGCCGCACCTCCTGACAGGATGAACAACAAAAAAGGCCGCGGAAATTGTTGATTTCCGCGGCCTTTGAGATGAAATGCGTCTGTTGTTTCAGAAAAAAGCTAAGACGATCCCCCTTCAGCCACGGCTATGGTCAGCCATGCTGCGATCTGCAGTCGACGGGTCTGAAGGGCTTTAACGTGCATCATGTATGGAATATAGACAAAGTCATTGAGCATGTCAAGAGCTTTGTGTCCCAATTAATGATTTTTCTCCGCTCAATGCCGCTGAAACAGGCAGGAGAAGGTCCTTTTTCAACCACATAATGCACAGAAGGCTGCGAGGGAACATATCTGCGTTCTTGTGCTTTTTGTGGCTAAACCTTGATTATCTGGAGCCTGATCAGAACTCGATCACCGGGATCTCCCGTTCCTTCATGTTCTGTTCGATCGTCCAGAAATGCGCCTTACCGTGGGACAGGCGCAGCAGTTTGAAGCCGGGATCGTTTGCCCGGTCCTTGAAGGGCTTAAGGTAGTCCCGTTCATTCACGAGCTGCTGTTTCTTCGCGTGGTGAAACAGATATTCCCGTCGCCAAACAGGACCGCAAGGAATCCCCGCACCCCCGGCTGGTCCCCATCCATTGTTGCGATGAAGCGCTCGGGATTCTCCCGCACGAAAGACAGCATTTCTTCCTTTGACATAGGTCCCTCCTGTCCTTTTTTCGCCCTATCATGGAGCAGGGACAGGAGGAACTGCTTTCAAGATGCGATCATTGCTTTTCGAGATCCGACCATCCGGAGAGGGAATGACCAGGCGTATTTACGGTTTCTTCATGAACTTTGCTATCATGCCGATGGTCCAGACCGCGGTGAATAAGAGGTAAACAACGAGACTTGTCAGGGGATGCTCCAACGCGGCGGCCTTGCCTATGTTCACCCTGAAGGTTTGATGAAAACCATCCATCAGCATCAGGAGCGTCGCCGATCCGAACCACAGGAACCAGCGGGACAGGAAATCGAACGTCCGCTGCCTGCGTTCCGGCGACAGCCAATAGTCCCTGTTCGGCAGACTGATCAATTTATCGGGCACCCGGGAGAGCAGATATCCGGCCAGCGAAAACAGGACAGCGTTAACAGCCGCAATGGTGAGATAGGCCTCCAGGAAAGACGCTTTGCCCGTCCAGCCGTCCGGCTGCCCCGTGGCCCCGAAGTGGGACGCGACCCTTTCCGGAAGAAGAGGATAATAGTAGGCGGCGTGCGCTAAACAGAGCACGACAAGAGCGATAAATACGAGGTGCGTTATTTTCCGCATAGGCATGGTGTGCGTGGTTCATTAACAGGTTGATGAAAAAGGCACTTCGAACTGTCATTGCGAGGAGCGAAGGCGACGAAGCAATCTCGTATTTGTTTGAATTTCTTACCTGCGGGCTTTCCGCTTATTCCTCGCCCCATATGGCATTAAATTCTTCGCGACAAATGTACCTGCCTCTCACCACTCCCCTACGGATCCATTATCCTGATTTCGATTTCCCGACCGCACCCATTAGCTCCCTTCCGACGGCAACCTCCTCTTGTCTCTTGACTTTACCCCGGCGATGTGTAAAATCACTACATTGGTCTCTGCGGGAAAGGCTGATATATATGAAGACATTCGTCCGTTCCACCGTGGTATTGTTCTTCGCCGGCGTTAGCCTCGCTGCGGCTTTCGCGATCGCCGCGCCAAATGCGGCAAAACAGGCCCTTATGGGATCCTGGAATCTGACAGAACGGTCCATTGATGCCCAAGGCCAGCCCTGCCCCTTTGTGCCCGAGAACATCGAGTTCTTCGGCGATCAAACCCTGACTATGTCGAATATGCCGGGCAACCGGCTGCAGTTCAAGACCAACGTTACCGCTGACGAGCGGACAGCCATCGAGGCGAGGATGCCGGGGCTCAAGAGCAAGTCCCTTCTGCTGATCAGGCCCATGCCCCAGATGGAATGGAAGAACACTCCCATCGCCTACGGGTACTCGCTCTCAAAAAAGAAGGACATTCTCACGCTCCTCGTTCCCGGGTGGTCCCCGGCGAAGTTCCAGCGGGTAAAAAAATAGACGGGGGACGGAAACCTGCGAAGCTGACCAATGCCATCACTGTTAGAAAGATTGTTCGGGAAGAGGTCCAGGATACAGCTGGATCACGACAGGATCTGGAAGACCCAGACCCTGAAGCTGAACGGCATCATGGCCCACGCGGCATGGCTCGACCGGCATGCCACGCGTGTTCTGATGGTCACGCATTTCATCGACACGTTCCGCACCCTTGAAGCCCTCTTCCACTCCCGCGCTCTTCCCTATACACCCATGATGACCGGCAGCAGCGCCGTCCAGCTGCGCGACCTGCAGAATTACCGGCCCGGTCATGTGCTGCTGGCCCTTTCCGATGCTCTTCCCGATATTCCGAAGGACCAGGCGAAGCGCGTTGCCGAATGCGGGTTCGACATCTGCATTCTTGTGGCGGAACACCATCCGGTACCTGCCGGGGAAAAAGTGATCGATGAGTTCGGCGAGAAACTTCCCTGCACCGTCCGCTTGTGCTATCACGAGGCTTTGGACGCAGCGCTGCTAAAGCAGTTCAGCGGCGACCTGATCGGCAATGCCTTGTCCTTACTGAAAGTTCCGGACACTGAGGCCATCACCCACGCCAGCATCGACCGCGCCATCCGCCAGGCGCAAAAAAAGATCTCCCGGCGTACGAAGACCAATCACGCCGCCGATTCCGCGGACCAGTGGTTCAGAAACAACATGCCGCGGGATTGAGAAGAAGCGATAAGCGATAAGCTATAAGTTGTAAGCTTTAAGCAAGCTTACTACTTACTGCTTTACTGCTTACCACTTACCGCTTATTACTTACCACTTACTTCGTCACCACCACGATCCCCGAATCGGTCACCAGGCATCCCCGCTCCCGGTCCTCCTCAAGGTCATAGCCGATCTCCATGCCTTCGGGGATGCAGATGCCCTCGTCGATGATGGCTTTCTTGATCTTCGCGTGCCTTCCGATCTCCACATTCTCGAAGAGGATCGAATCCTCGACCCGGGCATAGCTGTTCACGCGGCACGATGGCCCCAGGATGGAACGGCGAACGACGCTGCCGCTCGTGACGCAGCCGCCGCAGACCAGGGAATCGAGGTTCTGGCCGCGCCGTCCTTCGTCGTCAAAGACAGTCTTCGCAGGCGGCAGGTTGCCCTGGTTGGTCAAGATGGGCCACTGGTAATTGTAGAGATTCAGTTGGGGCGTGACGCTGATAAGGTCCATGTTCGCTTCGTAGTAAGTATCGAGGGTCCCCACGTCGCGCCAGTACCCCCGCTCATGAGGTTCCATGCCCGGAATGGAATTGTCGTAGAAACTGTAAGCATAGACCTTGTCCTTTGCCTCCAGCATCAGAGGAATGATGTGCTTGCCGAAATCCAGGTCCTCGAACTTCTTTTTGCCCTTGTGCAGCAGGTCTATCAGTTTGTCCCGGGAGAAGATGTAGTTCCCCATGGATGCAAAGCAGGTCTTCCTGCCCGGAATATTGCAGGGTTCGCTGGGCTTTTCCACAAAGGCCTTCACCCGGAAGTCGTCATCCACCTTCATGATGCCGAAGCGCTTTGCCTCCTCGGGCGACACCTCGAGCACGGCGATGGTAAGGTCCGCCTTGTTCATGCGATGGTACTGGAACATCTGGGACACGTCCATCTTGTAGACGTGGTCCCCTCCGAAAATGGCGATCTGCTCCGCATCCGAAGCTTCGATGAACCGGATCGTCTGGTAGATGGCGTCGGCGGTGCCCCGGAACCACTGTTCGCTCATGCTGCTCGTTTCCGGAGAAATAGTGTCGTAGAACTCGCCGAGGCCGGTCCACTTGCCCCAGGACTCCTTGATGTGCTTGTTCAGGGAATAGGCCTGGTACTGGGTCAGGATGTAGGCCCGCCGAATCCCGGAGTTGAAGAGGTTGGAAAGAACGAAGTCGATGATCTTGTATTTGCCGCCAAAAGGGACCGACGGTTTGGACCGCCTGATCGTGATGGGGCTCAACCGCTCGCCCTTCCCCCCGGCCAGCACCATGGCCAGGGTGTTCTTGGTGATATTGCCTGATGAGTACATGTTGGCCCCCCGTTCCCCGCGTTATCCTGCTGTCAAATAACTAGCATAAAATCAGCTCAATGTCAAAAATCAGCGGGACAGGAGCGGGACGAATCCTTTTGACACCCGGGCACAATGGCTTTATAATCGATGTCTATGACTGATTCTGTTGCTGTGATCGGCGCCGGAGCATGGGGTACGGCCCTGGCGCTCGTGCTCGCGGACAAGGGTGTTCCCACGGCCCTCTGGATGTACGAAAAGGACCTGGCCGAGGAGACCGGCCGGACCCGCGAGAACCGCGTGTATCTGCCCGGGTTCCCGCTTCCGGCCTCAATTTCCGTGACGTCATCGCTGGAAGAGGCTGTCAAGGGCCGTCCTTTTGTGCTTTCCGTAGTGCCATCCCATACGGTCCGGCCGGTCTCAAAGCAGTTCGCGCCCTTTCTGGCTCCGGGCGCGATCATCATCAATGCTTCCAAGGGCATTGAGATAGAAACGCTCAGTCCCCTGGCCGAGGTGTTCAAGGACACCCTTCCAGAGGAATATCATGACCGGCTCTGTTTTCTCTCCGGACCGAGCTTTGCCAAGGAAGTGGCGAAGAAAATGCCGACCACCGTGGCACTGGCCTGCGCGGACCCGGCAACAGGAAAACGGGCACAGCAGCTCATGAGCGCTCCCTATTTCCGCGTGTACACCAACAATGACGTGATCGGCGTGGAACTGGGCGGATCGATCAAGAACGTGATCGCCATCGCGGCCGGCGTGCTCGAAGGCCTGGGCTTCGGCCACAACACCATGGCAGGGCTGATCACCCGGGGACTGGCGGAGATGTCCCGCCTGGGCGTTGCCATGGGAGCGGACCACCGTACCTTCGCCGGCCTCGCGGGAATGGGCGATCTGGTGCTCACCTGCACGGGAGACCTTTCCCGGAACCGCACGCTCGGTGTGCGGCTCGGCAAGGGCGAAAAGTTCGATGATATCATGAAAGGCCTGAAGACCGTTGCCGAGGGTGTGAAGACCGCCAAAGCTGCCCGGGAACTCGCGAGAAAGCAAGGCGTGGACATGCCGGTCGTCGAAGAGGTCTACCGCATCATCTATGAAGGCAAGGACCCCCGGCTCGCGCTCAAGGACCTGATGAGCAGGGAGCTGAAGAACGAATGATCCGAATGCGGAATGAAAGGACCTGTAGCAGGTAGCCGGTAGCAAGTAGCCAGGAAAGACGAATGCTCGTTCTCGCGATGCATTGCTCATGACTTCGTGTCTTCGTGGTAACTAGAGGTTTTATCATGAATTTCTTCTCGTTGTTTTTTTCCATAATTGTCGCTCTTATCCTCTATTCCCACGCCATCGCCGAGATCAAGGTGATCGAGGCGGACAGCTCCTATGTCATAGGCGACAATGACAGCAAGGTGGATGCCCGCAGGATCGCGACCCAGGAAGCCAAGCGCAAGGCCCTGGAGCAGGCCGGGACCTTCGTAGCAAGCCTGACGCAGGTGAAGGAATACCGGCTTTCGAAAGACGAGGTGACCGCGTACACCGCGGGCATTGTAGAGGCCGAGACCATCAGCGATGAGACGCGCGGCAGCCTCCAGCATCCCGAGGCCTACATCAGGATCAGGTGCAGGATCGACACGGACGTGCTGGTGCAGCAGATCGCCAGGTATCAGGAGAACCAGGAGCTCCGCGACCAGCTCCAGGCCTCGGCAAAAGAGCAGGAAGCGCTGCGCAGGGAGCGCGACACCCTCGCAGGGCAGCTTGCCGCTGAAAAGGATAAAACAAAGACCGCTGAAACCCGGAAAAAGCTCGGCTCAGTCCTTACCCGGGAAGAGAACATCGACGCCACGAACCGGGTCTGGGCGCGAGTTGCTCCGCAAATGGATTTTTACGGCAGTTCCGAGATAAACAAGGAGGTCAGGCTCGGCGACCTTCAGGATAGCGCGGTGGTCCTTGTCAAAGCTGTCGAGGACAATCCCTCGAACCAGCAGGCGCGCATCCTGCTGGCTTCGGTCTATGAACAGCAGAACGACCGCCCTGCGGCTGAGCAGCAGCTCAGAAGCGCCCTGGAACTGGACCGGAACAATACGTTACTGCGCCTCCGGCTCGGCATCGTGCTGAGGGAACAGGGCAAATTCCACGAAGCGCTCCAGGAGTTCCGCGCGATCGAACAAAAGCGGCCCTACCACCCCCAGATGCTCTTCCAGACCGGACTCACGCACCTGGCCATGAAGAACTGCCGGCTTGCCGGCGCCTACATGAAGCGTTTCCTGCTGTTCACGAAGAAGAGCCGTTCACCCCAGATCGAAAAGGTCAAACCGCGGGCAAAAGAGATCCTGGACAGATGCGGGGAACCGAAACCGGAGAAAAGGTCCGGCCGCAAGCCGCGCCGTTAGAGCAACGGAGAAAAATCATGATGAATATATTCATAGCCCTTTTCTCGGCCAGTGCGCTCCTTTTCCTGCAGACTCCGGCCTTCGCCGCCCTGAAAACGATCGAGGCCGAGAACTTGTACCATATGGGCGACAACGACAGCAAGCTTGACGCCCGGCGCATCTCCACGCAGGAGGCGAAGCGGAAAGCGCTGGAACTGGCAGGCACCTATGTCGCCAGCCTGACCGAGGTGAAGGACTACCGCCTCACAAAAGACGAAGTTACTGCCTATACCGCGGGGATCATCGAGACCGA
>Ga0224495_10000137_pt1 | contig 55839 bp, 50 predicted proteins | sample SF_Jul11_sed_USG_FD_168128 | JGI IMG/M metagenome (GOLD analysis project Ga0224495, IMG submission 168128) | Sediment microbial communities from San Francisco Bay, California, United States - SF_Jul11_sed_USGS_4_1 | ecosystem: Environmental > Aquatic > Marine > Sediment | place: USA: California...
GACAAATATTTCAATACATTGAATTCTTTTACAATAGAATTCGAAAACATTCTTCGCTAGGCTACCTTAGTCCGGCGTTGTTTGAAAAGAAAAATGCTGCCTAAACCGTGTCCGAAAAAACGGGGGTAGACCAGTTTTTCAGAAAAAAGCTTTGAAATCCGGTTTGGTTTTAATAGGGTCGATTATGATTATTCTATTTTTTGCTCTACTGCCAAATCGAATAAAAGGGTTTTGTAGTTATCACCTTTTTTCGTTAATCTCTTTTTTTTTAATATTATTTGGTGATGCAAATAATAATTTATTTAAATTCATTTTTTTGAATAGGCCGATCTTATTTCTTGGTACATTGAGTTTTGGAATTTATCTATGTCATCCTTTGGTTATTGAATTGGTGCGGGGATATTCCATTGCAAACCCATACCTATTATTATTTGTAGTTATGTTTACTTCAATTTTTTTTTCTGTACTCACCTATAATTTTATTGAAAAACCTGGGATGAGAATGGGGAAAATTTTTTATATGAAGATGATTCAAGTTAAAAATGCTTTTTGTTAAATTATTTTTTATAGATTTAGAAAATAAATTTACATTCGTTTTGAATCGATGGTATTTGTAAAAAATAAGTCTTCACGGGAATGAACGGGGCACTTAAAGGGGTATAAATGAAGCTGACAAAATCTGAAATTAAACCGAACAAAAAAAGAAAAACGGTGATAAAAGAACAAAAATCTTTAGTTTCGGTTATTGTTGCAAGTTATAATCATGCTGAATATTTATCACAAAGAATGAATGGTTTACTGGCACAGAGTTATAAGAATATGGAAATCATCGTAATAGATGATAAATCTTCGGATAACAGTCTTGAAGTATTAAGCAAATATCATTCTGAACCAACAGTAAAAATTATTGCCCGGGAGCAAAATTCAGGTTGGATTAATGTAAGCAATTATGGTGCAGAAATTGCTTCAGGTGAATATATAATTTTTGCAAATTGTGATGATGATTGTGATCCTTTGATGATAGAACGTCTCGTTGAGGGTCTGGAAGAAAAATCATCTGCAGGGGTCGCTTATTGCAGAAGTATTTTAATAGATCCGGAAAATAATGTTCTGGGAGATGACTTTGAGGGGCGAGAGACTGCGTTTAAACAAAAGTGTAGCAGTGATACCTTGATATCTGGAAAAGAGATGGGAAAATTTTTATTAGATTCCTGTGTTATTCCAAACCTTAGCGCAGTACTTATACGAAAAGATTGTTTTTCCTTTGTAGGTGGTTTAACTAAAAATTACCTGGTTTGTGGTGATTGGGAGTTTTTTTTTAAAATTGCGGAGCAATTTGACTTTTTCTATATTATAGAGCCATTGAACAAGTTTCGACAGCATGGTACTACAATCCGGTCGCAAACGAAAGGACGTATTGTTTTGGATGAATATTTTCGTTTGCTTTCAGGGGAAATAAAAAAAATAGATTTGAATTTTTTTGAAAAAGTTTATTACAGGGTGCATTTGTTGAAGATGTGGAGTTTGCATTTTTTTAGGAATCCATATTTTGGAATTCAAAATTTCTTTTTTCATTTAGTCAGGCTTTTTCGTCTTGATATGGTGTCCGTACTGCTTGTTCCTGCGGGATTTATAGCAGGATTTTCCGAGGTAGTTAAAATATTATGGAAAAAAATAAAGGTTAGGAATAAATCAAATGTTAACAAATAAAGTTGTAGTTGTTACAGGTGGAGCAGGTTTTTTAGGAAAAACCTTTTGTCGCTGCATTGCAGCTCAAAATGGAATTGCTGTAATTTCAGATAACAACATAGAAGCTGCTCGAAACGTTGCTGATTCAGTTAATGACGAATACAAGGGCAGGGCAATAGCCCATTCTCTGGATATTACTGAAGTTGAATCTATTCAAAATCTGCTTGTGCTTTTAAAAAAGGAATATGGGCATGTTGATGCGGTTGTCAATAATGCTTATCCCAGAAATAAAAATTATGGAAAAAAACTTGAAGAAGTAACATATGAGAGTTTTTGCGAAAATTCAAATCTTCATCTGGGAGGTTATTTTCTTGTGGCACAACAATTTTCCATTTATTTTAAAAATCAAGGATATGGAAACATTATAAATATGTCCTCTATTTATGGAAGCATTGCGCCGCGTTTTGATGTATACGACGGAACAACCATGACCATGCCTGTAGAGTATGCTGCGATTAAATCAGGTATCGAACATTTGACGCGTTACTTTGCGCAATATTACAAAAAAAACAACATTCGTGTGAACAGCTTAAGTCCAGGAGGTATTCTGGACCAACAGCCCAAAGCTTTTCTGGATCGTTATAAATCTTTATGTGGAACCAAAGGGATGTTGAATCCTGAGGATGTGTGTGGAAGTTTACTTTATTTGCTATCAGACTATTCGCGTCATGTGACAGGTCAGAATCTTGTCGTAGACGATGGCTTTTCCCTGTAAATAAACGGCCTGGCTCTCTTTTCAATAATTAAAAAAACAAACTGAAAAGTTTATTTTGTAGTGGTCGATATAACTATTCTTGTAAGTATATATAGCAGAATAATTGTTTTGATTAGCTTGAAAAATAATCATTTTGATATGTAGTGTTGAGGCTTCTTGTTTAAAGTGAAATATTGCATAGATTTCTGAAAGAAGTATTTTGCATGATTATAAATTTAAATTTGAAAATGACTTTATTGTTTAAAAGAGGGTAACAAGAAAAAAACAGGGCCTTGGATTCGAGTAAGTGGTTTTTAACAAAACTTTTGTATTCGGTAGTAATAATATTATCTGGAGAAAAAATTGACTTGATTTTTATATGATATCATCGGTATAAAGCAAAAAAATGAAATAGGAAAAAGTTATGGCATTTGCAAATATTTATAAAGATAAGAAGGTTCTGGTAACTGGAAACACAGGTTTTAAAGGTGCATGGCTTTCTACATGGTTAGTCCATCTTGAAGCAAAGGTTTATGGAATTTCAAATGGAGTACCAACCACGCCATCTATATTTGAAGAGAGTAATCAAAAAAGTAAAATATCCTATTATCAAAAAGATATCAGAAGTTTAAATGACATGGTTAATCTGATTAATGAGATTTCTCCAGATTTTGTGTTTCATTTGGCTGCACAGCCTCTGGTACGTTTTTCTTATGAAGATCCTGTAACCACGATGGAAACCAATATCATTGGTACAATGAATATACTTGAAGCCCTGCGCGTGTGGAACAAGAAATGCAGTGCTGTGATTATAACAAGTGACAAGGCTTACGATAATGTTGAGTGGGTCTGGGGCTACAAAGAGACAGATCACCTTGGTGGAAAAGATCCTTACAGCGCTTCTAAAGGCGCAGCAGAGCTTGTAATAAAAACTTATACCCATTCATATTTTATAAAAAAAGAAAGTAATGTGAAACTTGCTGTTGGTCGCGCAGGTAATGTGATTGGCGGAGGAGATTGGGCTAAAGACAGAATTGTTCCTGATGCAATACGAGCATGGTCACAGCGGAAAAGTGTAGATATAAGAAGTCCTCATGCCACAAGACCTTGGCAGCATGTCCTTGAACCTCTAAGTGGATATCTTATGTTGGGACAAAAGCTTTCTGATAATCATTTATTAAATGGAGAACCATTTAATTTTGGACCAAATTCTGAACAAAATCATTCAGTTGGTGAGCTTTTAGACAGTATGAAGATTTTTTGGCCAGATGGCGCAGACTGGAACGATGTATCAGCTCAAGCTGCAAAAGTTCATGAAGCAACTCTACTAAAGCTGAATTGCGACAAAGCTCTTCATTATCTTGGATGGCTACCGACCTTAAGATTTAAAGAAACAGTTAAAATGACGATGAATTGGTATGAAAACTTCTATTTTAAAAAGGAAAATATCTGGGGATTTACGATAGATCAGATAAAAGAGTACGAAGCTATAGCCTCAAATCAAAATATAGCGTGGACTTAGGGAGATTTAAATGGTTGTAGATCTTCAACAGATACAAGGTATATCGCTTATTCCATTGAAAATTATTACTGGAGAGAGTGGAACGGTTATGCATAATCTCAAAAAATCAGATAGTGATTTCGCAGGATTTGGTGAAGCATATTTCTCTACTGTAATGCATGGGGCAATTAAAGGCTGGAAGAGGCATAACAGGATGATTCTGAATATTACTGTTCCGGTTGGAAGTATTAAATTCATAATATATGATGATCGTAAAAGTTCTCAAAGCAAGGGTACATACGGGGAGGTAATTCTTTCACCTGCAAATTATTTCAGATTAACTGTTCAGCCCGGGTTATGGATGGCGTTTGAGGGTGTTTCTTCTGGTTTGAACTTGTTACTGAATGTAGCAAGTATTGAGCATGACCCTGGTGAGGCTGATAACAGACCGTTCGATTATCCAGGGATGCCAAAAATAGGAGTGAGAAAATGAAGGTAGTTATTTTATGTGGTGGAATGGGAACACGAATTCGTGATGTAGCTGATAATATTCCCAAGCCGATGATCCCGATCGGTGGTTATCCAATATTATGGCATATAATGAAGTATTATTCAGAATATAAGTATACAGAGTTCATTCTATGTCTTGGATATAAGTCGAGTATTATTAAGGATTTCTTTTTAAATTATGAAGCTCATACCAGAGATTTTACTATTCACACTGGTGCTCAAAAATCAATAGAATATCATACAGATCATACTGAAATGGACTGGAAGGTTACATTGGCTGAGACAGGCTTGAACTCTATGACAGGTTCACGTGTTAAAAAAATTAAAAAGTATATAGGTACTGATGAATATTTTATGCTCACTTACGGCGATGGAGTAGGTGATATAGATATTGATCAACTGGTAGCATTTCATAAAAGTCATGGAAAAATTCTCACAGTAACAGGGGTGCGACCGCCAGGTCGATTTGGTGAAATTATGTGCGACTCTACTGGAAAAATAACTGAATTCAATGAAAAACCCCAGGCAACTTCAGGGGTGATCTCAGGAGGTTATTTTGTATGTAGCAAAGAGTTATTCGATTATTTGCCTGATAATGAAGATCTGGTTTTTGAAAAAAGCCCGATGAAAAACCTGGTCGCAGATGGCCAACTGATGGTTTATGAACATACAGGATTTTGGCAGCCAATGGATACATATAGAGATTATATGTACTTGAATGAATTATATAATGAAGGAAAAGCATACTGGATGAGATGGAAAAAAGAAAATTATTAATTACCGGAGCTTTTGGATATGTCGGAAGCAGAGTAGCCCAATTTCTTGCCAAAAACAGTGATTATACTTTAATTTTGGCATCACGAAAGACAGGTCGGGAGAAGCCAAACTGGCTTAATAATGGCTATATTGCAGAGTTAGATTTGAACAATCAGCTTTCCATTGAAAATGTTTTGGATGATGTAACTGCAATCATTCACCTGGCTGCTCCTAATGAAATCGAAAGCAGGAATTACCCTTATGATGCCTACTCGGCAACTGCATTCGGGACATATTTTCTGCTTGAAGCAGCTATTAAAAAAGGGGTGAAGCGGTTTATTTATTTTTCAACAGCCCATGTGTATGGTTCTCCATTAATTGGCACTTTGACAGAAAATATGCCAACCAGGCCACAGCATCCATATTCAATATCTCACCGTTGGGCTGAAGATCTTGTTCTTTATAGCAGTGACAGCAAACAGATAGATGGAGTTGTTTTAAGACTTTCTAACAGTGTCGGGGCTCCAGCAGTAGAGGGTGTTGACCGTTGGAGTCTTATCGTAAATGATCTTTGCAAGCAAGCCATTCAAAACAAAAAATTGATATTGAAAACATCGGGTTTACAGAAAAGAGATTTTATTACCCTTTATGATGTTTCACGAGCAGTTGAATATTTTTTAAAATTTATTTTTCCAGATAATGACTCCAGAATTTATAATTTAGGCGGAGGCAGGTCAATTTCGATTTTAGAAATTACTGAAATTATTCAAAAAAGGTCAGAAATATTAATAGGACATAAGCCTGTAATAGAAGTTCCGTCTTTAAAAAATACAGAAAGAAACGAAACATTGAATTTTTCTATAGAAAAGCTTGTTTCAACCGGTTTTTCATTGATAGGTTCAATTGAAAAAGAGGTTGATGACACTTTAATGTATTGTCAGAGAATATATGGGCGCAAATAAAAAACCTCTGTTTTCTATAATAATACCAACATATAACCATGCTCATTTGATTCATAAATGTTTGACCTCTTTAATAGAACAGAGTCAATCTGACTGGGAGGCGATTGTTATTAATAATTATTCATTAGATGATACTTTAAGTGTTATTGAAAATATAGGTGATCAAAGGATAAAAGTAATAAATTTTCACAATAATGGTATTATTGCAGCATCCAGAAATCAAGGTATTTTAAAATCCAGAGGGGAGTGGCTATGCTTTTTAGATTCTGACGACTTCTGGTATCCGGAGAAGCTTGATAAAGTCTCTCAATACCTGGATAATAATGATTTAATTTATCATGATCTGGATATGTTTAATAAAAATGGTTTTATAAAAGGCAAAAAGTGCAAGGGACGGAAATTGACAAAACCCCTTTATTCAGATTTGTTAATGCATGGGAATCCGATTGCCACTTCAAGTGTTGTCGTTAGAAGAAAAATCATAGAGCAGGTAAGCGGATTTATTGAGGAGAAGAAGTTAATAGCTGTGGAGGATTATGATCTTTGGTTGAGAGTTTCGAAGGTTACAGAGAGGTTCTGTTATATTCCGGAATCGCTTGGTGCTTACTGGTCTGGCGGCGGAAATATTACGGAGGTTTCTGTTCGCCAGATAAAAAGAAAAAGGGCTGTTCTTTTCAAGCATTTGAAAAATATCGATAAAAAACTTAAACATCATGTAATTCGTTCACTTTTTTATGAAAGGGGACGAATATATCATAAAATTGGAAATCTGAAGCGAGCTAAAAAATGTTATTTATACAGCCTGGGGAACAGAAGTTTAAAAATAAACCTGAAAGCTTTGCTTTTTAGTTTACGTTTGTTCTCGAGTTGAAGTAATTATATTTTTGTATATATTAAAAGTTTAATAGTATCAACCTCTGGTGGGTAAATGTGGTGCCTTTTATATATTCAGAAATGATACAGAGGAAATAAAGGAGCTGCTTATGCTAGCAATTATTCTTGCAGGTGGAAAAGGTACAAGACTCAAGCCATTTACAGCAACAATTCCCAAGCCGCTTCTTCCGGTTGGAGATGTTCCCATTTTAGAGGTTGTTATTCAGCAGTTGGCAAGTGCCGGGTTTAACAGAATTGCGCTTACATTAAACCATATGGCTCATTTGTTTATAGCGGTAATTGGTGATGGCTCAAGATGGGGTATTAATATTGAATATTACATTGAAGATACACCTCTGGGAACAGCAGGTGCGATAAAGCTTGTAAATAATATAGAGGATAATTTTCTTGTTATGAATGGTGACTTGTTAACGACAATTGATTATAGGGCACTTTTTAATTATCACGTTGAACATAATGTTTCGGGAACCATTGCAACAAATCTGCGTACACATTATGTTGATTTTGGTGTTCTGGAAATGAGTGAGAGTAATAATTTGATTGGGTATAAAGAGAAGCCATCCATGATGTATCATGTAAGTATGGGAATAAATATACTTTCTAAAGCAAGTGTGAACTATATTCCTTCTGACAAAAAATTTGATATGCCTGATTTAATGATGGCAATGAAAAACGATGGAAAGCAGGTATGTTGTTATAATACTGATTGTTACTGGCAGGATATAGGTCGCGTAGATGATTTTCAGAAGGCTGGAGAGGATTTTTCCAGTAATCCGGAGAAGTTTTTACCATAAATAAGGTTATAAGATGAAAGTTTTAATTACAGGAGCAAACGGATTTGTCGGAACAAAATTGATAAGTACATTAAGCTCCATTGAGGGATGGGAAATTACAGCTACAGGAAGAGAGGCTGATACACAATTAAAATGTTCATATGTCCAGTGTGATTTAACTTACTATAACTTTGTTGTGGAAATGTTACAGGAGTTGAAACCTGACTTTATTTTTCATCTTGCCGGAATGATTCCAGGCGTAAGGGATAATTTTGAAGATAAAATGATTTCTGCAAACCTTGTGACATCACTAAATCTGCTGGAAGCAATTTCGAGAATTCTTCCCACTTGTCGAATTCTTATGATGGGTACTGCAGCCGAATATGGCCGTATAGCGGAAAAGGAAAACCCGATAGCAGAAGATTTCATATGCCGGCCGGAAGGTCATTATGCCCTGAGCAAATACTGGATGTCGAAAGCCTCACTTGATTATTATCAAAGAAAAAAAATAGATGTAATTATTGCACGTTGTTTTAATGTTATTGGACCGGGGATCAGTCAGGATAATGTAGCAGGTGCTTTTTTAATGAAAGCAAAAAATGCGATATTAGAGGGAAATCGAACTGTTAAAATGGGAAACCTGAGTGCAATAAGAGATTATCTGGACGTGCGGGATCTATGCAGATTATTGATTCTGTTGATGCAAAAAGGAGAGGGTGGTGAAATTTATAATGTTGGCTCAGGGGTCGGCGTATCTACGTTGACAATCATAGAAAAACTGGCAGACTGTTTTGAAGAAAAAATAGTAGTGGAATCGGACTCTGTAATAACTCAGAAAAAAATTGATGTCCCGGTTGTTATTGCAGATATTTCAAAACTGAAAGAGAAGATTGATTTTACCCGGGAATTTTCACTTGAAACTTCAATTTACGATATGTTTCATTCAGAGGTTGAAAGATAATATAATATGAAAATTGCTATTTTAATGTCCTTAAGCAGTCCATGGTCGAGAGAAATTGCAAAAAATCTGGCACGATTGAATAACTCTGTAAGAATTATTGATTTTGCAAGTCATAATAGTGGACAATATTTGAATACAAAAGATTCCTTTATTCAGGAAGAGTTAAAATCGTTCTATAAAGAGATGGATGAAATATTTTTGTTAAAGTCAAAATTTGTATCTAAAATAAAATACTTTCTACTTCTTTTTGAGCTTAGAAAGTACCTGAAAAAAACAAAGCCAGATATATTACTTGCTTTATATGGCGGAGGTTATGGATTTATGACTTATCTTTCCGGATTCAAGCCATATGTCAATTATGTTGTAGGTGATGATGTTTTGATTATGAATTGGTATAAGAAACTAATTGTTCCGAGAATGTTAGAAAATGCTGCCATAGTTTTTGGTAATGGTAAATATTTGTGCCACCAAACTGCGAAGTTGGCGCCAAAGGCAAACTTGATTTCTCTGTATGTGGGGATAGATACGAATTATTTTAAACCAGTTAGAGTAAAAAAAAGTATCGGAATAAAAATTATATGCACCCGTGGGTTTTCACCAGAATATAATAATGAAAATATTGTTCTTGCTTTATCTTTTCTACAAGAAAAGTATCAAAATATTTCGGTCGTATTTGCATCGAAAGGGCCAACGCTGGAATATGTTAAAGGGTTGGCAAATAGAGTACTGGAAAAAAAAATGCGTGAGAATGTGCAATTCCTTGGGGGGGTTTCTCAAGAAGACTTGCTTTATGAAATTCAAGATTCAGATATATATATATCAATGTCGAGGTCGGATGGAGCTTCAATTTCGTTAATGGAAGCAATGGCATGTGATACATATCCTATTATTTCAGATATATTGCCGAATAGAGAATGGTTGATCTGTGAGAATGTGTCATTGATTCCACTTGATCAACCTGAAGTATTGGCTAATAAAATTGAGGAAGTATGCTCGAATAATCAAGCAAGAAAAGCAGCGTTGAAATTTAATCGTAAACTTATTCTGAAAGAATGTAATATAGTGGAAAATATAAAAAAAATGTCAGATATGATGCTCTCGAAAGTTTTAAATTAAGCAGGTTATAATGTCCATTTTTCCATTGACAATGATTAATTTCAAACAAAGTAAGGTAGGTATATAATGTGCGGAATTTTTGGAGCTATATCTACTCAAGGGTTTTTTAACAGAGATCAATATAAATTATTTTGTGATTTGACTGATATTATTTCATATAGAGGTCCTGATAATTCTGGAAAACTTTCCATTGATACTGATTCCAATAATTTTTCAATGGATCAATATAATGTTTTTTTAGGACATCGCAGGCTATCGATTCTTGACCTGTCCAGTGATGGGAATCAACCTATGTCAGACGGAGATATTCATTTAGTTTATAATGGAGAAATCTTTAATTATCAGGAGTTGAGAAATGATATTTGCAGGCAGGGTGAATCTTTTCATTCGAACACTGATACAGAGGTTATATTAAAGTTATATAAATTATATGGTGAAACTGCATTTGATCGATTGAATGGAATGTGGGCCTTTATTTTACTTGATCAAAAGAAAAATAGAGTTATTATTAGTAGGGACAGGTTTTCAATTAAACCCTTGTATTTTTTAAAAACAAAGAAAGCTTATTTTTTCGGAAGTGAAATAAAACAATTGTTACCATTGTTAGATAACAAAAAAATAAATGAATCAGTGATGTATTGTTTTTTAAACCAATCGTTATTAGATATAAGTGATGAAACTTTTTTTGAAAATATATATAAAGTGAAACCGAAAACAAATTTAATACTTGATATGAGTACTAATAAGATTTATGAAAAAACCTATTGGGATTATTCTGAATCTGAAGAAATAAAACTGGATGATGCCTTTGCAAGATTCCATGATTTGTTTTATGACAGCGTAAGGATTCGCTTAAGAAGTGATGTTCCTATTGGAACAATGTTGAGCGGGGGTCTGGATTCTTCATTGCTTACTGTTGCAGCACAAACCATTTTAAATAAAAATATTGAATCTTTTTCAGTTTTTAGTGATCATAAAAAATATACTGAAGAAAAATTTATTGATATAATGATAATGGAAAAAAAAATAAATAATATTAAATTAAAAATGACATCTGATATTTCAGAAGAGCTTTTAAAAAAGGTATTATTTCATCAAGACGAGCCATTTGCTTCGTTAAGCATCATCGCTCAATATAAGATGTATGAAACAATAAAACAAAAAACTGACGTTAAAGTTATATTAAGTGGGCAAGGTGGAGATGAGACTTTAATGGGATACTTAAAGTACTATTTTTTTTATATTAAGAATCTTGCAAAGGAAAATCAATTATTGATGCTGAAGGAATTGTTTGCATCATTGCTTTATCGTACAATACTATGGGATCTTAGATTTGAATATGCTAAAAGATATATCCCTTATTTTGCAACGAAACGGCAACCGTTTTTAAAAGATTTAGGAAAAAATGTACCGATTTGGAATACCTCAAATATTTTGAAAAGGCAAATTGCTGATATAGATCAATTTTCGGTACCGGTTTTAGCAAGGTATGAAGATCGAAATTCTATGGCTCATTCTCTAGAAGTTCGCTTGCCTTTTTTGGACCACCGTTTGGTAAATTTCCTGGTTCATCTTCCCGCATCATTTAAAATTCGTCATGGATGGACAAAATATCTTTTAAGGCGATCAGCTTCAGAGTTACCCAGGCAGATACGATGGCGTAGAGATAAAAAAGGTTTTGAGGTTCCTGATAAAGTTTGGCTGAAGAAAGACTTGAAAACAATGTTGCTCAGTTCTATGAAATCGAGTCGCTTGCATGAAATGGGCTATATTGATGTAAATCTTTTTTTAAATAGTTATCGAAAATTCTGCAAGGGTGATCGCTCAATTAGTCATTCAGATATATTTCGAGTTTTTATTGCTGAACTTTGGATAAAGCAAAATAGTTTTTAAAGTGAAAAATTGTTGGTAGTCAATACGGAATTAATAAACGTTATAGAGGTATTAGAAAACGAGAGTGGAAAAAGATTGCATAATATTTGATAATTACATTTTCATTTATTTTTATTAACATTAAAAGATTAAGAGGTGATCCTCTTGGAAAGAAGATGTAATGTTGACGTTAATTTACATAGCGTCCAAATGAAAATGGAACTATAAAAGTTGAAAATTAGATTTTACGGGAGGTATTGACGCACGAATAAGCTTCGGGTTTTATGGAGTTAAGGGATGCCCTGTTTGCAGGTTTTATAGCTTTACCTTGATGATGAATCTAAAAAGATTTGGAGCCAAGGGAAAGGGAATATTATTCAATAAGGGTTGATGAGAAAGAGATTGAATTTATCGATTTGAATACAGACCGCTAGAAAATAAAATATAAGGCTCAAGATTTGGGATTGATATTGTAATGGAAAGTATTTATTTGGTTAAAAAAATGTAAAACTGAAATTTCATCATAGTATGGTGAATATCATGATTTTTTAAGGAAAAAATAGAGTAATTTAATAAAAAATATTATGGAAAAAGAAAAACTTATTAAAAAATTTTCAGACAAAACTGCGACAATCGGAGTCGTGGGACTTGGTTATGTTGGATTGCCGCTAATGCTGCGTTACATTGCCGAGGAATACAAGGTCATTGGATTTGACATTGATCACGAAAAGGTACAGAAATTGCTTAAGGCGCAAAGCTACATAGAGCATATATCATCTAAAGAACTGGAGCATGCTGTGGAGAATGGTTTTTTACCTACGACAGATTTTACTCTGGCCAAAACCTGCGATGCGCTGATCCTTTGCGTTCCCACTCCGTTGAACAAATATCGTGAACCTGATTTATCATTCATCATCAATACCGTGGAATCTCTGATGCCTTATTTACGTGAGGGACAGGTGATGTCTCTGGAGAGTACGACTTACCCTGGTACAACCGACGAAGAGTTGAAACCCCGGGTTGAATCCAGAGGATTTGTGGTGGGGAAAAATTACTATCTTGTATTTTCTCCGGAAAGGGAAGATCCTGGTCGTCAGGATTTTAATACAAAAACAACACCCAAAGTTTGCGGTGGAGTAAGTCCTGATTGTCTCGAAGTCGGTGTTGCTTTGTACAATGGAATTATTGATAATGTGGTGCCGGTGAGTTCAGCGCGCGCGGCCGAGATGACAAAGCTTCTTGAGAACATTCACCGTGCAGTGAATATTGGCCTGGTTAATGAAATGAAAATTGTAGCTGATCGAATGGGGATCGACATCTATGAAGTCATTCGAGCTGCGGCGACCAAGCCTTTCGGGTTTGTTCCCTATTATCCTGGACCGGGACTTGGCGGCCATTGTATACCCATAGATCCATTTTATCTGACCTGGAAAGCCCGCGAATATGGAGTCCATACGCGTTTCATCGAATTGGCTGGAGAAGTCAACAGTTCGATGCCTGAGTGGGTGATGGGAAAACTGGTATCTGCTTTGAATATGCAAAATAAATCTGTAAATGGAAGCAGGGTACTGGTATTGGGAATTGCCTATAAAAAAAATGTTGATGACATGCGCGAATCTCCTGCGGTTCATTTGATGGAACTTCTGCGTAAAAACGGGGCTTTGGTGGAATACAGCGATCCACATGTGCCGGTGTTTCCAAAAATGCGCGAACACAAATTTGATCTTAAAAGCGTGGATTTGAATTCAGCCATGGTTGCCGGCTATGATGTGATACTTCTGGCTACCGATCACGATAAATTTAATTATGAAATGATACAAGCATCGGCCAGGCTTATAATCGACAGTCGCGGAAAATACCAGAAATCATTTGCTAATGTTGTCAGGGCCTGATGAGAGTAAAGTTGTTAATGGAATAATGACATGGATATGGAAATGAGTACAATAAAAAATCCAATTAAAAATCGTAAAATCAATATTGGATTGGTTGGCTGTGGCCGTATCAGTAAAAATCACATTGGGTCTTTTGAAAAGCATTCAGCTGATTTAAATCTGCAGGCGGTGTGTGACATCAACAACCAGGCACTCGATGAGGCGGTAAAATCCACAGGCGCCAGAGGTTACAATCATTTGAGTGAAATGCTTGGTAAAGAAGCATCTCTTGATGTTGTATGCCTTACTACTCCCAGCGGTGTCCATGCAGCCCAGGCGATAGAGGTGGCAAAATCAGGCAGGCATATCATTTGTGAAAAACCTATGGCGACCCGATGGGAAGATGGTCTGAATATGGTCAAGGCAGCTGATGATGCAGGAGTGCTGCTTTATGTGGTAAAGCAAAATCGTCGAAACAGCACCTTGCAGTTATTGAAAAATGCTGTAGATCAAAATCGTTTTGGTAAAATTTATATGGTTAATATTAATGTGTTTTGGACCAGACCCCAGGATTATTATGATGCGGCACCCTGGCGTGGCACCTGGGAGTTTGACGGGGGAGCCTTTATGAACCAGGCCAGCCACTATGTTGATCTTCTTCACTGGCTTATAGGTCCCATGGAAAAAGTATTTTCATTTACTGCGACTCTTGCTCGTAAAATTGAAGCAGAGGACAGTGGGGTAGTTGCACTTAAATGGAAAAATGGAGCAATGGGAACTATGAATGTGACTATGCTTACTTACCCAAGGAATCTTGAAGGATCGATCACAATCATTGGCGAGAAAGGGACCGTGCGCATTGGTGGAGTAGCCGTAAATGAAATCACCAACTGGGAATTTTCAGATTCGCGTCCTGAGGATGAAAAAGTTAAAAGTGCAAACTATGAGACTACTTCAGTCTACGGGTTTGGTCATCCACTCTATTATGAAAATGTTGTCAAAAGCCTTCGTGGTGAAGAGCCTCCTGCGGTAGACGGGCACCAGGGGCTGCAATCTCTTGAGCTATTGACAGCTATATATCGATCAGCAAGAAATGGAGTAGCTGTAAATCTGCCGTTGGAGATTTGATTAGAAATATTTAAAATAATGCTATTGGTTAATTGAAATGGAAAAATTGTACAAAGTTCATAGCACAGCAATTGTAGATGATGGAGCCCAAATTGGAGCCGGTACAACTGTCTGGCACTGGGTTCATATATGTGGCGGAGCCAAAATCGGGGAAAAATGTTCCTTTGGACAAAATGTTTTTGTTGGAAATAATGTTACCATTGGTAACAATGTAAAAGTTCAGAACAATGTTTCCATTTATGACAATGTATTTATTGAAGACGATGTTTTTTGCGGGCCGAGTATGGTTTTTACAAATGTTTATAATCCTCGTTCGGCTGTTTCCAGAAAAAATGAATATCGTGACACCTTTGTCAAAAGGGGAGCGACCTTGGGGGCAAATTGTACAATAGTTTGCGGATCAACTATTGGTGAGTTTGCTTTTATCGGGGCAGGCGCAGTAATTAATAAAGACGTAAAACCTTACGCGCTTATGGTGGGGGTTCCGGCGCGTCAGATAGGCTGGATGAGCGAATTTGGAGAGCGCCTTGATCTACCCTTGAGCGGGGATGCGCAAACTATATGCAAAAATACGGGTAAAAAATATATTCTTAATAACGGTGTGGTATCAAAAGTAGAATGAAAATCGTTACCATCATCGGGGCCAGGCCCCAGTTTATAAAAGCAGCAGTGCTTTCACGAACCATTTCGGAGCATAATAAAAATAACAGCATAAACACTGTTCAGGAAATTATTGTACATACGGGGCAGCACTATGATGCCAATATGTCAGATATCTTTTTTAACGAGATGAAAATACCGCATCCCGATTATAATCTTGAAGTAAAAGGAGCTACTCACGGAGCGATGACCGGGCAGATGCTCGAAAAAATCGAAACTGTTTTGCAAAAAGAGAATCCTGATTATGTTCTTGTCTATGGTGATACCAACTCAACTCTCGCAGGGGCTCTTGCTGCGAAAAAACTTCATATAAAACTTGCCCATGTTGAGGCTGGACTACGCTCTTTTAATATGCAGATGCCTGAGGAGATTAACCGCATATTAACAGATAGAATCAGCGATATACTTTTTTGCCCTACTTTGCAGGCGGTACAAAATTTAAATAAGGAAGGTTTTCAAAATTTTAATGTACGTGTGGAACAGAGCGGAGATGTAATGTATGATGCGGCTCTCTATTATAAACAATTTTCCCGCAAGCCCGATAGTTTTCATGTTTCAAATAACGGTTATGTACTTGGAACCATTCACAGAGCAGAAAATACAGATGACCCCCAGAGGCTTGGAGCGATTGTTTCTGCCTTGAACAGAATTTCAAAAAAAATCAAAATCATTTTGCCTGTTCATCCCAGAACAAGAAAAATTTTACAACGTGAAAATATAAAACCAGAGTTTGATCTTGTTGATCCCGTTGGATATCTTGAAATGGTTTATCTGCTTGAAAACTGCACTGCAGTAATGACAGATAGCGGAGGACTTCAGAAAGAGGCCTATTTTTTTCAGAAACCATGTATCACCTTGCGTGATGAAACTGAATGGGTAGAGCTTTTAGAAAACGGGGTAAACTTTCTTGCCGGTGCCGACACAGAAAAAATTATTTCTTTATTTGAATTTGTTACAAATCAGAAAATTCAATATCCTGAAGCTCTATATGGCGATGGCGCAGCAGGCAGTTTCATTCTGGAAAAACTGAAAAACATCTGAAAATCTTATCAGGTGCAGAAAAATCCATGGATTCGCACAAGAGATGAATAACAGTAGTTTGAAGGCGACCTGAAATTTCAGGGTCAGATTATAACGCCTCTGATTTCTGTGCGTTGTGAGCGCAATGAAGTTCACCAGCGTTTGAATTATTTTTTGTAAAAAAGTTTATAGACAATATATATCGCATTAAATCAGGAAGTGTTCTGTGAAGATTTTACTTGTAAACCATTATGCAGGATCGATGGCTCACGGAATGGAGTACCGTCCCTATTATCTGGCACGGGAATGGATGAAGATGGGCCATGAAGTTACTGTGGTTGCCGCCTCATATTCTCATGTAAGGACAAAGCAGCCTAACCTTCAAACCGGAGGTATTGAGATAATTGATGGAATAAAATATTACTGGTTGCCCACGCCATCATATAAGGGCAATGGAGTAAAACGAGTAGTAAATATTTTATATTTTATATGGGGCTTATACCGCTTGCTTCCTCAAATTATGAAAGGAGTGGACAAGGTAATAGCCTCTTCAACGCACCCATTTGATGTTTTTCCTTTATCCCGCTATTCAAAAAAATTTGGAGCAGATTTTATTTTTGAGCTTCATGATCTTTGGCCACTTTCTCTGATTCAGCTGGGCGGGATGTCCCGATTTCATCCATTTGTTTTGCTCGTTCAAATTGCAGAATATGCTGCATATCGTCGCGCAAAATATGTGGTTTCTATTTTGCCGTTGATACAGGAGCATGCTGCAAAAATGGGTTTTAAGAAGAAAATATCAGTTGTTCCGAATGGAATTGTGGTAGATGACTGGAAAATAACTAAAAGAAAGCTTTCAGCACCGATAGAATCATTTCTAAAAAAAGAGAAAATCAAAAAGAGTAAAATTGTCTGTTATGCAGGAGCGCATGGGGTAGCTAATCATCTGGATACGCTGATCGAAGCTGCAGGATATTTGTATAAAGAAAAAGTTCATATTCTTTTAATTGGAGATGGACCCGAAAAAGAGGCTCTTGTTGCCCGGAGTAAACAATTGAATTTGTCTAATCTTACATTCATGGAACCGGTTCCAAAGGCTGAGCTGGTTTATCTTCTTGATATGATTGATATTGCATATATCAGTCTTCAAAAGCAGGATCTGTTCAAGTATGGAATAAGTCCCAATAAGATTATGGATTATATGATGGCGGCAAAGCCTGTATTGGCGGCAGTCGTCGCAGGTAATGATTTAGTCAGAACATCGGGAGGTGGGTTGTCGGTTGATCCGGATAATCCAGAAGAGATTGCAGATGCAATTAAACTTTTATGTGGCAAGTCAGAAAAAGAGCTGAAAACTATGGGCTCCAATTCCAAAAAATATGTGTTGAAACATCATGATTATAAAGTATTGGCAAAAAATTTTATAGATGCAATAGGTGATTCCGGGAGATAACTATGTGGGATATACAGCTTTTTAAACTTGATTATGGTGATGCTGAGAAAAAGGCATTGCTTGAGGTATTTGATTCCGGGTGGCTCACCATGGGGGCAAAAACCAGAGAGCTTGAAGAGAGTTTTGCCGGCTATCTCGGTGGCGGGGTAAGTTCTCTTGCCGTAGCCAACTGTACGGCGGCTCTTCATATGGCGCTTCTTGCCGCTGAAATTGGCCCCGGAGATGAGGTAATGGTTCCAGCCTCAACATTTATTGCTGATTTGAACGTAGTGATGATGGTGGGTGCTACACCTGTTGTAATTGATGCTACATCACTCGATGACTGGAATATGTCACCAGATCAACTTGAATCCAGGATTACCTCAAAAACCAGAGCAATAATAGCGCTTCATTTCGGAGGATATCCTTTTGACATAAAGATTGCCGAAATTGCCCGAAAGCATAATATTATACTTATTGAAGATGTTGCACATGCGATAGGCGGTTCAATAAACGGCCAGATGTGCGGAACAATCGGGGATATCTCCGCTTTCAGTTTTTTTGCAAACAAAAATCTTGCGGTTGGAGAGGGGGGAATGTTTGTAGCAAAAGATCCTTCTTTGTTTGACCGGGGGCGTCTTTTGCGTTCGCATGGAATGAGCTCTTTGAGTTTTGACCGTCATGCGGGCAGAACCATTTCGTATGATGTTACTCAGCCCGGGTTGAATTACCGAATGGATGAGTTTCGTTCAGCTCTTGCTCTGGTTCAGCTTGTCAAGCTTGAAGAAAATAATAAAAAGAGAAAAATAATAGTGGAACAGTATAACTCTCTTTTAAAAAGCAGTGCAGTTCATACTCCATTTACGAATCAAGAGAAAAGCAGTGTCTCTTCATATCATATTTATCCGGTGCTGCTTCCTGAAGGGGTTGATCGTATTGCAGTGATTGAATCGATTAAATCAAGAAAAATTCAGACCAGTATTCATTACCCCGCATATAAAGAGTTTTCTTTTTATAAAAAAATTATCAGGGAAAAAACAGATATTTCAGATGAAATTTCAAGAAGAGTTTTGACGCTTCCTCTTTATCCTGGAATGACAAGTGAACAGGTGGAAAAAGTGGTAGATGCCCTGTTGAAGGCGTTATAGAGTTGAATGGCAAAAATTTTATTTATAAAACATATTTGAGGTAAAATGGATATATTGCAATTAATTGGAAGAGATGAACCGCTTTTTGGCCAGGATCTGGCAAAGCATGATAAAGAGCTTCGCGAAAAAACAGGCGGCTCGCGTTTTCTTGTTATTGGCGGAGCAGGTTCAATCGGACAGGCGGTTGTAAAAGAGATTTTTAAACGCGACCCCAAAGCTCTTCATGTCATTGACATCAGCGAAAATAATCTTGTAGAACTTGTTCGGGATATCAGAAGCTCTCTTGGTTATATTAAAGGAGATTTTTTAACACTTCCGCTTGATGCAGCCTCACTTGAATTTGAGGTATTTGTTCGTGATAACGGACCTTATGATTACATATTAAATCTTTCGGCCTTGAAGCATGTCCGCAGTGAAAAAGATCCCTATACTCTTATGCGGATGATTCAGGTAAATATTATAAATACGATTAAAAGTGTAAAGATGGCAATCGAGGGTAATGCTGTTAAATATTTTGCGGTCTCGACGGATAAGGCAGCTAATCCGGTAAATATGATGGGAGCCTCGAAGCGGATCATGGAACATTTTTTGATGAGAGAAAGTGAAAATATAGATATTTCAACAGCCCGTTTTGCCAATGTCGCTTTTTCAGATGGAAGCCTTTTACATGGTTTTAACCAGCGAATTCTAAAAAAACAGCCTATAGCTGCGCCTAATGATGTAAAGCGCTACTTTGTAACACCGGAAGAGTCAGGTGTTCTTTGTATGGCATCGACGATTCTGGGTGAAAACATGGATATATTTTTTCCGAAGCTGAGTGAAAAGCTTCATCTGATCACTTTTTCTGAAATTGCCCAAAAGTATCTGCGGAATCTGGGCTATGAACCTTTTGAGTGCTCCTCAGAAGATGAGGCTCGCCAGAGAGTCATGGAACTCGAAAAGGTTAAAAAGTGGCCGGTCTATTTTTTTAAGAGTGATACAACGGGTGAAAAAGATTTTGAAGAGTTTTTTATGGAAAATGAAACTCTCGACATGAATCGCTTTGTTGATCTCGGTATAGTTAAAAGTTTTCTCAGGGTAGATCACAAATTGCTTCAAATTTTTGAACACTCTATCGAAAAAATGAGAGAGAATGGTTCCTGGAGTAAAGAAGAAATTGTAAAACTTTTTCAGTCTGTTTTGCCCGAGTTTGAACATGAAGAGAAGGGCAAATATCTTGATCAAAAAATGTAAATTTCACGTTTTGTTTAGCTATTTAGATACATAAAGGGGTGCCGAAGGCCGAAGCGGCCGCAGGCAGGGGTATGGGTAAAGTATTGCCGGGCAGGGGAGACAGCTCGCCCCTTTTTTTATACTTCTTTATATTTATTGTTTTTAATATTTTGGGTTGATTTATATCTGGAATTGACGGTGCATTAAATAATCAAAATATATCCCATCGTAACAAATAAAAGGCTATGAATTCAAAATTAATTGTTCAAAAGTTTGGCGGCACATCGGTAGGAGATGCCGAACGTATTAAACGGGTTGCCGAGCGTATTAAAAGTTATTATGACAAAAACATTCAGGTTGTGGTGGTCGTCTCGGCGATGGGCCATACAACTGATAATTTAATAAGGCTTGCATCGGAGGTTTCTGATAATCCTCCGCGCAGAGAGATGGATATGCTTTTGTCAACGGGTGAGCAGGTTTCTGTAGCAATGCTGGCGATTGCTCTTGACAAGATTGGTGTAAAGGCGGTTAGTTTTACCGGAGCCCAGGTAAAAATTATTACCAACCAGAATTTTTCGAATGCAAGAATCGAAAAAATACATACCGAGACGCTTGAAAAGGCGCTCAGTGAAGGAAAGGTTTGTATTGTTGCCGGATTTCAGGGAATTGATGCCGATCAGAATATCACGACTCTCGGAAGGGGTGGTTCTGATACAACGGCGGTTGCACTTGCTGCGGCTTTGAAGGCAAAAGAGTGTGAAATTTATACTGATGTGGACGGTGTATATACGACTGATCCTAACAAGGTATCAGCTGCCCGGAAGTTGAGTCATATCAGTTATGACGAGATGCTGGAGCTTGCCTCAATGGGTGCCGGGGTTTTGCATTCGCGTTCTGTGGAGTTTGCAAAAAAATATGATGTAGTAATTCATGTAAGATCAAGTTTTAATTTTTCAGAAGGGACACTGGTTGTTCCAGAGGAGAAGATTGTGGAAAAATTGCTGGTAACAGGTGTAACTTTAAAAAAGGATGAATCAAGAATAAGTTTAAGCGAAATTCCAGACAGGCCGGGTGTCGCTGCTGAAATTTTTGAGTTTCTGGCCAAACTGAAAATAAACGTCGATATGATTGTTCAATCAACGGGTACTAATAAATTGAATACTATTTCATTTACTATTCTTGAAAAAGATACGGACACAGCTTTAAGAGAGCTTGATCTGGTTGTAAAAAAGTGGGGTAGTGGTCTGGTTTCCGCTGACCGTGAAATTGCTATTGTATCAGCTGTTGGTGTAGGAATGAAATCTCATGAAGGAATTGCAGCGAAAATGTTCAGCGCTTTTGCCAGAGAGGGAATCAATATTGAAATGATCTCAACGAGTGAGATAAAAATTGCCTGTGTTATTCACAGAAGTTCAGGAGAGAAGGCCCTCAATATTCTGCATGAAGTTTTTGAGCTTGGCAAGGTTCCTGCCTGATGGATAGAGGCTCCGAAAGGCCAATAGGAATTTTCGACAGCGGTCTTGGCGGATTAACTGTTCTTTCTGCCATAAAAAAACGTCTACCTTCTGAAAATATTATATATTTTGGTGATACAGCACGGGTTCCCTACGGTTCGAAATCAAAAGATACCGTTATACGATACTCTCTTGAGATTCTGGATTTTTTGATTCAAAAAGAGGTCAAGATGGTAGTTGTTGCCTGTAATACTGCCTCTTCTCACGCACTTTCTGCCTTAAAAGAAAAAAGTACAGTTCCGGTTTTAGGTGTTGTTGAGCCTGGTGCAAAGGCATTGACCAATAAAGTAACTGTACCCGAAAAAGTAGCGGTAATTGCAACAAGGTCTACGATTAAAAGCGGCTCATATGAAAGAGCTCTTGAAAAATTAAACAGCACTATTTCTTTGTATTCCAAAGCATGTCCGCTTCTTGTTCCTGTGATAGAAGAGGGGTTTACCGACAAGCAGATTACTGAATTGATTCTTCGTGAATATCTTGATGAAATTGTGAGAGAAGGAATTCGTTATATTATTCTTGGTTGTACCCATTATCCTCTTTTAAAAAAAACCATAAACAGGCTTTACCCCGATGTTATCTTAATCGACTCTTCACTTGAGACTGCAGAAGAGTTATATAAAATAATGGCTGCAAATCAGATTTTTAAAAAAAGCCCTGGAGACGGAACCATTCAGCTTTTTGTTTCGGACATTACTGATTCACTGCTTGACATGGAGAGGCTTTTTCTGGGAACCACCGTTCATAGTCTTGAGAAAGTTTCCCTTGAGTGGTAAACTGTTGAAAAGGGAAGTGTTTAAAAGTAAAAACATTGCTGATTGCAACTGTATTGAAATTTGCACAAGTTGTTTTGTTTAATTATTTAAGGTATTTTTGAAACGCTGAGAACGGAGAAATAATGGCATACCAAAACATTCCATGTGAAAATATCAGAAATTTTTCTATTATAGCCCATATAGATCATGGTAAGAGTACACTTGCTGACCGTCTTCTGGAAATTGGAAAGGTAACCAATACCCGAACCCAGAAAGCCCAGATTCTGGATAGCATGGACATTGAGAGAGAGCGTGGTATTACTATCAAATCGAACTCTGCAAGTTTTGTCTACAGATCTGTTGATGGAAAAGATTATCTTTTTAATTTGATTGATACTCCAGGGCATGTGGATTTTACTTTTGAAGTAACAAGATCCCTGGCAGCATGTGAAGGGGTGCTGTTACTTGTAGATGCCACCCAGGGAATTCAGGCGCAAACACTTGCCAACTTTTATCTGGCGCTTGAATCTGATCTTGTCATTTTGCCTGTTATTAATAAAGTGGATCTTCCCTCTGCAGATATTGAAAAAGTAAAAAAACAGATTGATGCAAGTCTCGGACTTTCACCCGATGAAGCAGTGCCGGTCTCTGCGAAAACTGGCCTCGGTGTTGCAGATCTGATGGAAGCAATTATCAAGTACATTCCCGCACCGGAGTATAAAAAAGAGTATCCGCTGCGCGCTCTTTTGTTTGATGCATTTTTTGATTCTTACCGGGGTGTGGTAGCCAAAGTAAGAGTCTTTGAAGGAACTTTGAATCGTTTCGATGAAATCAAATTTATGCGTAAAGGCACAAAGCATTCAATTTCGGAACTTGGAATTTCGCAATTGACCCTGATTCCCCAGGAGAGCCTTGAGGCGGGCGAAGTGGGATATATTGTAACAGGTGTTAAAAATGTTGCTGAAATCATGCTGGGCGATACATTAACTCTTGCTTCCAAACCGGCAAATGAACCTCTTCTAAAATATAAAGATATTAAACCAATGGTCTTTTCGGGACTTTACCCGGTGAATGGTGAAGACTATGATAATCTTAAAGAAGCAATGCAGCGTCTTGCCTTGAATGATGCAGCGCTGATCTATGAACCTGAGAGCAGTGACGCTCTTGGTTTTGGATTTAGGGTGGGTTATCTGGGTCTTTTGCATATGGAAATTGTTCAGGAACGTCTCGAGAGAGAATTTGGTCTGAACCTGATAACTACTGCTCCTTCGGTGGAGTATAAGGTGATTACAGCTAAAGAGACTCTGCTCATTGACAATCCCAGTGAAATGCCTGACCCGGGTACGATCAGTTCTATAGAGGAGCCTTATGTGAAGGCAAATATTATTACCCCATCAGATTATATGGGTAATATTTTAAAACTGCTTCAAGACAAGCGCGGAGAAAATGTTGCTCTCAATTATCTGGATACTACAACTGTTCAGATTGTATATCTCGTTCCGTTGGCCGAGATGATATATGAATTCTACGATAAACTTAAAAGTGCATCAAGAGGGTATGCAAGTCTTGATTATGAACTTTTTGAATATCGTAAAAGTGACCTTGTAAAACTGGATATACTTGTTCATCATAATAAGGTTGATGCTCTTTCCATGATTGTTCACAAGACCAAAGCTGATTACCGTGGACGTGATATTATATTTAAATTAAAAGATCTCATACAAAAGCATCAGTTTCAGATTGCCCTTCAGGCGGCAGTAGGAGCAAAAGTTGTAGCGCGTGAAAATATTGCAGCTCTGAGAAAAAACGTTACCGCCAAATGCTATGGTGGTGATATTTCACGAAAGCGAAAACTCCTCGATAAACAAAAAGAGGGTAAAAAACGGATGAAGATGATCGGCTCTGTAGAGATACCGCAAGAGGCCTTCTTGTCGGTTCTTAAAACTTCGGACACCTCAAATTGATTTTTTAATCATAAGGTTTTTTGCTTTAAGTAATTTCCTGATCAGTTAAATTTAATTGAAAAATATTGGCAGATACTCTTTTGCGGCTTTCTATTTAATATCTTTGATACGCAGGTCACCTTTTCATATCCAAATGTAAGTAATTTTTTGTTACTACTTCTCAGCTAAAAGTAGAGATAGAAATCTAGTTTGGCAACTTGAGAAGTACGATTGTCACATCATCTGAAAAGGGCTCTCCTTTCAGTAATCCTTTCATCTTTTGAAGCAGAAACTCAAGACTGGTTTTATGCTCTTCTTTTTTTGTGCTCTTCATGACCAGCTCTAAAAAATTCTCTTCCTGAAATTCCGGCACCTGCTCTATTTCAAAGCATCCATCTGAATAGATAAATAACATTTCATTATCTGAAATATGCTCAGAAATTGCAGGGTATTTTTGCCGTGGAAGAATTCCCAGTGGTCTTCCTGAAGATTTTATTTTACGAATAGTTTGGGTAGCCGGGTTTAAAATGATCGAGTCGTGATGACCGGCTGTGGCAAGTTGTATTGTCCTGGTTCGGGTGTCTGCAATACAGGCCACAGCAGTTACGAAGTGGCCTTCTACTCCCGGGAATAGTGACTCATTGAGATGGGCAAGCAACAGGCCTGGATTTAAAAAGAGCTCTTGAGGTGTGTGCAGGGTTTCAATCTGCAGAAGCATCGAATAAAGAGAAGCAGCTACACCATGACCAGAAACATCTGTCATTAGAATCAGTGTTTTTTCTTTGTCCAGGGGAATTATATGGATCATGTCTCCTGCAAGATGGCCTGCTGGAATATATCTGTAATCAAGAAACAGGGTGCTCTCACTGCCGACAGGGTCAGGCAGAAGACTTCGTTGAATTCGTGCTGCCAGCAAAAGCTCCTTGTTTATCTGAGACGCATATTTTTGCAGCTCAAGAGTCTGTCTGTCGGTAATCTGTTTCTGCAACCATAGATAATAGCGTTGATTCCAGAGCATAACTCCTATAAAAGGAGTAATAAAAAAAGTGCTTCCCATCATGATCATCAAAGGTTCACCCTGAGCCGGATGGGTGAAGTTGAAACTAAAAAGAAAATAAAAGCAGAGAGCACCACTTTGCAGCAAAATGTAGAAATACCATTTGAGTGGAAAAAAAACAAACAAACTTGCTGTAACAAGGGCGATCGTAAAACCAAAAGCGACCGGAGCAGGCTCCTGAAAAATCGAGATCGAAACGGCCTGTCCAGTCAAAATTACCAGATGACAGAGCGCCCAGAACCGTGAGTAGTATTTTGAACTCCACCCTTTAAGGGCCAGCAAACCAGCAGTTAAAAGAACAAATCCGGGAATGACTCTGTAGAGTGCAAAGTGCAGATGGTAAATTCCACCTCCCATCGAGTAATCAGAAAAAATAAAGCTGATTTCGGTAAGACCAACCGGAATTCCTGTGTAGCGCATCATCTTCCCGGCTTGTGAGTTCAAATAGTCCAGGTAGCGCTCATTTTTTTCGAAAAGATTAAAATATATTCTTTTCAAAAATTTATTCATAGATCTCTCTATTTTTTATTTGTTGCCTTTGTAAAGAAGGATTGTATAATCTTTTATAAAAATGCGTCCGAAATAAAAAGACTGTAAACAAAGAATTTATGGAATAATAAAATGCTAAAACAGGTCGTTTATCAGCGTTTGAGAATTACTGCGTTGCGACCGCATGCTTTTTGTGAACGACTGCAGGTTCAGGTAATTCTGGCCATAGTTATTTAAGATAATAGTAATTTAAAATACAAGTTCTCTGAAAAATCCGGTGTAACAGTAAAATGTTTGTACAGACCGAAAATAAGCAAAATCAGTGTATGGATTTATGGTAAGCCTGAATAAATATTGTCCTGAATATTTTATAAAAATTGTTTATTATGATTTAAAATTTATGTCCTTTTTTAGTAATATCAAATTCTAATATTTTTTTAATCAAAGTTATGATCAAAATTGAAAGTATAGATTAAAAAATGTTAGTATTCTGATTTACAATTTTGAAAATAAAACACTTCCGGGTTCAGAAAAAATTTTCGATTGTCTACCAGAGTATTCCAAGATTTACGATAAACGCTCCGTAACTTGCTAAATCAAAAAATTTATAAGGAAACCCGAGATATAAAAGTAACCTGGCTCCTTCAGTAACAGGAATACCAAAACCAGCAGCCGGGGTAATTCCAGGGCCAAATTTCAAGGAAGAATTTTCTATATTGTTTACGCTCTCTGCATACAATTGAACAGCCAGGCCGGCATCGAATTTCAGAAAAAAGGATAAACCAGGCTCACGTCCAAAAGATTGAATGACACTGCCTCCATACAGAATTTGATTTGTTGCAATAATATCTTTGGTATTAGAGTTGCTTGCCGCGTCGCCAGTACCGCTTGCGATGAATCCTGCAATTAAATTTTTACTGTGCAGGTTTCTATATATCCCTATAGTATCGATCGAAATTTGAGACCGGCTTCCGGAATTTGATTGTTCCATTTGATTCATTCGACTGTTCAAGGGTTCCTGGTAAATATGTCTAGCGCCACCTAAGGCAAACAACACATACCACTCCTCTTCAGTAGCATGAAGCATGCTTGAATAAGCCAGTAGCCACAGTAGCAGAATTTTTTTAAAATATTTCATTTTCCCCCTGCATCATATCCATCGAAACCGGATATTCTGGTTTTGTCAAATATATTTTTTTGTCGTGTGTGCAATTTTTGTGCCTGAATTTTGATAATGAAAACAACATTATAATTTACTTTTAGAAAGCGTACAACTCTCTAAAATTTTTTGTTGCGAAAAACAGATAAATGGAGGTTGACAAAACCAGATGAACAATAGATATAGTTTCTATGAGAAAGGGGCTTGTGCATCGAAGAGTAATTGTCCTCGGAAATATATTTGTTTTTTATCTGTTATTGCCAGGCAATCTGTTTTCTCAAAAAAAAGTCTGGAATGTTGCTGTAATAAATTTTCAGAATAATACAGGTAACAAAGGACTTGAATTTTTATCTTCTTCGATAGCCGAAAATATCAGCTCAACTCTTTCCAGAGATAAATCGATAAAACTGACAGAAAGAACCCAGCTTTCAAAAATACTTTCTGAAATGGAGCTTCAGCAGTCAGGCCTGTTCGAACAGAAGGCCATTGAAAATGCGGCCCTTTTGAAAGCCGATTATCTTGTTCTTGGATCTTATACAGGAAAGACATCCAAGCTGGTAGTGACCATGAGAATGGTGGACGTGCAGACATCTGCTGTTCTTGCAAGCAAGACAATCAGTGAATCTGTTGATAATCTTTTTGAGAAACTTAATTATGAAGCATCAACCCTTTTTACTTTGATAGCAGGTGGCGAGTTTGGCACGTTATCGATATCTTCACAACCTGAAGGTGCATCGATCTTTATAGACGGAAACAGGGCAGGAACTACGCCCACAGATAATATTCAATTAACTTCAGGCAGTCACCATGTAAAAATAAAAAAAGAGGGCTATGAAGATTACAGTGAAACAGCGACGATTAAAAAAGATAAAAATTCGGATATTACAGCGCTTCTTTCTCAGCTGCAATTCCGGAATCAGGGCGGCTTTCATGGTTCCATCTTTTATATTCAACCTTCTGATAAAATTTTAAAGTCTTCGGTTCAATATGATATTGGTCTTTTTTATCACTTTCGTTTTCTTCGAACCGCAATTGACTTCAGTTATACCAAGCCTCTTGATCATAGCTATAAATTTGATGTACCCTATTCAACTGTTGAAGATAAGCGCAGTTTGAGAATTCTTTCCACTGCTCTCTCTCTTCAGTTTCAACCGTTTAATATTTCGCAGTATGCTGCTCCTTATGGAGGTGCTTTTGTCTCATACTCATGGATAAAAGATATTCGAACCTTTGACTATTTTCCTGATTCATCTGTTAACAACGAGCTGATTGGTTTTGGCCCTTTACTTGGCGTGACGTTTCTTCCCTATGGTACGATTAAACTTTTTGTTGAGGGCAGGTACTCTTTTTATTCAGAAAAAATAGGTCGCCATAAAATGATGCAAATCGATATGGGTGGAAAAAGCAGTTCAACCGTAAATGCCCTCGGGCTTGCTAATTTTACATTAGGAGGAGGTTTTGGTGTTCAGTTTTAACTTTAACAGATTAAATATAAAATCAGTTTTATTTCAGATATTGCTAATAACTGTTGCAGTTCAGTTGAGTTGCGGAAATAATCCAGAGCCACCTCCTTTGACAACACAGATTTCAGCTATCCAGCCGCCACCGATACTTGTTCCAGGTAAAACAGGAATCAATATTTATGGTCCAGTTTTTGGTTCCGCACCAACATTGCCTATAGATTTTAAATACGATACAAGTGCTCTTGCATTTGCAGCGATATATATTTTTTCAACGCCACCAACAGTTTCTAATGGATATATTACCAACATCTCTTCATGTGTGGGAGGTGCAAGTAATATGGCGTCACACCCGTGGAATAATTATGTTATTTCTCTGGATAGTGTTGCTTCAGGTTTTTACCTTTGTCAATCAGGGAATAATTTAAACGTATTGAGCACAAGTAATAAACTATTGTATAATGCTGCCAATTTTACAACAGGCTTGCCATACTACTGGGTGGTTCTGGGATACAACTCAAATTATCAGTTAACCCATTCAAGCCCTCTGTATGAATTTATAGCGCCATGAGGAAATTATGAAAATCAAAATATTGATAATAACTGTTTTATCTATTGCATTTTACTGCAATACGAGTGATGTTTCAAATGCCTCTTGCGGTAACAATACAGTAGAGACAACTGAAGAGTGCGATGACGGCAATACGACTAACGGTGACGGTTGCAGCTCAACCTGTCTTTGGGAGCCAGCAACCTGTGGTGATGGAATCGTGCAGCATGGTGAATCATGTGATGATAGCAATATACTCAATGGCGATGGTTGCAACTCTTTATGTCAGAAAATAGATTTTACGTTTTATAATAATTCAGCGAACCCTGTCGTTATTGAAATCTGGTCTGCTAAATCAAATCTGGCATATAATGCAGGGGTTGTTCAGGGATTTGAACTTGTCCAGGAGGCTTCCATATCTGCCTATGGACCGATTCCTGTAAACATTCCGCCTGGTGGCACAGGTTATATTGAAGAGTCATCAATCGTTCATAAAGAACAGATATTGGTTATCGCAGGTCTGCAGGGAACACCAAATATTTATATAAGCCATGCGGTCATTACGAATTTACCGATCCCTTCTATTTATCAGATTGATTCAACCGGGCAGATTATACCTTTTATTCCTTGAATAAATTATCTGTGGTTTGCAGAAGTTACTTGTGTAAAAGAAATGCATATATTTTTTCATATAAATTTTGGGCAGCAGCGTAGATGGTTCAGTCAATATTGTTTCTTTAATTTTTAATTTAATATTACAAGAGATATTTGTAATTGATATATTTTCATAAAACGTTGAATGTGTGAAAAGTAAAAATGATAAGTTGGATTAAATTTTACCAGGCATCTAACTGTTAGATGTCGAAAATGTTTGTTTTCAATAGTTCGTTTTTCTGGACAAAATTAAACTAAAATTATAATTTAATATTATAAATAGTTTGGGTTAATAATAGTGTTTAAAGAAGTCGAGGCCGCGTGGGGAAAAGCAAAGTAATTGTTTGAGTAAAATATATTTTGTTTTTTATGAAAAAGATGGAGGCAATTTATGAAAACTTTACTTAAATTATTTTTATTTGTAAACATCAGCATGGTAAATATAGTTGCAGATGAGATATACTTGAAGGGCGAGGAAGATAATAATCTGATTATGGGTAAGGTATTGAAAGTATCTGATACCCAAATTGAGTATGCCCCTGATGGAGATATAAAAACTTTATTTCAAATACGCAGCAACGAGCGGACAACTCAGTTTTCAATAGTATTCTTAACGATACAATTAAATTTTCTTGTTTCAAATTTCTACTGATAAATAAATTCATTTTTTATACTGATTGTATCTTCTTTTCTCCAATTGACCGTTTTGAGTAATTTCTATATTGTAAGCAAATAGCTAAAATAAATTTTGCCAAAGTAAAATTGCCTATGGGAATATACGGCACACAGAAAAGTTTCTTTGTATAAGGGGTTATGAGACTCCGGTAACGACTGCTCTGCATTCTTTTTAAAGGTGCAATAAAAAGCAGGCAGTGATCGCCTATGTATCAAGTAGTTTGTTAAATAATGTTATGGGTTCCTTTATCCGCAACTTATTGGAATAATTAAAAAAGTATTTATTTTCAAAATAGTTAGGATATTTCGAAAGTTGATATTTTGAAACTCCAGCAAATTGTCTGGATCAAAGGCGGTGAAAGCCGGGCGAAGGGTTATTTTTTTCAAGGGTCAAGAACATTGAAAAAAGTGCATCAATATATTGAATCTGTATCATTTTTTTTATCGGAATTCTAAAATCTGACGCGATTTAGTGGACAATAAATTCAGTTAGTGTTAATTTAATTCAGGGAAGGGTTTATATGAATAAAAGCAATTTCAACTGGTTGTCTGTCAGACAGCTCTCCTTGTTGGAAACAATGCTTGCATTTGCTTTGCCTAGCGTAATAGCCTTTATTGGGTTTCGACTCTTGCTACCCGTTCTCATTGATCATGGTGTTCCGGTGATTGCAGGTTGGCCGATGGTTGCCTCAGGTATGTTGTTTTTATTTGTATTGGCAGCAATTTACTTATTGAAAAAAGAGGCAAACTCAACAGGTATAAGTTTTGCTGCCCGCGCCTGCCTTGGAAAAATATCAGGAAAGGAATGGTTTATCTATTTGGTAATTTTAATGGCTGGCTTGCTTATAACCATGTTATTACAAAAAGCAAGCATTTACCTAAGCAAAATTTCATTGTTCCAGGTTCCGGATTATTATCCGTTTTTCCTGAATCCGCAAATTGATCCTGCGAAGGCAGGCATGAATCAGCTTTCGCCGGGATTTCCCGTTCAGGGAGAATACTGGCTGATCGGACTAATGGGTCTAACGCTTATATTAAATATTTTAACCGAAGAACTGTATTTCAGGGCCTGGTTATTGCCAAAAATGAGCAGCTTAAAACAAGTATCGTGGATACTGAACGGGGTGCTTTTTGCTTTCTATCATACCTTTCAGCTCTGGCTGTTGCCTCAAATACTGCCCATGAGCCTGATTATGGCATTTGTTGTGTACAAAAGCAGGAGTATCTGGCCAGCTTTTGCAATTCATATGATTGTCAATTCGCTCAATGTGATGGGCTTGATATCCATTGTTGCCAGTTGACCGGAGAAGTGTCAGTAATTAAAATCGTCATCCTGATTTGGGGAATATAATTTTAGCATTTAAACCAGACAGGGAAAGTAATTATACTCGGATAAATTAATTTTATTTTTTAATATCGAAGCAATGCAGGAGGTTTTTTGCGATGAAATATTCAAGTCGCTAGAGAATTGGAGATATGGCCAGTTTGTAGCTGACGATATGAGGCTCGTGGTTCTGGATTTTTTTTGAAAACTTCCTCGAACAGTTACAAAGCCATGTTTTTTCTTAATAAATTTTTGCAGTTCCCTCTCTGCTGACGGGGAGTTTGTATTTTCCGTAGGTTGAATTTGCGTAGATGTTGATATTCAGCTTATACTGAATTGTTCCTGACTGGATCATCGTCATAACAGATTCTTTCAGATTCATTAATTTTAAATTTACAGGTACAGGCAGTGTTATCTCATTCTCTTTGATAACCACTTGATCTGGCTCAAGTTTTCCTGCGCTGATTTCCAGATCATTCATAAAAAGGGTGTAGTCAAATTGATCAATATCCATTTGAACTTTGTCGTTATTTTTTATTTTCACATAAAAAATCATTGAGGTAGAGAGAATATTCATTTCTTTGATTTTAACATTTTCAACAGAAAGTTCGGGGATAAGCGGCAGGGCGATAAAATCTTCTTTATGCAATTTAAAAGGTATTTTTCCGATAGAGGTGTCTATTAGTATTCTGGTATCCATCTGATAGTCAATATTTTTCAGTGAAATAATGTTTTCTATGGTGCTGTTTAATGTTAAAAAAGAGATCTCTACCGGAATTTCAACAAGAGTAGATTCTCGTCCTTTTATATTGATATTTTTTTCGAGTGCAATGGACAAAATTTGCTCATTGTGCAGTTTAAACGTATAGTCAATTGCAGAGAGCTTGACTCCGAGCTTGTTGGGGTTATCAATTTTAATAAAAAAAAGTATACGGGCACCGCTGTAATTGATACTTTCGACAGTAACCTTTTCTATTTTGACATCAGGCCTTTGAAACATTTTTTTACCCAGAGAGGAGCAGCTTATCATGAAAGGAACCATCGATATCAGCAGGGGTGTTATAAATATATTTTTTTTCATTATAGATTGGATGAATGTTGAACAGATGAACAAGTCGTCAAAATAAAAAAGGAATTGCGCATTTATTTAATTTAAAAAATGTAATACATGGATAGTGGTTTTATTATATCTTTGTTGCTTTATACTCTTCTTTCGATTGTTGCAATTGTGGCAGTTGCGCTGCTTACAACCCTTTTTGTCAGCAGATGGAATGAGCGGGAGAGAAAAAGAAAGAAAAGTCAATTTTATGAAGCGCGAAGTGAGATTACCATTGACCAGGATCAATTTCAAAATATTCATTATGGACAACCATCAGGCTGGAGTAAAAAAAAGTTAAGCGGTTCTGGTGTAAGAAATAAAAAGAACAACCCGGATGATAAAAGCAGTAAAACAGACAAAAATAGAAAATAACTCTTCTCGCGCAGTTGAAAATTATTTTATAAAAAGTGGGGCGCTATAGGGCATGCGTAATTTCTATTGAAAAGCAAAACTCTGCCCTATTCATTTTATTAATCAGTCTCTTTTCTATTGTAAATTTTTCGTTAAAGAGCTATTTGTAGTATATTGTTTTTAATGCGAACAGGATAACTTTTAATGTCGGTTGAGGCGGGCATGGAGAGTACCTTGCCATTTTCGAGGTTGAAGGCGGCGCCGTGGCGTGCGCAGCTTATGGAGCAATGCTTAAGGTCGACCTCTCCATCTTCCAGGTGGCCTCCGTCATGGGGGCAGATGTTTTCAAGGGCAATCCATGGTTTGTCTGCGGCATTGTATTTTATTAGAAGAAATGTCACAATGTCGCCGTTTTCTTTTTCCATTTCAAATGGATAAAATTCGCCTTCCTGAAGTGAGCTCAATTCGGTGGTTTCTATCAGGTCAATCCATTCGTTGTTTTTCATTTCGCTCATATACTACTCTTCGTCAGTCTGTATGTCCAGTTTTTCAATTATGTGGCTCCATACTTTTTGTTTAAAAGCGAATGCGCTTTCTGCTTTTTCTTTTTGAAAGGCTTTGCTGAGCATATCTTCAAAAAATCCGTAGAGCATCAGTTTTTTGGCGCTTGCTTCGTCGAGGCCGCGGCTGGTCAGATAAAATATTTCATCGTCTGATATTTCACCTGTTGCGCTGCCGTGCGAGGCGGATACATCTTCGGCAAGAATGTTCAGTTTGGGAATTGCGTCAACTTTAGAGCTTCGATCAAGTATCCAGTTTTTATTGTTTTGCTGTGCTTCGCAGGCTGCGGTTCCAGGCAGTATCTCGGTCTGGCCCGTAAAGATTCCATGTGAATTTTCCATAACGGCCATTTTAAAGTTAAGCTGTGAGGTGGAGCGGCTCTCTTTGTGAACAATATGGTAGTCGTGATCGCTTAGGGCGTGACTACCTGAAAAAATTCCATAGTTTTCAGCGGATGCTCCCTTGTAAAGCAGTTGATCAGAGAAAATTTTAGCGCGGTTCATTCCCGAGTTGTAGATTCCCTGGAGTGATGCAGCATGATCTTTCAGCACGCTTTTAAATGAAAAAAGGGTCACAGGTTGCTTTGTTTTCTTGTCGTTTGCAAGAAGTGCATGAAGGTGCAGGCTGCTATTGGGTTGGGCCAGCGTATATATTGCACCTATGTCGGCAGCTGTCTGGTTGAGGTTCATGGTGATGGTTGCTCTGGAATCATTTTCAGCCATGATTACAAGATTGTAGATATTTAACTGGTCAGACTTTGTGTTCCAATCTATCTGTATTATCTCTTGTGCGCTGAACTGGGCAGGTATATAAAGCATATACATTTCAGAAAATTTTATTTTGTTAGAAACGACCTGCTCGAAATAGCTTCTGTCAGAATCAGCCGGAATTTCATTGAACAGTTTTTTTACTTTTTCAACAAGTATTTCGTTTGTTTTGCCCCACTCTGATATTTTTTTAATGGCGATTTCGTTTCCTTTATATTCAGGTACAGCAGTGTGAATCCCGGCAGTTGCTGCGGCAGTTAACGGCCCAAGTATATAATCCGGATCAAATTTTCTCCAGGGTTCAATATTTCTGGCAGGATATTTGTTGTTGATCGTTCTTGTGTCAAGAAGCTCTTCAAAGTTTAAAAGTAGAGCATCAGGGGATTGTTTCCTGGCGATTTTTATCATCCTACTGCTCCTTCCATTTCAAGCTGAATCAGTCTGTTAAGTTCTACTGCATACTCCATGGGAAGCTCCCGCGTGAAAGGTTCAATAAACCCGTTAATGATCATTCCTTTGGCATCATCTTCTGTGATTCCCCTGGAGTTGAGATAAAAAAGCATCTCTTCATCAACTTTGGAAACGGTGGCTTCATGGTGAATTTTAACTCCCTCTTCTTCATTAATGTGCATGTAGGGAATGGTATCTGAGCTTGATTTGTTGTCGAGCATCAGGGCGTCACACTGAATATTGGATCGGCAGTTTGTGGCATTTTTTTCTATTTTGATCAGACCCCGATAAGAAGCGCACCCGCCGTCTTTAGCTAAAGATTTCGATAAAATATTGCTCGTTGTATTCGGTGCTGCGTGAATAATTTTAGCACCGGCATCCTGGTGCTGTCCTTTTCCTGCATAGGCGATTGAGAGAATTTCTCCATGAGCTCCTTCGCCCTTGAGATAAACGGCAGGGTATTTCATGGTTAATTTACTTCCGATGTTTCCATCAACCCATTCAACCCGGGCATTTTTTTCAGCAATAGCGCGTTTGGTTACCAGGTTGTATACGTTGTTAGACCAGTTTTGAATGGTACTGTAGCGTATGGTGGCGCCTTCATGGGCAATCAGCTCAACCACAGCTGAATGAAGAGAGTCAGTTGAGTAGGTCGGGGCGGTACATCCTTCTATGTAATGAACTTTTGAGTTTCTGTCTGCAATGATTAATGTACGTTCAAACTGACCCATATTTTGAGCATTGATTCTAAAGTACGCCTGTAGAGGAATCGCCACATTGGTTTCAGGTGGAACATAAATAAAAGATCCGCCTGACCATACTGCACTGTTGAGAGCAGCAAATTTGTTATCTTCGGGAGGAATGATAAGGGAAAAATATTTTCTTACAATTTCAGAATGTTCACGAAGAGCAGTATCCATATCGGTAAAAATGACGCCCAGTTTTTCAAGGTCTTCACGAATGGAGTGGTAAACGACCTCTGATTCATACTGTGCAGTAACTCCACCTAAAAATTTTTGCTCTGCTTCAGGAATTCCCAGTTTGTTAAAAGTGTTTTTTATATCTTCGGGAACATCATTCCAGTTTTTTTCCTGACCGCTTGTTGGTTTGAGATAGTAATAAATATCGTCAAATTTAATTCCGTTCAGGGCTTTCTGGTTTCCCCAGTTGGGCATAGGTTTTTCCATAAATAAGCGCAAAGACCTGAGTCGAAACTCAAGCATCCATGCGGGCTCTTTTTTCATCATTGATATATTGCGTACAACTTCTTCATTCAGCCCTTTTTCTGCTTTGTAGATAAAGTTTTCGGGGTCATGAAATCCGTATTTGTAGTCATCCTTTTCAAATACAGCTTTTTCTTTTTTTGTAGTTTCCATTAATCCTCTTTGTCTGATCAGGCGACCTGACTTTCTTTAATGAAAGAGTCATAGCCTTCTTTTTCCAGAATATCTACCAGTTCGCTTCCGCCGTTACGGATAATTTTTCCTGAGGCAAGAATATGTACATGATCAGGTTTTATATAGTCGAGTAGCCTTTTATAATGGGTTATTAAAATAAATGAACGGTTATGATCAACCAGTGAATTAATTCCATCGGAAACCATTCTTAATGCATCAATATCAAGGCCCGAATCTATTTCGTCCAGAATGGCGACTCTGGGTTTTGCCAGTTTCAACTGAAGAATTTCCATTCTCTTTTTTTCTCCGCCTGAAAAACCTTCATTTAAATATCTTTTGGTAAATTCATCTTTCATCTGGAGCTCTTCCATTGTAGATTTCAGCTCTTTTCTGAATTCCTTGGGGGTAATGTCTCCATTGCGAATCGCCTGAATCGAGTTCCTTAAAAAGAGGGGTACAGGCAGACCAGGTATTGCAACCGGTGATTGAAAACTCATAAAGAGTCCTTTACGGGCTCTTTCATCGGGTTTTAAATTAATAATACTTTCCAGTTTTCCCGTTTCATTATTCAGAAGTTTAATGTCTCCTCCTGTGATCTGGTAAGATGGGTGCCCCATTAAAACTGATGAAAGGGTACTTTTGCCTGATCCGTTGGGGCCCATAATGGCATGGGTGGCGCCTTTTTTTATCTCAAGATCGATCCCTTTCAAAATGGAAATAGGGTTACTCGTATCACCTTTAGTGATAAATTGTGCGGAAAGGTTCTCTATTTTTAATATTGTTTCTGACATATTTCTCTCTTTTTTTTATTTTTGCGTGAACCTTTTTAACTTACATAATATCTGCAGCCTTGCCAAAAAAAAATCAGATCTGTGGAATTATTATTTTTTCCAGATGATTTTTGTAATGAAGTAGTTCCCCTGAAGCAGTAAGATAGAGTGCTGCAGTAGTTTTTTGACCTTTATAGTGACCTTGTGCGGCCTCGAGATATATTTTCATGGGGATTTCATAGTCTGCGAGTATTTTTTTTTCGAATTCGGAGCTTGTTATATTTCCCTGTCGGTTTGTTTTGTAGTCCACAAGAAGAATTTCATTCTCTTTATTTGTTAAAACAAGGTCAATGTAACCGACGGCTATCGCTTGAGAGTGATCATTTTGTTCTGACATCATCGAGAAGGGCACCTCTTTTCCAGTAATTTCACATATTTGTATCATTTGATGGAGGGGGCTTTTTTTATAGGTATCCATCGTTTCCTGGAGATATTCATGCAGAGTGTTGAAGTGGTCTGTTTGAAGGTGGTGAGTTTTTAAAAGCAGAGTGGTCTGATCTTTGTGCCAGGAAGGGTTTTTAAGATCCATCCATTCGAATAAAGTATGGGTAATAACTCCTCTTGTTACCGGATCCAAGATCATGTGAATAGATTCTTTGGATTCAATGCCGGGTTTAACAAAGAACAATTTTCCTTTTGGGGCCTCTATGATTTCCCCTCTGGTATCATCATCGGTTTCATCCGTGCCAGTGGAAGTAGTGGTTTCAATTTTCTTTTTAATTTTTTTTAATAAAGATGTTCCGCTATAAAAATAGTAAGGCGATGGATTGGTAAAGGTTTTTTTCACAACAGAAGGGGCAGCATTTTCTGTTTTGATTTTTCCCGGGGGTTCTGAATAGGCAGGATTTTGGAGTTCTATTGAGAAAGAACTTTTCAGTTCGAAACTGTTTATTTTATTTCTATCGAATTTGTTCAGGTCGAAAGTATATTTTTTATCTGGCTCAATTTCGTTGTAATTTACAGAAAACAGTACAGCAATTGTCTCTGTAAGCTTGGCTGCCAGGGTGTTCTTGTCTTTTTTAAATTCAGGGTGCGGCACGGAAATAACGAGCTTTGAGCGGGCGCGCGTCATTGCTACATAAAGTAAACGAACCTTTTCCATGCTGCTTTTTTCTTTCTGAATTTTTTGCGGTGTTCGCTGGTCTGCCCTTCTTGCAGGAAATGCTTTTTGATAGTCGAAATGAATTTTAAATCTGTGATCAGGGTGTTCATCTGCACAATATTCTGATTCGATAGTGATATTTTCAGATTTGTTGTTTGGTTTCATGTAAAGATTGGGAAGGTAAACTGTGTCAAATTCGAGACCTTTGCTTTTATGGTAGGTCATGATCTGTACTCCCGTCTCTTGTGGTCTTCCTTCTTCGCTGCTGCTTTCTCTGGAAACATTTTCCATTTCAGATAATTTTTCAATGAGTCGCATTGCCTTTTCTTTTATTGATGCAGAGGAGTTTTTATCAAGGCTGGTTGCCCACTCGATACATTTATCAAGCGACTCTTCTCCTGCCTCGGGGTTTAGCAGGTACCTGTTAATCTGATAAAAGGGCATGGAGCTGTAGAGCTCGCTGATCATCAGGGTTAATGATCCCATATCAAAATATTGCTGCGCTTTTTTGCAGCGTTCTTTAAGTTTGTTTGTTTTTTGGATTATTTCAGCAGAGAGAAAGGATTTTTCATCAATATTCAGTATATTGTCAAACGATTCTGAATGCAGATAAAGTTCTTCTATTTCAGAATCGCTGAAGCCGGCAAGGGGGGATCGAAGGAGACCCATAAGAGAAATAGTATCCGTTGGATCTATTATAAATTTTATAAGGTGAAACAGGTAGCGTATAACAAGATTTTCACCATAGTAGGTTCTTCCGTACAGTTTGTAGGGGATGTTGTATTGTTCAAGGGCAGCGCAGTAAATATCTATATCACTCATTGTTTGAACCAGTATTGCAATCGAACTTTTGGTATAATCATCTGCTCCAGAGGCTATAGTACGGGCAAGCCAGTTTGCTTCTAAGGATCGCATTTGATTCGTATTTATATTACCTGTTTCATCGGCATCGTCTTCTGTCCTGAGATTCAATAAAGACAGAGAAACTTCTCCTGCATGGGTATGGTCAGGTTTTGGTTCAATCGGTTCATAATTTGAAATTGATAGCGTTGTGGAATGACTGTCATTAAAGACGGAATTAATAAAATTTACAATGGCAGGTTTGCTTCGCATATTGACAAAAAGATTTTCGGTCAAACCTGATGCGGTCTCTCTGAACTTTTCTTTTTCAGAATTAAATGTATCTACATCGGCACCCCTGAAAAGGTAGATAGATTGCTTGGGATCGCCCACACGAAATAGTTTTACAGGGTTGTTATCTTTTATTTTATATATTTCCGAGAGATTGTTGAAAAGGGCTGTTTGTACAGGGTCGGTGTCCTGGTATTCATCAACAAATAAATATTTCATCTGTTTCTGAATGAATTTTTTTATTTTCTCATTCTCTGACAGTTTGTGAGTAAGTTTAACAAGGTCATCATAATCTACGAGTGAGTTCTTTTTTTTGTAATCATCATAAAACAGTTCAAACTCTTTTATGGCATTAAACCAGAGATAACGAAGGTACTCTGCTGTTAATATGCTGGACGATACCGGAAAAGTATCAGGATAATCATCGAGACAAAAGAGCTTTAATGCGCCGGGATCTATTTCTGTATCAAGTTTTTTAAAACAGGTGATATCATTTGTGGCTAAAAATTGTGCGTAATGTTTCAGCCAGAGCATAATACTATCACCCATCAGAGAATCATTTACAAGTTTTTTGCTTCCACGGGAATTTGTTTCTATTTCAGAAAGTATTAATTTTGCATCAGTAAAGTTGTTGCATTGTTCGAGAGCAGAGATGAGTTTTAAAATATATAGGCTAAAGGGATCGTTCTGAGATGCACCTTGTGAATAATCATAAAACTTAAAAAGATACATAAGTTTTGTTTTATGTTTTTGAAAAAGGGTGTCTGTTCGCTTCAGGAGATCCTCTTCTTTTTTAATTAAAAAAGTCTCTTCGCTGATTTCTTTTATCAGGGAATATTTTTGATGTAAAGTCTGAAGATTATTTGCAATGGTTGCGAAATTGAATCCTGCTTCGTATTTGATAATTTGTTTCCAGAGTGGTAATATCTTGCTGCAATCGGCAAGCCATTCGACTGAAATATATTCTTCTATTGCATTTTTCAGCATCAGAGAAGATTCATCTTCATCGCATATTTTAAATGAAGGATTTAATCCCTCGGTGATAGCTACTTTTCTTAGAATCAGGGAGCAGAAACTGTGGATGGTTCCAATGACGGCATCATTCAGTTCGACGAGAGCTTTTTGAAAAACAGGAGAGTTGTTCTCTTCGTTATGTTTTTTTAACAGTTCTTTTTCAATTTTCCATCTAAGTTCGGTAGCAGATTTTTTTGTATAGGTAATAGCGGTGACTTCTTTTATAGATAAAATTTTTTTGCTTTCCAGGAGATAGATTATTTTTCTGGCAATGGAGGTGCTTTTACCTGTTCCTGCGCCTGCTAATAGAAATATGTTTCCGTCGTAACTTGTAATATTGTCCCGATTGTTTTGATCTGAGATCATGGATTCAAAAATGATCGCTTGACACTTTGTTAACTCTTTTTTATTATTCCTTTCTATCTGTATTTCAGATGTGATCATTTTAAATGTGCAGGATTTGTTAAAAGTTATCCTTAAATAAAATAGGTACCGGATCTTTTGAGAAAAAATAAATTAAGATGATTTTCCTTGAGCAATTGTTTGTAAAGAGAAAAGTTTGTCGTCAAATATAAAACGCATGATTAATATAAAAAAATAACCAAGAAGCTGTAAATTATGGAAAAAAATCTGGAAAATAAAATAGAAAAAGATATTAAAAAAGAAAACAGGCAACTCAAAAGAATAAACAAGTTTATTAAACTGCGTCGCAAACTAAAGAATGCAAAAATCACTGGAACTATACAAGGTGAATTGCAGGCATCAAAAAGCTATTATGCCAATTTAAAAAGAGTTGAAAAAGAGCACGAAAAGCAGATTCGTGAGATAATTATGGCTCACAGGAAAGAGATTAAAATACTGGAAAAAGATTATAATTTTAAATCGCAGCGTCTGGACAAAAAAATAGATAAAATACATGGCCTCATGGAAGAATGGGAGCAGAGAGTGAATCTTGTGAAAGAAATTGCAGGCAAGTCACAGGAGCTGTTGGCCCGTATCAAGCACTCCTTTTATCAGGATAGAAAAAAGTTTGCAAATATGCTTGATGATGAAAAGAGTATGGAACAGGTTCAGACTGATTTGAACAAGTTATTACAAAAAACCGTGCCGCCTCATCAGGAAGATATACTTTCTCATTAAGAATGATAAATTATTTTTGAAATAATTCTGTTAAACAGGCAGGTGTATTTTTATTGATAAATTGTTCGATTAATCTTGAATTGAAGGTCGCTTTATCAATTGCATACTCAGGGCTTGGTTACGGAGTAATGAAAATGTAATTTTGCAGCAAAAAGTAATGCGCCATACTTTTTTCATTGATACAAAAAACTTTGATATGAAATCTTTTATCTGAAGGTAAGGATAGAATTGATTTTTCTGTAAAAAAATTACAATTCTACTTTACATTAGGATGCTTCTATGCATCATGAATTACAATAATATTTTGAGAGATAAGTCAGATAACAGAATATATATACGATGAAAACAATCGAAATAAATATAAAAAAGGGACTTGATCTTCAAATAGAAGGCACCCCTGATTTTAATAGAAAAAAAGAGCTCATTCCCCGGAAAGTTGCCCTTTTAGGCAGAGATTATCCTTTTTTGAAACCTTCGTTTTTTGTTAAAGAAGGTGAGCGTGTAAAAAAAGGTACTCCATTATTTGCTGACAGATTTCATCCGGAGATAGTTTTCACCTCTCCTGTGTCAGGTGTTGTGGATTCAATAAACCGTGGCGAAAAACGTCGTTTTTTATCTATTGTAATCGCTTCATCCGGAAATGAGGAGATTACGTTTGAAAAATATTCCAGGGAAACACTGCAGAATCTTTCAACGGACGAAATACAAAACAATCTTTTAAAGTCGGGCATGTGGACTACCTTGCGAAATCGTCCTTATGGGCATGTAGCGCACCCTTCAAATAAACCCTATGCTATTTATATCACTGCCACTGATTCAAATCCTCATGCTGTAGATCCTCTTTTAATAATTGGTCAGTATGAGAATGAATTTAAAGCAGGTGTTGAAATTTTGTCCAGATTGACAGAAGGCAAATGCTATGTTGTTGCTGCAAAGGAATCGAAAAGTACTTTTTGTACAAAAGATAATATTTTAAATGTGCTTGTTAAAGGACCTCACCCTTCAGGGAATGTGGGGACGCATATTCATTTTTTGTCACCAGTAAGTCGTACGAGAAATGTATGGTATGCAGGATACAATGATGTAATTGCAATAGGTCATCTTTTTTTAACCGGAAAACTGTTTACTGAAAAGGTGATCTCTGTTGGAGGGCCGGCGTCGATAGAGCCTCAGTTGGTACAAACGGTATCAGGAGCCTCTCTTGACGAAGTTGTTGCAACCATGAAGCAGAGTGGCGAAGTACGGATGGTTTCCGGTTCACTCTTGTCTGGATTCAAGGCTGAGGGGGCGATTGCTTATTTAGGGCGCTATCATAATCAGGTATCTTTGATTCATGAAGGACGTGAGCGCTTTTTTCTCGGATGGATGGCTCCCGGATTTAACCGTTTTTCTGCAATGAGGGTTTTTTTCTCGTCTCTGTTACCTCAAAAAAAATATCATTTTACAACGAACAAAAATGGATCGCGACGTGAAATGGTTCCGATCGGTAATTATGAAAAATTTTTTCCATTCGATATTCTTCCTGTTTTTTTGTTGAGAGCACTTTTAATGCGAAATTCGGAATGGGCAGAAGAAATGGGAGCTCTTGAGCTTGAAGAAGAAGATCTCTCTTTGTGTACTTTTGTCAGTGTAGGTAAAGAGGATTTCGGAGAATTACTTCGAGAAAATTTGACGATTCTGGAGCAGGAGGGTTAGTGAAGTTTTTAAGAAAGGCGCTGGATAAGGCCGAACCTGTTTTTTCCAAAGAGGGAAAATTGCATAAGTTTCATGCGTTATATGAAATGGTTGATACCTTTTTGTTTACTCCATCTGAGACAACAAAGTCAGCTTCGCATATCCGCGATGGCATAGATTTAAAGAGGGTGATGACCATCGTTGTTGTGGCGGTTTTACCTGCTTTTTCGGTTGCAATTTACAATACTGGTTTACAGGGAAATCTTGCCTTGCAGAGCACGGGTGCCTATGGTGATGGGTGGCGTTCTGTTTTCATTCACTTTTTAGGTGCTGGTTCAAATCCGCATTCGGTCGTTGACAATGTTTTGCTTGGTCTGGCATATCTTATTCCTGTATATGTGGTAACCTTTGCAGCCGGAGGCTTCTGGGAGATGCTTTTTGCTGTTGTCAGAAAAGGGGAAATCAATGAAGGTTTTCTTGTGACGGGTATGTTATTTCCTCTAATATTACCTGCAACTATTCCTTTATGGCAGGTGGCCATTGGTATCTCTTTTGGTGTTGTGCTGGGAAAAGAGGTTTTTGGAGGTACGGGAATGAATGTATTTAATCCGGCACTTGTTGGTCGTGCATTTCTTTTTTTCGCCTACCCTGCACAGATGTCCGGAAATTCAGTATGGGTACCCTATGATATGTTAAGCAGTGCAACAGGAGCCATAGAGACTTTTACAATGACGACTCCGCTTGCGGTAGTAGCAGAGAAGGGACTTTCTGCTATCGGTATAACCTGGTGGGACGCTTTCTGGGGCTGGATTCCTGGCTCAGCGGGAGAAACTTCCACATTTGCCATTTTAATCGGTGCAGTTATACTTTTAATCAGTGGCATAGCCTCATGGAGGATTATGTTCAGTATTTCGGCTTCCATGGTTGTGTTCGCTTCTATTTTAAATTATATCGGTAGCGATACGAATCCCATGTACAGCTTAACCCCAGCCTGGCATTTTGTACTCGGAGGATTTGCTTTTGGAACTGTTTTTATGGCAACAGATCCTGTAAGTGCATCAATGACCTCTGGCGGTAAGTATATTTATGGTGCAATTATAGGATTTATGGTTGTTCTTGTCAGGGTGATCAATCCGGCATTTCCAGAGGGAATGATGCTCTCTATTTTATTTGGAAATGCTCTTGCTCCCTTAATTGACAATGTTATTATGAAAAGAAATATCAAGAGGAGAAAGTTGCGCTATGTCAAATGAAAGCACTTCGCGAACATTGGTAATTACCCTGTTGGTAACCATAGTTTGCTCAGTACTTGTCTCTTTTTCCGTTGTTTACCTGCGACCTCGTCAGGAATTGAATAAAGAAGCAGATCGAAAAAGAAATATTTTGATGGCCATTGGAATCAAGGCTTCTGCTGATGAAGTGGATGAAAAATTTAAAGTAATAACTCCTTTCGTGGTTGATATTGTAACAGGTGAACAGAGTGAAATAATTACTCCGGAAAATTATGATACGAGTCGCCTTGAGAAAGATGCAGCCAATATCATAGTCTTAAACAAAAACAATGATATTGCCGGAATAAAAAAGATATTGCGGTATCAAATGATTTATCTTGTAAAAGCTGAAAGTGTTGTTCAAAATATTATTTTGCCAGTTTATGGAAAAGGGTTGTGGTCAACCATGTATGGGTTTTTGGCATTGGAGAGCGACGCTCAAACGATTAAAGGGTTAACTTTTTATGAGCATGGAGAAACACCGGGTCTGGGGGGCGAGGTAGATAATCCAAAATGGAAGGCTCTCTGGCCCGGTAAAAAAATCAGTGATGATCTGGAAAATGTCCGTATAGAAATTATAAAAGGTCATGCAGAGACAAGCGATGATGATGCACAGTATAAAGTAGATGGAATTTCCGGGGCTACTCTTACAAGCAGGGGAGTGGGTAATCTCGTACGGTTTTGGGCAGGTAAGGATGGATATGGAAAATATCTGACCAGCTTGATTCAGGGACAAAAATCAAAGGGAGGAACCCGATGAGCTTGAAAAAAACATTTCAGGAGCCTTTGATTCATCAGAATCCTATTTTAATTCAGGTACTAGGCATATGTTCTGCATTGGCAGTTACTTCGAAGATGGAGACTGCACTGGTTATGTCTCTTGCTGTAACTGCGGTAACCGGTTTTTCCAATCTTATTTTAAGCTTTATTCGAAATTATGCTCCTTCAAGTGTAAGAATCATTATAGAGATGACGATCATTGCGGCACTTGTAATTGTTGCAGATCAAATGATTAAAGCATTTGCCTTTGATGTGAGCAAACAACTTTCCGTATATGTAGGTCTCATTATTACTAATTGTATTTTAATGGGAAGAGCAGAAGCTTTTGCTTTAAAAAATCCTCCTCTGGCGAGTTTTATTGATGGGATTGCTAATGGTTTTGGATATAGTATGATATTAATTGCGGTGGCATTTATTCGCGAACTTTTGGGTTCGGGAAAACTACTTGGGTATACGATAATTCCGGTGGTTAGCGATGGAGGGTGGTATGTGCCTAATGGATTACTTCTGTTACCACCGAGTGCATTTTTTCTTATTGGTATAATCATGTGGCTGGTTAAAGAGAAATATTCCCATTTGAAGGAAAAATAGCAGATGAATGGTATAAAAAATACTTTATTTAAGGGGGGATTGAATGAGTGAATATATAAATTTATTTATTAAATCTGTCTTTATTGAGAATATGGCTCTCTCTTTTTTTCTTGGAATGTGCACTTTTCTTGCCGTATCAAAAGAGGTAAAAACAGCTTTTGGATTGGGAATTGCGGTAGTTATTGTACAGACTATAACGGTGCCTGCAAATAGTTTGATATATCACTATATTTTAAAAGAGGGCGCTCTTGCATGGGCAGGTTATCCGGATGTTGATTTAACTTTTATAGGCCTTGTAAGCTATATCGGAGTGATTGCCGCAATGGTTCAAATTCTGGAGATGGTTCTTGATAAATACTTTCCTTCCTTATATAATGCTCTTGGAATTTTTCTTCCTTTAATAACAGTAAATTGTGCTATTCTGGCCGGCTCTTTATTCATGGCAGAGAGAGATTATGGTTTTACGGAAAGCGTTATTTTTGGTGTTGGATCAGGAACTGGTTGGGCATTGGCGATTCTGGTAATGGCTGGAATTCGTGAAAAGATGAAATATTCAAATGTGCCTGAAGGTTTGAGGGGGCTGGGTATTACTTTTATTACTGCAGGTTTGATTGCAATGGCCTTTATGGCTTTTTCGGGGATTCAACTATAAATGAGCAGGGGTAAACAATGGAACTGATTCTACTTGGTGTTTCTATTTTTACTGGTGTAGTTCTTGCTCTGGTAGTTGTTATACTTTTTGCAAAATCAAGACTAGTGCAATCAGGTAGTGTTTCTATTTTAATTAATAATGATTCTGAAAAAATATTGAAAGTTCCAGCAGGCGGAAAGTTGCTTAATGTTCTTGCCGAGAATAAAATATTTGTCTCATCTGCTTGTGGTGGAGGTGGTTCCTGCGGACAGTGTAAAGTCAGAGTATTTGAAGGTGGCGGTGATATATTGCCGACAGAAAAAGCACTGATAAACAAAAAAGAGGCCAGGTTTGGAACACGTCTATCATGCCAGGTTTCCGTAAAACAGGATATGCGCATTGAGGTTCCCCACGAAGTATTTGATGTAAAAAAATGGGAGTGCGTGGTACGCTCTAATAACAATGTCGCAACCTTTATTAAGGAACTTGTTCTCGAATTGCCTGCTGGTGAAGTGGTAAATTTTCGCGCAGGTGGATTTATCCAGATTGAAGCACCTCCTCATGAGGTGCATTATAAAGATTTTATAATTGATGAAAGGTTTAAACCTGATTGGGATAAGTATAATATCTGGAAATATACATCTTTTGTAAAAGAACACGTTACCCGTGCCTATTCTATGGCCAATTATCCAGATGAGAGAGGAATAATCATGTTAAACGTGAGGATCGCATCTCCTCCACCTTCCAAGCCCAATGTACCTCCTGGAAAGATGTCTTCTTATATTTTTAATTTGAAAGCAGGTGATAAGGTTACTATTTCCGGTCCTTTTGGAGAGTTTTTTGCCCGGGACACGGAAAAGGAGATGGTTTTTATAGGTGGTGGAGCTGGAATGGCCCCGATGCGTTCTCATATATTTGATCAGTTAAAACGGTTGAATGCGAAACGAAAAATAAGCTACTGGTATGGTGCACGGAGCCTGGCAGAAATGTTTTATGTTCAGGATTTCGACTCTCTCCAGAAGGAGCACAAAAATTTTACATGGAATATCGCTCTTTCCGAGCCTCTTCCTGGTGATAACTGGAAAGGGTATACTGGATTTATACATCAGGTTTTGTATGAAAATTATTTAAAAAATCATCAGGCGCCTGAAGAGTGTGAGTATTATATTTGCGGACCTCCCATGATGTTATCAGCAGTTCTGAAGATGTTAGACTCGCTTGGGGTTGAGAGTAATAATATCTTATATGATAATTTTGGCTAATTGTTCGATCATTGAAGTTGGCGTAGAAGTAATTTAATAATATTTTATTATTATGGTTATATATGTATCAGTAACGTTTATGGCATTTCTTTTGTTGGCAATTCCCATTTACTGGAAAGAAAAAAAAAGAATTAATGCTGCCTCTGCTTCTCAGACCTGTTTTTCGGAAAAAAATAACGGAGGTGATTCATGCCGAAGTTGTGGCGGATATGAGAATATTTAAAAGCAGTATAAGGATTTTAAAATTTTCTGATTAAAGGTTTTTAGTTTTACTCAGGTTTCATTAAAAGTTTCTCTTAAAAAATACCGATTTCCCTGGATTTCCAGATAGGGTTCATAACGATCTTCTCCAATGTGAAGGTAAAGGGTTTTTCTTTTAACCAAAGTGGCTGCAAACATTGCCTGTTTTTCTACTACATCAACGAGAACACCGGCTTTTGTACCGTTGTTTGTTTCAAATAATATAGCTGTTTTATTCAAGGTTTCATTTTGAATAGTATATTGAGGCAGATGAGCAAATTGAAAGGTGTTTGGTAGGGGCATGGATTTAATCTGGATTTTTAATTTACTTTTATTAGGGACAACTTTCTCCCATAAAACTTTTTTTACTGGAATCATGAAATGAAGATCATTGCTTTTTACAAAAAGATATCGCTGATAAACTTTTCCAAAAATTTCTTTTTTTATTTTTTCTTCCATCATTTTATGAAATTTGTATGATAAATTTTGGCGAACAGTGGAAAGCAATTCAGATTCAGATAAGTCTTTTTCTATATTATTTTGTGTTAAATGATAATACTCATAAATTTTATGAAAAGAATCATGGTTATATCCCCTTTTGTTTCGAAAATAGATAACAAGATCGCGTAAGGTTTTAATTTTATGAGATACTGTGTTTACCCCTTTTTCTTCGAGAAGTTTATGTAATTCATTTAGTTTTATAATTATGTCATCTTGTTTTTTGGCTGAGTGATAATAATTTTTTTCGATCTCAATCAATTCTGTTTCAAAATTATCGAGAGTTTCCTTGATATGGTTATATATCTGGTTATGTTCTAAGGTTTCATTCATATTCTATGAAAAAAAAGCCGTAATTCCTGCAAGTATTATACCTGCAATCAGTCCGGCAACAAGATCATCGGCCATGACTCCTTTGTAGCCGTGTAGCTTTTCAGCTTTATTTATCGGCCAAAGCTTTGTTATATCAAAGAGTCGGAACAAAAAAAAACCGCCAATTGATGCAGAAAGAGTTACGGGTACAAACAGTAGTGCCAATAACTGACCGGCCCACTCATCGATAACAATGTAAGAGGGGTCAGCTATCGTATTGCCTATAATTTTTTTAACAGAATAGGAGCCGAGCAAAAGAACTACAACGAAGAATATATATTTAAATACGTCAATATCGAAATGAAAGATGTTGCTGATAATATGGAGTAGAATAATTACTGTAATTGAACCTAAAGTTCCAGGAGCAATTTTACTGTACCCAATATATAATCCGGTTGAAATAAATTTATAGAGGTCAAACATTATGTTTTTTTAAACCTTTTTTTTCCGGGAAATAGGGGGGCAATAACACAGAGTAATTGGTGTAAATATACCGTAGTCCCGATGCGACAGTCACGGTTGTCGTGAGAAGCATGATAAAGTAGGGCATGGATTCTGCGAAAATTCTTCTTTTTTCTTTTTTCCCGATGGTTTTGTCGGGCAGAAGATGTACTCCTTTTTTGATCAGTCCCAGTGCAATTTCCATATTTCCTTTTCTTTGTAAATGTCCAAGATAAAAAGTTTGTTGTATGTCAAAACCGTATGAACGTATAAAGAATATCAATAAAATAGTGACAATTGCAGTCATTTGAATAGCTGTTTTTGTTTTTCCCATTCTTGAAGTTTTCAATTCTGTACCCTTTCGAATTGCCAGATATCGCATCATGGTAATCACAGTATCCCGAATAATAATAAGTAAAATCATCCAGAGGGATATTCCCTTGTCCAGGTAGTAAAAGGCAAATAAAACAGTTACAACCAGAAACTTGTCAGCAATAGGATCAAGGAAACGACCAAGCTTACTGTCTTGATTCAATTTTCTGGCTAAATACCCATCCAGGAAATCGGTAATAGATGCCAGAAAAAAAATAACTATAGCAAAAAGTCTCATTTTGGGACTATCTTGAATTAAAAAGTAGATGAGTAGCGGAATAATAAGAATCCGAAAAAAACTTAAAATATTTGGTATGGTAAAAATCATTTTAAATCAGTTCTGCTATAAAGTCATATTCCATTGCCATTTCAATTCGGCCTTCTATCAGGTCACCGGGCTGAATTTTTTTGTTTTTTGAAGCAAGGGTTACTATCTCGTCAATTTCCGGAGAATCCTGCTGTCGTCGAGCAATAATTTCGTTCTGGCTGATTTCATCTACCATTAGAGGAACAATTTTTCCCGTTAAAGCAGATCGTCTTTCTTTTCTTTGCTCGAGATGGTAGTTTCTAATGTCGTTTATTCTTTCAATTTTAGTTTCATCAGGGACATCATCTTGTGATTGACTAAACGATGGAGTATTTTCTTCATGGGAATATCGGAAGAGAGAAAGCTTGTCAATATTTGCATGTGCCAGAAAATCTTTTATTTGATCAATATCTTCTTTTGTTTCCCCGGGGTAACCTATTATTAAACTGCTTCTGATCTCTGCATCGGGACGAATTCTCAGCATTTCACTGATAATTTCCCTGAATAGTTCTACATCACCAGGACGGTTCATTTTTTTTAAAATTGAAGAAGATATATGCTGAAGAGGTAAGTCGAGGTAGGGGACAAGTTTAGGGTATTCCTGCCATAATTTTAAGATATTAAATATTTTTTTTTCAGGAAAAAGATAGTGGAGACGAATCCATGCCACATCTTCTTTCGACGAAAAAAAATCAAGGACATTCTTTAAATGGTCTTTTCCACTAGAGTTTGTATCCTGGCTGACCAATATGATCTCTTTAAGGGGGGAGGAGTTATCTCTGGATAATAATTCTTCTTTATATTGCTGTTCTATATCGGCAATATCGTAGTTATAAAAGTTTCCCCTTATTGCAGGAATAGCACAAAAAGAGCAAGAACGTGAACACCCCTGGGCAATTTGAAAGTATGCATAAGGTTTTTTATTGGTGGAAGCTGGTTTCCACCCAGGGTTTGCAGATAATTTGATGTTAAATTTTTTTGCAAGGAGATAAGGGATTTCTGCAAATTTTCCTGTTCCGGTAACGAAGTCTAATTCAGGAATTTCCATCAAGGTCTCTTTTTCAAATCTCTGAGGGAAGCAGCCGATCAGGCCAACTTTGGCTTGTTTGTTTTTAACTTTCTTTACCTTCAGGGCCTGGTATGTGGTTTCAATAGTCTCCTCCTGTGCTTCGCGGATAAATGAGCAGGAGTTAATTAAAATAATATCAGCACTTTTTGCATCAGCAGCTTCCTTAAATCCATTTAGCAGAAGGCTTGATTTAAGTCTTCTGGAATCAACACGATTTTTAGGGCAACCCAGCGTCTCTATGTAAAAGGCAAAATTTGAAGAATCCATTCAATTTATGAGTCTTTTACACTTATTGTAAAATGGGTTTGTTCGAGCGGATCTTTAACTTTTCTTATGATTTTATTTACCTGAACACCTTTTTTACCAAAAATATATGGTTTGCCATTGATTTTTATATCTATAGCGCCAGCATCTCCGATTTTTAACTGTATGCTGTCATTGGCTTCATAGTGAATATTTGAACCGGAGGGTAGTAAACCTTTTTTTCTGGGTTGTCCATCTATATAAAATTCCACAAAATTGTTTCCTGTAGTTGTAGCTTCAAATATTATTATAAAATTTGAAGGATTGGCAATCTGATTACTGCTGTTTGTCATTTCACTGACTGTTTCAATTTCAGGGACATCAATCTGGATTTTGATTGTATTGGGAGTGGCACCAATAAGTTTTATTTTAAAAGAGTCAGCATTATTTTCATCGATGGTTACAGTTTGATTCTCAATTAGTGTCATCTGTTTCTTGCCCGGATAATAATAGATTTGAGCTTTACTTAAACCATTTTCAAGTGATCGATACTCCAGAGTATCCAATACGATGTAAGCCTCTGTGTTGTGAACAGAGAAATCAATTCCATTTTTTACAGATATCAGAGCAGTTGCAAATCCCGATTGCAATTTGATATGTTCAGTTTCTATGTCGGGAATTTTTTGGCTTTCTTTTAAAATACTTTTAATATCATAGACTACAGATTCTGTTCCTTCATCTGTGAGGGGGGTATTTTTTTTATTGAAGATGAAAAATGCGCTGATAGTTACAATAATTAATGTGCTTACACTCAGAATTAATGTCATATATTTTTTTATGTAATCCATGGGTATAACAGTTGGCTCCGTTAATTGTTTTAGCGGAGGTTCCAGCTCATCCAGTTGTGAACCTCTATACATCTGGATTAATTGTTCTGGATCAAGGGAGAGGTAAGAAGCATAATTTTTTAAAAATCCTATGGTGTAGGTTTCCCCTGGAAAAATCTGATAGTTGTCTTCCTCCAGCGCAGTAAGATGGCGACTGGTTATTTTTGTACTTTCAGAGGCCTCTTTTAGGGTAATTTTTTTTTGTGTTCTTGCTTTTTTTAATATTTGTCCGACAGTCTCTATCATATATTATTCTCCATTAATTTTCAGATGTCAGGGGATTTTCTACAACTCTGGTGTTTCCTTCTACGGTATATTGAAACAGGCTTCCCGGAAGGTTTTGATCCAGTATAACGTTTTCAAAAGCTATTTCAATTTTTTTATTGTCCCCGATGGTTTCAAGTCCTGATATTAAAAAAGTCTCAGCATCCACATAAAGCAGCATTTCTGAAAAACCTCCGGTAGAAACCTTTTCACGCAATTTAAAAACATAATAATTGCTCTTACCTCTGGTTTTGGGTTGAGTTGTATCATCGAAGCTGTAGTGATATCTGTTAAAAAGGTTAACTAATCCATTGTAACCGGCGGTTTCATACAATGACGCCTTTTGGGGATCCAGGTCCTGAACTGCAACAGCATTGAGCGATGCCATAAATATCCATAATTTTTTTCCATTAGATATGATTTTGTCTCCAGTTGGCTGAGTAAAGGTGAAGTTGACAAGCCCGTTCTTTTTGTAATAAACTTTTCCCTTTGTTATTCTGGTATTGTTTTTTTCTTTTGACTTGATGGTAAAATCCGCTGACATTGTTTCCATAGTGCTGAAAGTTTCTTTTACTTTTTTAACAACATCTGTTGAGTGGACGAAATCTTTTGCTTCGATAGACAAAATGAATATAAGAGAGATTGTAGATAATATTGTTTTTTTCATGTCTGAGAGCTAACAAGCCTTTAAATATAATTTGTTCGTCAAACACTTTTTATGTTTCTGTAAAGATATTTAGAGGGCTGTATTAGAAGAGTCAAATTAGTCAATTGTCATATTTTTCTGTACCATTGCTGAATGTTGAAAAATTAATTCTGGTTTCAGGACCAAACTCGAGGGTGTTAATCTTTTGTTTTGCCGATTTAATTGTTTTTTTTTTGAAAGAAGCGTTTTCAAGATTAAAAAACAAGTAAAATTAGAATGTATCAAATGCCGATATTTATTATGATGCTAATATGTACGGTTTTTTGATTGAAAGTGAATAATTTAGAATAAATTTAAAGTGACTAAATCGTAGGAATGTGCGTTTTATTTCCTTGACAATCTGATTTTATTGTATATATTAAATATATCAAATTGTTGACCATTCATTGCCTTTAAAGATGAAAAATAAAGTAAAAATAATATATTTGGCTTTTTTCCTTTTGGCGGGACTGTATAGTTGTGAACAAAATGTTTATTTTGAACCATATGTTGCTCCAGCACCTGTAATTAATTATTTTACTTTAGGTGGTCAGGTAAATGGTTTAAACAGCGGTGATAATGTTGTTTTGCAATTGACAACAAATACATCCGTGAGTAATTTAATAGTGACAGCAGGGGCTACATCCCCTGCTGTTTTTACGTTTAATGAAAGTTTTGTTAGTGGTAATGGGTATTTAGTTACTGTAGTTTCTTCTACGGCACCATCAGTTTGTTTGGTGACTAATGCTACTGGGGTTTTTATTGATGTATCAATATCTACAGTAACAGTCAATTGTAATTATATTACAAATTATAGTGTCGGAGGAAATATTGCAGGTTTGGCTCCGGGCAACCAGTTTTCAATTACAGAATCCATTGGGGGCAGTAGCATCAATAATACCGCTAATGGCCTCTATAATTTTATGCTACCTGGTTCTTTTAATTTCGCAGTATCAGCGGTTTCAGGGACGGGACCGATTCAGGAGTGTAATTTTGTTCAGCCTATGCTCGCTACAGGAACAGTAAGTGGTGCGAATATTTTAAATATTGATGTTCAATGTTTGAATATTGATCTCTCCTTTGACATGGCTGCAGCTCCTGCTTTGGGGTCAGTACTCGAAAATGGTTCATTATTTAATATCGTTGCATTGCTTTCTGTCCCAGCAACAACCAGTATAACTTTAAATTATAATATTAACGCAGGGAGTAGTGCAACTTCAGGAACAGATTATTCCATTGGCTCATCTATAACGATTCCAGCCGGATCGTTATCTGTTAATATACCCGTAACTATTATAGATGATCTTGTTTTTGAAGGAAATGAAACAATTCAAGTATCTATTTCTTCAGCAGTTGGCGCAAATGTTGTGGGAACAACTTTGTACACTTTAACGATAACCGATGATGATCCAATTCCCGTCATTAACTTTGATCTGGCATCAAGTGCGACAATCGATGAGGGGACATTCCAGACAGTAACGGTAAGTCTGACCAATGCAGCCTCAACAGCGGTAACAGTAGATGTGGTAGATGCCACAACAGGAACAGCAACGAGTGCAACAGATTATAACGCAGTAGTATTAACGACATTGACGTTCCCTGCAGGAACAACAGGTCCCCAAAGTGTAACGATAACCCCGATCCAGGATACTATCTATGAGGGTAATGAGACAGTAGTATTAAACCTGCAGACCCCATCGGCCAATGGAGTACTGGGAGTATCTGCACATACTTTAACGATAACAGATGATGATCCAATTCCCGTCATTAACTTTGATCTGGCATCAAGTGCGACAATCGATGAGGGAACAGCAAAAACAGTAACGGTATCTCTTGCTAATGCAGCCTCAACAGCAGTAACAGTAGATGTAATAGATGCCACAACAGGCACAGCAACAAGTGCAACAGATTATAACGCAGTAGTATTAACGACTTTGACTTTCCCTGCAGGAACAACAGGACCACAAAGTGTAACGATAACGCCGATCCAGGATACTATCTATGAGGGCAATGAGACAGTAGTATTAAATCTGCAGACCCCATCAGCCAATGGAGTACTTGGATTATCTGCACATACTTTAACGATAACAGAAGATGATCCAATTCCCGTCATTAACTTTGATCTTGCATCAAGTGCGACAATAGATGAGGGGACATTCCAGACAGTAACGGTATCTCTTGCCAATGCAGCCTCTACAGCAGTAACAGTAGATGTGGTAGATGCCACAACAGGAACAGCAACAAGTGCAACAGATTATAACGCAGTAGTATTAACGACTTTGACTTTCCCTGCAGGAACAGTCGGTCCACAAAGTGTAGTCATAACCCCGATCCAGGATACTATCTATGAGGGTAATGAGACAGTAGTATTAAATCTTCAGACCCCATCAGCCAATGGAGTACTGGGAGTATCTGCACACACTTTAACGATAACCGATGATGATCCAATTCCCGTCATTAACTTTGATCTGGCATCAAGTGCGACAATAGATGAGGGGACATTCCAGACAGTAACGGTATCTCTTGCCAATGCAGCTTCTACAGCGGTAACAGTAGATGTGGTAGATGCCACAA
>Ga0224495_10000138_pt1 | contig 55658 bp, 53 predicted proteins | sample SF_Jul11_sed_USG_FD_168128 | JGI IMG/M metagenome (GOLD analysis project Ga0224495, IMG submission 168128) | Sediment microbial communities from San Francisco Bay, California, United States - SF_Jul11_sed_USGS_4_1 | ecosystem: Environmental > Aquatic > Marine > Sediment | place: USA: California...
GGGTGCAGGCGCAGGCGCGGGCCAAAATGTGTTTCAAGGTGTTGCCGGGGGCGTTCCGTCCGCCACCGAAGGTGACCTCGGCGGTGGTGCGCGTGGACCCGTTTCCGGCGGCCACGGCCCCGGTGCCGCCCGAACTGCGGGAACGCTTCATGAGCGTGGTGCGCGCCGCCTTGGGGCAGCGCCGAAAAACCGTGGCCAACGCCCTGACCCGGGGGCTGGATTTGCCCCCGGAGGTGGTAAAACAGGCCCTCGCCGCCTGCGGCATCCCCCCCGCCACACGGGGCGAGACGCTGGGGATCGGAGATTTTTTGAGTCTGACGGCGGCGTTGCCGGACGGTTGAGTCGAAGCCGTCCCGCCCTTGGCGAAGGTTACAGTTCCACCGTCCAGCCGATGCCGTGGCGGGTGAGGAAGGACGAGAACACGGTAAAGAAGTCGAAGAAAATCAGGAGGCCCACCACCACCAGAAACAGGCCGCTGAGGATGGAAATCACCCGGAAATAGCGGGAGAACCCGGCAAAACGCGCCAAAAACGTGTTCAGCGCCAGCGACGTGATGAAGAACGGCACCGCCAGCCCCAGCGAATACCACGTCAGCAGGTAAATCCCCCACGCCATGCTGCCGGAGGTGCTGGCCATCAGCAGAATGGTGCCCAGAATTGGCCCCACGCAGGGCGTCCAGCCCGCCGCAAAGGCCATGCCCACCAGATACGACCCCACATACCCCTTGGGCTTGTGCTGCAAATGCACGCGCTTGTCCCGCGACAGCCACAGAGGCTGGATCAACCCCATGACGTACAGCCCGAACACCACCACCACGGCTCCGCCGACACGGGCCACCAGCTTCTGATGCTCGGCCAGGAAACTCCCCGCCAGCGTGGCCGACGCGCCCAGCCCGATAAAGATGGTGGAAAACCCGGCGATGAACAGCAGGGAGTTGGTCAGGACGATGCGCTTGACCCGCGCCCGATCTTCGGTGGCCGTGAGCTGGTCGATGGACAGACCGGTGATGAACGACATGTAGGACGGCAGCAACGGCAGCACGCAGGGGCTGACGAATGACAAAAAACCCGCCGCAAAGGCGATCAGGAACGATACCGGCTCCATGGGTCGCCCTCTCCCTATTCCGCCAGCCGCTGGGTGATCAGCGCCCGGTACTGGGGCTGGTTCCAGTCGAAAAATCCCACCAGGATGTTGCGGATGATGCCATCCTTGCCGATGACGAACGTCATCGGCAGACGGTTCACGTCATACAGGTCCGCCACGCCGCCCAGGGGATCCAAAAGCGCCGGAAAGGTGGCCCCGATGGATTCCATGAAGGGTACCACCTGATCCGCGCCGTCCACGTCGCCGGACACGGCCAGAATCTGGAACGGCTTTGTCTTGAGGTCGTCGGCCAGATTCTGCAGGGTGGGCATCTCAATGCGGCACGGGCCACACCAGGTGGCCCAGAAATTGACCAGCACCACCTTCCCCCTGAGGTCCGACAGGCGCCACATTTTGCCCGCGGTGTCCTGCACCGCAAAATCGGGACCTTCCCAACCGATGCGCGCTCCCACGGGCATCACCTGCCGGGAGGTCAGCCGCGTGGACGGGCGGGGTTTGAGGCCGCCAACGCCATCCAGTTCTCCCGCGGCTCCCGACTCTGCCCAGGCCACCCCCGATTCCAGCAGTTCCTGCGGCGGCGTGTTGCCCCGGCTGCAGGCGGAGGTAAACAGCGCCAGCAGCGACAAGGCCATGGCCAGCGCCGTGGCAACGCCCGCCAGTCCAGGTCCGACGCGCAGGCAGGGGATGGTGCGAAAGAGTGGCATGGTCAGGGAACTATCTCCGAGATCACCACCTTGATGCCCTGACTGCCCACCGCCACCCCGTCGACAAAGCCCTGTAAATCACCGCTCTGGGCCATGGCGGTGCCGGAGGCCGAAAGGCGTGCCCCGACCGTCACCTGCTCGAAGGCGGCAAGGCTCATCTGCGGCGACATGGCCATGGACTCGTCCAGGGTGAATGTTACCGGCAGATCGGAGGCGGCCAGGCGCTGGATCGCCAGGGGCATGCGCGGCCCACCCTGCGGGGCGCGGGCGAAGATGAAAAGTACCGCGTTGGGATTGAGCTTGCCCTTGAGCGCCGGGGCCAGTTCCACGGTGCCGGTGATGACAGTGGCGTGCGCCGCCGGGGCGGCCTGCCGGGTGCTGGCGGAGGACGTGGACACCTTGCCGCCCGCCTCGCGAATGGCATTGCGCACCTCGGCCAGATTGGCCTCGATAATCGGCCGCTCGCGGGCGTCCGGAGGCATCAGGCTGGCCAGCCGCTCCCACAGCTCCAGCGCCTGGGTGAGCTTGCCCTGTTCGTAATAGACCGTGCCCATCAGCCACAGGGATTTGCTGTGGCTGGGGTCTTTTTGCAAGGCCCGCTCAATAAGGGCCACGGATTCGGGCGTGAACTTGCCGCCGTTGGCCATGGCCAGGGCGTCGGCGTAATTGGACAGCACGTCGGGCTGATCGCCCAACAGGGCGCGGGCGCGGGCGTACGCCTCGGCGGACTCCTGAAAACGCTCCAGCACCGCGTAGGAGCGGCCCAGCATCATCCACCCTTCGGGGTCTTCCGGGTCTTCCTTCAGGCGGTCCGCCAATCCCTGCACCATGGCGGCGATTTGCTCCGGCCCCACCTGGCCCGGATCGTGGGGGCTGGCGGCGGTGGTGGCACCGGGCACAAGCGCTGCCCGCGAACCAACCTTGAAGTACACGCCCACGGTGAGCAGCGGAATCAGCACCGCCAACACGATGGCCACCTTCTGCGACTGGGCGCGGGGGGCCGGGACGGCGGGCCGGGCGGCGTCCGGCAGGGAGGCTTCTTCCAGCACGCTGCGTTCCAGTTCCTCGCGGGCACGTTCGTACTGCTCCGCCGACAACAGCCCGGCGTCGCGTTCCGCTTCCATCTCCCGCAACTGGCCCCGGCGGATGAGCAGGTTCAGTTCCCGCAGCGAGGCCCGCGAACGCGGGGCGGAACCGCGCAACAGGGGAATTGCCACAAACAACACGCCGACGCCGATCAACAGCGCCGTCAGCAACCAGAACACGGTCATGCCTCGTCCTTTCCGGAACCTTGCAACAGGGCCATGGCGCGGGCGTGCTCGTCACCGCTCAGGGCGGGCTCCACGGGGGTGGCGCGACGGCGACGGAGGGTAATCACCAGCACCGTCAGTCCCCCCACCAGCAGCAACAGCGGCCCGAACCAGAGCAGGGCCGTGGTGGCCTTGAACGGAGGCCGGTAACGCACAAAATCGCCGTAACGGTCCACCAGGAAGGCGACGATCTCGTCGTCACTCTTGCCCTCCTTGATCAGGGTGCGGATTTCGCGGCGGAAATCCTCCGCCAGACTGGCTTCGGAGTCGGCCAGCGTCTGGTTCTGGCACACCAGACAACGCAGGTTCGAGGCCAGCGTTTTCAGGCGCGCCTCCACCACCGGGTCCTCGGCCACCGGGGCGGCCTCACGGGCGGCTGCCGGGTGCGTCGGCCACAGCGCGGACAGCGCCACCGCCAGCATCACCACCCGCAGCATGGACGACAGCGCGGGCGATTGCGCGGACGAAAAGAACAGCTTGCGCATCGGTTACGCCCCCTCCTTCTTGTCTGGCTGTGACGGGTTTTGCTGTGACGGGTTTTGCCGCAACTGCCGCACCATGGGCAGTAATTTGGTCTGGATGTCCTCGCGGGTGAAGGGGCCGACCTGCTTGTAGCGGATCACCCCCTGCTGATCAATCAGGAAACTCTCCGGCACGCCGTAGACACCGAAGTTGATGCCCACCCGGCCGTCGCGGTCCACGATGGACATGGTGTAGGGGTTGCCCCACTGGCGCAGCCAGGTGAGAGCGGCTGCATCCTCGTCCTTGTAGTTCAGGCCGTAGATCGGCACCTCGCCGGTACCCGCCAGATCCACCAGAAGGGGGTGTTCGGCACGGCACGACACGCACCACGACGCCCACACGTTGAGCAACCACACCTGGCCGCGCATCGACTCCAGGGTGACCGGCGGCAACCGGGGCTGGTTGAGCACCGGCAGGGCAAAGGCCGGCGCCGGTTTATCGATCAACACCGAGTCCAGCTTGCGCGGGTCGAGAAACAGGCCAATGGCCAGAAATACGGCCATTACCGCAAACACGATCAGGGGTAAAAAACGTTTCATGAAACCCGGCTTCGGGCCGTCAGCGCCCGTTTGATTTTTTGGTCGGTCTGGTACTGGGAAAGGGCGTAGGTGGACCAGATCGCCGCCGGCAGCCAGCCAATAAGGGTCAGTTGCAGCACCAGACAGATCAGCCCCGCGAAGGGGCGGCCAATGGTGAAAAACTGCAGCCACGGCAGAACGATGGCCAGAAAAATGCGCATGTCGTCGAATCGGTTCCTTCGCCCTGCCCGCCTACGCCTTGGCTGCGGCCGCTGCCTCGTTCGCACGGCGACGCGACAGGGACATGCGGTAACGCGGGTCGGTCAGGGCGATCATACCGCCCAGTGCCATGATGGCAGCCCCACCCCAGATCCAGCTAACGAACGGCTTGTAGTAGACCCGCACCGCCCAGGCCCCGTCACCCACCGGCTCACCCATGGAGACGTACAGATCGCGCACCAGGCTGCTGTGGATGGCGGCCTCGGTCATGGGCATGGTCTGCACATTGTAGATGCGCTTTTCCGGGTACAGGCGGGTGACCTCGCGGCCGTTTCGGGTAACCAGCATGGAACCCATGTAGGACTGGTAATTCGGCCCCGGCACGGTAGCCACGTTGTCGAAGCGGAAGGTGTAGCCACCCACTGTGGTGGTGTCGCCCAGCTCCATGCGCACGTCTTTTTCTTCCTGGAAGGCGCCGACCATGGTCACCCCGACGATGAACGCCGCCACCCCCAGGTGCGCAACGTTCATGCCGATGTACCCCTGGGGCAAGGCCAGAAAGCCGCCGGGGGTCATGCGCATGCGCCGCACGAGGTTGAGGATGCCGGCGGCGGTGATCCACACCGCCAGCAGCAGGAACAGGGCCAACAGGGGGGTCCACTTGCCCAGAATCAGGGGCAGGACGATGGCCACCACCACCCCGGCCCCCAGCGCCCAGCGCAGGCGCACGGCAATTTCGGGCAGGTCGGCCTGCTTCCAGCGGGCATAGGGCCCCACCGCCACCAGAAACAGGGCCGGAACCATGAGGGGGATGAATACCGCGTTGAAATACGGCGGCCCCACCGAAATTTTACCCAGCTTGAGGGCGTCCATGATCAGCGGATACAGGGTGCCCAGCAGCACGGTGCCCGCCGCCGCCACCAGCAACACGTTGTTGGTGAGCAGCAACGACTCGCGGGAGAACAGTTCGAAGCGCCCGCCCATGCCCACGGCAGGGGCGCGCCAGGCATACAGGGTGAGGGAGGAGCCGATCACCACCACCAGGAAGGCGAGAATGAAAATGCCGCGCTCCGGATCGGTGGCGAAGGCGTGCACGCTGGTGAGCACGCCGGAACGCACCAGGAAGGTGCCGAGCAGACTCAGGGAAAAGGCAAAGATGGCCAGCAGCACCGTCCAGTTGCGGAAGCTGCCGCGTTTTTCCGTCACCGCCAGGGAGTGGATCAGCGCGGTGCCTACCAGCCACGGCATGAACGAGGCGTTTTCCACCGGGTCCCAGAACCACCACCCTCCCCAGCCCAGTTCGTAGTAGGCCCACCAGCTGCCAAGGGCGATGCCCATGGTGAGCACCGACCAGGCGGCGGTGGTCCAGGGGCGCGACCAGCGCGCCCAGGTGGCGTCCAGACGCCCGGAGATCAATGCCGAAATGGCGAAGGCGAAGGCCACCGAAAAGCCCACGTAGCCCATGTAGAGCATGGGGGGGTGGATCACCAGACCCGGATCCTGCAACAGGGGGTTCAGGTCCTGGCCGTCCGCGGCGGCGGGGAGCAGGCGCTCAAAGGGGTTGCTGGTGAACAGCATGAAGGAGTGGAAACCCACCGCCACCAGTCCCATCACCCCGATCACCCGCGCCACCATCTCTTCCGGCAGGTGGCGGGACAGGGCGGCCACAGCGACGGTCCAGCCGCCAAGCATGAATACCCACAACAGCAGGGAGCCCTCGTGACCGCCCCACACCCCGGCGATGCGGTACTGGATCGGCAGGGCGCTGTTGGAGTGCTGGGCCACGTACAGCACCGAGAAATCGTTGGTGACAAAGGCGTGGGTGAGGGCGCAGAAGGCCACGGTCACAAAGGTGAACTGCCCCAGGGCCACCGGGCGGGCCAGCCCCATCCACACGGAGTTTCCCCGCGCCGCCCCCCAGATGGGCAGAACCCCCTGCACCAGGGCCAGACACAGGGCGACGATCAGTGCCACATGACCAAGCTCGGGAATCACAGCGCGCCTCCATTCTCCGGGGACACCGGGATTGCCGGAGTATTGGGACTGCCGGGGCCATTGTCAGACATACCGCCGGGCATACCGCCGGGCATGCCGCCGGGGTGCTCCCCACTGGAAGGATCCTTGCCGGCGCGCTTGAGGGCGTCGGCCACCTCGGGGGGCATGTATTTTTCGTCGTGCTTGGCCAGCACCTCGGTAGCGGCAAACATGCCGTCGGCGCCCAGCTTGCCCTGGGCCACCGCCCCCTGCCCCTCGCGGAACATGTCCGGCAGGATGCCCAGGTAACTCACGGTGATGCGCTGTTTCGTGTCCGTCAGCACAAAATGCACCGTCAGGCCGTCACTCTGGCGCACCAGACTGCCCGCCTCCACCAGCCCGCCAAGACGGAAGGAGTGCCCCTGGGGCGCCTTGCCCTGGGCCACGTCGCTGGGGGAATAGAAAAACATCATGTTGCCGCGCATGGCGTAAAACACCAATGCCGAAACCACGCCCAGCGCGGTCAGCCCCACGGCCACCAGCGCAAACCGTTTCTGTCTGGGAGTCACTCCGCGTCCTTTTCCATTTCGCGCAGGCTGCGCAGCCGCGCCACCAGAGACTTGTTACGCCGCGACAGGAGCACCAACTCCGCCACCAGCAACACGGCCATCACCCCGTACGAACCCCATACGTACAGGGCATAGCCCCCCATGTGGAAAAACACGGCCATCACCGTCCCCGGTTTCCGCTCGGACCATTATCCAGCAAATCGATCACCCAGTCAGCGTGTCGTTCCCGTTCCAGTATTTCACAGCGCACCCGCAGCAGGATGGTGACGAAACTGTACGACCAGAACGCGAAGGTCAGCACCAGCATCGGCCACAGCATCGAGGGGGCCATGGCGCTGCCGGAAAATTTGAGGGACGCCCCCTGGTGCAGGGTGTTCCACCACTTCACCGAAAAATAGATGATAGGGACATTCACCACACCCACCAGGGCCAGCAACCCCGAGGCGCGGTCGGCCCGGCCCGGCTCGTCAATGGCCGACCGCAGCGCCATCACCCCCAGATACAAAAAGAGCAGGATGAGTTCGCTGGTCAGGCGCGCATCCCATACCCACCAGGCCCCCCACATGGGCCGCCCCCAAAAGGCACCGGTCCACAATGCGGCAAAGGCGAACAGGGCGCCGGTGGGGGCGGTGGCCGCCGCCATCATCGACGACAGACGGGTTTTGTAGATCAGCCCGATGGCCGCATAAACGGCCATCACCACGTACAACCACATGCTCATCCACGCCGCAGGCACATGAATGAACATGATGCGGTAGGCCTCGCCCTGCTTGTAATCGGTGGGGGCCAGGAACAACCCCATGTACACCCCCACCGCCATCAACACCACGGTAGTCCAGACAAACCACGGCAGCATTCGCCCCGCCAGGGGGTAAAAGGTCGCCGGAGAGGCGTATTTGAACCAGTTGATGGCCATGGTCAATCCAGCAAAATCAATTCGACAAAATCAGTCCAGCGAAATCCGCAGGGCCGCTGCCGCCGCCCACGGTGACAGCACCGACGAGGCCACCAGAAACGCGCCCATCAGGGCCAGATGCCCCCCGGCGCCAAGCCCCGAGATGTGGGCCTCTACCGCCCCGGCGCCGAAAATCAGCACCGGAATGTACAACGGCAGCACCAAAAGCGCCAGCAGCACCCCTCCACCCCGCAGCCCCAGGGTAAGCGCCGCCCCCACCGCACCCACCAGTGACAGGGCCGGGGTGCCCAGCAGCAGGGAGACTACCAGTATCCCCAAGGTGTCCAGCCCCAGACCGTATTGCAACCCCAACACCGGGGCCAGCACCACCAGCGGCAGTCCGGTGGACAGCCAATGCGCCCACACCTTGCCCAGAACCAGCAGGGACAAGGGATTGGGCTGCACCAGCATCTGCTCCAGGGTGCCGTCGGCGTAGTCGGACGCAAACAGGCGGCCAAGGGACAGCATGGAGGCGAGCAAGGCGCCCACCCACAATACGCCGGGACCGATGATCCGCAGGGTGGCCATCTCCGGCCCCACCCCCAGAGGGAACAGGCTGGCCACGATGACAAAAAAAACCACGCTGGTGAGCACGTCCATGCGCCGCCGCATGGCCAGGAGCACGTCGCGCCGCACCACACCACCAATCGCGGCCACCAGTCCACCACCTGCCGGGCTTGCTGCCACCCCGTTCATCGCCTTGCCCCCATCTCCAGGGTCAGCACCCGGCCGCCCTCCAGAGGCACCTCCTGATGGGTGGTGAGCACCAGCATCCCCCCTCCCGACAGGTGCCCGCGGATGGCATTTTGCAGGGTTTCCACCGCCTGCACGTCGAGGGCGCTGAACGGCTCGTCCAGTACCCACAGGGCGGTGCCCGCGAGCAACAACCGCGACAGGGCAACGCGCCGCCGCTGCCCCTGGGACAGCACCCGCACCGGCAGATGCTCGTGGCCCTTGAGCCCCATGCGCGACAGGGATGCAGCCACCTGCTCGCCGGTTACCTTCTGCCCCGACAGGGAACAGGAGATGGACAGGTTTTCCCGCGCCGACAGGTCGTCCTTGATGGCGTTCTGGTGTCCCACGTAGGTGAGGTGACGGAGGTATTCATCCCCGAGGTGGGTAATGGGCCGACCGGCCCAGTTGACGTTGCCGGCCGCCGGCCGCACCAGCCCGCACAGCATGCGCAACAGTGTGGTTTTGCCGCTGCCGTTGCGCCCGGTGACGTGCAGGAGATCGCCCGGTTCCAGGCCAAAACCGATGTCCTTGAACAGGCGCCGGTCGCCTCGCAGGCACTCCAGGCCAACCGCTTCCAGTAACTGGTTCAATCGGTACGGTGCACTTCCATACAGTGGCGAACGATGACACCTGCCGGGCAGCCGAAAGGGCGGCATCGGCGGCAACGGGGTCTGGCCTGCCGCCCGGTGCGGCCCCTTCTCGCCGCCGGGTCTCCCCCATATTTCCGGAGGGACCGGCAGCCCCACAACAAGAGCCGGTGATTATAGGGGACCGGGTGGGCTAATTCAACGAAGCGGCACCCAGAAGGTATTTGATGTCCTCGTCCTCGAAGGTCAGCCCGGCGCCCACGAAGGGCGTCTGGTACAGGCTGTTGAGGGCATTGTCGACGCCGCCCTGCACGAACAGGTAGCGGCCAAGGTCCACCCGCGCCGTGGCCTTGAGGTGGGGTGAGCCGTGCTGCACCTTCACACTGTCAAAGTCCCAGGCATTCACCGACAGGTTCAGCGGACCGAAGGCGTGCAACCGCACGCCAGCGCCGCCCGTGCTCTCCACCAGTCCCCCGTGTAACTCCAGCGGGCCAAATTCCTGGGAGAACATGGCCGACACCATGAACTTGCGATCGGTGCGCAGCACCTCGGTGGTGGTGGGCACGCCGCCGACGGTCACCGTGGCGGTACCCCAGCGGGTGCGGCCAGCCGGATCCTGCACCACTTCCAGCACATAGTCGCGCTTGCCGCCCGGATCCAGGCGAAGGCCAAAATAGCCTTTGCTCTGGCTGAAATCGGTCTGGTACTCGTTGCTGAAGGTCACGAAAGTGCGCATGGTCCCGAACTTGTTGCCAAGCTGGGAGACGCTCTTCATGGCCGAGTTGATGGAATTGATGGTGCTGTCCTCGTTCAGCAGGCGGCCGATGGTGCCATCGCCGTGGGTGGCCTTGTCGGTCACATCGCGCACGCCCTGGGCGGCTGCGGACATGTTGTTGTACAGGGCGTCGTCGTTCACCAGACGCCCCAGACTGCCCTCCCCGGCCCGCACCTTGGCCATCACCGCCTTCAGATCGGACAGGGTGCCGGTGAGTTCGTCATAGGCCCCCGGATCGTTGACCAGCTTGCCCAGGGTGCCGACGCCGTCCTCGATCTGCGCCAGGATGTGGTCCAGGCGGTCCATCACCAGGGGGCCACGTTCGCTGAGCGCCTCGGTGAAGTCGTGGATGTAGCGCACGATGGATTTCACCTGCTCACGCCCCTCCGGGGTACCCAGCGCCTCGCGCAGGGTTTCGGTCACCGAGCCCAGGTCCTCCGCCACCTTGGTGATGGAGTTGATGAGCCGGTCCATGTCGCCGCTGCTGGCGTATTGTCCCACCAGTTCACCCTCGGACAAGGGGCCCAGTTCGGGGTTGCCGCCCACCATCTCCAGGTATTTTTCCCCCAGCAGGCCGGTGGAGCGCACCGCAGCGCGGGCTCCCCGGTAGACGGTCACCCCCTTGTACAGCAGAATGCCGACGTCGGCCTTGCCATCTTTCAGGTTGATGGTTTCCACCTCGCCCACCTTCACGCCCGCCACCTGCACCGGGCTTTTCAATTCCAGCCCGGCCACGTTGTCGAACAGGGCGTGCAGGCGCAGCCCGTCGGCATCGCCACTGCTCCATTTGCCGACACGCCCCAGCAGCAGGATGAGCAGGGCCGCCCCGAAAATGACCGCGATTCCAACCTTGGCTTCCGTCTGCATCCCCTCTTCCCCTAACGCACCTGGTAGGCGCCGCCTTCGCTGTCGCCGGTGATGAACTGGCGAACCAGCTGGTTCTGGCTGGAACGGATCTCGTCCGGTGTACCGGTGGCGACGATCCGTCCCTGATAAAGCATGGCAATGTGGTCCGCCACGTGATAGGCACTCACCATGTCGTGGGTGATCAACACCGAGGTCACCCCCAGGCGCTCCTGAAGGGAGCGCACCAGGCGGTTGATCACATCGGACATGACCGGGTCCAGCCCGGTGGTAGGCTCATCATAGAGCAATATCTCCGGATCCATGGCAATGGCCCGGGCAAAACCCACACGTTTGCGCATGCCGCCCGACAGTTCGGCAGGCATGCGCGGCAGCACATCGGCGGACAGGCCCACCCATTCCAGGCGTTCGCGGGCCACTTCCATGACCTCGTCCGGGGGCATTCCGGTGTGCTGCAACAGGGCGAACCCCACGTTCTGCCACACCGGCATGGAATCGAACAACGCCGCCCCCTGGAACACCATGCCAAAGCGGCGCCGTACCCGCACCAGATCGGCCGCGCCCAGGGCACACAAGTCCTCGCCGTCCACCAGCACCCGACCGCTGTCGGGGAAGAGCAGGCCGATGATGTGCTTGATGAGCACACTTTTGCCCGATCCCGAGCCGCCGATGATGGCGGTGGTTTCGCCCTTGGGCACCCTCAGGTTGACGCCTTCCAGCACCTGTTTGCGGCCAAAGCTCTTGTACAGATCCTCTACAACGATCATCCGGACGTCACCCGGAAATCATGCTGGTGAGGAAATAATTGGAGATCAGCACCGCCATGGACGACAGCACCACCGCGCCGGTGGTGGCGCGGCCCACCCCCTCGGCGCCGCCCTCGGTCACAAAGCCCTTGTAGCTGCTGATCAGGGCCAGCAGACCGCCAAAGACGGCCGCCTTCATCAGGCCGCCGGTCACGTCGCTGATCTCCAGATAGTCGAAGGTGCGCTTGATGTAGACGGTGGGGTTGGCGTCCAGCACATGGACCCCTACCAGGTAGCCACCACCGATGCCGACCACGTCGGAGAACACCGTGAGGACCGGCAGCATGATCACCCCCGCGATGATGCGCGGCACCATCAGGTATTTGACCGGGCTCACCCCCATGGTGACCAGGGCGTCGATCTGCTCGGTCACCTTCATGGTGCCCAGCTCTGCGGCGATGGAAGCGCCCGCCCGGCCGGAGCAGATCAGTCCGGTGAGCACCGGCCCCAGTTCGCGGGTCATGGACAGGGCCACCACGGTGCCCACCAGACTTTCGGCATTGAAGCGCTTGAAGCCGGTAAAACTCTGCAACGCCAGCACCATGCCGGTAAAAATCGCGGTGATCAGCACCACCGGCATGGAGTTGACCCCCAGCGCCTCCATCTGGCGCAGGATGTCGCGCACCCGGAAAGGGGGCCGGATGCCCTCGCGGACAGCCTGAAAAAAATAGCGGCTGATGGCGCCCACTTCGGTCACCACGCCGAGAATCACCGCCCCCACGGTGGTGGCAAAACCCATGAACGCGTTGGTTTTGGGGGGGGATTGATTCACGTGGCTTTCCGGTGCTGGAGGTTAACCTGCCGTGGCCATGGCCACCAAAGGGAGCCAGGGATACAAACACCCACCGGCGGGCCATTTGTGACCCGCGCCAGACCCGCGCCCGGCCCCCCGAAACATCCCCGGGGTCCTTCCCCAAGCGTCACGCTGTCTCCCGGTAACTGCGTGGCACCCGGTCGGAAACGCCGCACAGGATATCATATGCGATGGTGCCACACCGGTCGGCGATTTCCGTGGCGCCGAGCAAGGCTTCCCCCTGGCGCCCCATGAGGACCGCCTCGTCCCCCGGCCGCGCCGGGGGAATGTCGCTGACGTCCACCATGATCATATCCATGCACACCCTGCCCACTACCGGGGCGCGACGTTCGTGGATGAGCACCTCGCCGCAGTTGGACAGGTCGCGCCGGTAGCCGTCCGCGTAGCCCACCGGCAGGGTGGCGATGCGGCTGGTACGGGAGGTGACGAAGGTGCCGCCGTAGCTGATCGGGGTGCCCGCGGGAAGATCCTTTATTTGCAGGATGTTGGCCTTCCAGGTGGCCACCGGCTCCAGCCCCTTGGGCACGGCAAAGCCGCTGGCGGGGGGGTGGCCGTAGAGCATGATACCGGGGCGGCACAGTGTGGCGGGAAACACCCCGCCTCCATCCATGGCCAGGCCGCGCATCAGGGCCGCACTGTTGGCTGCGTGCCACAAGGGAATGCGTGCCGCGTGGTCGCCCAGGGCGGCGTACACTCCGCCAAGCAATTCCACCTGATGGGCGGCGGAGGCGGAATCGGCCAGATCGGCCTCGGCGAAGTGGGTGAACACCCCCTCCACCAGCAGTTCCCGAAAATGGAGAAGCTCGCCAATGATGTCCGCCGCGTTTTTGGCCGCAAAGCCGATGCGGCCCATGCCGGTATCCACCTTCACATGCACCGGGATGGGGCGCCCCAGGGAACGGGACGCGGCGCGCAGGGGCTCGATCAGTTCCGCGGAAAAAATCGCCGGGGTGAGGCGCGCGGCAGCAATGGTCACAGCCTCGTCACCCAAATAGCCGCCCAGCAGCAGGATCGGGCAGCGTACCCCTGCCTCGCGCAGGGCCACCCCCTCGGCAACGGTGGCCACCCCCAGGTAGGCGGCGCCCGCCCGCTCCAGCGTGCGCGCCACCGGAATCAGCCCGTGGCCATAGGCATTGGCCTTGACCACGGCCAGCACTCCGGTGCGCCCCGCGAGAGATTGGGCAATGCGGAAATTGCCCACCAGGGCGCCCAGGTCCACCTCCAGCACCGTGTGCCGCCCGGAGCGGGCGTCCGAGGCAGAGACGTTTGTGGACGCAACACCGGGGGGCGTCCCCGCCGGCGAACCGGCGGGTGTGACATCAGCGGCCGGACTGTCGTGCTTCTTCACGGCTGGTTTCTCCCCGTTCCCGCCTGCCCCCGTTCCCGCCAGACTCCGCTAGACCTCCATGATCTCGTGGTCCTTGCGTTTGACGATCTCGTCCACCTTGACGTTGTAGTCATCAGTGAGCTTCTGGACGCGGTCCTGACCGCGCTTGCTGTCGTCCTCGGAGACGTCGCCGTCCTTTTGCAGTTTCTTGATTTCGTCGATGGCGTCGCGCCGGGCGTTGCGGATGCTGACGCGGGTTTCTTCCGCCATCTTGTGGGCCTGCTTGACGAACTCCTTGCGGCGCTCCTCGGTGAGGGGCGGCATGGGCAGACGGATAATTTTACCGTCGTTGGTCGGAGTCACCCCCAGGTCGGAGGCGAAAATCGCCCGCTCGATGACTTCCAGCATCTTCTGCTCCCACGGCTGGATGGTGAGCAGGCGCGGCTCCGGCACCGACACGTTGGACACCTGAGCCACCGGCGTGGGGGTGCCGTAGTAATCCACCAGGAGGCTGTCCAGCAGGGACACCGAGGCACGCCCGGTGCGGATACGCGCCAGGTCCTTCTTGAGGTGGTCGATGGCCGCGTCCATGCTGGCGCGGGACTTGTTGATGGTCTTTTCCATGGCTTCTTTTCCCGGCTGTCTGTTTGGGTGGCGATTTTGCCAGATTATTTTGGCCAGATTATTTTGGCCGGAATGATTGGGCCGGAGCGTCTCCTGCTGGCGCGGGATCCCTGGGGAGGGGGGCGGCGCAGCTAGTGCACCAGGGTACCGATCGGCTCCCCGGACAGGAGCCGACGGATATTCTTCTCATCCTCGGCGGAGAACACAATGACCGGGAGCTTGTTGTCCATGCACAGGGTAATGGCGGTGGCATCCATCACCCCGAGTTCCTTTTCCAGCACCTGAAAATAGGACAGTTCCTCGTATTTGAGGGCGTCTGGATGTTTCACCGGGTCCTTGTCGTAGATACCGTCCACCTTGGTGCCCTTGAGGATCACCTCGGCATGCACCTCCATGGCGCGCAGGGCGGCGGCGGTGTCGGTGGAAAAATAGGGGTTGCCGGTACCGGCGGCGAAGATCACCACACGCCCCTTTTCCAGGTGACGCATGGCCTTGCGCCGGATGTAGGGTTCGGCCAGCTCCATCATCTCGATGGCAGACTGCACGCGGGTGTGGACCCCAAGGTGTTCCAGGCGGTTTTGCAGCGCCAGGGCATTCAGCACTGTGGCCAGCATGCCCATGTAGTCGGCGCTGGCGCGCTCCATGCCCGAGGCCTCGTCGGACAGACCGCGGAAGATGTTGCCGCCGCCGATCACCACTGCGACCTCGGCCCCCATGGTCTTGGCGGTTTCGATCTGGCGGGCCAGGTGGTCCACCGCTCCGGCATCAATGCCAAAGCCCAGGTCACCGGCAAGCATCTCGCCGGAGAGCTTGAGCAGAATCCTCTTGAATCTTAGTCCGGCCACGGATCTCCCTTCAGTGCCCGTCCACCCGCTTTTGCCCGTCCGCCCGATGCTGCCCGGTCGGCCGCCTCCCCGGCGCTGGCTCTACTGTCCTAGTCACCACCCAACTGGAAGCGGACAAAGCGGCGGATGCTGATGTTCTCGCCGAGCTTGGCGATCTGGCGATGCAGCACCTCGGCCACGGTGTGGTCCGGGTCCTTCACAAACGCCTGATCCATGAGCGAGATTTCGCCCAGGAACTTGCTGATGCGGCCCTCGATAATCTTGCCCCGCACCGCTTCCGGCTTGCCGGCCATGTCGGGCTGCGCGGCGATGATCTCTTTCTCGTGCTCAATGTCCTCCGGCGGCACCTGGTCGCGGGTGACGTAGCGGGGCACCGGGTTGGCACCCGCAATGTGCATGGCCAGATCGCGCACGAAGGCCTGAAATTCGTCGGTCTTGGCGACAAAGTCTGTTTCGCAGTTGACCTCCACCAGCACGGCGATTTTGCCGCCCATGTGGACATAGCTGCCCACCGCGCCCTCGGAGGTCTCGCGCCCGCTCTTCTTGGCGGCCTTGGCGATACCCTTCTTGCGCAGCACGTCCACGGCCTCGTCCAGGTTGCCCTTGGTCTCGGACAGTGCCTGCTTGCACTCCATCATCCCTGCTCCGGTGCGCTCCCGGAGCTCCTTCACCTGCTGTGCGCTTACGGCTGCTGACATGGCTCGTTACAAACTCGCAAAATATAAAATCCGCAAAATGCCGACGGAGGCGGAATGATCACGCCTCCGTCGGCCTCCAATTCCGTCGATCTTCGATCCAGGGCAGGCCTCAGTCCTCGCTGGCAGCCACGGCCTCTTCAACCGGCTCCGCGTCCGCGCCAGCGGATTCGGCTGCGTCTTCACTGACAGCGGCAACCGCGCCTTCAGCGGCCTTCTTGCCGGATTTTTTGCCCGCCGACTTACCGGAAGGCTTGTCGGACTCCACACCGGCTTCCTTTTCGGCCACCTGGGCCGCCGGGGAACGGCGCGATTCAAGGATCGCGTCCGCAAACCGTCCGGCCAGCAGCCGGATGGCGCGGATGGCGTCGTCATTGCCCGGCACCGGGTAATCGATCACATCCGGGTCGCAGTTGGTGTCGGTGATCGCCACCACCGGGATACCCAGCATGTTGGCCTCGGCCACCGCGATGCGTTCGCGGCGGGGATCAACGACGAACAGCATGTCGGGTGCACCCGGCATTTCCTTGATGCCGCCCAAGGCCTTTTCGAGCTTCTCCCGCAGCCGCTCCATGCCCAGAGCTTCCTTCTTGGAGTAGCGGCTGTAGGTGCCGTCGGCACTGGCGGCGTCGAGCTCCCGCAGCTTGGCGGTACGCCCCTTGATGGTCTTGAAATTGGTCAACTGGCCGCCCAGCCAGCGACGGTTGACGAAGTACTGGCCGCAGCGCTGGGCCTCCTGGGCGATAACATCCTGGGCCTGCTTCTTGGTGCCGACGAACAGGACGCGGCCGCCGCGACCGGCAACCTGACGCACGGCGTCCAGGGCTTTATCGAAGCAGACCGCGGTTTTGCGCAGATCGACCAGGTGGACGCCGTTGCGGGCGCCGATGAGGTAGCGCTCCATCTTGGGATTCCAGCGGTGGGCCTGGTGGCCGAAATGCACGCCGGCTTGCAGCAACTCCTTGACGGTAACAGACATGAATCGTCTCCTTCTGTGTTCATGCACCCGGGCTGTGCCTGCTCGGAAACAGGCTGTGCGCGGGTTAATCCTCCGGCGGGCGCACCGTCGCGATGGCGCCTGCCGTGTGTCGTTAATGCTTGTGTACGGAACTTTTCCGGCGGGATACGCCGACAACGGTACAAAGCCGGAGAAATGTACCAAACTTTCGCCCTTCCCCGCAAGGGCCTCAGCAGGGGGTTCATGGGCCATGACCTTGACACCACGGCTTATAACCCCTAGGATTTCGCGTTTCTGGCCGTATGGCGCCACAACCCCCGGAGACGGGCCCCGTTTTGGACAAGATTGCGCGCGTGACCCCCTTGCTTCCGCCTAACACCCCGACCTCCACCCTTACCGCCCCGCCCCCACAATCCGCCTTGTTCGCATGGCTCGCGCGGCCCGCAGGGCTCCGCTGGCGGCAAGGTCTGGTGTGTCTGCTGGCGCTGGCGGCGTTGACCGTATCCATACTGCTCACCCCTGCCCGGTCTGCGGCTGCGGACAAGGAAAAACTCTCCGCCGCCGACATCTTCGCCCGCTCGCAGGCCGTGAATCCGGGCAACGACCAGCAGTCCAAGCTGACCCTCATCATCTCCGACGCCGACGGCAACACCCGCAAGGCGATCATCAAGCGCTACTGGAAGAACTACCACGGCAAGGACAACGTCGAGGCCAAGGTACTGCTGTTCCACGAATACCCGCCGGAGAGCCGGGGCACCGCGTTCATGGTGTGGACCTATACCCCGGCCAGCGGGCTGCCGCCGGACCAGTGGCTCTACCTCCCCATCCTGCGCAAGGTGACCAAATTGCCGGTGCAGGCAGAAGAAAACATTCAGGGCTCCGACCTGCGCGGCTCCGACATGGACCCGCGGCCCGTCGGCGTGGACCGCCATACCCTGGTGCGCGAGGAAAACATCGGCACCCAGCGCTACTACGTGGTGGAATCGGAGCCGGTCAAACCCGAAAAAGGCTACGCCTACAGCAAGGTGGTGCGCTGGATCTCGGCCGATAATTTCCTGATCGACAAGGTTGATTACTTTGGCCTCGACGGCAGGCTGCTCAAGAAGCAGACCATCTCCTGGAGCCAGGTGGGAGACGCGTGGGTGTGGCGCAAGGTGGTGATCGCCAACGTGCAGACCGGCTCCAAAACCACCCTCAACCTGTCAGATGTGCAGGTGAACCAAGGGCTTAACGACGCCCGCTTCACCGAACGCACGATGCAACGCGGCGCCGAGGCGCTGCGCTGACCGCACCCGATTGAAGGCCATGGGACGGCTGTTTACCAAAAGCGGATTTCAGCAGCGGGTGGTCACCAACATCCTGCTGGTGGGCATGGTTTCGGTTGCCTTCGGGTTGCTGTCGGTCTATTTCTTTGGCCGCGCCGCCCTCGAAAAAACCATCGGCGATACCTACGCCAAGCTGGCCGAGGTCACCGCCACCAACCTGGAGAAGGAAATCGGTCGCCATGCCGAGGAGGCCCGGGTCCTTTCCCTGGCCAACGTCATTGTGCAGGTGGTGGCGGAGTCGAACATCTCCTACGAGGGGCTGCCCACCAAAGAGGTGGAGCGCCAGCTCCGCACCGTGGAAGAGCGCTGGAGCCAGCAGCAGGGGGTGGACGCCTACCTGCACGCGGTGCTCACCAACTCCGCCACCGAGTATCTGAAACGTTTCGACAATCACGACGCCGACCATACCGGACACATGGTGATCATGGCCGTGGACGCGCACGGCGCCGTGGTCGCCGCCACCCGCCGCCCGGACCATTACGATTTTTCCGCCTCCGCCTGGTGGCGCACCACCATGGCTTCCGGCAATACCTTCTTCAGCGACATTGAACGCTCGGAAGCCGAAAATACCTATACCTTTTCCGTCGCCTACCCGATCCGCAACCGTGACCGGGTGATCGGCGTGCTGTACATGCGCCACGACGCCCCATCGCTGTTCCGCGTGGTTACCGACGTCAAGGTGGCGCAGACCGCCCACACCATGCTGGTCAGCTCCGACGGGTTGATCCTGTTCTGCCCCGTGCTGCCCATCAAAAGCCACAACCTGGCCCCGCATCTGCAAACCCTGGTGCTGAAGGAATCGTCCGGCTGGGTCGCCAGCGTCGAGGATGTTCATTATCCGGGCCGCCTGGCCATCAACGGTTTTTCCCCGGTGACCTTCACCTTCGGCTCCGGAACCGAAAATTTCGGCGGCAAGCAGTGGTATGTGGTGACCAGCCAGGACCCCGGCGAGGCGTTTGCACCCATCTACGACCTGCTCAAATGGGTGGCGCTCACCGGCTTGTTGGGGGCCATCATCATCGCGGTGATGGGCTCCATCGTCGCGCGCCGCATCATCCAACCCATCCGCGTGCTGCAGGACGGCGTGGAGCGGATCGCCGCAGGCAACCTCGATCACACCATCCGGGTGGACACCAAGGACGAGATCGCCGATCTGGCCACGGCCTTCAACCAGATGGGGGAAAAGCTCAAGGCGTCCTATTCCGGTCTGGAAGCCAAGATTGCAGAGCGTACCCGCGAACTGGAGACCAAGAACCGCGAACTCTACGCCCTTTATACCATTGTCTCTACCATCAACCGCGCTGCGCCCACCCCTGCCGGGTACACCGATGCCCTGACCAAGATCATGGTCACCCTGCGCATCGACGCCATCAGCCTGTCGATCCTCTCCGGCGACAACCGTACGGCTCGCTACGGCGCGCCAAAGGAACTGGCGGCCACCGCACTGCGCGCCCTCGACACCCTGGACAAGAGCCTGATCGATAGCGGCGAAACCTCCCCCCTGATCATCGAAGACCTGCGCGGCAACCCGCGCTACAACCTGCTGGAGCGCGACCTGGGCCACCTGGGGGTGACCTGTGTGCCGGTAATGGGCAAAGCCCGCCAGGTCGGGATGCTGCACCTGCTCAACCGGGAGCCGCGCCTCTACACCTCTACCGAGCGCACCCTGATCCAGTCCATTGCCAACCAGTTGGGCACCAGCATCGACGCACTGAACGCCAGCAAGAACCCGGCCTGACAGGCCGGAAGCAGGTGGTCGGAAAAACCCGACTGGAAAAACGCCCGGAAGATCGACACGCACCCGGCCAGGCAGGCACACCCGCCCGGACAGTCTTCCCCGTAATCAATTGAAATACACCCGGCGGAGCCGCCGCGTGGCGATCAGGCGGCGGTACCGCCGACGGTAATGGCATCCAGGCGGATGGTGGGCATACCCACCCCCACCGGCACGCTTTGCCCTTCCTTGCCACAGGTGCCGATACCGGAATCAAGCGCCAGGTCGCTGCCCACCGCCGACACGCGGGTGAGAGCGTCCGGGCCGTTGCCGATCAGGGTCGCCCCCTTCACCGGTCGGGTAATTTTGCCGTCCTCGATCAGGTACGCCTCGCTGGCGGAAAACACGAACTTGCCGTTGGTGATGTCCACCTGACCACCACCGAAGGACACCGCATACAGCCCGCGCCGCACCCCGCGGATAATCTCCTCCGGAGGGGTGGTTCCCGCCTCCATGAAGGTGTTGGTCATGCGCGGCATGGGCGCGTGGGCGTAAGACTCGCGGCGGCCGTTGCCGGTCAGGGGAGCGCCCAGGAGGCGGGCGTTCATGCGGTCGTTGATATAGCCCTTGAGGATGCCGTTCTCGATCAGCACGGTGCGCGAGGTGGGGGTGCCCTCGTCGTCCACGTTCAGGGAACCGCGCCGCCCCAGCAGGGTGCCGTCGTCCACCACGGTGCACAGTTCGCTGGCCACGCGCTTGCCGATCATGCCGGAGAAGGCCGACACGCCCTTGCGGTTGAAATCGGCCTCCAGCCCGTGCCCCACCGCCTCGTGCAGCAAAATACCGGGCCAGCCGGAGCCAAGCACCACGTCCATGGTGCCCGCCGGGGCTTCCACTGCCTCCAGGTTGACCAACGCCTGGCGCGCCGCCTCGCGGGCGTAGTGACCAAAGCCGGAGTCCCGGGTGAATTCGCCGAACTCGCCGCGCCCGCCGCCGCCGTGGCTGCCGATCTGGCGGTTGCTGCCATCCTGGGCCACACAGGTGACGCTGAGGCGCGACAGCGGTTGCACGTCACCCACCACCAGCCCGTCGGAGGTAGCCACCAGCACCACCTTGTACTGGCTGGTGAAGGAGGCCATGACGTTGACGATACGCGGGTCATGGGCGCGGGCCACGCGGTCCACCTCGCGCAGCAGCGCCACCTTGTCGGCCACCGCCACTTCGCTGGGGGGAACGTTTACCGGGTACAGGTTGTGGGGCTTGCCGGGCGTGGTGTTCACCGCCGCAGGCGCGCTGGCACTGCCGGAATCGGCAATGGCGCGGGCGGTGCGGGCGGCGTGCTCCAGCGCGTGCAGGGTGATGTCATCGGAATAGGCGTAACCGGCCTTGTCCCCCGCCACGCCGCGCACCCCCGCCCCCTGGGAAATGTTGCGCGAGGCGCGCTTGACGATGCCCTCCTCCATGCTGACCGACTCCGAGAAGGTGTGCTCGAAGTAGATATCCGCATAGTCGATGGGGCCGCCCAGGATGTGGGACAGAACACCGTCCACCTTGTGGGTGGTCAGTTCGTTGGCGTCCAGAAGCAGGCGCCGGGGATCGGGAATCAGGTGCATGGTTTTTTTATGCTTTGCCGGTCGTTGGAGGGGGTGAATCGGGCGGAAAGGGCACGCTTTGCGAGTATACGGCTCTCCCGGAGGGGGGTCAAACGGCGGGCAGGGAGATCACACACCCCGCGTTACTCCGTGCCGGGCTCTCCCCGGTCCCGCAGGTCGTCCACGTCCACCAGTTGTCCCATGCCCTGCACCTTGCGCACCAGCAGGCGGAAGCGCTCGACTTCCACCACTTCCACCAGCACCCGCGGGGCGATGGCTTCACCCTCGCTACAGGCTGCGTAGCCCGCGCCGTTGATGCGCACCACGCCGCCATGGCGGCCACAGGACTCCGTCACCACGCCGCGCTTGCCCACCTGACCCTGCAATTCGGCCAGCACTTCCTTGCGGCGTTGGCTCTCCCCGCGCAGGCGCACGAACATGTAGACGATCAGGCCGGCCATGCCCACCAGCAGCAGCAAACGCACCATGGCCACTACCACGCTGGTATCCCCCCTAAATGCCGAAGTAGCGGGCCTGGGGGTGCAACGACACCAGTGCGCTGGTGGAGGCCTCCGGGTGCAACTGGTCGCCCTCGCTCAGTGTCACACCCACGGTGGCGCCGTTCAGCAGTTCCAGCAGCACCCCCTGGTCGGCCATGTTGGGGCAGGCGGGGTAGCCGAAGGAGTAGCGCGACCCCCGGTAACCCTGATGAATCAGCTTGCGGGTGTCACGGGCGTCCTCGGCGGCGAAGCCCAGTTCGGCGCGGATGCGCTGGTGTACCACCTCCGCCAGGGCCTCGGCCATTTCCACGGTGATGCCGTGCAGGTACAGATAGTCGCGGTAATTCCCGGCGGCAAACCATTCGCGGGCCACGTCCGAGGAGTGCTGCCCCATGGTCACCAGTTGCAGCCCCACCACGTCGCGCTGGCCTGAGGAGACGGGCCGGAACAGGTCGGCCAGACACAGCCCCCCCCGGGCGGCAGACTGCCGGGGCAGGCGGAAGCGGGCCAACTCGGCGTTGCCCTCCGGCACATACAGCACCAGGTCATCACCGTCGCCGTTGCACGGCCAGTAGCCGTAGACGGCGCGCGGTTCGAGGATTTTTTCCACCGCGCAGCGCTTGAGCAGTTCGTGGTAGATGGGGCGGACGTGTTCCCGAACATAGTCGTCGAAGCGCCCTTCGTAGGCCTCCGGAACGGATTTTTTCTTAAACCCCCACTGGAACTGGAACAGCATGGTTTCGTTGATGAACGGCGCGATGTTCTGCAACGGGATGCTGTCTACCACCCGAGGCCCCCAGAACGGCGGGGTCAGCGCGTTGAGGCCGCCCCAGTTTACCGCGGTGCGCGGGGGGGAAGCCGGGGCGTCGCGGAAACGCTCGCGCAGTTCATCCTCGAGGGTGTGGATCACCGTCTCGCGATCCTCGGCCGTGTCGGCGGCGGCTGCTCCCTCTGCGGGCGGGGTGGCGGTTTTCCGCGCCGAAGACCCTGTTTCGGCGGTTTCGGCACTTATACCCTGCCGTCGCCCCTGCCGCCCGTCCCCCCGTCCGGTAATATCATCCATCAGATGCAGCCCCTCGAAGGCATCGCGGGCGTATTCCACGCGACCGGAGGGGTAGGCGGCGCGGCAGTCGTTCTCCACATATTTGCGGGTGAGGGCGGCGCCCCCCAGCAGCACCGGCAGGTGAATGCCCTCGGCGGTAAACCGCTCCAGGTCCTCGCGCATGATGACGGTGGATTTGACCAAAAGGCCGGACAGGCCGATGGCATCCGGCTGGTGTTCGCGCACCGCCGCCAGCACCGCATCGGCGGGCTGCTTGATGCCCAGGTTGATGACCTGGTAGCCGTTGTTGGTGAGGATGATGTCCACCAGGTTCTTGCCGATGTCGTGGACGTCGCCCTTGACGGTGGCCAGAACGATGCGTCCCTTGGAACCGCCGTCGGCCTTGTTCATGTGCGGTTCCAGCAAGGCGACGGCGGCTTTCATGGTCTCGGCGGACTGGAGCACGAAGGGCAACTGCATCTTGCCGGAGCCGAACAACTCGCCCACCACCTTCATGCCATCCAGCAGGATGTCGTTGATGATGGACAGGGCCGGGCGGGTACCAAGGGCCTCGTTCAGGTCGGCCTCCAGGCCGTTGCGATTGCCGTCCACAATGCGGATTTTAAGGCGCTCTTCGACGGATTTGGGGGTGGTATCCACCTCGGTTGCGACAGTCTCGCCTTCGGGGAACAGCCCGATCAGTTCCATCAGCGGATCGTAGCCCTCGGCGCGACGGTCGAAAATCAGGTCCAGGGCGATTTTCTTGCGGTCGTCGGCGATCTTGAACAGGGGCAGAATTTTGGCCGTGTGGACAATGGCCATGTTCATGCCCGCCTGCTGGCATTCGGCCAGGAATACCGAGTTCAGCAACTGGCGTGGCCGGGGCCTGAGGCCAAAAGAGATGTTGGACAGGCCAAGCATGATCTGGATGTTCGGCAGCGCATCGTGAATGGCACGGATGCCGGCCAGGGTCTCCAGCCCCAGCTTGCGGTCGTCCTCCACCCCGGTGCAGATGGTGAAGGTGAGCGGGTCGATGATCAGATCGGCCTCGGGCAGGCCGTGGCGGTTGCAGGCAAAATCGTGCAGGCGGCGGGCGATTTCCAGCTTTTTGGCCGCGGTCTTGGCCATGCCTTCCTCGTCGATGGTCAGGGCCACCACGGCGGCGCCAAAGCGGCTGGCCATTTCCAGCACCCGGGCGGCGCGCTCCTCGCCGTCCTCGAAGTTGATGGAGTTTATGATGCACTTGCCACCCGCCCGCTTGAGGGCGGTTTCGATGACATTCACCTCGGTGGAGTCGATCATCAGCGGCGCGTCCACGCCGGTGACGAAGCGGCGCATCACCTGGTCCATGTCCAAAGGCTCCGGACGCCCCACATAGGCGACGCACACGTCCACCGCGTGGGAGGCCTCGCGTACCTGCTCCACTCCCAGACGGGTAATGCCGTCCCAGTCCTCTGCCGCGAGCAGGTCGCGGAAGGCGCGGGAGCCGTTGGCGTTGGTGCGCTCGCCCACGGAGAACACGGCGTTCTCCTGCTGGTAGGGCACGTAGCGGTAAATGGACGATACCCCGGTTTGCACCTCCGGGGTACGCGGTTTTGGCGGGCGGCGGCCGATGCGTTCGGCAGTGGCGCGGATGTGGGCCGGGGTGGTGCCGCAACAGCCGCCGACGATGTTCACGCCGTCGTCCTCGACAAAGCGGCGGTGCCAGTCGGCCAGTTCATCCGCCGTGAGGGGGTAATGGGTTTTGCCGTTCACCAGTTCCGGCAGCCCGGCGTTGGGCAGCACCGAGATCAGGCCGCGAAAGTGGCGCGACAGGTATTCCACATGCGGGGCCATTTCGCGCGGGCCGGTGGCGCAGTTGAGGCCGATGCACTCCACCCCCATGGCCTCCAGGGCGTTGGCGGCAGCGGCGATTTCGGTGCCCATCAGCATGGTGCCGGTGGTTTCCATGGTCACCTGGGCCATCAACAGGGGGCGTGCGTCGCCCGCAAGGCCCGCGTCGTTCATGGCGCGCTTGCAGCCGTTGATGGCGGCCTTCATCTGCAAAAGGTCCTGGGCGGTTTCCACCAACAGGGCGTCCACCCCGCCGTCCAGCAGGCCCATGGCCTGTTCGTGGTAGCTGGCTTCCAGAATGTCATAGGTGGTGTGGCCCAGGGTGGGCAGCTTGGTGCCGGGGCCCATGGAGCCGATGACGAAGCGCGGGCGCTCCGGGGTGGCGTAGCGCGCGCACGCCTCGCGGGCGATGCGTGCGGCCATCACGTTGAATTCGCGTTCGCGGCCCGACAGGCCGAACTCGTCGAAGACGATGCGACTGGCACCGAAGGAGTTGGTCTCCACCGCGTCGGCACCGGCTTCGAGGTAGGCTTCGTGGACCTGACGGATGACCTCCGGACGGGTTTCGCACAGGATCTCGGAGCAGTTTTCCTTGCCGAGGAAATCCTTCTCCACATCCAGGTCGTAACCCATCAGCATGGTGCCCATGCCGCCGTCCATGATGAGGACGTTGTGCTTTACAAACTCACGAATATTCATGGCAAGGGCCCATTATAGCCGAAGCCCCGGCCATTGGGCAGCCGGTAACGGCGGGTTTCGGGCGCGCAACATCCCAGCGCCCCCCTACAGATGTTTCGGACCGGTTTACAGCCCCCGGAGCATATTCAGTGTGGTGATGGCCAGGCCGTTGTCGGGAAATTCCCGGTGCACGCGCTCGTAAATGCCCACGGCCTCCGGCGTGCGGCCGATCTGACTGTAGCAGAAGGCCACGTTCAGCAGGGCCATTTCCCGATACGACATGCCGGAATTGGACAGCAGCACCACCGAGCGCCAGCGGTCGATCCACGGATGCCGTTCCATGAAGGCATGGGCCGCCTCGAAGCGCGGGATGGCTTCGGCAAAGCGTTTTTTGCGTACCAGCCGGATACCAAGGCGGTGATCGCGGGTGAGAAGTTCGCGTGACAGCAGCATCCACACCATCATGCCACCCCAGCCAACCAGCATGGCGGGCCAGATGAGCGGCTCCCTAACCAGAAACGGAATGGCTCCGAATCCTGCCGTCAAAAGCGCATAAAACGGCCACGCTTTGCGGAAAGCGACCGAGTACACCATGGGAACTGTCCAGGTCACTTCCTCTTGTCGGCGACCGCGCCGGGGGCGACAAGGCGAAGCTGTCGCATGGAGTGGGCCCAGAACTGGTTGTGCGGATTGACCACCCCCCCGATAGCTGCCTATGCTTCCCCGGTCATGGCACACCCCCCACACCACTCCCCGCTGGATCTGGCCCGCGAACTGATCGCGGCCGCCTCCGTCACCCCCCGCGACGAAGGGTGTCAGGCCATCCTTACCGGACGACTGGCGCACATGGGGTTCCGCGTGCGCGATATGTCCGCCCACGGCATCGCCAATTTCTTTGCGCGGCGCGGCAACGCACGTCCGATGATCTGCTTTGCCGGACACACCGACGTGGTAGCCCCCGGCCCACTGTCCGACTGGACCCATCCGCCGTTCTCCCCCACCGTGACGGACGGTGTGCTCTACGGTCGGGGCGCCGCAGACATGAAGGGGGCCATCGCCGCCGCCCTGTGCGCCGTGGAGGCATTTTTGGCCATGTACCCGAATCCCCCCGGCTCGATTGCCTTTTTGATCACCGGCGACGAGGAGGGAGACGCCATCCACGGCACCCGACACATGGTGGAACAGCTCGCGGCGGAGGGCGAGATGCCCGATTTCTGCATCGTCGGCGAGCCTTCGTCCACCGAAACCCTGGGGGACACCATCAAGCACGGTCGCCGGGGATCCGTGTCCGGCTCGCTGACGGTGTACGGGGTGCAGGGGCACGTAGCTTTTCCGGAGCGAGCCGACAACCCCATTCACCGCAGCATGGCGGCGCTGGATGACCTGGCCCGGCACGGCTTCGACGACGGCAACGCGGATTTTCAGCCCACCCGCCTGCAAATGACCGACATCCGCTCCGGGGTGGGGGCGTCCAACGTGATTCCGGGACACCTTGTGGCCCAGTTCAACCTGCGCTTTTCCCCTGCCTCCACTCCCGAGTCCATCGACCTTGCGGTGCGCGGCATTCTGGACCATCACCGTCTCAAGTACGAGTTGACCTGGCTGTTGTCCGGCCTGCCGTTCGTGACCGGCCCCGGTCGGCTCACCGAGGCCATGGGCGAGGCGGTCCGGGCGGTGACCGGCAAAAAACCCACCCTGTCCACCACCGGCGGCACCTCGGACGCCCGTTTCATTGCCCCCCACGGGGTTCAAGTGGCGGAACTGGGGCTGCTCAACACCACCATCCACAAAGTGGACGAGTGCGTTGCAGTGGCCGATCTGGAGCGGCTGACGGAAATTTATGTCGGCGTGCTGGAGCGGCTGCTACCGGGCTAGGACTTCTTTTTTGGCTTCGGCTTGGTCGGCCTGGCGGGTCTCGCGGGCGGCTTCGGTTTCGCAGGTTTCGCAGGTTTCGCAGGTTTCGCAGGCTTGGCAGGCTTGGCAGGTTTCGCAGGCTTGGCAGCCTTGGCAGGCTTGGCAGATTTGGCAGCCTTGGCTTTCGCGGGCGGTTTCGGTTTGGCGGGCCGGGGCAACTTCGCGGGCAACCGGTCGCCGTGCAGCACCTCCACCGTGGCGGGCACCGACCTGTGGCGCAGCAGCATGGCGTCCGCCAAGGCAAAGCGCTCGTACACCGGGCGCCAGTCGTCCAGCAACTCCCGGTCCGTGGGCGTATTTTTTCCCTTGCCGCGAATGCGCGCAAAAACCTCCCCCAGGGTGGCATTGCCGTCCAGGTGGCTGAAGATCGACGCGGTGTAGCGGCCCGGGGTGAACGGGAACGAACAGTCGGCGGCGTTGATGTTCACGTTCTTGCCGGGGTTGCGCAACAGGTGGTCCGCCAGCGCCCGGTGGGTGTCGGGATCGGGGAAATCCACCAGAAACGGAATATTGTCCAGATCGCCGATGAGGGCCTTGCGGTCCGCCTCCGGCGCGGCATAGACGTGTTGACGGGTGAGGGTACCGCAGAGCAGTTCTACCGCCGCACGCCGCTCCGGCAGCGGGAGTTTTTGCATTTTTTCCAGAAGCGCCGGCACTTTCCTGATCCAGGTTTCCGGCTCCAGCATCACCCGTTCCCGCGCCCAGGCATAATCCAGTAGCGCCAGACCGTTACGCTCCAGAAACGCGTAGGTTTCGGACACCGTGTAGGCACGGTCCTGCTCGTGTAGAAACAAATCGAAAATGCCCGCGTCGCCAAAGCGCTCATGATCGCTGGTGAGGTTGCCGCTGCGGCGGAACCAATTGGTGGCAGGCAGGCTCTCCAGCACCGCGCGGACGTTGGCCACCCGCGCCTCGATGCCGGTTTCGCCTTCGTTGATGAGGCGCATCAGTTCCTGCATCTGATAGACGGCGGTGCGCCCGTGACGGCCGTAGACCATCAGCCCCAAGGCGCCTCCCGGATGCAACACCGCCTTGAGCGCCCTCAGGCCCGCGTCCGGATCCGCCAGATGGTGGAGAACGCCGGTGCAGTTGATGTAGTCAAACGGCTCAAACCCCATGGTGGGCAGGTCCAGCAGTGACCCGTGGCGCCATTCGATATTGGTCAGGCCGCGCACCTTGGCGCGCTGGCGGGCGATTTCGATGCTGGCCTCGCTGAGGTCCAGATGCACCACCCGCGCGCCAGGGTGACGGGTGAGTTGCAGCGCCAGGTAGATGGTGCCGTCGCCGGTCCCCGCCCCCGCGACCAGTGCCCGGAAATTGTCGAAATTGCGCCGCCCCCGGTAGCAGTGGTGGTTGAGGTTGCACAACCGTTCCGAGGTGGGGCGAATCAGGCGCCGGGCCTCGTCCTGAGTATCCCGGTGCGGATACGGCAGGTGTTCATACTGGTGGCGGACGTTGGGGAGGTAGTTGAGGGTATCCATCTTGCCGGTATCGAAGGGTGAGGACGGGACGAACCGGCGCGATCACCGGCCCCCGCCGGATTATAGCCTACGGGGGAAATTCGTAACGGCCCTCTCCGGCCTGTCCCCGGTATTGGGGATCCCCCGCCTCGCAGGTAAAGGCTGGCGCCACGGCCAGACGGGTAACGCCGGTGACGATGCGGCCGTCGTCCATCAGGTTCAGCCAGCGAAAACCCGGCGCGGCGGCGTCCAGGGTAAATTTCTGGCTGCCGGGAGTAAACTGGATGCAGGTGGAGGGGGACGTTAAATGCCGGATGCCCTCAAAAAATACGTCAAGCTCTTGGTGCACATGACCGAATAGTAGGGCGCGGGCGTGTGTGTGTCGCCGCATTCTTTTCAACACCTCGGCACCGTTTTCCAAACCAATGGCGTCGATCCACGGGCTGCCCACCGGCATCGGCTGGTGGTGGACACACACCAGGGCAAAATGGCGCGGATGGGCGCTCAGGGCCCACTCCAGGCGCAGCAGTTCGGCATCTGAAACCTTTCCCCCCACCTTTCCCGCCACCCGGGAATGGAGCAACACCACCTGCCAGCGCCGGGCAAAGAACGAGCCGTCGGTGTGAATGGCCGGAAACGGCTTCCGCACCGCCGCAGCAGCCCGGAACAGACCGTCCCGCAGGGCATCCGGATCGTCGTGGTTGCCGCACAGGGAAAAAATCCGCCCCGGCAGGTCGGCGCACGCCTCCGCCAGCCGGATGTAAGAGTCCGCCGTTTCGTCCTGGGACAAATCACCGGTGAGCAGGCAGGCGTCGGCCAGGGGATGATCCCGATGGGCGAGGGCCACCACGGCGGCGAACGTGTCCAGTGTGTTCACCCCCTTGAGGGTGCCTGCCGGGGTGGCAAACAGGTGCAAATCGGTGAGGTGCAGCAGGCGGACACCGTGCGGGCCGGATGGATGGCTGACATTGGTGCTGGCTGCGGAGGTGGACATCACCCGCGAGGGTACCCGTGCCGCCCCGGCCACAGCAAGTGGTTCTCCCGTGGCGTTGTGCTTTGGACGCCGGTGCCGATAAGTGGGAATGAGTCATCCCCCATCCGATACATCACCCCGCCCCCTCCGGCGCCCCCGGGGAAGGTATCTGCTGTTGGGCGCGGCGGCGGCTTTGGTACTGGGGTGGGTCACCCTGACCGGGGTACATCACCTGGAGGAAGACAACAATTTTTGCCACTCCTGCCACATCGGCGGCAAGCCCCTGCATACCGACCAATATCTGGCGGTCACCCAGGGGCGGGGCGACAGCCTGGCGGCGGGCCACTCGGTGAGTATTCGGGATGGGGGAAAATCCCGGCACATGCGCTGTGTGGACTGCCACACCGGCATTACCCCGGGTGAAAGCGTGCGCTTCCACTGGGTGGCCTTCGCCGATTTGGTGGAATATGTGGCGGGTCAGGGGGAGGAGCCAAAAAACCTCAGCCAGCCAATGCCGGATCACAACTGCACCCGCTGTCACGCCTCTATCCGCCACGGCGAGTTTCACCTCATCCGCGCCCACCAGGGGGACATGCAGACCAACTGCACGGATTGCCACCGGGTGCATCACCCCGGTGGCGGCCCCGCCCGCACCAACCCCGAGCACAACAAAACCGTCTGCGTCCATTGCCACAAAGGCATGGCCGACAAGGTCCTTGAACTGGCCGGAGCACTGCCCCCCGAGCCGTTGGCCAAAACCCCGGTCGACGCCCCGCCCGCCTCCCTGCCGTAACACCCTGCCACCAGCCTTTGCCTGACGCCGTTAACGGGCCCCGGATGGGGGTTAGGCCGTGGTACGTTCCCCCTCCTTGTCCGAAAGTTGTTTTATTAATAACGAACGTTTGACCGACATAGGTCAATCACGCGTCCGGGGAACCCGGGTGCGTGGGGTCTTACTTTTATTGGTATACAAACGAATATATTCGGGGGAAGGGGTAACATGTTCAACAATCTCAAATTCAGCACCAAGATCATGCTGGTGGTGGTAGCCGGTTTCCTGATCAGCTACGCCGTCAATTTCTGGGTCGTCAAGGACAGCCTGGAGCAGGAAGCCATGGACGCCATGGTGGAAAAAGCCCGCGCCATTACCTAGGAGGCCGAAAACGCCCGCGTCTTCATGGCCGAATTGCGGGGCAAGCACAATGCCTTTGACGACAAGACCCTGTTGGCCGACGTGGAGGCCAAAATGGCCGGCACCACCAACCGGCTGGCCGACGCCAAGCGCACCGACTATTACTGGACCATCCCGGTGGTGGCCGCGTGGAACGTGGGGCAGCGCTACGCCGAACGCTCCGGTTACACCTTCAAGGTACCCAAGATACAGCCGCGCAACCCGGACAACGAACCCAACGAGATGGAGCGCGAGATGCTGCTCTCCCTCACCAAAAGCGGCGCAGAAGAACTGTATCAGGTAGACAGTAAGGACAACGTGCTGCGCTATGTGAAGCCGGTAGTGCTCTCCAAGGAGTGCATGATCTGCCACGGCACCGTCAAGGATTCCATCACCGGCACGGACACCGATCCCCTGGGCTTCGAAATGGAAGGCTGGAAGGAAGGCGAGGTGCACGGCGGCTTTGAGGTCATTGCAGATCTTGCCCCCATGCAGGCAGCGGTGGCGGGCACCCTCAAGAAGAGTTTTCTGTTCGGCTGCATGCTCATCCCGAGCGCCATCTTTCTGATCATGCTGTGCATGAAAAAATTCGTGGTGGCGCCGGTGACCCGTGTGGTGGAAGCCCTCAAGCGCGTGGCTGCGGGTGACCTCACCCGGCAGGAGCCGGTTACCAGCCACGACGAGATCGGCGTGATGCTGTCAGAGCTCAACACCACCATGCTGCAGTTGTCCAGGACCGTGCAGATGGTCAACAACTCGGCGGAAACGGTCACCACCGGCTCTGCGGAACTTGCCCTGGGCAACAATGAACTGTCGCAGCGTACCGAGGAGCAAGCGGCTTCGCTGGAAGAGACAGCCTCGTCCATGGAAGAGATGACGGCGGCCGTCAAGTCCAATGCCGAAAACGCCGCCAAGGCCAATCAGCTCGCGGGCGGCGCCCGCCAGCAGGCCGAGGGCGGCAGCGAGGTGGTGGGCAAGGCGGTCACCGCCATGCAGGAGATCACCCATTCGTCGCGCAAAATCGCGGAGATCATCGGCATGATCAACGAAATCTCCTTCCAGACCAACCTCCTCGCCCTCAATGCGGCGGTGGAAGCGGCCCGTGCCGGTGAGCACGGTCGCGGCTTCGCCGTGGTGGCTTCGGAAGTGCGTAACCTGGCGCAACGTTCCGGAAACGCCGCGAACGAGATCAAGAAGCTCATTGAGGACTCGGTGGTTAAGGTGGGCAACGGCTCCGCGCTGGTGGAAGAAACCGGCAAGGCGCTGATGACCATCCGCGATTCCGTGGCCAAGGTCACCGACATCGTGTCCGAGATCAACGCCTCCAGCCAGGAGCAGGCCTCGGGCATCGATCAGGTCAACAAGGCCATCGCCGAAATGGACGAGGTAACCCAGCAGAACGCCGCACTGGTGGAAGAGGCTGCCGCCACCTCCGACACCCTGTCCGAGGAGGCGCGGAACCTGATTGAGGGGATGCGCTTCTTCAAAATCAATTCGGATGGCAACTCCCCATCCTACGGGCGGGAACATCATCCGGTCAGCGCCGGAAATTTCCGCTCCTCCGGACATGCGGACACGGACACCGGCAGGCCCGGAAGTTCCGGTCGTGCGGGGTTTGTGGCCCGCGCCGGATCCCGCACCAAGGCCCGGAAATCCGCCACTGTCCCTGACAAGGGCGCCGGGACGGGCGTCAGCACCTCGCATGGCGAGACGGAGGATTTTTAACTCCCGACGTTAAAAATCCAACGGCAACGGGGTCGGGAGCAGGTGTACCTGCTCCCGACCCACACCCACGGCCGGACCGTCCCTCAGAGCGGTCCGGCCGTGCTGCGTTCGAGAGGCTTTATCCTAATATCCCCGCTTCACCTCGGCGATCTCCGGCAGTGGCGGAACCTCGCCATGGGCGGCGGCGGTGAGCCAGGCGATTTCGGCGGCATACCCCCCCTCCCCTGCCGGGGTTTCCAGCATCATCGGCACACAGCGGGTGCGCGGGTCGGTCACCAGCCGGAGGAACGCGTCGGGGCCGATGTGGCCACGCCCGATCAGGGCGTGCCGGTCTACATGGCTGCCGCGCTTCACCTTGCTGTCGTTGACGTGAAAGGCCAGCAGCTTTTCCAACCCCAGCAGGCGCTCAAACTCCTCCCAGGTAGTGTTCCAGCCCGCCTCGGTGTCGATGGCGTACCCGGCCGCGAACACGTGGGCGGTGTCCACGCAGATGCCAAAACGCTGCGGCTGCTCCAGCCGCTCCAGGATCGCCGCCAGTTCCGCAAAACTGCGGCCCACCGTGCTGCCCTGCCCGGCTACCGTTTCCAGCACCAGCTTGACGGGGGTGTCGGGAAAGGCCGCGGTCACCCGGTTGAGGCTGTCGGCGATGGTGGCGATGCCCCATTCGACGCCTTTGCCCATGTGGGCGCCGGGGTGAAAATTGAGCAGGCCGATGCCCAGTCGGGTGCAACGCTCCACCTCGGCCATGAACCCCGCCAGGCTTTTCGCGTGCTTGTCCGGGTCCGGGGAGCAGAGGTTGATGAGGTAGCTGTCGTGGCTCATCACCGTGCCGATGCCGTGCTGCCGAACCCCGGCGGCAAAACCTTTTATCTCGGCGTCACCGAGATCCTTGTGGCTCCAGCTCATCTGATTGCGGGTGAAAATTTGCATGCACCCCGCCCCCAGCTCCGCCCCCCGGGGCGGAGATTTGTCCACCCCCCCGGCGGTGGAGATGTGGCAGCCGATTTGAATTTCGTCCACTGGTTGCGCGGTCTGTGTCATTCGGTCCGGGTGTCCAATCTGTCTATCCGGCCCAGACTATCCGATCCAGAAATGAGGGTTCCAGGCCACCTCCCACAGGTGACCATCGGGGTCGGCAAAGTAGCCAGAATGGCCACCCCAGTCGGCATCGCTGGCGGGTTTGACCAGCGTTGCCCCGGCCTTCACGGCGGCGGCGAGGAGGGGGGCCACCGCCTCCCTGGTACGCACATTGTGGGCCAGGGAAACGCCAGAAAAAACTCCGGCGGGACTGTCTTTCACCCCGGCATCCGCCGCCAGGTCCGTACGCGAAAAAAGCCCCAGCCAGGTTCCGGAAAGATTGAGAAAAGCCACCACCCCGGGCTGACTGGCCGGGTACAGGGGAAATCCCAGGCCGTCACGGTAAAAGGCCACGGCGCGGTCCACATCGGCCACCCCCAGGGTGATCATGCTGATGCGGGGTTCCATTGGCGGGGTCGTGAGGGGAAGGCTCATGTGGAGTGTTCCATGCGAATAAGGTCATTGTTGCTTCGGGGAGATGCGGGTCAGCACCAGGCCTCCCCCCGCTTTTTTCCGGTCCGGGGAATTTTTTTCCTCGGGCGGGCCGGGGGGAAGGATCGACTCCGCCGGGTGCAACGCCGTCCATACCGCCTCCGCCGTGGTGCGGTTCATGCCCGGCGCGGCGGTGATGTCTTCAAGAGACGCCCCGCGCAGGCCCTCCACGCTGCCAAAATTTTTCAGCAGCGCCTGTTTGCGGACCTTGCCCACACCGGCGATGCCGTCCAGCTCCGAGTCCCGCAGGCGCAGGCTGCGCAGCTTGCGGTGGTAGGTGATGGCAAAGCGATGGGCTTCGTCCCGCAGTTGCTGAAGGATGCGCGTGGCCGGTGCGCCGGGCTTGAGAACACCGGGGTTTTTGACGCCGGGGCGGAACACCCGCTCGAATTTTTCGCCCTTTTCCTTGGCCAGCGCCACCACCGCCGGACCGCCGGGCGGTGGTGGGATGCCCGCCTCGTGAAGGGCCTTCAGGGCCATGGACAGTTGCCCGCGCCCGCCGTCGATGAGGATCAGGTCAGGCAATTTTTGGCCGGTTTCCATCCCGGCTTCCCGCAGGCGCGTGTAGTGGCGACGGACCACTTCGCGCATGGCGGCAAAATCGTCCGGGCCGTCGGTGGTGCGGATGCGAAAGTGACGGTAGTCGGATTTTTTCGGCCCCGCCCCCTCCCACACCACCATGCTGGCCACGGTCAGTTCCCCCTGGATGTGGGAGATATCAAATCCTTCGATGCGGTGGGGCAAGCGGTCCAGGTGCAGGGTCTTTTGCAGGGCGACGAGGCCCCGCTCCCCGGCCTTTTCCGCCTCCAACCGCTCGGTGAGGGATTTTTCGGCGTTGGCTGCTGCCAGTTGCAACAGGGCCATGCCCCGCCCGCGCGCGGGGGATTCCAGCACGCACTTGCCCTTTTTACCTGAATGGGCGTTGCGGCGGGCACCCAGCCATTCGGCCAGCAGCGCCTCGTCCGGCACGGGCATGGGCAACAGGATTTTTGCCGGTACCGGCACGCGACCGTCGTAAAACTGCTGGATGAAGCCGCACACCACCTCGCCGCCGTCCATGTCGGACAGCTCCTCCCACACAAAACCCTTGCTGCCCACCAGCGCCCCCTCGCGCACGAACAGTACCTGGAGTGCCAACCAGCCCCCAAGACGCGCCAGACCGTAGATGTCCACGTCGCCGCCACCGGGGGCGGTGATGCGCTGGCGGGTGAGAGTGGCCTGGATATGGTAAATCTGGTCGCGCAGGCGCGCCGCCTGCTCGAACTGGAGGGCATCGCTGGCGGCCTGCATGCGGGTGGTCAGGAGATTCACCAGTTCCCGGTCGTGGCCTTCGAGGAACATGCGCACCTCGCGCACCGTGGCGGCGTAGTCGGCGGCGCCCTGAAAACCGGTGCATGGCGCCCGGCAGCGACCAATCTGGTATTGCAGGCAGGGACGGTCGGAGGTGCCATCAATGACGATGTCGCAGTCGGCCAGAGGAAAATGGTTGTGGATCACCCTGAGGGTTTCGCGCATCGCCCCGGCGCCGACGTAGGGACCGTAGTAGCGGGCTCCGTCGTCCTGGGCGCGGCGCACCACAGTGAGGCGCGGAAACGCGTCCTGCACGCTGAGGCGGATGTAGGGGTAGTTTTTGTCGTCCCGCAGCATCACGTTGTACTGAGGGCGGTGGCGCTTGATAAGGTTGTTTTCCAGCACCAGCGCCTCCACCTCGGAAGCGGTAATGATGGTTTCGATGCGCGCAATTTTGCGCACCATCACCCGGGTGCGCGGAGTGTGGGAAGTGTCCTTGAGGAAATAGGAGCGGACCCGGTTTTTGAGGGATTTGGCCTTGCCGACGTAGAGCACCTTCCCGACGGCGTCGTGCATCAGGTAAACGCCGGGCAGTTCGGGGAGATGGCGGAGGGTTTCCCGAAGTTTTTCGGGGACACTCTCCGGGAGTTTTTTGCGGACAGACTCGGGGATCTGGGTGGTCACCGGCAGATTGTATCAGCCACCATCGGCCGGGTCACAGGCTGCGGAAAAACGCCTCCTCGGCGTCTGACAGGGTTATCGTCCCGGTGCGGAAGTGTGTGGAGAGATGTCCATCCCGGATCCCCTGGGGGAACCCGTGCGCCAACGACGATTGCCACGGCGTGAGCATCAGCGACAGTTCGCCACCCACGCGCAGTGCCGCCATGGTTGCCAACGCCAGATTCTCGTTGCCGGAGATCAGCAATGGCAACCCCTCGCCGATATGGGGCGCCAGCACCAGCACGCGCATGCTCTCCAGGGGGGTATCGGTCGGGATTGAGGGACACAGGCGTGCCAGCCATGCCCCACGCCCGGTGAGGGCCGCATGGGCGCTGGCCCCACCAATGAGGGCCGCACTGCCGTCTCCGAGATCAAAACTCACCACCACCGGCAGGCCCTCGGCATCCAGCGCCAGCATGGGGGCCAGCATCCGGGCCGACACATTGGAGACCGAGGCGTGGGACATTGCCGGAGACACGCCGGAGGGGCCCGGCAGCGGCAATTCCGCCACCAGCACCCGGCTCACCCCCAGCACCCCGGCCAGGGACTGGGCAATCAATGGACGCAGTTCATCTTCCGGGGGTAGCGGCTCGGCTTGGATCAGCGGCGCCACCTGCCGTGCCCGCCCTCAGGAATTGCCCGCAGCCCGCACGGTGGCACCCCGGCTCACGGTGCGCGCACTGCCAGCGGTGGCGGCTTCCAGGTCCGCATCGCACAGGTCGGCCAGAATCAAGGTGGCGATCCCCTCCACGGCACGAGTTTGTGCGGTGTCCGGCGGCTCGGGTGCGAGCAGGTCCACCGGAGCATAGGGGTTTGGGGGAGCCGGAATGAAACCGAAACTGACCACTTCCACGCCCAGAAAGCGCCGCACCCCGTCGGCCAGCTTTTCGAAATGCAGGGCGGCGGACGGTCGGTCGCGGGCGTGCAGGATGGTCACCCCCAAGGTGACTCCCTCACGCAGCGCCAACGCCGCCTTGGAAAAGCGATAGGCCGCCAGCAGCCCATCCCGGCTGGCGGGCACACCCATCAACACTCCGCCGAACTCCACCGCCACCGTCACGTGCCGGGCCTGGAGCGGCACCAGACACAACGCCGGGGCTGGGTCCAGGGCCGCCGCCCGTTCCCGGATCGCTGCGGAATCCAAGGCGGGGCCGCCCCCCCCCTCCGGGAGGGGGGGAGCAGCTTCGGTATGGTGGGATGTATCCGGGGTTGAGGTGGGCGAAGCGGACTCCTGGGGCCCCCAGTAAACCTCCAGGATCCTTGCCAGCCTCCCACGGGCACAGAGCGCCTGCGCAAGGCTGTGGTGCGGGAATGGGACATCGCCGGACACCGATACAATCGGCATCACATGCGGGTGCCCCGCTTCCGGACGGGTCCGGCTGCCCGGCCCCGTCAGGAAATGGTGACTGATCTTCTCCAGCCGCTCGCGGGAGGTGCTGGCGGCGGATGCAGTGCGACTGTTCACAGGGCGGCGGCCTCGCCGGTTTCGTCGACGCGCAGGAGCGAATTGCTGCCGCCGTAAATGTTGGCGACCCGCACCGGATTACCGGGGTCTTCCTGCCAGATACCGTCCACGACCACACGGTACTGGTACTCGCCAGGCTCCAGTTTCATGACCTTGACCAGGTTGCCGTCACGCACCTGGGTGTTCACTCCGCGATCCGGGATCCAGCCGTTGAAATCTCCGGCCAGCTGCACGCGCTTGGCTCCCATGCCCTTGAACAGCAGGGTGACTTCGTGCTGCGACGCTTCCGCCTGGGAACGGTGGGCCAGGAACGCTGGCGGGAAACCACTGGCGCGGCGTACCGCGGCGTTGAAGTCCGCGTCGCTGGAGACCTCGATGGACGGAGCGGCGGGCGCGGCGGCAGACATGGTGGAAAAACCCACTGAAGGCGGCTTGGACACCACATCGGAGGTAACTTCAGGATTGGCTTCGGAAGCAATTTCGAAAACCGGCTCGTCGGCGATTTGGTCGCTCGCCCGCAGCAGATCCTGGGTCGCCTCGCCAGCGTCCGCACGAATGGCGTCGTTGTCGAAGTCGTCATTTTCCCACCCGGCTTCGGCGTCGCCCACGTCATTCCCCGGGGCATCGCCCAGGGTCTCTGTGAGGCTGTCGTCGTGGGCCAGTATTTCTTCCGCCGCCCCTTCTGCCGTTTCTTCCGATACGGCTGCCGGGAACTGGCGGTCCACCGACTCCAGCACCTCGAACGGTTCGCCATCGGCTTCCGCCGCCTCCGGCTCGCCGTCCATGCTCCAGGAATTGGGCTGCGACGGGGTGGCAATGCCGTTCATGCTTTCCGCCAACAGGGCGGACAGAATGGGGTCATTGGAAAACCCGGTCTGCGATCCCTCCCCGTTCTCTGCATCCTCCTCGTCATCCGTGGTGGCGGACGAGATGCGCCCCTCCTCCGCCAGAGCCGAGAGCAACTCGGCCCGATCCTTGTCGTTCAGCAGCGCGAATGCCGGAGGTTCGGCCAATTCCGGTGATCCGGCTGCGGCTTCGCGGGCCAACGCTTCGCTGACAAAGCGGGAGATCTTTGTGGTGCGCGGGGCATGGTCTGTTTCCGCATTCAGCCCGCCCGGCTGCGCCGGGCCCTCTTGATTCACCACTTCGTAGTGTGCCACACCCGCCACCGCCGCCGCAGAGACGGCGCGGGAGATCGGCTCCCCCGCAGCCGCGGCCGCCAAGGGCACATGACGGGACGGGACGGGTCGCGGCTTCTGACCGGATTTGGAGGTGGTCCGTGCGGAGCCGTTTCCACCTTCGGGGCGGGCGTTGCGGAACGCCGTCACGGTGACGCGCCCCACCTGTTCGCCCATTACCTCGCGGGCCAGACGATCGTAATCCAGGGCGCCGACGCAATCCGGGTCGTGCTGGATCACCGGCACGCCCCGGTAGGCAGCCTCCTTGAGGCGCACCGTGGTGTGGATCAACGCCTGGGACATCAACTCGGGGAACATGCCACGCAGTTCGCGCAGGATGTCGCGGGAAAAACGCGGGCGATAATCCACCATGGTGGGAACCACGGTAATGGACATCTCGGCGTTGTATTTTTCCGCCAGCAGGTCGATGGTTTCGTTCAGCCGCGACACCCCGTCCAGGGAGAATACGCTCAGATCCACCGGCACCAGCACCCGATCGGCAGCGCGCAGGGCGTTGAACGCCAGCAAGCCCAGGGATGGCGGACAGTCGATCACCGAAAAATCGTAGCGATCGGCCACGCTGGCCAGATGCGACGCCAGGCGCCACTCGCGCTCCGGAGTGTCGGCAAGCAGGTGCTCCACCGCAGCCAGGGAAATGGTGCCGGGCACCAGGTCCACCCCCTTGGCAACGCCGGGAACGATCACCTGCTCGAGGGTGGCCTCGCGCAGGAACACCTCGTACAGCCCCTCGCGCTCTTCGCAGGCCTGGCCCAAACCGAGGGATGCGTGCCCCTGCGGGTCCATATCGATCAGCAACACCCGCTTGCCCCGGTTACCCAGGCACGCGGCCAGATTAATGGCCGTGGTGGTCTTGCCGCACCCCCCCTTCTGGTTCGCAACTGCAATATTTTCCATAAAACCCCCTCCCTGTCTGTATTGGGAAGTCACCCTGCCCCGGAAAAACCGCAACGGCCTCCGGGAACCCATCAGAACGCGCTATCCCCGGGACCTGTGGCTCCCTCTCCTCAGGCCGCCGCGCCGGATCCGGAGGCAGGCGCCTCACCGTCGTCCGACCATCCGGGAAACAGCTCTTCCTGGACCGGATCGGCAGCCTCCTTCCGCCGCAACCGCTCCACGTCCCGCGCCAGTTCGGCCACGGGAAACACCCACTCCTGTCCGGAGAGGGCCTCGAAGGCCGCCCCGCCATGGAACACCAGCACCACGTCTCCCGTGGCCACCAGCGATACTTCTTCCAGGGGACGACCGACATCCGGCAAAAACCGGATCAGCGAGGTGATGCTGCTGCGGATGCGCTGCAACGAAACCCCGGCGTCAATCAGGCGCTTGGCCGTGCGCAGGGCGATTAAATCGCGGAAGGTGTAACGGGCATGCCCACCGGCGGTGGTCACCGACGGCTCAATCAGCTCCGTCTGACGCCAGTACACCAGTTGCCGACGACTGACGCCGGTCAACGCGATGGCCTGGCTGCTGCTGAATCCGTCTTCCATCTCACCTCCCGACCGAACCCTGGCAACGGCCGCCGTCGCGACGACCGTCTTACGAACGGCACTGTAAGCCAGATTTGCAGGTAATCACACGCGTGTCAAGAGGTAAAATGCCAAAAATCATATTTCTTGGCATTATTTATCTCAATCACCTGGTTTACGGCCTCCCGGCTCCGCTTTCATAGGGAAGTTCCCTTATCCTTTCACCCGTCCACCGGCGCGGGGTTTCACCAATCCAGCGCGTGCGCTGTACGGTGGTCACTAACAATTAGGCAGGCATCCCGGTCGTCCAACCCGACACACTGGCGCTGCCTCCGTGAGGTCAAGATGCTCCACCAGTCCGCCCCCCTATCCGACCCCAAACCCCGTCCGCCGAGGCCGCACGTTCCCGGTTTATGGTCCGGCAATTTGTGTCTCGCTCTGTGTTTTGGTGTGAGTCTTGGTGCCTGTCTTGCGGGCTGGGCCGTTCCGGCGCTGGCGGCGCTTCCCGACCTGGCACCTCTCGACCGCCTGTTGCATCGGCATGTGCGGGCCGGGGAAATCCACGGGGTGGCCCTGAATCGGGTGGACTACGCCGCCTGGGGGGCTGACTCCGACCACGCCGCCGCCCTCGCGGCCCTGGAAAATTTCGATGCGGGGAAACTGGCCAGTCACCAGGAGCAGCTCGCGTTCTGGATCAACGCCTACAACCTTTTGGCCATCCAGGTGGTCATTGAGCATCGGACGCAGGGCTCCATCAGGGACGCCGGCGGGCTGTTCACACCGGTATGGAAAATCCCCGCCGGGCGTGTGGGGGGGCGCGAGGTGACACTGGACCAGATCGAACACCGCATCCTGCGCCCCATGGGGGACCCGCGCATCCACATGGCCATCGTGTGCGCCTCGGTGAGTTGCCCGGACCTCAGACCGGAAATCTATGTTCCGGAACAACTCGAACAACAGCTCGACGATCAGGCGCAGACTTTTCTTGCCAACCCGAAAAAGGGGGTGGTGGGGGATGGCAACGTGCGGCTGTCGCGCATTTTTGACTGGTTCGAAGACGATTTTGGCGGGAGGGCGGGGGTGCTGGCGTTCGTGGCCCGCTACCGGGGGGGGAATGTTCGTCGCGTGGACGGCTATTTTGACTACGACTGGGCGCTCAATCGACAGTAGATTCGGGGGCAGCCGATCAGGCAGCGGCCAGGCGCGCCACGGCGATGCCCAGCCCCGCCGCCGCCACGCACAGCACCACATTGCCTGCCGTGTTCGCCAGGGCCAGCATCAGGTTGCCATCCCGCAGCAAGGCCCAGGTTTCCAGACTGAAGGTGGAAAAAGTGGTGAAGGCACCCAGAAAACCGGTGGCCAGCGCCACCCGGAGGGTGGGGTCAAACCCCGCACGCAACGCCCCCAGTTCGAACACCGCCCCCAGCAACAGAGAGCCGGTCACGTTCACCAGCAGGGTGCCATAGGGGAACCCGGCGGGCAGGGCACGCAACGCCCACATCCCGATCAGGTAGCGAGAGACCGCCCCCACAAACCCGGCCAGCCCGATGGCCAAAATCACGCGCATGAGCATCTCCCGCAGGCCACACCCTGTGCCTCCCGCCTCCGTTCCCGTCCACGTCCGGGGGCGCGAGGGGCCGTGCGGAGCCGATCAGTGCAACACATAGAATGCGTAGGCCGCATAGAGCAGCCCACCCCCCGCCAGATGGATGGGCGCAAGCCCACCGCGCAGGCGCAGGAAAATCAGCAGCAATGCAACGCTCAGGATCGACAGGCCACCGGCCACCACGATGCGCTGATCCAGTTGCCACGGCGTGCCAAGAAGGCCGACAGTGACCGGGAACGTGGCCTGGAACATCATCGCCCCGGTAATGTTGCCAATCGCCATCTGGTCCTTGCGCTGGTACAGCCAGATGAGGCTATTCATTTTTTCGGGCAGTTCTGTGGCGATGGGGGTGATGAGCAGGGACAGGATCAGGGCCGGAATGCCTACATGGACCGAAAGCTCCTCCACCGCCCCCACAAACAGGTGGGCCCCCCCCACGATGGCGGTCAGGGCCAGGAAAATCTGGCCCCAGATGGACAGGAAGGACGGCTCGGCGGCGCCGGGGGCCAGCATCAGGGGCGGCAGTTCCTCTTCGTGGATGTTTGCCTCCTCGGCCACCGTCTTCTTGACGTAATAGCCGTACAGCAGCACCAGGAATACGGCAATGCCAATTTTGACGCCGTGATGGGGAATGAACGCGGCCCCCATGGCACAGGAAAACGCCAAAAGGAACAGGCGCAGTTCCAGATCAATCTGACGCGTGTCGAGGTTCAGGGAAGGCTCGCGCCGCCCCATGCGGGTGAACACGAACACCCCCAGCGCCGCCAGGGGAAGGGACAGGGTGCTGAGCATCAGGGGGGCACCGATGATGGCGCCGATGCCAATATCTTCCGCGGACTCCGTGGTGCCAAAAAAAATCGCCATAATGGGGATCATGGTCTCCGGCAACGCAGTGCCGACCCCGGCGAAGATGCTGCCAACCACGCCATCCGCAACCCCCAGCCGCTTGCCAAGCCACTCCACGCCGTTGGTAAAGACGTGGCAGCCCACCAGGATAATGGCCAGGGAACTGACAAACAGAAGAATCTCGATCAACATGACAGGGGACTATATCACAGGGATCCGGCGCCCGACGCCGGTTCCGGCGTGGCGCCCGGGGTACCAAACAGGGGGTGTGGAAACGCCGGCGTGGCATCCCTGCCGCCACCCGCACCGGTAAGGCCTACCCGAAATCGCACCATACTGCGGTCCGGAAACTCCACATACTCCACCGCCAGCAACCAGCACGAGCCAAGCAGTGTGAAGCCGTATCCGGCCTCCGCCCAGTGCTGGCCACGCTCGTCGTAATCACCGTGGGCAGACAGCGCCAGCCCCGCCCACGGACCCACCTCCATACGTCCCCGGTGCATGTGGGCGCGGGGTTCTGACGGGACCAGAGGTGTCACTGTGTCGGCCCAGAACGGGGTGCCCACCGCCATTCCCCCCCGGTCGTACACCTCCCCTGCGGAGACCCGAAACCAGCGTCTCTTCAGCGCCAGATCGGCAATCAGGCGTTGCACCGTGGCGGAAACCGGATCGTGCAGGGAGTCCACATGCAGCACCGCCCCGGCGGGTACCGGTACATCCACCTGGGAGCGCATCGGCCCGCGTGCGTGGCCGTCAAGATCGTAAGGGGCGGTCAGCCGCCAGTGTATCGCCCCCAGTCGCTGTCCCACTCGAAGTACCGCCTCCCTTGCCGGGGTGATGGCTTCCAGCGCGTCGAACCGCGCGGCGTTGGCCAGGTGTACCGGCACGTAGCGGTACTGCACCTGCAGCACCGCCTGGTGCGATATCCCCAGCAGGCGCCCGCGGATGCGGGTGGACAGGGCCGCCGACAGGGGGTAGGTGCGGGTTGCGGCGGGGCCGTCTCCGGCGGGGGTGGAACTGTACAGGATGGTACGCGCCTCGGCTCGGCCCGACAGGGTGAGAAACCGCCCCGGCAGGGGGGTGCTCAGGGTCAGGTGCGGGGCCAGGTCGGCGCGGGTCACCGTTCCCCCCCGGCTGCGGTACAGGTAATCCGCGTCCACCCCCACCCCGGCCCACACCGGTAACGGTCCCAGACGCCGGTCGAGGGTCTCCGCCTGCACCCGTGGCAGGTGCTGCACCGGGCTGGCCTGGGGGTCCACCAGATCCTCGGTGTGGCGCAACAGCACCGTGGTCACCGAGGCGGTGGTGGCACGGGTGGCGAACAGGTTCGACTCCAGACTTTCGGTGGTGCGCGCCTCCGCTCCTTCCCCCACAACCCGCAGGTAGTCGCGGCTGTTTACATGGCTGACGTCGGCGTGGACGTTCCAGCCGTGGGATCGCACGGTGGCGTGTCGCCATTGGGACAACACCAGGGAGTGCCCGGCGTCCCGGTCGTACAATCCTTCGGTCCGCACCGTCCCCTGGCTGCGCGCCGAGGTCATGTAGCGGTATTCCGCCTGCCCGCCAGAACCCAGTTTCGAGCGGTAATCATAGGCCACGGCCAGATCGGACGAGGGGTTGATGGTCCAGTAAAACGGCTGCACCACGCGCATGCCGTTGCGGCTGTCGTTGCCAAAACTGGGCAGCAGCAACCCGCTCTGGCGCCCGGAGGTGGGGAACAGGAACACCGGGACGTACAGCACCGGGACGTCGCGCACCCGGAAGGTGAGGGAACGCGCCACCAGCGTTTTTCCCGGTATCGCTGACAGGGAGCGCGCCGCCACCGACCAGGGCCGGGTTTCCCCCGGCGCGCACGGGCAGGTGGAAAACACCCCACGCCGCACCAGGTAGCGGCCGTTGGCCTGGCGGGAGATGGATTTACCCTCCAGGAAGTAGCTGCCGTCCAGCACCAATTCACCCCCCAACACCTGTCCGGAATTGTCCCCCAGGTTCCACTCGAAACGATCTCCCTTGAGCCGGTGCTTCCCGTCCTCAAGCAGCACGGAGCCCTCCCCGGCCACCCGCCCGCTACCGCGCTGCCATTCCAGCCGGTTGGCGCTCAAATGGGCTGAACCACGGGTCAGATGCACGTTGCCCTCGGCGGTTACGGTGTCCGATTCGCGGCTGTAGCGCGTGCTGTCGGCAGTAAGGTTGACGTCGGTCGCGGACGGGGTTGTGGTGCTGGCGGGAGCGGATTGGGCCAGCGACGGCACCGGTACGGACAGGAGCAGGCAAGCCGCAGCACCCCACCACCAATTGTGACGAGCGGTGCGGAATCCGCCGTGGAGAGTGCGGGGAGTGGAACTGCGGCACATCACGGAACGCACGGAGAGACCGAAGGAGGAAGCATTCCCGCCCGGCGCAGGGCGGCGCGGGCCTCGCCCAATGTGTAAATGGAGCCGGTGACGCACACCCTCCCACCCGCCTCACGCGCCGCCGCCACGGCGCGGCTTACTGCGTCACCCACTTGCGGCACTGCCATGACATCGGGGCATAGCGGGCGGGCTACTTCCGCCTGAGCCTGCAAATCGCCCCGCCGCGGGGTGTCGGGCGCGGTCAACACCAGGTGGGAGATGTGTTCCGCCAACGGCGCCAGCAGGGATTCGAAATCCTTGTCGGCAAGCACCCCCAGTACCAGCCACAGCGGCCTGTCGCCCTGCCAGGAGGCCAGAAACGCCGCCAGGGCGTGGGCCGCCTCCGGGTTGTGGGCCGCATCCAGCAGTAGCGGAGGGGCGTCGCCAATCATCTCCAGACGGCCCGGCCAGTGGGTGTGGCGCAGGGCGCGGCGCACCGCTCCCTCGGCCATGGCAACTCCAGCGGGCAGGTACAGTTCCAGCGCTGCCAGCGCCAAGGCTGCGTTGGTGCGCTGGTGGGCCCCCGCCAGCCCCAGCGTCAGCCCGGTGTAGTTGGTGCGGAGGCCACGCCAGTGCAGCGAATCCCCGTCTCCCATCAAGCCGAAATCGGCACCGTGGACATACAGGGGGGCGTCCACCTGGGCGGCGCGGCGGCGGATCACCTCCAGCGCCACCCCACTGGCGGCGGTGACCACCGGTATGCCGGGTTTGAGGATACCGGCCTTCTCTTCGGCGATGCTGGCCAGGTCCCGCCCCAGATGCTCGGTGTGTTCCAGAGAGACACCGGTGACAATGCAAACCCGGGGCACGAGGACGTTGGTGGCGTCCAGCCGCCCCCCCAGCCCGGTTTCCACCACGGCCACATCCACGGGGTTTTCCGGCCCTCCAGCCGGCCCTCCCACCGGCTTCCCCGCCAAGACCGTCGTCCCGCCCGTCGGCAGGTGGGCAAAATGGTCCATGGCCATGGCGGTGGTGACCTCAAAAAAGGTCGGCGGCGGGGCCTCCGGAAACATCGGCACCACCCGCGCCACGCGTTCCGCCACCCGCAGCAGATCGGCGTCGGAGATCGGTTCCCCGGCCACGCAGATGCGTTCCCGGAAATCCTCCAGATGCGGCGAGGTGTAGCGCCCGGTGCGCTGGCCGAAGCCCAACAACAGGGCGTCCAGAAACGCCGCCGTGGAGCCCTTGCCGTTGGTGCCGGCAATGTGGATGGAAGGATAATTTCGCTGCGGGTTACCCAACTTCGCGAGCAGGGAGGAGATGGTGTCGAGCCCGAGTTTGATGCCAAAGCGGGTCAGGCGTTCGAGGTACGCATCCACGTCCGCCCGCACCCGGAAGGTGGCGGGCTGCGTTGCCGGGGTTCCTGTCACGATCCGGCCTCCCGGTTCAGGCGACCGGCTGCGCTTCCTTGAAGCCGAAAAAGGTCAGCAGCCTTCCCAGCGTCTCGCGCATCTGCTTGCGGTGCACGATCAGGTCGAGCATGCCGTGTTCGAGCAGGAATTCGGAGTGCTGAAACCCCTCGGGGAGTTTCTGCTTGATGGTCTGCTCGATCACCCGCGGTCCGGCAAAACCGATCAGGGCGCCGGGTTCGGCGATGTTGATGTCCCCCAGCATGCTGTAGCTGGCGGCCACACCACCGAAGGTGGGGTCGGTCATCACCGAGATGTAGGGCAGATTGCGCTCTCCCATGCGGGCAATGGCGGCGCTGGTCTTGGCCATTTGCATCAGGGACAGAATCCCCTCTTGCATGCGTGCGCCCCCGGAGGCGGAAAACAGGATCAGCGGCACACGGCGCTCAATGGCACGCTCGGCAGCGCGGGTGATCTTCTCGCCCACCACCGAACCCATGCTGCCACCCAGAAAGGTGAAATCCATCACACCGACTACTGCCGGCCAGCCCAGGATTCGGGCCTCGCCTATCACCATGGCATCATTGCGACCGGTCTTCTTCTGGGCACGCTTGACGCGCTCCCGGTAGCGGATGGTGTCCTTGAACACCAGGGGATCACCGGAGGTGAGATTCGCGGACCATTCGACGAACGATCCCACATCGCATGTCAGACTGATGCGCTCATCCACCGAGATGGAAAAGTGGTATTCGCATTTGGGGCAGATGCGGTCGTTGCTGTCCACCTCTTTGCGGTAGATGATTTCCTTGCAGCCGGCGCATTTGATCCAGAACCCCTCGGGTATCTGGGTGCGCTCGGTGCCGGTGGTGGTCAGCTTTCTGAGTTTGCGTCGAAACCAGGACAATTTCCAAAACCCTCAACAGGTGAACGGCGACGCCGGACGGCGACCGGGCGCAGTCCCGGCGGGACTTCAGGGTAGCACAGGTTGCGGGATTTTGCGGAGGCCAAAAAGGAGAGCCCCCCCACGGCCTCAGTACATCTGGTGGTCCACCTTCAGGCGGTAGGCACCGTGCGGCCCGGCGGAGGGGGGGGCGTTGGCGGAGCGGGTGACGCGAATCAGGTAGCTGCCGGCCTGCAACCATACGTCGAGTTGGCTGGCCAGGTACTCCTTCATGTAGTTCCCCGAACCATCTTTCCGCAGGTTATCGCTTTGTCCGGGGTAGTTGGCCACGTTCGGCGGGCAGATGCTCACCCCGGTGGGAATCGGTGCACATTGCCCCGCGTAGTCCCGCACCATCACCGTGGGCTGGGGGATGCAGCCCTTTTCGGTGGGAAGGCAATAGTTGATGATCAGGTCCTGGTAGTTGTCGTTGGACACCAGAACCGGTGCGAGGGAGGCGTCCGTGACACCTGTGCCATCCAACAACTCCAGCACAGTATCCGCCCCGTCGGACAGGTCGAACGTGGTGATGACGTAGTGACTGCCCATAGTCGTAGCCGGGCCTGGAACGTCCAGCCAGTACAGGTCCACGTCGCCCTCGGGGTAGAGGGTGAACTGCTCGCCGATCGGGTAGCTGGCGGACATGCCGGAAACCGGACCAAAGCGGTGGGTTGCATCGCCGGTGCCGGAGACTGTGGCATTCAGTTCCGTCAGGGTGTCATCGGCTCCAAAAACGTCGTCGTCCAAACTCATGACCCGGTCCTGAACCATCTGTGCCCGCAACGCTACCCGCTGCTGCGATGTCAGCGTCGGCTCCAGCGTCTGCCAGAATCGCCCGAAGGTCATGATCGTGCCCGGTGGCAGGTCCCGGCTGGCCGCCAGCATGTTGTACATGCCGTCCTTGCCGATGCCCGGCGCGCTCGGCACGCCATTGTAGATGTCCCACAGGGCGGCACTCACCGAGGCCTCGCTGGTGCCGGTCTTGACGCGGGCGCGGAAAAACGCGGAACTGACCAGGGCCGGCTCGTTGTCCGGTTTGCGGGGGTCGCCAATCAGCGCCTCGGGCGTGTCGATCTCGTAAGCCCACTGCAGCGCCTTCTGGTCCCCCTGTGTGAGGGTGAAAGCGTTGATCATCCACTGAGGCCCCTCCAGGCTGGAGGCCGCGGCAGGATTAAGGTCACGGATCATGGCCGAAACGAAGGAGGCCCACCCCTCCGACCAGGCCAGGCGCGCATCCTGTGTGTAGCCGTTGATGTAGTGCTGACCACCGTGGGAACTGTCCAGACCCAGTTGGTCGACGACGAAATGGCCAAATTCGTGGAGAATGGTGTCGTCGTCGAACTCGTCCGAGTCGCCACCGCTCTCGCCGCTGATGTGCATGCGCCGCAGCCCCGGGTGATAGTGGGTGCCGGAGGTGAGGTCGGCGCGCCACTCCACCACCATGTCCGCCAGCAACTTTACGCCGGAGCTTGTTCCCCAGGCGCTCTGGATGGTCTGGTAGCCCGAGGTCACCACGTCGAGAATGTTGAAAGCACCACCGACGCGCACGTTTATGCCGACGGACAGGGGAACCTGGTCGTCCACATGCACACCCAGGGAGGGAAGCCGGGTAAATCCGCCGCCACCCGCCGCCACCAGCGCGCCATTCACCCGATAGGGCTCCGCACCGGTCTCACGCAGATAAGTAACCGTGACAGTGCCGAGCCCCCCCACGTCCGGCGGGGTGGCGACCGTCTGTACCTGCACCCGGACCTCCGCCGCCGCCTGATTGGACGCCACGCAGTAGATACCGTGACTGTCGGTGATGGCATTGCCGAGTGCCACCGGCGGGGTGGAACCGTCATACACGGTCACCTTGGCATAGCGCACCGGAAGCCATCGGCTGTTGCTGAATCCGTAGCGGCTGTATGGCCGGTCCTCATAAAAAACCGCGCCGCCGTACTGGTTGCCCGATTTGTTGCACGAGACGTCCGGTGTGGGTAGGGCGCCCACGCCATAGTCACCCCCGCCACCCCCGGAAGGGCGCCCGCCACAGGACGCCAGAACCAACGCCAGCCCCAGTGCGGCCAGCGCGGCAAAAGCCCCTGTGGCGCGCCCGCCGCTACTTGGCGGGATACACGAGTACGCCGTCCAGAAGGACCGGTTCGGGAACGGCGGGCGGGGCATCGGTGACGGCAACTCCTTCGGGCACACGAATGGTGATGGTCTCGCGGTAGTGAACTCCCTGCTGCATATTCGATGCCGAACTCGCCGTAATCACCACCACCACAGTGCCGGGCTGGCCCACTTTCATCCGCCAGTCCAGCGGATGGTTGCCTGGGGCAAGCTTCCCCTTCCACATCTGCGTGCCCTTGGTGAGAGCCACGCCACGGGAAGGGGTGACCTCCACCTGCACGTTCATCGACGCCAGCGCATCCACGGTAACGGTCAAGCCCTGGGCTCCGTCCACCCCCGGAGTGGAATCCATTTTCCAGTTTACGGAAATTGGTGGCAACGGTTTGGTGGCCCCAACAGGCCCCGAGACGCACGCCACCAGGGCCAGGGCCAGGACTATTGTGAGCCCGGCAACCCGCTGGATTTTCGGCAGGCCAGCGACCACCCCGCGGGCGGTGCTCCCAAATTGCCGCCCGGACTGCAACATGAACGCACGGACGTTTGCCAATTCCGCAGAAATTTTCATCATTCGACGCGCCACCACAGTACCTCCATCCGTTGTTTTCCAAGCACGTTCCCCCGCATGACCCTCCCCATCATGGCACGCACCGTGCGCTGTGTCTCCCCCACCATGCCCGTGGCCTCCACCAGAAAGTGATTACTCTGTTGTACAAACAGGGGTTTGAGGGCATTGATCAGGCGGGTGTCGGTACCCAGTCCGTGCACCGCCAGCAGGGCACCCAGGTCCACCGTCTTGAACGGCTCGTCCGCGCGCATGCGCAGGATATCGTTCACCACACCCTGGGGCATCTCCTCGTCCAGGGCGCGCAGTAGTTCCTCCGGCGCGGTATTGATGTTGAGCTTCAGGGGCCGGACCGGAGAGGTGGTGCCCCCGGAATTACCGCTGCCAACTCCGCCGGGTGGCTCCTCGATCACTGTGATGTACTCGCCGAGGCGGGCCCGGATCTCGCGCGTGTATCCCTTTACCAGCGCCAATTCGTCCAGCGTGCGGAAGCGGGAGTTGGCCACCGGATAGGGCCGCTCCAGCGCCTGGTAATAGGACATTTCAGCGCCGCCCCCACGCTCATCGGAATCCTCGTCCAGCCAGTCCAGCAAACTGTCCACCAAGGGCGCCACATCTTCCGGTTCCAGATTCAACACGTTCTGCAGCATGCGGCGGTAGATATCGGTCTGTGGCTGGGGGGGGCCGTCAGCATCCGGGTCGCTTTTGAGGGTGTTGATGTCAAATTTGCCGTCTTCGTCGGAAATCAGCAGATGGGCGGTGCCCCCCCCTGCCTCCATGGGCATCTGGGCCACCAGATACCAGTATTCGTCCATGCCGTCGTAGGAGCCGGATTCCACGGTATCCACGTACAGCAACACGCTGGCGGCCTGGGCCGCCGAGTCGGCCAGCACCGAGGCTTGGGAATAGTCGCGGAAATTCCCTGCGCCACGCAGATCCATGCGGGTGTGGAAGTCCAGTTCCAGGATCAGGGTGATCATCAGGGTCACTGCGAGCAGTGTGATGATCAACGCGATTCCCCGCTGGTCGCCCCCTGCCCGCCCGGCATTTCCGGGTCTCGGCTGCGCGTTTGATCCGTACATGGGCTGTGCCTTTGGCCCCGGCCGACTTCCCCCGGCCAATTACTGTCTGTCCGCAGGGCGCTCGCCGCGCCCCAACATGCGGCCGAAGCAGAAGGAAATCAGGGAGATGATCACCGTCCACGATACCATCATGAAAGCTGCTCCACCCCAACTCAAACCGGTGTTCATGACGGGTGCTCCATCTCGTCCATGGGCTTGCCGCCCCAGCGCTTGTGCACGCCAAACAGGATGGCGGCGAACAACCCTAAAATCAGCAGGCGGGCCCCCCAGCGGTAGGGCACCGCCTCTGGCACCACCCCGCGCATCAGAAGCATGCCGATGGCCTCCTGCCAGGTCCACACCACCAGAATGACAACCAGAAACAGCGGGGTGACGTACTTGATGACGTAGTAAAACACCCGGGGAATGGCGAGTTCGGCCCCGCGCGTGATCTCGCCCCAGGCGCGGTCCATGCCAAATACCCAGGCGAACAGGATCACTTCAATAAGGGCCATCACCACCAGGCCGAAGGTGCCGACCCAATAGTCCATCTCGTCCAGAAAGCCGTAGCGCTGGAAGAAAATCACCGGCTGGATAAGCACCAGCATGACCGCCCCCACCACCAGCGCCGCGCGCGGGCGGGTCAGGCGGAAGTCTTCCTGCAAAAACGCCATGGCGGGTTGCGCCATGGCCACCGAACTGGTGACCCCGGCCAGAAACAGCAGCAAAAACCACATGCTACCGAAAAACTGCCCGAACGGCATCTGCTGAAACACCACGGGGAGGCTCAGAAAACCCAGAGAAAACGAGCCTCCGGAGGCGATGGCCTGGGTCTGCATGGGGCCGAAGAAGACCACTGCGGCGGGAATCGCCAGAGTGCCGCCGATGATGACCTCCACCCCCTCGTTGACGCTGGCGGCGGCCAGCCCGGTGAGCGCCAGGTCCTGTTTTTCGCGGATGTAGCTGGCATAGGTCTGGATGGCGCCGAAGCCGAGGCTGAGGGTGAAAAAAATCTGCCCCGCCGCCGCCAGCCACACCTTGCCGTCGCCCAGTCGCGACAAGTCGGGGTTCCAGATGAAGCCCAGTCCGGCCCCCACGTTCCAACCGGGGTTGGCGGGATTCGGCTCCAGGGTGAGGACCCGCGCCACCAGGGCCACCCCCAGTACAAAGAGTACCGGCATGGCGATGCGGGCCAGGGTTTCGAGGCCCTTGACGACACCGCGAGAGAGAATCCAGACCACCAGCAGCAGGGTGGCTACAAAGAAGAAATAGGCCGCTCCGATACCGGAAAAATACTGGTTTTTTTCCACCCCGAGGTAGCCGTCGAAGAAGCTCCCCATGGCCGTCTGGCTGGTCTCGCCAAAATACGTGCCCGCCGCAGAGAAAAAGGCGTAGCCCATGCACCACGAGACGATGTAGGTGTAGTAAATCACCAGCGCGCTGGTGATGAGGATGCCCAGAGCGCCCACGTACCGCGCCGCCGGGTGGCGCCACAGCAGGCCGAACATGCCGGGGGTGGTGCCGTAGCCGTACACGCCGCCCCGGCGACCCATGGCCAGTTCCACCCACATGAGGGGGATACCCATCAGGATGAGAGAGATGAAATAGGGCACCATGAAGGCGCCACCGCCGTTCTCGGCCACCTGGCGCGGAAAGCGCAGCAGGTTACCCAGCCCCACGGCATTGCCCGCCAGGGCCAGCACCAGCCCCACCTTGGTGGCCCATACCTCGCGCTGCTGGCGGGCAGTCATACCCGGCTCCGGCGGCGGGGCGTCATCACGACTCTACCTTGACCACATTGCGCGCCTCGGGGCCGCGCCGTCCCTCCTCGCATTCAAACTCCACGGTGTCGCCCGCCTTGAGGGTTTTGAAGGTGGCGCCCACCATGTGCACGAAGTGCAGACGCACCTTTTGCCCGTCCTCGCGCACGATCGTTCCCTGCCCGCTATCCTTGCCGAGCCGCTCCACCGTCCCCCGGTAAATCTGCGCCATCCAGTCACTCTCCCCGAAAAAAAACCGTCCGGAACTGTCGAAACCTGCCGCCGCGCGCCGGAACCCATGGCTTTTCCGGCGACACACAGCCGTGTGCAAATATCCCTTTTTACAGAGAATCCGTCAACCGTGCCCCGGCCACACGCCGACGGGCCACCCGCAGCCGGGCGCTGCAAAGGTCAGGGGATTGCCCCACGGCGTCAGAACGTCAGCACCCGGTCCGCCCCGGTGACGAGCCGGTGCAGGTCCGCCATCGTGGAGACGGGGCAGACATCGGTCCCCCCCTTTCCGCGCGCCTCCAGGCAGGTGCCGCAGGCCAGAATGGCGCCGCCGCCATGCACGAATTTCTGTATCTGCTCCGTCACAGGGAAGCGCTCCGTGTCCAGCCGTTCCGCCTCCACCCCCCTGCCGAGCAGAAAGACCGTCACGGCATCCCCCTCCTTGAGCGCGAACACCCCCAGGCGGAAGGCGTTCCACACGGTTTCCGGATCGTCGGAGTGAATCACCAGGGCGAGTTTCATGGGTACCTTTCCTAAAACCACTCGAACAGCCAGAACTTTTCAAACGCCACCTTCCCCAGGTGCAAGGCCCGGTTGGGGCCGGAAAGTTTTATTTGTGGCGCGGGCGCGGCGTAAAAATTGCCGCTGCCAAACCCCGCCTTGCCGTCGCCGGCCTCGATAAAACACTCCCCATGACCGGCAAAGCGGCGCGGGGATCCCTTTCCGGTCAGGGTGTGGATGAGGTTGTCCGCCACCACCTCGGCCTCGCCGTGGGCAAACACCCCCGCCTTGGGCAACGGCTTGCCTACCGGAAGGGGGATGCCCGTCACGTCACCAATCGCGTAGACGCCGGGAAAACGGCTCTCCAGGGTGCCCGCATCCACCGGCACCCAGCCGCTCTCCCCGCACAGCCCGGCCTCCCGCACCACCCTGGGCGCCCGGTGGGGCGGCACATAGGCCAACAGCCCGAAATCGGCGCTGCCGCCGTCCGCAAAGGTGATCCGCCGGGCGGTCGGGTCCACCGCCGTCACCTGCCGCCCCGGATGGTAGCTAATCCCCTTCGCTTCCAGCATGCCGCGCACCGCCCCGGACACCGCCGCCCCCGCCACCGGCATGGGGCCTGGCTCCGGGGTGTAGAGGTCCACGCTGATCCGGTCGCGGATTTTCCGCTTGCGGGCGTCGTACTCCAGCAGCATCGCGGCCTCGTAGGGGGCGGCCGGGCATTTGAAGGGGGTGCCCGACACCAGCACGGCGATACTCCCCTCCTGCACCTTCAGGCGGGCGTCCCGCAAGGCCATCGCCCCCTCCTGGGTGTAAAAATTGTGGCCCGCCGCCGCGAGGCCGGGCACCGATTCCGGCGCCAGTTCCGCCCCCAGCGCCACGATCAAAAAATCGCCCTCCAGGGTGCGGCCACCCACCCGCACCGTCCGGGCGGCGGGGTCAATCGCCTCGATCCCGCCCCGCACCCGCTCAATACCCTTTTTCTCCAGGACGGCCAGGGGGCGGGAGATCTGTTCGGGCTTGCGCAGCCCGGTCATCAGCCACAGGAAGGAGGGGGCGAACACAAAATGCTCCGCCCGCTCCACCAGCACCACCCGGTGTTCGCGGGAAAGGCCCCTGCGCAACCGGCTGGCCGCCACCAGGCCGCCGATGCCGCAACCAAGCACGAGAACGGTCTTGCCCTGCGCCATGACCCACCTCCTTTCAGAAGAAACGCTTGCCGGTCAGGGGGCGGTCCCCGTTGCCAGCGAAAAACCCCGGGCGCGCCAGTCGTACACGCCCTCCCGCAAACGCACCGCCCGGAACCCCCGGGCGCGGAGCCGCTCCACCGCCTCCACCGCCAGCACGCAGTACGGACCCCGGCAATAGGCGACGATCTCCCGGGTGCGGGGCAGTTCGGCCAGGCGCGCCTCCAGTTCGTCCAGCGGCACGGAGAGCGCCCCCCGGATGTGTCCGGCCGTGTACTCCTCCACCGGCCGCACGTCGAGGATCGTCACCGACCCCTCCCGCACACGGGCGATGAGGGCTTCCCGGTCCACCGGCTCCAGGTCTTCCGGATCCGCCTGCCAACCCGCCAGAAAATCACTGGTCATCCGCTCCACCTCCGCCAGCCGCCGCCCGGCGAGGTTGCGCATGGCGAAGAACAGGTCGCACACCGCCGCGTCCGCCACCCGGTAGGTGACGTACTGGCCGCGCCTTTCGGTCTCCACCAAGCGGGAGGCGCGCAGCAGTTGCAGGTGCTGGGAGGTGTTCG